>Ga0207714_1000003_pt1 | contig 170714 bp, 141 predicted proteins | sample PonA232FremontCA_2_FD_187270 | JGI IMG/M metagenome (GOLD analysis project Ga0207714, IMG submission 187270) | Marine sediment microbial community from Fremont, CA, USA - Pond A23 Sediment 2 (SPAdes) | ecosystem: Environmental > Aquatic > Marine > Unclassified | place: USA: Fremont, California... | reverse complement strand
TTGCTGCTCTCCATCTGCACGGCAACATCATCGCGCACCTGCCCGTCTGCCGTCCGGGCCTCGGCGACGAGGGGCACCTGCGTGCCCGCATAGATTTGCACCGGGGCCTCGGCGAACGCCACCTCGCCGACCGGGGCCTGGGCAACCGTCACCGACACGCGCTGCACGATGCGATCCTGGGACCCGGTGCCGGGCCGCAGGGCAATGATCTCGTGGGTGCCGGGCGCCTCCGCGGTCACCTCGCCGCTGCGGGACGTGGGCGCCGCGTCGCTGCGGGCGTAGAAGACGACGGTGTTGTCGCGCGTGCGCTCCCCGTCCGCGTTCACGTAAAAGGCCTCGAGCTGCTGGCTCTGCCCGACCTGGAGGGTGGGACTGGCCGGTTCGATTTCCAAGGACTGGGCCGCGGCGGGGGACCCGGCGACCACGAGACAGGCAACGACAACGGACACCGCCGCAAGAACGGAACGACAGGACATGAGCGGGGGAAAGAGCAAAGGAGAGAGCAAACATTATTTTACAGTTCCTTTGCACCGCTCCTTTCCCACCAAGTTTCTTCTTTGCTGCCCACACTCCCACCGCTCTGCACGTTCTCAATCCCCAACCCTCAACACAAAACGCCCTACACAAAACGAATCACACGATCTCGTCCGGCCCGTACTTGAGCACCGGTCCGCGATAGCCAAAGACGCTCTGGAGCACCTTCGTGACGGTGGGCGATTGCTTCTGCACGTACCACTGATCCGCCACGCGCCGGACGCCCTCGCCGTAGGCCGGGTACGGGTGGATTGTGTCGCCGATGTTGCGGAGCGTGACGCCGTTGCGCATGGCGATGGTGAACGCCGTGATGAGCTCGCCCGCCCGCTCGCCGAGCACGCTCGCGCCCAGAATTTTGCCGGTGAGCGACTTCGCGTGGACCTTGATCTGGCCGGTCGTCTCGCTCTCGGTGATGGCGCGGTCGAGCTGGTCGTAGGGGAAGTGGTAGGTCTCGTAGGAGACGCCGTCTGCGTCGAGGTCGGACGCGTGGGCTCCCACGTGCGCCAGCTCCGGCTCCGTGTAGGTCACCCACGGCACGTGGTCCTTGTCGATCTTCGACGGCACCTTCAGAAGCGCGTTCGTGACGGCCACCTTCGCCATGTGGTTGCTCATGTGCGTGAACTGGTAGCGGCCCGTCACGTCGCCCACCGCGTAGATGTGCCCCTGGCTCGTGCGGCAGCGGTCGTCCACGGTGATGCCCTGGCGGGTGTAGTCGATGCCCGCGGCGTCGAGGTTGAGGCCGTCGACATTAGCCGTGCGGCCGGTGGCAAGGAGCAACGCATCGGCCTCGACCGTGACGGGCTCGTCCGCCGTCGCCGAAATCGTGATGGTGTCGCCAGACTGTGCGAGCTCCTCCACCTGCGCTTCTAACACATACTCGACGCCCTCGTCCACCAGCGTCTCGCGCAGCGTGGCGGTCAGCTCCGGGTCGTCGTTCGAGAGGATGCGGTCGGCCATGTCGAGCACGGTGACGTCCGTCCCGAGCCGCGCGAAGGCCTGGGCCATCTCGGTCCCGATGGGCCCGGCGCCTACGATCGCGAGCCGCTCCGGCTGTGTCTCCAGCTCGAAGAGCGTCTCGTTCGTGAGGACGTCGACCTCCTGGAGGCCGTCGATGGGGGGCACGAGCGGACTCGCCCCCGCCGCCACGATCACGTAACGGCCCGTCACCTGTTCGGTCGTCCCGTCGTCGCGCTCCACGGCGACGGTGTGCGCGTCGATGAAGTGCGCGTCCCCCTGCCGCACGTCGATGTCCAGGTCCTCAAAAATCTCCGGCGCGTCGGCCTCCTCGTACACCTCCTGCCGCACCTGGCGGACGTGATCCATGACGCCCGCAAAGTCGACCTCCACCGGCTGGTCGGTCAGGCCGTATTGGCTGGCCGTCTGCGCCTGGTGGACCACCGTCGCGGCCTTGAGCAGCGTCTTGCTCGGCACGCAGCCGGTCCACGTGCAGTCGCCGCCGAGGGCGTCGCGCTCGATCATGGTGGTCTTGGCGCCGAGGTTGGTGGCGATGCCGGCCGCGGAGAGGCCGCCCGCGCCGCCGCCAATCACAATGACGTCGTAGTCGGTCGTCATGAAAAAAGGGATATGGTCGTCCAGGAGAAGGTGACGGACAGTGCGTCGCTCGTCGGGGTGGTTCGTTACAGGCAAGCGACGGCTGAGATGCGCGACCGGTTGATCCACGGATACGTTTCCAGGCGTCGCGCCGGTCGGGGTCAAGAATTGTTCACGAGCCGCCGCACCCGCCGCGGCAACCACCACGCCAGGACGCCCATCGCCACTACGAGCACCACGGGGATGCCAACTGTGAGCACCCGTACGGATCCGGGAAGCGTAGTCGTGGCCGACGTGGCCACCCGGTAGGTGCCCCACTGCGCAGCCGAAAACAAAATGAGCATCGCCGTGGCCGTCCCGTACAGAAACGACTGTATGGAGCGGGCGACGGCGCGTTGCTGGGACGGGGCGAGCGCGTTGTACTGCTCCGGACTCGACACGGTGAAGGATGTGGCAGCTGATCCGATCAAACAGACCACCCCGTACACGAGTCCCACAATGATGAGGGCGATGCCGGGAATCAGCAGCCAGTGTACGAGCGTCCCGTCCCAATAGGCATCTGCCGTTCCACCAAGACCGAAGTGACGAGGAATACGGGCGGGAAGATGCGGAAAGGCCCGCAGGCTCCCCCCTATCAGCAAAAGGACGAGGCCAAGATTGAGAAGATGCAGCAGGCGACGCATCGGCATCAACGAGGCTACTCCTCGGGCTCTGGCTCCGGCGTGGCCCCGCTCGGCACCTCCGCCGGGGTCGACCGGCTTTCTAGGACAACGGCCGGTTCGAGGGGACGGACGACGACGGTGTCGCCCGGCTCGTAGAGGTGCCGGTTGTCGGTATGGACAAGGTACTCGTTGCCGTGGCAGCACACCCGGTATGTGATATCGTGCCCCTTAAACGAACGTCCCACGACGGTGGCCCTCGTGCCACCCGACGCGTCCGGCGCCTCCAGTGCGAGGTGCTCCGGCCGCATCGACACGAGCACAGTGCCCTTCGCGTCTCGATTGAGCCCCACGGTGCCCAGCGGTGTATCGGCCTCAGAGCCCGCGGCCTGCGAAAGCAACAGGTTGGTACGCCCCAGGAACTGCGCAACGAAGAGCGTGCGCGGGCGATAGTATACGTCCTCCGGCGCACCAATCTGGTCGATTTGCCCGCCCCGCATCACAGCCAGCCGATCGGCAAACGAGAGTGCCTCCTCTTGATTGTGCGTCACGAAAACGGCACTCATGCCTTTGCTCTTCAGCAGCTCGCGCACCTCCTGCCGCGTCTCCTGCCGCAGCAGGGCGTCGAGGTTGGAAAAGGGCTCGTCGAGCAGGATCAGGTCCGGCGCCGGCGCGAGGGTGCGGGCGAGGGCCACGCGTTGCTGTTGGCCGCCCGACAGATGCTGAGGCTGCCGGTCCTCGAACCCACCGAGGCCTACCATCTCCAGGGCCTCTCGGGCGCGATCCCGCTGGTCGGCGACGGTGCCTTCATTGAGTCCAAACGCGACGTTGTCGAGTACCGTGAGGTGTGGGAAAAGAGCGTAGTTCTGGAAGACAATCCCGATTTTGCGCCTCTCGGGCGACACGTGCACACCAGGCCCCGAAAGTCGCTCTCCCCGTAGCGAAACAGAGCCGCCCGAGACCCGCTCAAACCCGGCGATACAGCGGAGCGTCGTGGTTTTGCCACAGCCGCTGGGCCCCAAGATGGCAAAGATCTCACCGTCCTCCACGTCGAACGACACGTCGTGGACGACGGGGGGGGCGTCGGGGGAAAACCGCTTAGTCAGATCCTGAACGGAGAGAATTGGGTTGCTCATGATGGAAATGGCACCCAACTCGGGCCTGCTCGTTCCCCATTCGCAGCGCACTGCAGGCACAATTGAGCAGGTTTACGTCTGCGCGGATGCAGCACGGCGCCCCGTACGCTCGCGAAGGAGCAGCACGCCGACGAACAGGGCCGAGACAAACATGATGGTGAGCGCGTAGGGGGCGGCCTGGCCAAACATGGCTTCTTCGGCGTAGCTCCACGTATTCAGGGCGAGGGTCTCGAAGCCGACCGGCGCGAGAAGAAACGTGAGGGGCAGCTCCTTCATGGCCGAGAGAAAGACAAACGCCATGCTCACCAGCAGCCCGCGCCGCACGAGCGGAAAGGTCACACTCAGGAACGCCCCCAGCGGTGAGCGACCCAGCGAGCGCGCCGCCTCTTCCAGGTGAGGTGGCGCCTGGTACAGGGCACTCCGCACCGGCCCCACCGCCTCGGCCATAAAGTGCAGCGCGTAGGCCATCACGAGCAGCCCAAGCGTCTGGTACGCGAACGGCACGGCCCCGAGGGAAAACACGATGAGTGCAAGCGCAAAGGCCAGTGGCGGGGTGGCGTAGCCCAGATACGCGATCCGCTCCACACCGCGCGTCCAGGAGGACCCGTGCCGCACCCCGAGGTAGGCCACCGGCAGGGCCAGCAGGGCCGCGAGTACGGCGGCCGGGGCGGAGGCCCGCACCGAGTCCCACAGCGCCGTCCCCAGACCAGTCCATGGCATTCCCATCGCCGCCGAGTCGGCCATCCAGTAGCCCACCGTCCCCGCCGGCAGGACCACCGACAGGCCCGCCACGCCCAGCGCGAAGGCATACCCGGCCCACCGCCACGAGCCCAACCGATGCTGGGTGGCCGACCGGGCCGCCCCGCTCTCGGTGCGGTGGTACAACAGTCCCCGCAGAAGCCGCGCCTCAAGGACCAAAATCGCCCCGGTCAAAATCAACAACATAAGCGCGAGGCAGGCCGCATAGATGCGGTCGTACGAGGCCGCGTACTGGATGTAAAGCGCGTAGCTGAACGTGTCGTACCGCATGAGCGACACGACCCCAAAATCGCCCAGCACATGCAGCGCAATCAGGAGCCCCCCAGCCAGAAATGCCGGACGCAGTTGTGGGAGCACGATCTGGACAAACACCTGCCACCGAGTGTGCCCCAGCGCCTGCGCCGATTCTTCCAGGGCCGGATCGAGGCCTTGGAAGGCCGTGCGCAGGTTCAAGAACAGATAGGGAAACGTAGAGAGGCTCAGCGCGATGAGTGCGCCGGTATACCCGCTCAGCCGCGGCACCACGAGGCCCAACGTCTGGGCGAGCGTGCCGTATTCGCCCGTCGTGGCCAACAGGGCGTACGCCATCACGTAGCCCGGCACCGCGAGCGGCAGCACCCCCAGCAATGTGAGCACCTGCCGCCCCGGAAGTGCAGTGCGGGTCGTGAGCCACGCCAGTGGCACCGCCAAGAGGCTCGTGCCCACGAGCACCCCCACGGTAAGCCCCACCGTGTTGCCCAACAGCCGCACCGTGCGCCAGCGCACCACCAGGTCCCACAGCGTCCCCGGCTCGGCCCGAAGGGCCCGCAGTAGCAGGTATGCCAGCGGGATGAGCACGCCCCCGACCACAACCGCGACAGGAATCGCTACGTACCACCGGTCACGGATCGTGTGTAGTGCTTCGGCGATCGTCATGTACCCATCACTCTTCGTAGCGGAGACGGCATCCCCCCAGCGTTCTGTGCCGTTCGGAAAACGGGGTATAGAAGTGCGAGGGTCCGGAGGCACGGACGACAAGCCGCGGGTCTACAGGCCTTCCCCTTCCCCGCGCATCCACGCCCCACGATTCCAGCCCTACAGCGCGCCCACGTCCCGGAGCAACTCAAGGGTGGGATCCATCTCCTGAAGCCGCTGCAGGTCGAACGTCGGACTCAGCCTGAGCGCCTCTTCGGCTGGCATCATGTAGTCCGGCACCGGCGTTCCCGACACCACAGGGTACTCGTTCACCTGCGTGGCGGCGAACGACTGGGCCTGCTCCGACAGCAAGAACTGTAAGAACTGCTGGGCCGCTTCGGACTGATCGCTTGCCTGCAGGGCACCGGCACCCGTCACGAGCGCGAGATTGCCGAGGTCGCCGTCCTCAAAGTGGTACATCTCCACCGGTGCAGAGGCCCGGGGGGCGGCTTCCTCTTCTTCCTCTCCCTCCTCGTCGCCCTCGTACTCGCCCTCGGCGCCACCGTGCTTGAGGCGGAGCACGTAATAGTGGTTCGTGAGTGCCACGTCAATCTCACCGGCCTCCAGGGCCCGCACCATCGGCGTATTGGAGGTGTAGCTCTTGGGATTCAGGTCCTGCATCTCCGTAAGCCACGTGCGGGCGGTGTCGGGGCTAGTCGTGAGGCGGAGCGCCGTCACGAAGTCCTGAAAGCTGGAGTACGCCGGGGTCCAGCCCACGCGTCCTTCGAACTGGGACTGCTGCGACAGGTCGAGCACCGAGGCCGGGAGATCCTCCGGGGCGACGGCGTCGCTGTTGTATGCGAGCACCCGGAAGCGAGTGGTGACCGGGATCCAGCGCTGGTTCGACGGCACAAACCGATCGGCCCGGCCGGTCAGGTCCTCCGGCAGAGAGGCCAGGAGGTCGTTGTTCACGGCGTTGCCGAGCGCACCGGTCGTGTTGGCCCAAAACACATCGGCGGGGGTCTGCTCGCCTTCTTCCTGCAGGGCAGCGAGCAGCTGAGCGTCGGTGCCGTACTTTACGCGCACCGGCATGTCGGCCTGCTCCTGGTACTTTTGCACCAGCGAGTCGACGAGCGGCTTGCTGCGGCCGGAGTAAATGACGAGCTCGTCCTGCTCGCTCCCGCCGCAGCCAAGCAGCGAGAGGACCAGGGTGAGGACGAGACTGAGGCTGAAGAGTCGCTTCATGGACGGTACCGGAATCGTTTGGGAGACTGGCTGCCTTGTTTAGATTGATTCTAAAGAAGGGCGCCGAGAGATGACACGGTCGGGACGGGTTGCCGGGTCTAAATCGCAGAAACTCCACACAAGGCACGGGGCGCCTGGAAATGAGGAGGCATTTCCGAAGGCCAAGCCAGGGCTCCGTAGTTCAGCCTCTACTTTTCCGGAGAAGTCCCTCTATCGCCTCGAAGAGTCGGGCGGGCTGCTGAGCACGCCTGCGCTTCCGAACGCCCTCCACGAGCCGCTCAGCCCAGTCGTCTCGGACGAAACGGACAACGGCCGCGGCCAGAGCCGATGGATCCTCGGGCGGGACGACGAACCCGGCCTTCTCGTGGGGAATGGACTCGGCGAGCCCACCCACATCGGTCACCACCATGGGGCGTTCGAAGTGGGTCGCAATTTGGGCCACGCCGCTCTGGGTGGCCGAGACGTACGGCTGTACCACGAGGTCGGCGGCGCTGAAGAAGATCGGCACCTCGTCGGAGGGAATGTACTCGTCGTGCCACTGCACTCGGTCGTGTAGCCCGTGGTGGTCGATGATCTCGCGGTAGCGGGCCGCGTCGGCGTACGGCTCCCCCGCCACCACGAGGCGCAGGTCGGGCACCGCCTCCAGCACGTCCGGCATCGCCTCTAGGAGTACGTGAAGGCCTTTGTACTCGCGCACGAAGCCGAAGAAGAGGATCACCGGTGCGTCGTTGGGCAGGCCGAGTGCCGCACGGGCCTCGGGTTTGCGGACGGGGTCGCCAAATCGTTCGTAGACCGGATGCGCAATCTGCTCAATGTGGGCGTCCGGCCCCGCGAGGCGGTGCGTGTCGGTAGCCACGGCGTCGGACATCACGACATGCCCGGCGCAGGCCCGCAGGAAAAACCGGCTGAGAAGCGCGTCGCCGAGGTGGCGCTCATGGGGCAGGGCGTTGTGAACCACGGTGAACGAGGGAATCCCGTAGTGGCGCCGCAGGCCCCGCGCCACGACGCCGTAGGCGGGCGCAAAGAAGGGCATCCAGTACTGAAAGAGGACGGCGTCGAGCGCTGCGTCTCGCAGGTGAAACCCGGTACGGAACCACGAGAGGGGGTTGATGGAGTCGAGCAGGCGGGGCGCGTCCTGCACGACATCGGGGGCCTCGCTCTCGGGCTCGTACTGCGTTTCGCCCGGAAATAGGAGTTCAGGGTACTGCCGTGAGAAGTTAACGGGCCGGACCTCGTGTCCCCGCTTGGCCAACCCGGTCACCGTCATCTCCGTGAAGTGCGCGATGCCGCCCCGGTACGGGTGCATCGGCCCCACGACTGCGATCCTCCATGTTTCATTGTCCCATTGTCTCATGTTCCGCTCTCCGGTTCTCAGCAGCCAGCTTCTTGACCTTCAAGCCCCCAAATTTTAAACCTTCATCGGCTCACCGAACTCATGTCCGGGTACCGATCGCCGGCTGCGGCCCCCATCGGGGCAATCTCGTCGATGCGGTCAAGCTCCTCGTCGGACAACGACACATCGAGCGCACCCAGGTTCTGGTCCAGATGGTCCGGATTGGTGGTGCCAGGGATCGGCACGATGTCATCGCCCTGGTGCAGCACCCAGGCGAGGGCGAGCTGCGCGGGCGTCACGTCCTTGTCGGCGGCCAGGCGTTTCACCTCGTCCACGAGGTCGAGGTTCTTCTGAAAGTTCTCGTCCTGAAAGCGCGGGTTGTGGCGGCGCCAGTCGTCCTCAGGCAGGTCGTCCGGCGACTGAAACCGGCCCGTGAGAAAGCCACGGCCCAGCGGGCTGTAGGGGACAAACCCGATGTCGAGACCGCGGCACGTCGACAGGATGTCCTCCTCCGGGGCACGGCTCCAGAGCGAATACTCCGTCTGCAGCGCCGTGATGGGGTGCTCCTCGTTCGCCCGACGGAGCGTGTCCGATGCGGCCTCGGAGAGTCCCAGATAGCGCACCTTCCCCGCCTCCACGAGCTTACCCATCGCGCCGACCGTATGCTCGATGGGCACCTCCGGGTCCACGCGGTGCAGGTAATAGAGGTCGATGTGGTCGACCCCCAGGCGCTGAAGCGAGGCGTTGCAGGCTTTCTCTACGTAGCGGGGCCGTCCGTTGATGCCGTGGTGGCCGCCCTGTTCGTCCCGCACGATGCCGAACTTGGTGGCAATCGTGAGCTCGTGGCGGTGTGCGCCCAAGACGCGGCCTACGAGCTTTTCGTTGGTGAAGGGGCCGTACATGTCGGCGGTGTCGTAGAACGTCACGCCGCGGTCGATGGCGCGCTGGAGGGTCTTGATGGCCCGATTCTCATCGGGCGTGCCGTAGAACTCGGACATACCCATGCAGCCGAGGCCGAGGGCGGAGACGGTGAGGCCCTGATCGCCGAGGGTCCGCTGTTGCATCGTCGGGGAGGGAAGTGTGGGTGTGTGTGAGAATGAGACTGCTGATGGACTTACGGTAACACACCGCCGTCCCCCACAGGTTCGGGGACGATTACCGTTCGACCCCGGCGGGGACCTTGCCCCACTCGTCGCACTGGACGGAAGCGTGTGCACCGTATCCAAATGAAAAGGCCCCAGGCGACCGTACAGTCACCCGGGGCCTGTGTCCCGTACTCGACAGGTGCTATTTCGCCTCGAGGTCGAACCGGTCGAGGGTCATCACCTTGCTCCAAGCGTCCACGAAGTCTTGAACGAACTTCTCCTCGCCGTCGTCGGCGCCGTAGACCTCCGCCAGGGTGCGAAGGCGGGAGTTGGACCCGAAGATGAGATCCACGCGGGTTGCCGTCCATTCGATCTCCCCCGTGTCGCGGTCCTGAACCTCAAAGACCTGCTTCGCCTTCGACACCGGCTCCCACTCGTAGTCCATGGAGAGCAGGTTCTTGAAGTAGTCGTTGGTCAGCGTCTCCGGGCGGTCGGTGAAGACACCGTGTCCGTCGGCCTGCTCGTGGGTGGCATCGAGCACGCGCATCCCGCCGACGAGGACCGTCATCTCGGCGGGCGACAGGTTCAACAGGTCGGCCTTGTCGACCAGAAACTCCTCCGGCGTGCCGTCGCGACCCGGATCGTCCGCGAGGTAGTTGCGGAAGCCGTCGGCCTTCGGCTCCAGCCACTCAAACGCCTCCACGTCGGTCTGCTTCTGCGTGGCGTCGGTGCGGCCGGGATGGAACGGCACCGTCACGTCGTGGCCGGCGTCCGCCGCGGCCTGTTCAATGGCGGCGGCCCCGCCCAGCACGATCAGGTCGGCCAGCGACACCCGCACGTCGTCGTCCCGCCCGTCGTTGAAGTCCTCCTGGATGTCCTCGAAGACGTTCAGCGTGCGGGACAGTTCGTACGGCTCGTTGGCCTCCCAGGTGCGGTGCGGCTTGAGGCGAATGCGCGCCCCGTTGGCCCCGCCGCGCTTGTCGCTGTCGCGGTACGTCGAGGCCGACGCCCAGGCGGTCTTGACGAGGCGGGACACGGAGAGGTCGGTGTCAAGGATCGCCTCCTTGAGCTCGGCAATCTCCTCGTCGCCGATGAGCTCGTGGTCGACGTCGGGCACGGGGTCCTGCCAGATCAGGTCCTCCTCCGGCACTTCCGGCCCCAGATACCGCTCCTTCGGCCCCATGTCCCGGTGCAGCAGCTTGAACCAGGCCCGCGCGAACGCGTCCTGGAATCCGTCCGGGTTCTCCTGGAAGTCCTCGATGATCTCCCGGTAGTCCGGGTCCCGTTTCAGGGCAATGTCCGTCGTGAGCATCATCGGATCCACCGTCGCCGACGAGTCGTGGGCGTCCGGCGCGATCCCCTTCAGCTCGTCGCTCGTCGGGCGCCACTGCCACGCGCCGCCGGGCCCTTCGTGCACCTCCCACTCGTTGTCGAGCAGGAGATCCAGGTAGCCCTGGTCCCACTGGGTCGGTTCATCGGTCCAGGGACCTTCAATGCCACTGGTGATGGTGTCGGCGCCCTTGCCGGAGCCGTATTCGCTCTTCCAGCCGAGACCCTGCTGCTCGATGGGGGCCGCTTCGGGCTCCGCCGCCACGTACTCCTCGCTGTCGGCGGCCCCGTGCACCTTGCCGAACGTGTGTCCGCCGGCGATGAGTGCGGCCGTCTCCCGGTCGTTCATCGCCATCCGACCAAAGGATTTGCGGATCCGCTGGGCCGACCACTCCGGGTCTGGCTTGCCTTCCGGCCCTTCGGGGTTCACGTAGATGAGCCCCATCACGGTGGCGCCGAGGTTGCCCTCCAGCTCGTCGTTCTCGTCGAACCGATCCCAGGTCTCCATCTCGTCTTCCGGGCCCCAGTCGATGGAGCCGTCCGGCTTGTAGTCGTCCGGCCGGCCGCCGCCGAACCCGAAGGTCTCGAAGCCCATCGATTCCATGGCCACGTTGCCGGCCAGGAGCATCAGGTCCGCCCACGAAATCTTGCGGCCGTACTTCTGCTTCACCGGCCAGAGCAGGCGGCGGGCCTTGTCGAGGTTCGCGTTGTCGGGCCAGCTGTTAAGGGGCGCCAGCCGCTGCCGGCCACCCGCGCCGCCACCCCGCCCGTCGGTGGTGCGGTACGTGCCGGCGCTGTGCCACGCCATCCGAATAAAGAGCGGCCCGTAGTGGCCGTAGTCGGCCGGCCACCAGTCCTTCGAGGTCGTCATGACCTCATGAAGGTCCTCCTTGAGGGCCCCGAAGTCGAGTTGCTTGAAGGCGTCCGAGTAGTCGAACTCCCCGTTCCAGGGACCGACGTTCTGGACGTTCTGGTCGAGAATCTCAATGTCGAGGCTGCTCGGCCACCACTCGCGCTTCGCGGCGGGCATGTGGGCCGGCTCCTCTACCGAACCGTTGCCGTTATGCATCACCGGGCAGCCGTTCGTTCCGTTCGTATCTCCGGTCGAGTACTCCTGTGACATGGGTAGAAGTGAGGACATTGCTGGGGGATCGCGCGTCGTATTCAAAGGTAGGCATCCCGAGTTGATCATTCAAATCGATCATCTCTATATTCTTGATAGTTTCCCCCTATCAAACTGCCGGGATCCTCCGATGACGTTCGCACAGCTTCGATACCTCGTGGCCCTTGACACGCACCGCCACTTTGGCGACGCGGCCGCGGCGTGCGACGTGACGCAACCCACGCTCAGCGGACAGTTGCGGCAGTTGGAGGACGAACTGGACGTACAGCTGATCGATCGCAGTCGCCAGCCGGTGGTGCCCACAGCCGCCGGGGAGCGCGTTGTGGAACAGGCCCGCGACGTACTCGCTGCCCGCGACCGGCTCACGACTATCGCATCGGAAATGCAGAACCGCGTGACCGGCACCCTCCGCCTCGGCCTGCTTCCTACCCTCTCTCCGTACCTTCTGCCCCTGCTTCTCCCCGACCTAGAGGCGTCCTACCCCGACCTAACCCTCATTCTGCGCGAGTGGCCCACGGACGAAATCCTGAACGCCCTGCACACCGACACACTCGATGCTGCCCTCATTGCTACGGACGAGGCCGGCCCCAATCTTCACGACCGGGTGCTCTTCACCGAGCCATTCGTGGGCTACGTGGCCCCCTCCCATCGCCTTGCCGGACAGGAGACCCTGGGCCCCTCCGATCTTGCCCTCGACGACCTGTGGCTACTGAGCGAAGGGCACTGCTTCCGTGACCAAGTGCTACAGGTATGCGGACGGGCGCCCTCTGTGTCCCAGACGACTGCTCAGTTCGAGAGCGGCTCCCTGGAAACTCTCGTCCGACTCGTGCGCAACAGCGGCGGCATGACCCTCCTCCCTCACCTTGCCACCCATCACATGTCCGAGACAGAACGCTCGCGGTTTGTTATCCCCTTTGCCGATCCGTCGCCCACCCGCGACGTGCGTCTTGTGACGCGGCGCCAGCACAAACAGCGCCTGGTCGAAGCGCTTATAGATACCCTCCACGAGGCCCTTCCCGCGGCTGTTCAGCACCCGTAGCGTGCCTCCATTCGTCCTGAAAACGCCCCCCACTCACTCCTCAACGACCTGCCCTTCCATTGTCTCCGGCAGGAGCGCCTCGCCCACGACGTACGAGCCAGTGTCTTCCATGCGCGGCTTAATCACCATTTCGCCCAGCAGACCCGTCGTGAACATCTGCGCCCCAAAGAGGATGAGCAGGAGCCCGAGGAGCAGCAGGGGCCGGTCCCCAATGTAGTTGCCAAAGACGACCTTGTCGATCGTAAGCCACAGGTTGATTAGAAAGCCCGCCCCGAAGGTAAGCGTACCCAGGCCCCCAAAAAAGTGCATGGGCCGCACAGCGAACCGGGTAAGGAAGACGACCGTAATGAGGTCGAGAAAGCCCTGAATGAAGCGCTCGACCCCAAACTTGGTTTCGCCGTATTTGCGTGGATGATGCCGCACGGGCTTCTCCGCCACGCGGTCATAGCCGGCCCACTTGGCCAAGAGCGGAATGTAGCGATGAAGTTCGCCGTACACGTCCACGCTCTTGACCACCTCGCGCCGGTACACCTTCAGGCCACAGTTAAAGTCGTGGAGGGGGAGGCCCGAGATTTGACGCGTCACCCAGTTAAAGAATCGGCTGGGAATAGTCTTGGTCAGAGGGTCTTTGCGCTCCTTTTTCCACCCGCTCACGAGGTCGTGTCCCTCCTCCAACTTGTCGATCAGGGCGGGGATCTCGGCCGGGTCGTCCTGCAGGTCCGCGTCCATAGTAACCACGTACCGGCCCTGCGCCCGCTCGAATCCTACGGACAAGGCCGCGGACTTGCCATAATTGCGCTGGAACCGAAGCCCCACAAAGCGCGGGTCCTCGTCGTGCAACGCCCGTACGGCCGCCCAGGTGTCGTCCCGGGAGCCATCATCGATAACCCAGACCCGAAACGAAAAGCCCCCCTCTACACAGGCCGTCCGAATGCGCTCGGCCAATTCGGGAAGCGATTCAGCCTCCTCGTACGCAGGCACGATGATCGACACGTCCGGCCCCTCCGGATCGGCGGGAGAATGTGGGATCCTGGTTTGCTCCACGGGTGAAGATCGTCCTTATGGCGGGGGCGTCTCCCATCCCCACGTGTCTAACATGTGCGTCCCTCGTCAGGCCCTTCCGATGATCGGTCCCCCTAAGAACAGCCATCGGCGCCTCGATGCCGCACGGCACGCATTGTGCCCCTCTTTGCGATCCACTCCGCAACGCGAATCATGCCCTACGCATCAATCGTCGCGTACTTGGCATTGCGCTCAATAAACTCGCGCCGTGGCTCTACCGAGTCGCCCATGAGCGTGGAGAAGAGCCGGTCGGCCGCCGCCGCATCGTCGATCGTTACCTGCTGAATCTTTCGTGTCTCCGGGTTCATGGTGGTGGTCCACAACTGCTCGGGGTTCATCTCGCCGAGCCCCTTGTAGCGCTGCATGCTTGGGCTCTTTCCCTCGGCCCGCAGTTCCTGCATGCGCGCCTGCATCTCCTCGTCAGTCCAGCAGTAGATCTCTTGTTTTCCGTGCTGAATGCGGTACAGCGGCGGCAGGGCGATGTAGATGTTGCCCTTCTCAATGAGCGGACGCAACTGGCGATAGAAGAAGGTGAGAAGGAGCGACCGAATGTGGGCCCCATCCACGTCTGCGTCCGTCATCATCACAATTTTGTGGTACCGCATCTCGCTCATGTCGAACTCCTCCTCCGTCGACGTGAGCCCCGTGCCGAGCGCCGTGACGATGTTTTGGATCTGGTCGTGTTCCAGGATCCGGTCGAGGCGAGCCTTCTCTACGTTTAGGATTTTTCCACGCAGCGGCAGGATGGCCTGAAAGTGCCGATCGCGCGCCTGCTTGGCCGACCCGCCCGCCGAGTCCCCCTCGACGAGGTAGAGCTCGCTCTCCGATGGGGTGCGCGAGGTACAGTCGGCCAGTTTGCCCGGCAGGCCGCCTCGCGAAAAGGCGTCCTTCCGCTGCACCAGCTCGCGCGCCTTGCGGGCCGCGGCGCGGGCCTCGGCGGCCTGAATGACCTTCTCGATAATCCGCTCGGCCTGATCAGGGTGATCCTCCAGCCAGCGCCCCAGCTCCGTGTTGATCAGCGATTCCACGATGCCCTGCACCTCCGAATTGCCCAGCTTGGTCTTCGTCTGGCCCTCGAACTGCGGCTCGGACACCTTCACCGACAGGACCGCCGTGAGCCCTTCCCGGAAGTCATCGCCCGAGAGGTCAAATTTGAGCCCACTGAGCATGTCATTCTTCTGCGCGTACCGCTTCAGGGTGCGGGTGAGGGCGCGGCGGAATCCCGTGACGTGAGTGCCCCCCTCGTGCGTATTGATGTTGTTGACGAAGGAAAGGATGTTCTTGTTGAACCCGTCGTTGTAGCGCATCGCGAGCTCCACCGGCACCTCGCCGTTCTCACTGGCGATGTAGATGGTGTCGTCGATAATGGGATCGCGCGCTTCGTCGAGATAATCCACGAATCCCGCGATGCCTTCCTCCGAGTAGTATTCTTCGCGGGCCAGGCCTTCGTCTTCCTCGCGGTGGTCCTCGATGGAAATCCGCACCCCGGCGTTCAGAAATGCCAGTTCGCGCAGGCGATCCGAGAGTGTCTCAAAGCGGAACTCGGTGGTCTTAAAGATGTCCTCGTCGGGCCAGAACCGGATGCGGGTCCCCGTTTCTTCGTCCGCCCGCATCGGCCGTTCTTCGCGGACCGAATCCTCGGGAACGCCGCACACGTAGCGCTGCGTCCACACCGACCCGTCGCGCCACACCGTCACCTCGAAGCGAGAGGCCAACGCGTTGACGACCGATACCCCCACTCCGTGCAGCCCGCCGGACACCTGGTAGCTGTCCTTGTCGAACTTGCCCCCGGCGTGGAGCACCGTCATCACGACCTCCAGGGCCGATCGGTCTTCCACCGGATGCCGGTCCACCGGGATGCCCCGGCCGTTGTCCTGAATCGAGACCGAGCCGTCCTCGTAGAGCTCCACCTCGATCTCGTCGCAGTGCCCGGCCATCGCTTCGTCGATGGAGTTGTCGAGCACCTCGTACACGAGATGGTGCAGACCGCGAAGCCCCACGTCACCAATGTACATGGAGGGGCGTTTGCGCACGGCCTCCAGGCCCTCAAGCACCTGGATGTTCGACGCCGCGTAGGCACTAATTGCACGATCAGGGAGGTCCGTCGATTCGCTCATGGGGGTGGGAGTGACCGGCAGAGAAAGACGCGATACGCCTGCTGGACGGCGGTATTTTGACACCGCCTGATACTTTTGTTACAACAGCGTCTCCCAGCAATGGTTCAGGCGTTGACAGATCTTTCGCCCATCCTGCCAGGGCATCTGCCCCCCTGGGGCTCCAGCGTTCATCCGTCGCCGTTCCGTTGGGATCCCCCGACCGAAACCTCATGGCGCGCCCACACGACGAACCCAATGCCCCGTTCCAGCACGTCCGCGAGGACAAGCGTCTTGGTGTCCGTGGGCGCCGCGTCCAGGAAGTGGTCAATCTCATCGCGCGTCCGGCGTGCCTCTTCGATCAGGGCCTCCGACACGTCGGGATAGAGACTCAGGAGGTGCTGATGCATGTCCTGCGTGAGCTCCTCGGCACGCCGCAGCTTCAGGAGCAGGTCGAAATGACGGACGGCGCTTGCGAGCTGATCGTCGTCCTGGTGGGTGAGCGGGACACGGCTCAGCGCAATCTGCATGAGCACGTCCATGAGCGTGCGGCCGGCGGTTCGCAGGCGTGCAGCCGCACGGCTCGGGGGCTCCTGTGCCGAGGGGTCGTAGCCGGCGCGCCGTTCCGCAACCGACTCGCGCACCGTGGCGGCGGTGGAGAGAGTGGCCAGCAGGGTCATCGACTCCAGTACGGCGGCGGAGTCGGGCGTCTCGGAGGAGTTACTCATGATACAAGGCGGTAGAAGTCCGTATACTGTATTGCGTATTTCATGCTACGCTTCGCCCCGATACGCAATACGCGCTACAGGAATGCCAAAGAGCAATGGCTCGGGGAGACCGCTCCAGCCCGGGATTCCTTTCCGGTGGCGGGATCGGATCACACCTCTAAGTAGCGAACGAACTCTTCCACGAGTTCCTCCAGTTCACCATCTTCTTCTCCAAAGGCCGCCACGACGTGGTAGCCGTGGTGTTCGAGCACGTGGCGCACGCGCGTGGTGTCCTTCACGTTCAGCTTGAGCGTAATCCGGATTTTTTCCGTCGAATGTTCGGGCAACTCCGAGGCCACGGCCAGCACCTTTGCCTCGTTCTGCTCAATCACGTGAATGAGCTTGGCGAGGGCGTAATCGCGGGAGTCGACCTCAAGGGCCAGGATGGCACCGCTCTGGCGGGTTGACAGCATCCGCGCAAACTGATCGAAGATGTCGTGGCGGCGAAGGACGCCCAGGTATTGCCCGGCCGTATCGGCCACTGGGATGGTGCTGAGATCGTGCTCGACCATCGTGCGCGCCGCGTCGAAGATGTGCGCGTCCGGCGGCACGCTCACCGGGCGGCCAATGAGCAGCGACTCGACGCTAGACTCGGGACCCTCCGCGTCCATGAGCCGCGACTCAGAAATAATGCCGGCGAGGCGTCCGTCTTCCTCCACGACCGGAAGGTGACGCACGTGGTGCTCCATGAGCAACCCGAGGGCCGCCTCCACCGAGTCGGTGGACTGGAGGGCAGGCGTGGCGGAATGAATGGCGTCGCGTACTTTCATGGCGGTCAGGACTTGAGGAGAGGGTGACGCAGCGGAGGACAAACTCGTCCTGCGGGGGCATGGGAGGCACCAACGCAAGGGTCGTGCCGGGGACAGATCCGCCGGAATTACAGGACCAGATCTTTCCTATTCCCCGGAATGTCGTGTCGGCGCGTCAGGCGTCTGTCACGGATGCCTCGTCCTCCACATCCCGGAGTGCGCCGAAGGGGGCCAGCGTTTCACGGAGGCGAGCATCGTTGCGTGGGGCCGCGCGGAAATGCATGCGCGCGACGGCCTGTGCGTCCTCCACTTCGCCGTTGAGCGACACGTCTGAAGCCCCGTTGTTGGCGTACAGGTAGTCTTCGTCGATGACGTCGGCCAGCTCATGCACCCGGGCGATGGCCTCCGGCTCACTGACCGGAATGTAGGCCAGTCGCTCCACGTAGTCCCGCTCGATGAGATCGAGCAGGTCCTCCTTCAACGTCTTCAGCCCGATGCCCCGGAGGGCCGAGATGAACACCGCGTTTGGGTGGTTGCGACGGAGGCGGCGGAGAAGCGTACGATCGTCGAGAGCGTCTATTTTGTTGAACACCGTGAGGGTCGGTTTGTCCCGTGCATCCAGGTCACCCAAGGTTTCGGAGACGACCTGCATTTGCTCCTCGTAGTTGCGGTGGGTAACGTCCACCACGTGGATCAACACGTCACTCTCGCGCACCTCATCGAGCGTGCTCTTAAAACTCTCGATGAGCCGGTGGGGAAGCTTGCGGATGAACCCGACCGTATCGGCCATGAGGACCTCCTTGTTCGAGTCGAGCTTCACGGTCCGGGTCGTGGCGTCGAGGGTCGCAAAGAGACGATCCTCAGCGAGCAGATCCTCGTCGGCCAGGGCGTTGAGAAGAGTCGATTTGCCCGCGTTGGTGTACCCCACGAGCGAGACAGTGGTGTAGCCCTCGCGCCCCTTCCGCTGAGTCGTACGCTGCCGGTCGATCTTGTCCAGCTTATCGCGTAGCTTCGCGATGCGCTTGTCGATGAGGCGGCGGTCCGTCTCAATCTGCGTCTCGCCGGGCCCCTTGGTGCCAATGCCGCCTTCCTGGCGGGAGAGGTGGGTCCACCGCCGCGTGAGCCGGGAGCGGAGGTACTCAAGTTGCGCGAGTTCGACCTGCGTCTTCGCCGCACGCGTCTGTGCCCGACTGGCAAAAATGTCGAGGATCAGACCAGAGCGGTCGAGCAGCTTGCAGTCAATTTGCTGCTCAATGTTCTTGACCTGAACGGGAGTGAGCTCGTCGTCGAAGATGACGAGGTCTGAGCCCCGCTGCTTGGTGAGGCGCGCCAGTTCGTTGACCTTGCCGGACCCAATGAAGGTAGCCGGATCAGGGCTGTTGAGCGACTGGGTAAGCCGGTCCGTCACGTCGGCCCCGGCGGTGCGGGCTAGGTGTTCTAGTTCATTCAGATGATCACGCACCTCCCAGCGCGACTGGCGGGGGGTAATGACCCCGACAATGATGGCGCTTTCTGCGTCTTCAGTTTTCTGTTCAGGGGTAAACAACGCGGCGGTAGGGCCTTTTTGAGGGAAAACTGTACGTGCGACGGCTGGAACGACCAAGGCGACGCGAGTCGCCCCGTGGTTCAACCAAACTGCATACGCTTATATTCATCGGCTCGTGCGGTTGTTGCACGGCAGATGGGAGCGTGGTCCCTGCCCTCGGCCAGTCTCCAGATTGCCGGACTCACGACAGGTCGATCTCGTCGCCCAGGCGGTCAAGCGCTTCCTTGTCGCCCGTTTCCATCTCGGGCACCGAAAAGCGCGACGCGAGTTTACGCTCCATCACATCCCGGACGGGGCCCCTGTACGCCGAGGGCACAGGAAGATCAAAACGGCGGCGCTCTCCCGCCTCATTGCGGTAGAGGAACACCACATGGGGCCGTCCTTCACGCGTCGTGAGTGCGTAGTCGACGATGCCGCTCCACACCACGGTGTGGCCGTCCTGCCCCACCCCGACAGCAACGCCGTACTCGGTCACGACAACGGTTCGGCGCACCCAGGTCGCAACGGCCCAGAAAATGCCCCCAACCGGGTACCCAACAAGCATCGCCCCGGGCACCGAGCGCCCCGTCCACCAGGCATGCCCAAACCCAATTGCCACGAGCAGAAGGAACGCCCCCGGCCCGAGCGCCACCTGAAGGAGCGCACGCGGACGGTGCCAGGTGACCAGTGGGCGACGCAGACGCGTCCGGGCCGCCACGGCCGCGAGCATGGAAGTGGCCGCCACGCCGACGAAGGCCAACAGAACGACCCCGTGAAGCACCGACACGAAACCAGCGGTAGACGGCATTGCCTGTGAGTTCGTTGGTTGGGCGGGGGACAGAAACAGCAACTGCCCCTTTGCTGCGTTCTCTACGCAGACGCCGTCTCGGGCGTCCAGTGACGGGCTATCACCATCTCTGCTGCGAGGAAAATCAACGCTAAGACCAAAAACACGTTCCATATTTCGGTGCCGGCACGGCGGGTGCGAAGGGTCTCCGCAACCTCCTCGCCCCCCGATTCGGCAACTAGCTGTATGGGCATCCCCGTCGCCTTTTGGAGGGTTTCCGCGGCGGCCTCGGGCGAAGCGGCCTGTAGATTCGACTCGGGCGGGGCGACGTTGACGGCAATCCGCCGCACCCGGGTGGATCCGGCCTGTACGTCGTAGAGGCCGGGGGTCGTAAGTGACGCGTCAAGCTGCAAGAGGGTGGCGCCGAAGAGACTACGTTGCTCAGGCGTGACCTCAAGGCCATCCGGCCCCTGGAGGCGGAGCGACGCGTCGGGGGCCACACCCGTCACACGCAGTTCCGCCGGGCGGCCCGCCACCAGCTGCTCTCCGGACACAGAAGTGCTGGCAGACAGGTAGTAGACGGATCGGTACAGGAGCGGCACGAACAGGCCGCGCACGGGCAGGTCGCTCCAGGCGCGGGTGGGGGCCACCGCCATCAGGAGCAGTCGCCCACTGCCGTGGCGAACCTCATGGAGGAACGGCAGGCCGCTCGACAGCTCAATGAGTGTTTGTCCGGCCTGCCCCGAGGGACGGAAGTTCATGGTATGGTAGAGGTCCGGCTGCTCCACGGAGGCATCTTCGCGGCGACGCTCTTGGCTGAAGACCCCCTCGAAGAGCGGATGCGCGAGGTCCACCTGCCCGAACGACGCGACCGTACGGTTTGCCGAAAGCGAACCGCTAAAGCCCCGGAACGATCCCGCATTGAGCGCGCCAAACAAGGCGTTGTAGTCCTCAGAGCGCGCCTGTGCACTTGGAAATAGGAGCAGCCCGCCGCCGCGATCCACGTACCGGGTGAGGGCCTCCACCTCACCGCTCGACAGCGAGCGCGGTCCCACGAGGAGCACCGCATCGTACTGCCCGAGCTCCACGGAGGCCAGTTCCTGCTCCCGTATGGACGTGGCTCGCAGAGCAATGCGGTCCGCGATCATTTCGGACGAGAGGGCAAGGTCCACGTACTCGGTGCGCTGCCCGTTGCCCTGCACCCGAAGCACGCGCCGCTCTTCGGGCACGTGCAGCGTAAAGTGATGCCGGTCATCCACCGGGAAATCATCGTCCTCCGTCGCCACCGCCCCCCCTAACCATCCGCGCTCCTGAGGCGTCACCGTAAACGAGACCGTCGTCTCCAGGCCCGGCTCCAGCGTGGTCGTGGCCTGCGCTACGCGCTCGCCCGCCAGGTAGGCGCTGGCTACGTAGTCGGGAAGCGTCTCGGGACCATGGTTTACGAGCGTCGCCTCCAGTTGCACCGGCTGTCCCACTTCGGCGATCCGGCTGGTTACGGTGACATCAGTGATGCCGACGTTGGAGTGCGACCGGGTATCGACCGGAAGGACCTGCACCTGCACGTCCCCAGGCACTGCCGTGGCCACCGAGTCGCCCAGCGTGCTGGCCTGCAGGTCGCCTACCACGTAGACGACCGCCTGTGGGGCGTCCGTCTGTGTGGCCGCCTCCGCCGCCCCCGCAACGGCGTCCGCAAGCGAACTCGCCCCCGCCTGCGGCTCCAAGTCCGACAGCGCGTTCTGGGCCACCCCGACGTTCGAGACCGGCTCAGGCTCCCCCGCTCCCCCCTGGGCCGTAGGCCAGAGCACCACCTCATCGTTCGCCTCAACTGTCTCTAGCACCCCGCGCGCCATCCGCAGGGCCTGTGCCATGTACGTCCCCCCCTCCCCGTCCGCCGTCATCGAGAGCGAGTTGTCCACCACGAGGGCGTGGGTGGTGGGCGCCGAGCCGGCCATACCGCCCAGGTTGCTCGTCAATGTGGGCTGGGCGAAGGCCATGACCAGACAGGCGATGGCCAGCATGCGGAGCGCCAGGAGCAGCCACTCCTTGATGCGGACCCGCTGCACGGCCGACTCTTGAAGCTCCTTGACGAAGGCCAGCGAGCTGAACTCGACCGTCTTGGGCTGGCGCAGGTTGAAGAGGTGCAGGAACAGCGGCACCGCCACCGCCGCCATAGCCAAAAGGGCAAACGGATTGAGAAAGGACACAGGACGGGAGAAGCCGGTCGAGAGACGACGCCAAGGGGCGGCTGCTACCGCCCGATACGGGGCGGCGTTCCTCCCCTCGAACCGACTCGGCCGGACACAAAGATGCCTCCCCCGCCCGAACGGCGAGGGAGGCATGGGCATCTACAAAACCGGAACGACACGGGACTACGGAAGGAGCACTGTGTCAATGCCGTGGATCACACCGTTGTCAACAACGACGTCCGCCGCCCCAACCGTCGCGCTTTCGTCGCCGGATCCCACAGTGACGGTCCCAGCACTCTCATCCCGAACGACCGTCACATCGGTCCCCTCCAGGGTCGGAACCGATGTCTCAGAGGAGGGCACATCCGTAGCGAGAAAGACGCTGTCCAGGACGTGGTGCTGAAGAATATCAGCGGCATTCGACGGAATCTCATCGCTTTCGACATTTCCGCTGTCATCCGCATCAAGCGCCGCTAGGAGCGCCTCGTTGGTGGGCGCGAAGATGGTGCGCCCATCGTTGGCCCCGGGTGCACGGAGGGCCTCGCCGAGGCCGGCCTCTTTGGCCAGCCGGGCGAAAATGGTAAATCGTGGCGTGAGAGTGGCCCGATCCACGGCATCAATGAGCAAACCGTCGACTACGTGCACCACCCCATTCCTGGCCTCCGCATCGACATTTGTCACCGCCGCTCGGTTCACCGTCACCCCATCGTCCACACCAATGGTGAGCGAATCTCCAGCGAGCGGGGCCACGGTCTGGCCGTCACTGAGTTGATCGGAGGTGACCGTCCCGGACACGGCGTGGTGCCGCACGACCTTCTCGATAACCTGCTGGTTGAGGGAGGGGTCAATGGGGGGCGTGAACGCCTCGTTGACGGGCGCGAAGACCGTAAAAGGACCGTCGCCGTCCAGAGTCTCCGTCAGACCGGCCTCCTGCACGGCTCCCTGCAGCGAGCTCAGGACCCGCACCTCCTGGATGTACTGCGCAATGGTGGGCGTCTGCGGATTCGAGTCGCCCAGGTCCTCGTCCGTGAAGGCGTCGCAGCCGGTGGTTACGAGGACCAGGGCAAGCAGCCCCGTGCCAAGGACGAGGCCTCGGCGAAAAAGCGTAGCGAAGTCGATCATCGCGAGAGCAAAGGTTCAATTCAAAATCAGGTGGGAACGGACCAACCATCGAGCGGCGGAGGTGCCCCCGCCGAGTGCGATTAGAGCGAGACCGTGAGCCGGCTATACACAAAGCGGCCGTTGAAGCCCATTGGGTGTGCCCGGTTGTACGGCAGGATGATGTCGAAGGTACCCTGCTGCGGGTCCAGGTCGGGGTAGTTGTCGAATAGGTTTCGGGCCCCAACGGCGACGTTGACCTGGTCGTTGAAGAGGTTGTAACCAATCTCGCCGCCGAAGACATACTCCGTCCCGAGCGTGAACTGGTCGGAGGGCGTGTCGTCGGCGTTGAGCAGTTCGCCGTAGCGAGCCCCGCGGAGCGTAAGGTCCACTGAGCCGGCCGTGAGCGAGGCGGTCAGCTTCGTGGTGGTTTCGGGGAGCGAGCCCTCCGTGAGCGCCCGTCGATCATCCGGGGCCAAGATCACCGAACCAAACTCCGCATCCAACCGCGTGGGGTTGCGAGGCCCACCCGTAATCTCGGTGTCGGTCCAGTTGAACGCGCCGCGCAGCTGTAACTGCACCCCATCCGTAAGCAGGGTTGCGTACTTAGCGGTGGCGTCGATGCCCTCTGTGTTCGTATCGATGGCGTTCGTGAAGAAGCTCGCGGAGGAGGCCCCAGTACCCTGCAGCACAGGACGGATGGCGTCGGATCCTGCCGAGCCCGGCGCTCCAAGATCGCCCGAGAGCGTGATCCGGTCGTCGATCTGGATGTTGAAGTAGTCGACCGAAAGTTGAAACCGCTCGAACGGTTTCAGGATGACCCCTCCGCTAAAGTTGACCGACCGCTCTTCTTCGAGGTCCGGAATGCCCAGCTCGTTGCCCACACCGCTATTGATCCGGAAGATGCCCGTCTGGACGGGCTGGTTGTTGATGAAGGTGGTCGACACCTTCGAGAAGAACTTCTGGGCCTGGTTTGGCGCGCGGTAGCCCGTCTGCGCCGTCCCGCGGAAGGCCAGCTGTGGAATGGGCTCAAAGCGCAGTGCCACCTTCCCATTCACGGTCGATCCGAAGTCGCTGTAGTTCTCAAATCGCCCCGCGATGTTCACCTGGAGCGGTTCAACGAGATCGGTCTGCAGGTCCACGTACGCCCCCACGTTGGTGCGCGTCTCGTCAACCTCCTGCTCAGGCCGGAAGCCGGGAAAGACCTGTGCCCCCTGCGCGGGCAGCCCACCGTTCTGGTTGATGTCCCAGGGGCCTCGGGCGTAGGACGCCTCCTCTCCCGCCTCCAGTTGGTAGTTATCGGCGCGGAAGAGGGCCCCAGCCGCCACGTTCAGCGGCGAGGCGAAGCCCACGTCGTAGCCCCGATCCACGTCCAACTGCACCACCGTTTGTTGGAGCTGCACGGCCCCGGCGTAGAACTCGGTCTGGTTGCCCGTCTGGGTGGGGCCGTTGCTGGCGTTGAGGGAGTTGGTGATGTTGTACTGAAAGTAGTTGAAGCCCGTCTGCGCGCTCACGTCGTAGTTCCACTCGTTGAGCATACCCCGCAGCCCCACGGCAATCGAACCGTCATTGATCGGGTTCTCAAAGTTGGGGAGGAAGCCCTCCGGCATAATCTGCGGCCAGTTGCCGTCGTCGGTGCCCTCGCGGTAGAAGCCCTGGCCTTTGCCCTTGCGGTAGCTGTATCCCCCAAACGCGTAGAGTTCGGTCGGCTGGTCCGCCTCGACGTTGGCGATGGGGTAGGCCCCGTTCGCCCAAAACAGCAGGTTTTCCGAGCGCCCGTCGCCCCAGTGAAAGGCCGGCTGCTCCACCGAGTTGTTCTTGTCCACGATGTCGAAGAGCCCGTCACCGTCCGGATCGGCAATCTCATCGCCGCCCTGCCCCGCGGGACCTAAATTAAAGTCCGCTGGGCCAGCCCGGTTGGTGGGAGTACGGAGCCGATACTCACCGAAGAAATTCAGGAATCCCCCGTCGTCGCCCAGCTCTACGCCGAAGGAGGGGCGGACACTGTACGTGGTGCCGTCATTCGAGTACGGATCGGTAACGTAGCCCCCGATGCGCGTTTCCACCGTCGGGTCGAGCGGCTCGTCCCTGAGGCGCAGATTTACAACCCCCGCAATGGCGTCGGAGCCATACTGTGAAGACGCCCCGTCGCGCAGCACCTCGATCCGTTCAATGGCGTTTGCCGGAATGGCGTTCAGGTCGATGGGGCTGGACCCGCCCGATACGCCAGCGCCTAGTCGGTTCACCAGGGCCGACTTGTGCCGTCGCTTGCCGTTGACCAGCACCAGTACCTGGTCGGGGCTCAGTCCACGCAGCGTAAAGGTGCGCAGGGCATCCATGCCGTCGGACAGCGTGTTCTGGGGAAAGTTGACCGACGGAGCACTCTGTTGAAGGATACGCCCCGTTTCGAACGCGCCGGACGTCTGGATTTCTTCGGACCCGTATACGTCCACGGGCACTGCCATGTCCTCCGCCGCTGCGTCACGGGCCCGCGACCCCACGGTGACGGTCACGCCCTCGCCCTGCAACGGAGCCCGCTCCAGTGCGAACCGACTTCGCGTAGTCGTGCCGGCATTCAACGTGACCTCTCGTTCGACGGCCTCGTACCCAACGAAGGTCACCCGAGCGGTATACGTCCCCGGCTCAATTCCCTCAATCGTGTAGCTTCCGTCGGGGCCCACCGCTGTGCCGTAGTCGGCGTCCATGAGAACAACATTCGCCCCGGGCAGTGGATTCCCGTTCGTATCCTCAACGCTCCCAGTAAGAGTGGCGCCCTGCTGCGCGAACGCTGTCCCCGCAGCGAGCAGAAGCCCTACGATGCTAGTCAGTAAAATGGAGGAGACGTAACGTATCGTCATGATAGGGGAGAGGTCGGCATCCAAAAGAGATCGACGAGCACACACGCAGCGGGAGGTGGGATAAAGACCCGCTGAAGGCTGCGTTACGATAGGGACAAGACCGGCAACTGTCAAGTCTCCCCCCGCCTGCACCCCGAAGTTTCCCGACCGCACCGACGGAAGAATTACCCAAGTGTAAATCACGGCGGGCCTAAAATCCGACCGCTGCGCCGGTCCCTCGGGGATCCGAGCCGCCGAAGAAGACACGGGACTGATCTGGACGCTCCGGATGCTTGACCCGTAGTCCCTGCGCCCGTCCCCACTGTGGGATGCCGCCGAATACCCCCATCGTAACGGGCCATCCTCGCGCCCGAAGATTCCACACTACGTCTTGGGGAAGCGTATTCTTTTCGTAGCTGAGCACCCGCGGCTTCCATTGGTGATGAATGCGCCCCGCCGCCACGGCCTGCTCGATGTCCATATCGTGGTCGATCACGTTCATGATCACCTGAAACGTGGTGGTGATGATCGTGGACCCCCCCGGGGCCCCGATGACAAGGAAGAGACGATCCTGGGGGTCCTCAACCACCGTGGGCGACATAGACGAGACCATACGACGGTCCGGCGCCACCAGATTGCGCTCCGTGCCCGAGAGACCGAACTGATTCGGCACGCCCGGCTTCAGCACAAAGTCGTTCATCTCGTTGTTCATGAAGAAGCCGGCCCCATCGATGACGACCTTCGAGCCGTAGCCGCTATTGAGCGTGGTGGTCACGCTCACGGCCATACCGCTGCTGTCGGCCACCGAATAATGGCTGGTTTCCATCGACTCGGACGCCAGCATGGGGCGGCCCGCCTTCACGGAGTCGCTGGGCGTAATCCGCAGCGAGTCGTACGACGCCATGCGTTGCCGCATGTAGTCCTTCTGGATGAGGCCCTGCGTGGGGACCTCCACGTGATCGGGGTCGCCAAGCCACTTGGCCCGGTCGGCAAAGGTGCGGCGCATCGCCTCGCCGATGTAGTGGACGGTGCGGCTGGAGTTGAATCCCATTTTCCCAATCGGCTTCCGCTCGGCCGCGTTCAGAAGCTGCGCAATGGCGACGCCACCGGAGGAGGGCGGCCCCATGGAGTGCACCTCGTAGCCCCGGTACGTCGTGCTCACTGGCTCGCGCTCCACCGCCTCGTACTCCGCAAGGTCCTGCTTATCGATAAGACCTCCATTCTCTGCGAACTGCTCCGCGATGAGTTCGGCGGTTTTGCCTTCGTAAAACCCAGCCGTGCCCTGCTCGCGAATGCGTACGAGCGTCTCGGCGAGATCCTCCTGCACAAAGCGCTCGCCGGCCCGGTACGGCTTCGTGGAGTCGCCCTTCGTAAAGTACTTCTTGGCCGACGGGAAGGCGGCGAAGTCCTGATACGCTTCGTTCAGGTCCGTCGCGAGGGCGTACGGCAGCGAAAAGCCGTCCCGCGCCAGCCGAATGGCCGGGGCCATGACGGTGGCGCGGTCGAGGGTGCCGTACTTGTCAAGGGCTTTGAGCAGGCCCGCGACCGTGCCGGGCACGCCGGAGGCAAGGTAGCCTCGCCGGCTCCGAGCACGCACGGCGTTGCCGTCCTCGTCCAAAAATCTCTCTTGCGTGGCGCCGCTAGGAGCATCCTCGCGGTGGTCGATGGTGGTCACGGAGCCGTCGGGCCGACGGATGACCATGAAGCCGCCGCCCCCAATGTTGCCGGCCCACGGGTGTACCACGGCCAGCGCAAACCCGGTGGCCACGGCCGCGTCCACTGCATTCCCCCCCTTCTTGAGCATCGCCACACCGGCCGCGGAGGCGCGCTTTTTGGCGGCCACCACCATTCCGTTTTCGGCGTACTTGGGGGTCGGTGTAGGAGCGGGCGACGTTGCTCGATCGCTGGGGGACGCCCCCGGATCGGCGGGAGCAGGTGCGATCGGGGTCCAGGCCGTAAGGCCCACGACGAATGCTGCGAGAAGGCACGCACGCCCAATGGTGCGCGCCTTTGCGAGGGGAAGCATAGCACAAGGGGGATGATGCGGAGACACGCGGACCCCAAAAGTAGAGGGGCCTTTCCCAAAAGGCAATCCCGTTCTCCATAGATGCCGACCTGGGGCTGTGCCTTCCTCCTCCCAAGGGCCCCTGGGAACCGAGAACACACTCAGAGATGTGATGAGAAAAATGGATGTTCTTGCCGCAGCCTGTTCTGCTCGTCGATATACGTCCGATGACTTCGTCGCCCCAACCGGCCCATCGGCTCCGTACTGCTGCTCGAGCGGCGCACACCTCGCCTGTGGCGGAGTTGCGGCGGCTGCTGTTGGGCCCGCTGGCCGCCCCCGATCGGCCTCTGCCCCACCACACCCTGCTGGCGGTGTGCCCCAACTCCAAGGCCGTGGCGCGGGCCGCTCTCCATGCGGCGCAGGACGCCCGTAGCCCCCTACTCTACGCGGCCACCCTGAACCAGGTCGACCGCGACGGCGGCTACACCGGCTGGACGCCCGAGGCCCTCGCGGCCTTCGTGAACGACGAACGGAAACGGCTGAACGTGGACGTGCCGGTCCTCCTGGGGCTTGACCACGGCGGCCCCTGGGCCAAGGACGCCCATCGCACCGCCGGCCTCGACACCGAAACGGCCCTGACCGAAACCAAGCGCTCCATTGAGGCGTGCGTGGCGGCCGGGTATGACCTACTGCACCTCGATCCCGCCGCAGGCCCGCCCGGTGCCGACACCCCCCTTCCCCTCGACACGCTGGTGGAGCGAACTGTCACGCTCCTACACCACGCCGAGACGGTGCGCCACGCGCAGGACCGAGGTCCCCTCGCCTACGAGGTGGGCAGCGACGACCCGCGCGGAGGGTTGCACAATGGGGACCGCCTGCGCGACTTCCTCCACCGCCTGCACACAGCCCTCAACGCCCACAACCTTCCGCCCCCCTCGTTCGTCGTGGGCGACCTGGGCACACGGCTTGATTCTGGGACCTTCGATCCCGAACAGGCCCAGGCACTGGTCGCGACGGCGGCCGAGTTTGATGCCCTCGTCAAGGGCCACTACACGGACGATGTTGAGACGCCTTGGGACTACCCCCTCAGTGGAGTGGGCGGGGCCAATGTGGGGCCGGGCCTGTCGGCCACGGAGGCCGCGGCGGTGCGGGAGCTGTCGGCCCTGGAGCAGCGGCTTGGCAAACAGTCTGGCATCGACGAGGCACTCCGGACGGCGGTGGTGGAGAGCGAGCGCTGGCGAAAGTGGCTCCGCCCCGACGAGCAGGGCTCAGCCTTCGCAGACCTGCCCGCCAGCAGGCAGCGCTGGCTCATCGACACCGGCAGCCGCTACGTGTGGAGCCATTCCCCTGTGGAGGCGGCGCGGGACCGGCTCTACGACCACGTGGCGCCATACCGCGACGCCGAGGCGTTTGTGCAGTGGCGAATCCAGACCGCCATCCTGCGTTACATGCACGCCTTCAATCTCGTCGGCCTCGCCGACAAGATGGCCAACCATCTCTCCGAAGAAAGCGCCTCTCCGTAACGTCTCCCCGATACACGCGGCCTTTCAGGGGGTGAACGCCCCGCCCCCTGAACGCCGCTACCGCTTCATGGCGAGGGTCACCCCGTCGGCCAAAGGGAGCATGGTGAGGTCCACCCGTTCGTCGTCGTGGAGCTTTTCGTTGAGGCGTTGAATGGCCCGCACGCTCTCGTCCTCCACGTCCGGATCGGCCACGCGCCCGTCCCGAAAGACGTTATCGAGCGCGATCACCCCACCGGGCCGCAGCAGCTCCAAGGACTGCTCGTAGTAGGTATCGTAACGCTCCTTGTCGGCGTCGATAAATGAGAAGTCGAACGTCCCGTCCTGTCCCTCGTCGAGCAAGGCTGAAAGGGTCTTATGGGCGGGAGCAATCCGGAGGTCAATGCGATCGGCCACGCCCGCCTCCGCCCAGTAGCGACGCGCCACCTGGGTGTACTCCTCACTCACATCACACGCCACGAGCGTGCCGGTCTTCGGAAGCTCTTGGGCCACCGCAAGTGCGCTGTACCCAGTAAAGACCCCGATCTCGAGCGTACGGCGCGCCCCAATGAGCCGGGCAAGGAACCGCAGAAACTGTCCTTGCTCCGGGGCAATCTGCATGTTAGACTTCGGGTGCTCGGCGGTCTCCGCCCGAAGACGGGTCATTACGTCCGGTTCACGGAGCGACACGGACAACAGGTACTCGTGGAGCGAGTCGGAGAGCCCGATGGACTGGTTCGACATGCGATTGGGGAGCGCTGAATGGACGGTGGAGAACGCGACGGCCCCGTGGGTACGGCGGGACCACGTTCTAGCACGCAGCGCGAAAACGTTCCAACCCACGCCCCCGAACGTTTCCCGAAACGGCAGGTACAGAACCAGACCGCTGGCTTGCGTTTCTCCGGTACGAATTGGTGGATTCCGCTCGTTTCTCCACGTCGTGCCACCCGCACTCCCTCACGCTCTGCCCTCCACAGCCGCCGATGAGCAGTCCGCAGATTCTCTGGGTCGACGACGAGATTGACCTGCTCCGCTCCCACGTCATGTTTTTGGAGGAGAAGGACTACGAGGTTTCGACCGTGGCCAACGGCGCCGACGCGGTGGACCTCGTGCGGCAACAGCCCTTCGACGTGGTCCTCCTCGATGAGCAGATGCCGGGCATGGAGGGCCTGGAGACGCTCGACGCCATCAAGGACGAACGGCCCGACGTGCCCGTGGTGCTGGTCACGAAGAGCGAGGAGGAGGACCTCATGGAGGCGGCCCTCGGCAACCAGATTAGCGACTATCTGACCAAGCCCGTCAATCCCAGCCAGATCCTCCTCACATGCAAGCGGCTGCTGGAGCAGTCGCAGATTCGACAAGAAACCCTTTCCCAACAGTACCTCCAGTCGTTCAACCAGATCTCTCAGGACCTTCGGCGCGGGCTCTCGGCCGAGGAATGGGTGGAGCTCTACCAGAAACTGGTGCAGTACGATCTGGAACTGACGGACGACGAGAATGCCCGCCGGATTTTTCAGGACCAGTTCGAGGAGGCCAACCGCGCGTTCGGCACGTTCGTGGAGGAGCACTATCCGGACTGGATTGCTCAGGTGGACAAACCGCCGGCCAATGGGCGACCCGTGCTGTCCCACGAAGTAGTGCCCGAATTTGTGTTGCCCGAGGCGGACGGCACCCCCGTCGTCTTCTTCGTAATCGACTGCCTACGATACGACCAGTGGCTGGAGCTTGCCAATCTCGTACGGCCGCACTACGAGGTGGATACGGACTTCTACATGAGCATCCTGCCCACAGCTACGCCTTACTCGCGCAACGCCATCTTCAGTGGCCTCCTGCCGGCGGATCTCGTGGATCGCTTTCCGAAGGCGTGGCAGACGAGCGAGGAAAATGAGCACAGCCGTAACCAGTACGAGGAGGCACTCCTTCATCATCAACTCGACCAGCACCACCGCGGCGACCTGAGCGTGCGCTACGATAAGCTCATCACGGGCGACGACGGGCAGAAGTTGGCCCAGGACGCCGCCAACCTCACGCAGCACGACCTGAGTGCGGTCGTCGTCAACTTTATCGACATTCTGGCACATAGCCGCTCGGAGTCGGACGTGCTCAAGGAGCTTGCGCCCGACGAGGAGGCGTACCGGGCCCTCACGCGCACCTGGTTCGAGCACTCCTGGCTCTACGACATGCTCCGGGCCCTGTCCGAAACCAACTGCACGGTGGTCCTCACCAGTGATCATGGCGCGATCCGCAGCCTCCAGTCGACCAAGGTGATTGGCGACCGCGAGACCTCCACGGCCCTCCGCTACAAATACGGCAATAACCTGAAATGCGACGCGGACGACGCCATCTTTGTACGCGAGCCGGAGCGGTTCGGCCTCCCCAGCTACGGCATGAACACGACCTACCTCCTCGCGAAAGAGGATTACTATTTTGTGTACCCTACCAACTTCCACCACTACGAGAAGCTCTACCGCGACACCCTGCAGCACGGCGGGGCGTCGATGGAGGAGATGATCCTACCGGTGGCGACGCTCAAGCCGAAAGCATAACTGTGAAGATGAACGGACTGCCCACACCCGGAACGGATGATGCGTGACGCGTGAAACGTGACGTACACGGAAAGAAGTTCAGGCATCACTCCTCACGTATTCACGCCCCCGCATGCCACCAACCGAGAACGACACGATCCAGGGCCTCCTCCCCTGCGCTACCGAATCGACTGAGGCGACGCTGGCGCTCGGGACCCGAGTCGCGGCGACGCTCGCCCCGGGCACCGTCCTCGCACTCTACGGCGATCTCGGGGCCGGAAAGACCCACTTCGTAAAAGGCATCGCGGAGGGCCTTGGCATCCCGCCCGCGGAGGTACGGAGCCCTACCTTCACGATTCTGTCTGTGTATGAGAACGGCGAGACGCCCCTCTACCACTTCGATGCCTACCGGGTGCAAAATCCCGACGAGTTCGTAGAGCTGGGCTTCGAGGAGTACGCCCGTGGCGACGGCATCACGTGCATCGAATGGGCCGACCGGATCCCCGACCTGCTCCCCCCCGACACGATCCACCTCCGGTTCCACCACGTCGCCCCGTCGGAGCGGCGAATTACGCTTGGCGCCCCAGACGCCGCCCTCCACTGACGCTGGCCCGAGGCGCCTCCCCACGACAACGCTCCCACCCTCAACGAAAACCCCGCATGTCCGACGCCCTCGACCTCCTGCTGGATTTACCGCAGTACGCCAACGTCGCCGACGACGCGTATGCGCCGGGGCTGGACCGGATGGAGAAGCTGGCCGACGCGCTCGGGAATCCGCACGAGACGCTCCGGGCCGTACACGTGGCGGGCACCAACGGAAAGGGCTCGACCGCCGCGATGACCGCGGCCATCGCCACCGCGGCGGGCCTGAAGACCGGCCTCCACACCTCCCCCCACCTCACGCATGTCACCCAGCGGATGCGGGTGAACGGCACGCCCGCCCCCGCCGACTGGCTGGGCGACACACTCGACCGGCACCGCGCCCTCATCGAAGAGGTGCGGCCCAGTTTCTTCGAGCTCACCGTGGCGCTTACCTTCCGGTACTTCGCGGAGCAGAACGTCGACCTCGCGGTGATCGAGGTGGGCCTAGGCGGGCGGCTCGACTCAACGAATGTCCTCCATCCAGCGCTGTCGGTCATCACGCACGTCGGCCTCGACCATACCGACCTGCTGGGCGATACCCTGGGCGCCATTGCCCGCGAGAAGGCGGGCATCATCAAGCCGGACACCCCCGTTCTGAGCGCCGTCACCCAGAACGAATCCCAGGCCGCCATCGCGGAGGTGGCCACCGAGCAGAACGCCCCGCTCCACTGCCTCGACGACGAGGCCACCTGGACGACCCACCGGAGCGGACTCACGGGCAGCCGCTTCACGCTCACCACCCCGGCTCGTCGCTACGACCGCCTCTCTCTGTCGCTTGCTGGTCCCCATCAGCAGCGGAACGCCGCCCTGGCCGTGCGGGCCGCGGAACTCACGATTCTAAATGACACAGAGGACGACACGGCGGACGCGGCGGTGCGGGATGGCCTTGGCGACGTGCGGGGACACACGGGCTTTCACGGGCGTCTCGACGTGCTGCAGGAGGAGCCGCTCATCGTGGTCGACGTGGGGCACAATCCTCCGGCCATTGCCGCCGCCCTCGACACCGTGGCCCCAGGAGTCGCCGAACGCCGCGGCACGCTGCAGGTGTGTCTCAACGCGGTGCGTGGCAAACAGCTCGATGCGACGGCCCGCTTGCTCGCGGAACAGAACGCCGTCGTCACACCCATCCCCATCAACACCAAGCGCGCGATTCCGCCCGACGAGATTGCCGAGCGGCTCCGAGTGCAGGGCGTAACGACGAACGACCCGCGCCCTCTCGCCGATGCCCTTGACGCATTTCAGCGCACCGCTGCACCGGAGGACGCAATGCTTCTCATCGGTTCGCACAAGCTGGTGGACGTGTTGCCGGAGCCATTCCGGGCGTCCGACGATCACGATTGATACGCCCGGAGTTGGTCACAGGAATGCCGAATCGCAGCACGCCGACAACTGGCCCGCCCTGGAAGATAGCGTCCGTTCGGGCTCCTGGGGTCAATGCCAGTTCCCGATGGCATCCCTCCGAACGTCAAAAGTCGATCTGAAATCTCAGACTGAAGAAGTTTCCTGTACCATCCGCGTCCGTATTCCCCGCGGCATCTTCCACATTTGCGAACACATAATTCGCCATAATCCGGACGGACGGATTTAGGTACCAGTTGACGCCAAGGGCAACATTCTCCACCTCGCCCCCGGCAACCCCACTGTCGTTTAGATCCATAGTGGAGTACCGGGCGGCAATTTGCCAGGCCCCAAGCCCCCCAGTGTCACCCACCCGAGCGTTTTCGTTGGGCGTCACACGACCAAATTCCCCCCCGTCGTAGGGACGGTGTTCGCCCGTGAGGAAGTAGGATCCGGCCACGTACCAGGAACCAAACGTGGGGTCGGAACCGCCCGTGTCAAGGCCATATTCTTTCTGAAGGAACTCCGCATGGACGGAGAACGAGTTGTAGACCAGTGCCGATTCGAGACCGAACTGAGTGGTGCGTTCGGCGTCGAGCGGGCCTGTGTCCACGAAGTCGGGCGCGAGGTGCACCTCTGGTTCGTGTGCCTCCTCGGGCTGATCGGCGGGCGGAAGATCCGGGTCGATCGACGCCACCGATCCGGATGCACCGACGTGGACCAGCTTCCGGGTCCCGTCTCGGCTCCAGGGCACGTACGCCACCCGACCGGTTCCCTTGTAGTCCCCGTCCCCCTGCGATGTCCCGAGGGCGTCGTCGGCGGTATCCCGATAAAACCCGACCCCGTAACTCAGATCTCCCTCGGCTGCCTCCCCGCCGAGCCGAATTCCGAGGTCCCGCCCGCCAGTAAATTCCGTGAGCATGGGCCGAGCCATGAACGTCATGTATTTTGAGGAAGTGCGCTCTACGAGACTGAGGTCCTCCTTAAACTTGCCGACTCTGATGTTGGAGCGGGGCAACGGAAAAGGGAATTTCAGATACATGTCCGCAATGTCCGGGTCCCCCGCAAACTCAATCTGAAACTTGTATCCGACGTCATAGAGCGTTCCCTCAGTAAAGAGCCGCGCCCGCCGAAATTCAGTCCCGTCCTCCATGGATCCCGTTTCGACCTCAACGTCCTCATCAATGCCACCGGCCGTATAGTCAAACATGATTCGTCCGCCGATTCGCCCCTGGAAATCTCCGTCCGCAGATTCAAACCGGAGCTTCCCGCTGCCATCGGAGGTGTACAGGGTGAGCGTGTCTGAATCGTGCTGGATCGGGTCTTGGCGAGGAGCGCTCGTGTTCTTAAGGGGCGGGCCTCCGTGCTCCTGGGCGTGTACGCCTCCTTGAGTTGCATGATGCTGCGCGAAGAGGGCTGGTGGACTCAGAAGCACAATCGTCCCCATCAGAACCGACAGCAATCGACTTCCGACAGACATTTGGACAGCGGAATCCGTCACGGATTGTTCGGGCGCAACCATGATGGTCATCCCCCCTGAAGACCAGTGGATGAGAGAATACATGTGCACGTGGTCGTGAAGGCGCGGCTCGACGAGTTAACAATTTAGTAATTTGAAGAGACAGAACGAACACCCAAATCACAAACGAAACCCTGGTGATCCCCAGTATTCCCGAGCCTTTACAGTCGGTGCTCAGCCCCCCGCACGATAGATCTTGTGCGGGCGGAAGCCGTACGGCACCTCCACATGTCCCTAAACATCCACGCCCGCCGCATGCTTTTCCCCTCCGGCAACGACGAGGCTCCATTCGACGACGCCCCTCGCATTCTTCTCTTCACCGGCAAGGGCGGCACCGGAAAAACCACCTGTGCCGCCGCCACGGCATTGCGTGCGGCCCGAGACGGCAAAAAGACGCTCGTTCTCTCGTCGGACCCCGCTCACAGCCTCGCCGACGCGCTCGACCAGGAGCTCGGTCCCGAGGCCCGCGAGGTAACCGATCGCCTCTTCGCGCAGGAGGTGGACCTCTACTACTCCATGAAGAAGCACTGGGGCAACATGCGGGAGCTCATGCTCACGGTCTTCCGATGGCAGGGGGTCGACCAGATTGCCGCCGAGGAGCTCGCCGCCCTCCCGGGCATGAACGAGGGCTCGGTGCTACTCTGGCTCGAAGAGGCCGTGCGCGAGAAGGACTACGACCTTATTATTGTAGACAGTGCGCCCACGGGCGAGACGCTCACCCTTCTCACCCTGCCGCAGGTGACGCAGTGGTGGCTCGCCAAGGCATTTCCTTTCCAGAAGACCGCCGTCAAGTCCATCGGCTTTGGCGTGCGCAAGACGACCGGCATCCCGCTGGACAAGGGCTACGAGGAGCTGGAGGTGATTTTTGAGAAGTTGGAGCGGGTACAGACGGTGCTCGCCACGCCGTCGACGAGTTCGATCCGGCTCGTGGTGAACCCCGAAAAGATGGTGATCGAGGAGGCACGGCGGGCCTATACGTATCTGCAGCTCTACGGCTACGGCGTGGACAGCGTGATCGTGAACCGCGTGCTGCCGGAGGACCAGGTCCCCGAAAATTCCTTCTTTGAGGGCTACGTGCGGAGCCAACGCGAGTACCTGAAAGAAATTGACCAGAGCTTTCATCCTCTCCCCATCCTCCAGGTGCCGCACCTGGGCGAAGAGGTGTTCGGGCTCGACCGCCTGGCCCGCATTGGGGACGCGATGTATGGGGACCGGGACCCGACGGACGTGTTCTACGAGGAGCCGACCTTCAAGATTGAAGAGGACGGCGACGCGTACGTGCTGGAGTTGCGCCTCGCGTTCGCAGACGAAGAGGAACTCGATGTGCGCCAGGTGGGGGACCAACTGGTGGTGCAAGTGGCTAACCAGCGGTCCAACTACATCCTGCCCAACTTCTTAAACTATTACACCCTGACGGACGCTGCCTTGGAAGAGGGCTGGCTCCACGTCCGCTTCGCCCCGGACGCCGAAGAGAACTCCTAGCCTTCTTTCCCTCTTCCCACGCTCTCCTTCTCGCCTTCTCTCCCTTCCCCACTCTCACGCCACGAACCCGCCCGGGCCTTCTTCGTTGAGGGGATGTCCTCGTCTCCCCGTTCGCCTGACGGTTTCTGTCCATGTTTTTCCCGAACGCGCTCCTGAAGCAGCTCTACACGTTTGGCAGCCTCGAGAATACCGACAAGGGCGTCGAGTTTGCGCTGAAGAACCGCTTGAAGGACGCGACGCTCACCGAGCTTCTCAGGATCAAAATTAACGGAGAGCCAGTCCCCCGCGAGGAGGTTTGCATTTTCATGGGCGAGGGCGAAACGTACGCCGCCGACGAAATCTCGTCCGAGAACACCCTTGACTTCCCGCTGCGGCGTACCCTGCACGTGCGCACCCACCGCTCACCACTAGAGAAGGGCAAGCACCAGATCGAACTGAGCTTCCGTGCGCAACCCTTCGGCGAACTGAGCTTCTCGGTCGAGGACTCGATCTCGACACAGGACGAAACCTTGCAGCGGATCCCGCGCGACCCGGACGACAACTACAGCGCGGAAAGCATCGAGGACCGGCAGCAGTTTGTGGAGGACTATAGCGACACGTCGCTCGAGCACATTCCCCACTATTCGTTCGACCCGCACACGACGGAGGGGAACGTTGAGAACTTCACCGGCGTCGCCCAGATCCCGATTGGCTTTGCCGGGCCGCTCACTGTACGGGGCGAGCACGCACAGGACGATGTTCTGATCCCCCTCGCCACCTCAGAGGGGACGCTCGTTGCCTCTTATAATCGCGGCATGAAGGTGTGCAACCTGAGTGGAGGGGTGGAGGCTACCGTCATGGCCGATTCCATGCAGCGCGCCCCAGTGTTTGTATTCAACAGTGCCCGCGAGGCCCGCGACTTTACCCACTGGGTGGAGGATCACATGGATGAGATTCGTCAGGAGGCGGAGTCGACGTCTAGCGTGGCCGAGCTGCTGTACATCGACCAGTACCTGTCCAACCACTTCGCGTACCTGCGCTTCAACTACCGCACCGGTGACGCGGCGGGGCAGAACATGGTGGGCCGCGCCACTTTTGCTGCCTGCGGCTGGATCATGGACCAGTACCCCGAAGCGATCCAGAACTTCTACCTGGAGTCGAACTTTGCGACGGACAAGAAGGCCTCGCAGGTGAACGTGATGCGCACCCGCGGCAAGCGCGTGACCGCGGAGGCGACGATTGATCGGGAGACGCTCATCCAACACATGCGGGTGGAACCCGAGAACCTGCACCATCACTGGAACGTGTCGACAGTAGGGGCCTTTCTCTCCGGCGCCAACAACAACGGGGGCCACTCGCCGAACGCCATCACAGCTCTCTTCATTGCCACCGGACAAGACGTGGCCAACGTGTCGGAATCGTCGGCCGGCGTGCTCTACACCGACCTGACCGAGGACGGCGACCTTTACGTGTCACTCACCATTCCCTCACTCATCGTGGCCACGTACGGCGGCGGCACCGGACTCCCCACACAGCGCGAGTGCCTTGAGGTGATGGGGTGCTACGGCAAAGGAAAGGTGCACAAGTTCGCCGAGATCGTGGCAGCGGCCACCCTGGCCGGTGAGCTGTCGCTAGGAGCCGCCATCTCGTCCTCCGACTGGGTTTCCAGTCACGAGACCTACGGCCGCAATCGGTAACGGAGCACGAGGGGGCAACCGGCAGCGACCAGCGTCGCGGTGGCCCTCCTCTTCGCTCAACGATCAACCTCTCACGTTCCACCGTTCAACGCTGATGCTTGCGGCGCTCGAAATCGTCATCCCGGTTCTTTACGCCGTGTCCATCGTGGCGCTCACGGCGTACGGCGGCAACCTGCTGTGGCTGGCCCTGGTCCACGCCAACAACGAGACCTGCCGCGGCGGCCCCGTACCGGACCCCGAAGATCTTCCGTCCCCCGACGACTCGTGGCCCGTGGTGACGGTTCAGCTGCCCCTCTACAACGAGGCCGAGGTGGCCCGGCGTCTCATCGACGCTTGCGTGGAGCTCGACTATCCGCGGGACCGGCTCGAGATTCAGGTCCTCGATGACTCGACTGACGAGACGACCGAGCGGGTGGCCCGCCGCGTTGACTACTGGCAAAACCGCGGCGTCGACATCACCCACGTCCATCGCGACGACCGAACCGGCTACAAAGCCGGCGCCCTCGCCAACGGGCTGCGCCTAGCCCGGGGCGAACTGGTGGCGATTTTCGACGCCGACTTTGTGCCCAACGCGGACTTCCTGCGGCACATGGTGCCGCACTTTTTTGGGCACGAGGACCTGGGTATGGTGCAGGCGCGCTGGGGCCACATCAACCGCGACGACTCGCTGCTGACAAAGGTGCAGGCCTTCGGGCTCGACGCCCACTTTGCCATCGAACAGCGCGTGCGCGAACTGGCCGGCTGCTTTATGAACTTCAACGGCACGGCGGGCATCTGGCGACGTGCCTGTATCGAGGATGCGGGCGGGTGGGAGCACGACACCCTAACCGAGGACCTCGACCTCAGCTACCGGGCTCAGCTCCGCGCGTGGGAATTTAAGTACGTGCCTACCGTGGAGGCCCCGGCCGAGTTGCCCCCGGACATGAACGCTCTCCGCTCTCAACAATTCCGATGGGCGAAGGGCGGGGTGGAAACCGCCCTGAAACTGACCGGTCGCCTCTGGCGCTCGGCCCAATCTCTGCGCGTGAAGCTGGAAGGCACCTTTCATCTCACGGCCCACTTTGCCTTTCCCTTCATCCTGCTCGCCGCCCTCACGCATGCCCCACTACTGCTGTTGAAAGGACTCGGGCGCGGCCCAGGGGAAATCTACTTCGCCATCATGGGCTTCGGCCTGTTCGGCTTCGCCGGGTTTTTTCTCGCGCAGCTTTTTGCCCAACGTGCGCTCTACCCCGACTGGCTGCGCCGCTTCCAGCTCTTTCCTGCGTTCATGGCCGGCACGATGGGCCTCTCTCTGAGCAACACAAACGCTTTCTGGCAGGCCCTCCGCGGCACCGATACCGCGTTCATCCGCACGCCCAAGTACGGGGCCGCCTCGGACAACAGCTGGTGGAAGAGCCGCTACGCCATCGGCGAAGTGCCGCGGGTGGTGTGGGGCGAACTGGCCCTGGCCCTGTACTCAACGGCGGGCCTCGGCGTCACCATCGCCCTCGGCGAATGGGCGGCGGTGCCCTTCCAGGCCCTCTTTGCGCTCGGGTTCATCTTGGTGACCGCGTCGAGCCTACGCCAGGTCCTTACGGTGCGCCGGGATCAACCCGTGTCCGCCCCGGCCTCGTCCCCCGCCTCGTAGGCATGCCGCTTCTCTCACCAGGTAACAAATTCGTGGGCTGCCCATAGATCAGTCCCCGTTCCCCGGAGAGTCCTCGAGCATCTCACCATCCTCACGCCTGACGGCTTTTCGATTTCCTATGTCTCTGCCTGATCTTGAAGGGCCCCTTGCCCTACTCGAACAGAAAGATTTCGACACGGCCGTCGAGGTCCTAGAGCACAAAGTGACCGCGATGCCGGCGCACCTGGGGGCGCACGTCCTCCTGGCCTACGCGTACGAGGCCCAACAGCGCTGGTCCGGTGCTCTTGAGTCGTGGGCCAACGCCCAGTTCTTAATGCCCAACAGTCCCCTTGCCACGGCGGGGAAGCGACGTGTACTTCGGCGGATGGACGGCATCGAAGACGGGGAGAGCTCAACGCCTCTCGCCGAGGGCCCGCCCCTCAAGGCCTCGCCCACCGACCAATCTGCCTCCGCGACAAACGCACCGTCCACGAAATCAGGGGCTGCGGACAAAGCCCCGGAGGAGGCGGGAACGGAGGACTCGGGACTTGCTCAACTCCGGCGCCAGGCCGAGCAGGAGGCCCGCCGAGGCGGAGCCCGTCCCGACCTTTCCGACACGCCTCCGTCCCCAGAGCCTCCGTCGCCCTCGGAGGAATCATCGACCCCCGAGGAGCAGGTCGAGCGCCTTGAAGAGACAGACGATGACGATGACTTAGACCGCCTGATCGACGAACTGCAATCGGCCCGGATCGAACCTGAGCCCGACGCCGCGACCGACGTGCCTTCGCCGTCCGAGAAACCCAACCCCCCCGACGAGGACGACACCGAGGAGATCGTGTCGGAGACGCTCGCCCGAATTCACGCGGGACAGGACGACTACCAGACGGCTGCACGGATCTACACGCAGTTGGCCGAGCAGGAGCCTGCCCGCGCCGACGAGTTCCGAAAAAAGGCCGCTGAAATGCGCGAGAAGGCGGATGGCCCCGACGATACCGCCTAATTTATGAGGGACCATGTGTTGACCCAGGCTCCGCCGTCCCAGCTGTTCGGTTTCCATCTACTCTCTACTTCTGCCTCCCCTCTCTCCTGGTGCCCACGCGCATGGACACCCTTCTTTCTCTCCATCGCCAATCGCAGCGCACGGTCGTCGGACTCATGTCGGGCACCTCGCTCGACGGCATCGACGCAGCGCTCGTACACCTTACGGGGAGCGGCCCTACCCTGGCAATGGAGCCGACGGCGTTCGTTCAGATTCCCTATCCCGACGCGCTCCGAACCCTCATTCGTCAGATCACGGATGCTGGCTCGTCGTCCGTCCACTCGTTGACACGACTCGACGTCCGGCTCGCGGAAGCATACGCGGAGGCCGTCGATTGCGTGCTGGCGGAGGCCGATCTGGACCGCACGGCGCTCGACCTCGTGGGGGCCCATGGGCAAACGGTTTGTCATCTTCCAGAGCCGGCCGACTGCGCAGGCGCGGAAGTTCGCGCGACCCTCCAGCTTGGCAACCCGTCTACGCTCGCGACCCGCTTGGGCGTACCCGTCGTGGGCAACTTCCGGGCGGCCGACCTCGCCCTGGGAGGACAGGGCGCCCCGCTGGTGCCCTATTTTGACCACGTTGTCCTGACCGATGGGGAGGAGCACCGGGGCCTGGTCAATCTGGGAGGCATCGCCAACCTCACTGTGCTACCCGCTGGGGCATCGCCGGCGGACGTCCGGGCCTTCGACACTGGCCCGGCCAACATGGTGATCGATGCTCTCGCCGAGCGCCTTTTCGATAGCCCCTACGACCCCGACGGCCGGCACGCTGAGGCTGGCACGCCCGACCATGATCTCCTGGCCGACCTGCTCGATGGCGACTTCTTTCGGCGAGAACCGCCGAAGTCCACCGGTCGGGATGACTTTGGCCCCGCCTACGTGGACCGCCTGCTCGGAGCGGCTCAGTCGCGGGGGCTGAGCGCCGACGATACGATGGCCACAGCCACGCTACTCACCGCCGCCTCAATCTACCAGGCGTACGCGCAGTACGTGCGGTCTACCCAGTCGCTCGACGAACTCCTCGTTAGCGGAGGCGGCGTGCACAACGACACCCTCCTCCGGATGCTGCGCGACGCCTTCGCGCCCATTCCCGTCCGCACGACGTCGGAATACGGCGTGAACCCTGACGCGAAGGAGGCCCTCTGCTTCGCCGTTCTGGCCCATGAAAACATAAACGGCACCCCCACGAACCTTCCCTCCGTAACCGGCGCTTCGGCACGCACCCTCCTGGGATCTCTGAGCGTACCGGAACGGTAAGCACTGGCAATTTGCTCCTCTTCGGACTAGGCACATGCGTCGTCACCTAGCGCGAGGAGCATGCGAGGAGTCGTTGGGAGGCCAATTAGGCACTGGCAGACCGCCCCCCGATACCTCCCTGATCCTCCGCCGAGAGGCGATAGCGAATCTCTCCAAGCAGCTGCAGGGCTCGACCAAAGGCGGTGAGCACGAAGGACGTGCCAATCAGCATCCCACTGAGCAGTACCGGGGAGACGGGCGGATTGGTGAGCGTGGGAACGATGAGCAAAAGGGCAAGGCAGAGTGCGGAAACGACGTACAACGATCTGTGCATCGGTTCTGGAAATCGGATCTGTCATCGGAATGAGTGCGATGACCAAAGACTCACAGAACCGGAAGAACAGAATACTCTTTCAGAGCATGCCCTCTATAGAAACAGATCCGTTCCTCCCACAAAAGAGGCTGAGCCCGCCGGTTCCCCATGGATGACCGGCCCGTGATCGGTTCACGGTAGTCCCGCTCCCAGTGCCTGGCCCGCGAGCCTCCCTCCTTCTAGAGTATCCGCTTGACGAGTTTTCCGATGCTGATTTTTACCAATTCCCTGAGCCAAGTTCGCTTACTCTCCCACAGCGGATCAGCCGTCTTCGAGCATGCCCGCTGGGGACTGCTTCCGTACTTAGCATTACGCTTTGGTAGGTCTTCTCTCCTTTTGGCCCCGGACGAGTCGACCCGGGAAGACGCCTCCGGAGCCGGACCGGGCACTGTTGGCATGTACCTTGTACCCATAGAGGGGCAGAACACAAAACCGTAGAGCCGTCACGAACTCGGACGCATCGCCCAAGTAGATAGGGGCTCCGTCCGGCCCATCGGCGCGTTTCCTCTGGAATCACAGGGCCAGGGGACCACAGGGTTGTTGGCATGACGCCGGCGGGCCGGACGGAGCCCCTTTCGTATGTCTCATAACGACGACACGAAAGATTTCGGTCGCTCGGGACAACGTCAAGGACGCGCGCTCATTCAGCGTCAGGCCACACCTTGTGTCAGGCAGCGCCAAGAAGGATTAACTTCCGCCCCCCGGCCACCAAAAAGCCCCCTACCCAGCACTGTCTCTGAAACTACTAGCAGTCAGAGGCGGGAGGCACTGGGGCAGGGGGCTTCGCTGCTGCACGTCCAAGTAGAAGGGAGGCTGGGAGAGATGGGGATAGACACCAAGGAAATTCTGAAACGGTGTCGGAATTTTTCTCCGCTCCCTCCAAGACAGTTTAGAAATCCCCGATCACCTTCTTGGCGAACTCCTCGCCGACGTTCCCCCCCGCATCTTCTGCCCCCTCGTCTTCCTCGGTTGCCTGTTCGCTTGCTGCCTGATTGCTCTCAGACTGTTGCTCCTCAGGGACATTGCTACTCTCCGCCGGTTCCTGCTGATGCATGCTCTGCTCGGACGCTCCATCGTCAGGCTCCGCAGGGGTATTTTCAGCGAGGTCGGAGACGGTTTCTTCACGCTGCTCCTCATCCAGCACCTCTGAGTGCCCGTTCTGGGCCAGATCCCGTGCCGGCTCTTTGTTCGTCTGGACATCCAGCTGCTGAAGAGACGTCCGCACGACCGGGCGGAACTTCTCCAGAACGTCTTCGGACACCTCCCCTTCGTAGACCTGCGCCGCCAGGAACCGCACGAAGTGCTGATCCAGGGTCTCTTGCTGCTGGGCAAAGTAGCTTTGCAGTCGTCGGGTGTACTGGAGCTCAAAGGCGGCCGAGTGCACCGCTTCCGCGTTAAACTCGGACTTGGTGAGTCGCCTCAGAAACCGAACCGACTCCGATTCTTGATCGAGGCCTGATTCATACTCTGAGAGATCGAATTCTAAGAACGGCCGCCTAGCCCCTCCCGTTCTCTCCTCAAGCGCCGCGTAAAATTGATAACGTCGCCCATTCGTAACAGCAACAACATCAGCCACCGACGCCTCCACGCCCCGTAGAATCGAAGGGCTGTCGAGACTGTCCAGATCGGTTCCGGCCTCTTCGCACTGAAAAAGCATGGCCGGCCTCCCATCGACCCTGATGGCGTAGTCGGACCTCACTGTCTCCCCATCCCCAAGCTCCACAGCGTATCCGGGCTCTACCTCCCGCACATCGAATGGATCGTACCCAAGAACATCGAAGAAGGGGAGGAGAAGGGCATTTTTCGTCTTGTCTCGGGTGTCGAGGGCTTCTAGTTGATGCTCGGCCCGCGCTTTCAGGGCTGAGAGAGGTTCTGAAAGTCGCATAACTGGAGAAGTGCGTGATGAATAGGAGTAACAAGGAGACGCCGGGACGCCAAAATCCATATTCTAATTTTCGCAAATAGTGTACCCGGAAGCACTCCGGACCCTTTTGCACCCTCCGAACGATTCTTTCGTCGCCTTATGTTACGATTTAACAGAACGTATTGAGATTTCTACGAGAACGACTTCTCGGGGCGTGCCTCTTCGGAGCAAACCGAAAAACTGGGTTTTGTCACCGATCGAAGCAGTCCGGAGTGTTTCCTGTGGCCCGCCGCCTCGCATCCTTGGATGCAGGCCGCAATTCTCAAATACGGTCCCTCTGTGTAGGGTGTTGGCCAAAAACCCGATGGGTCGGGACGGCTCAAACTCCGAGACGCACGACCCGACTTTCTTTCCTAAAGGAGGCGCCCTCCCAACGATTTTCGTGGTCTAACTTTTGCGAGGAACCATAGCCGGAGATGATCGGGACGACGCAGCCTTCGACACGCCCGCCTCCCGCCGGCCAATTATCTTTTACTAGTGCTAGCCACCTCTCTGTAGCCCGCAGGGAATTTCCAAAACAAGATAAGGTACGCACGTCAGGAAGCTTGGCAATGTCGCCCCGACCGGTCCCTGGTCCTGCAGGGTTCGATTGCGGACCCAGAGCCAGTTGACCTCCTCCACGTAGTCGTTTGCGCACAATTTCTCAGCATCCTCTACGCCTTACGCTATGGCCCCTCCCACTCGTAACGACCTCTTGGATCTCATAGAAGAGACCTACGGAGAACGTCATCCCAATTTCGAGTCGATCCGCAAGCAGTATAGGCTAATTACCGAGCAGTGCCACGATCAGGAGATCGAGAGCGACGCGAGACTCCTGATTGCCGGCCTAGACGCCACAAAAAACACCTACGAAGACTGGAGCGACATGAACGACTACGAAAAGAATCAAGCCCTGAATGCCGTCGAGCGTATACGGAATGTAACTCGATCCACCCTCAACAAGTACGACGTGGCTGTCGGGTAGCTTTTTTGACTGCCGGAACGCCACATGTCCGAAGGGAGACTGCCGTTCTGCCGTGCGCGACGCACTCCTCTCGGCTGTCCCCGCAACTCTCCACCACCTAAGTAGCAAACGACTGATGAAACGGAACATGGACCTAGTACGGGAAATTCTCTCGGAGGTGCGGGACACGGACCCATTCTCGACGGAACCGGCCGATTTTCACGCCGGACAGCTTCCCGGTCAGTGGGGAATGAAGAAGGTCTCGTACCATCTTGTTCTTCTGTTGGAGGAAGGCTTTCTCACCCGCAGTACGCTTCATGTCGGACGGTGGCAAGACCAAAGCAAACAGGACGAAGAGGCCGGCCTTCGCCTGACCTGGAAAGGGCACGACTTACTCAGGAAACTCAACGAAGAAAAAGCATATCTGTAAGCTCTCTTGTCCGAATCTCCACCTTTTGACATGCTGTGTACTGATTCGTCGAGGTCCCGGCGGTGCCCCTGATCTGAGGTTCTCGTTTCACCTGGGAAGGTGCCGTCGCATCGAGAGCCTGGACGTAAGAATTTAACTAGGACTGAACGCAGGCAAGCAGGGCCGACACCGGCTCTTCTCCTGTGCCTAAAACAAGTTGTTCTAGTCTTGACGCCCAAACAGGAGTAGTGGGGACCCTTTCATTGATTTCCGACGGATTCAGTGATACATTGAGGTATTGACTGAGTTCTCAGCGCAATATTTTCGTCTTTGTGGACGCGGCATCAGAACCCACCATGCGCCCGATGCCGACCGTCTTCGCTCAGGCGCTTTCTTCGAGGCTTTTGGTAAGGGCAGACTATTCCTCCCCAATATCCTCACGCTTCAAGTCAGGGGGAGACGCCTCCCAGGAGCCTCTCGCCAGAAGAACTAGTTTGCGTGCCTCGATGGCACGTAGCCCCCGATAGGAAACGTGGAGCCCCCTGTGCGCCCCGCGTTTCTACCGGTATGCACCCCGCCCAACCACCACGATCAAACAAACCTTCCACGCTCATGGCCTCTTCGAACCGTCTGCTCTACGTTGCCGGTGCCTTGACACCGTTCACGCAGCGTTCCTCCCTCGCATCCCTGACGCGTTCCCTTCCGGAAGAGGTTCAGGCCGAAGGGGACTTCGAGGTTCGTATCATGATGCCCTGCTATAGCAGCATTAGCGAGCGCAAACACAATCTCCACGAGGTCATCCGACTCTCGAACACGGACGTGCCCATGGGGGAGGCGATGGAGACCGTCTCGGTAAAGGTGGCCTCGGTACCGAACGCCCAGTTGCAGGTCTACTTCATGGACCACGAGGAGTATTTTGACCGAAACGGTCAGGGCACCGATTCAGACGGCAATGCGTTCGACGACAACGCGGACCGGACCCTCTTTTTTAACCGGTCGGTCCTGGAAACGCTTCGCAAGCTCCGGTGGGGCCCTGACCTGATCCATTCGTTTGGCTGGATGAGCGGCTTGCTTCCCTCCCTCTTGGCTACCACATACGCCAACGACGACCTGTTCGGGGATACGAAGTCGGTCTTCACTCCTAACAATGAGGCCCCCGAGACACACGTCGACGCGTCCTTCGCCGAGCGCATGGGACTTCCACTAGACGGCGCGACGGGATCGACCCTCTCTGAAATTGGACATAGCTACGCGGACGCAACCATTTTCCCACCCGGTCACTCGTCGACCGATGGGCTCCGAGCATTCGGGGAAGAGACCGAGGGGCGACGCGACCAGGCCGTTTCCCTGTATGATCAAATGCTCGGTGAAGTCCCTGCGTAGGGATCACCCTCTCAGAAACACCCTCCTCTCGGGCGGCTTTCAGGACCTTGATTCATAGGACGCTCGCTTTCGCTAGGGCCTAGTCCGGCGCGAAACCCGGGTTTTGCCCTGTGTGAGGGCGATTGGGCTCTCCACCCCCTTATTCACTGGCTGCCGCCTGCACTGACGATGTTCATGAGGCTCTCCTGGCTTTGCGCCGTCCTCGTCGGCGGCGCTGCGCTCCTCTCGCTTTCTGCCTGCAGCGACTCGTCGGACGTAGGTCTAGGGGTCGGCCCACCATCCGACTCTTTGCAGGGCGGACAGCCCCTGACACTCGATGTTTCCCCTTCGCTCGCGGACACGGCACGGGACGTTCCCATTACGGGGGAGAACGCGCGCCAGCCCCCCAATCGGGATGCGTGGCGGTTTCTCGCCGGTACAGTGAACGACCCCGCCTCGGGGCCGGGTGTGATCGAGGCGGAGGGATACGTGGACTTCGCTGGGCGCAACAGCCTTCCTTCCGCAATTGCCTCCGCCGACGACGCGGACTCCCTCACCGCTGAACTCCGTCTACCGACCGTCTACCTGCACGGCATCGCCGACGGAGAAATCTCGGTAGAGGTGTATGATCTCACCGAGGAGGCAACGATGGATTCGGCGCGGGCGGATGCCAGTTTCGAAGCCGACGAAATGAATCCGGCCTCGGTCAGTACGGCACAGATTTCGCCGACCGACTCTCTGGTAACCATCGAGCTCCGGCAGAATTGGATCCGGCAAAACCTTACAGTCCTGCAAGACACGAGCGACGACGGCCTTTCCTTTGAGGATAATTTCTCGGGCTTCAAGATCGTCGCCCCCAATAGCGAAGCCGTCGTCGGTTTCTCGTCCTCCGATGCGGCGCTGCGCCTCACGCACGTCTCCGACACCGCATCGGCTGATTTTCCGGCCCTGAAGACGTTTACCCATATCACAGAACGGAACGCAGCGTCCGCCCCCACGGGATACAAGCTACTACAGGGCGGCGTAGGGGCAGGACTCACGATGGAATGGGATTTCGACGCGCCGCCCCTCGATACGCTCCGGAATGCCCCCCTAAACCGGGCCGAAATTTTTGTACCCGTCGACACGTCTGAGCTAAACCGTCGCACCGGACCGGACTTCTCTCGCCCACTCCCCAGCGGTTTTCGCGTCGTTGCAACGCGACACCCTGACCCCGACACCCCGTCGTGCTCCAATATCTTTGGAGTCTTGGGACTGGCAACGGGCAATCGAGCCTGCACGCTCCCCCTCGTCTCTTCCGCCGCCCCGGCAGCAGCCCTCGTTAGCAACGACATCGCCCGTCCCATCTTTGCCCAGTCGTTCCGACGGGTGCGGGAGACAAACGGGACATCCGACCCTCCTCTGTTCACTACGTTCCGGGTCTTTGCCGCCGATCGGCAATCAGCAGACAGCGGCTCGCGCGCAACGCTCCAGCCCGGCTTGCCAACCACGGTCCCCGTCCTCATCCCCGACCAGACGGCCCCTGAAGACCCTGGGCCGCCCCGCGCCACCTTGACCGTAACGCCGCTTTAGATCGATGATGGTGTCTCCTCGGCCCACGTTCTCCACGATGCGCGACGGCTCAATGCAAGTGCTCTCAACGCAACGCTTTTCTTTGTTCACGGTGCTGCTGGCGATGACGGCCCTCCTGGCGATGGCGACCGTGCCCACCGCCCAGGCTCAGTCCAACGGCGAGGGAACGATCTACTCCCGGTTCGGACTGGGAAGTCTTGACGGCTTCTCCTCGTCGCAAAGCCAAGCGATGGGAGGCGGTGGCTACGCACTCCGCTCGCTCAATTACAACCCCAACGCCAACCCGGCCCTGTGGAGCGATCAGGTGTACACCCGCCTGTCGGGCGGTGCCGGATTCCAATCCATTAGCGCGGAAGACGGACGGGGAAACTCGGGACAATTAACCTCCGGCAACGTACAGGCTCTCCAGTTCAACTTCCCCCTCTACGAACGTACGCTGGGGGTAGGCCTCTCCTTTCAGCCATACTCGCGCACCAACTACAGTGCCGTCCGCACAGGCCGAGCACCTGTAGGCCCCCAGAAAGAGACCGAAGCCGAATACGAGGTGAACTTCTCTGGCTCGGGCGGCCTCCAGCGGCTCCGAGGCGGGCTGGGCTACCGCATCAGCGATGCACTGAGCGTGGGGGCCACGGCGGACCTTCTCTTCGGCATTATTGAAAGCCGGCGGCGAACCCAGTGGCCCGACACACAGGCCTTGCGCGACGTCATTGTCTCCGACGGCGTTCAACTCTCCGGCCTTACCAGCACTTTAGGGGCCCATCTTGCCCTGGCCGATGTCCTTGCGTCGGACGATGCCCTCTCCGTGGGCGCCTCCGTCACACTGCCCGCCCCCCTCTCCGGCGAGCGCTACCGCACGCTCGACGAAGACCTAGCCCGCGACACGCTTTCCGTACAGCGCGGGGACGTTACCCTGCCCTGGGCGGGCCGCCTAGGCGTTTCTTACCAACCCAATGCGCGGTGGTCGTTCACGCTCGATGGCCTCTTCGAGCCGTGGAGCACGTTCTCCACCAGCTTCTCGTCAAGCGGCGGCCAGACGTCTCCCGCCCGATTTCCCGTGGGGGGGACCCGCACGCTGACGGATCGCTGGCGCCTATCAACCGGGGCCGAGGTGGTACCGGCTGGGGAAGACAACTTGGCCGGTTATTTCGCCCAAGTGGCCTACCGGTTCGGGGGATACGTAGAGCAGATGTACGTACGCCCCGACGGGCAGACGAATCTTTATGAGTTTGCCGCCACTGCCGGCGTAAGCCTTCCTACGTCGCTCGCTGGCACGCGTATTGACCTGAACACAACTGTGGGAACGCGAGGGACGACCTCGAACACCCTCGTCCGCGACACCTTTGTCGGTGTCTCCCTCCACATTAACTTCGGAGAACGGTGGTTTCAGCGCCGCAAGCTCCGGTAATCCGAGCTTGCACACCGGAGCCTCCGGCCCGCCAAGTGGGCTGGTCCAGCTATCCTGGCGCCTGAAACCCGACGCCAAACGTCTAGTCTAAAGCCCTAGCCTGTTCAAAATACCGGACAGATTTGTCTGCCTGATATGCCCTTAGCCTCCCTCCCCTTTCGGTCCTGGTCTTTCGTCGGGGGCCTGTGCCTGAGCTTCGTACTGCTTGCCCTCTCTGTCCGTCCGGCTACCGCCCAAGATAGTGAGCCGAGCAAGCAGGAGAAGCTGATGCACTACAGCCTTTACTACGAGAACTATAAGAACGACAACTTCAAGAGCGCCCGGAGCGATCTGCTCTGGATTCTTGAGAACGCGCCGGGCACACCCGACGGAGACGACGACAACTACCGGCGAGTTGTAAACCTGTACGTGGGCCTCGCCGAACAAGCTAGCGACGAGAACGCCCGAACGGCGTACCTCGACACTGCGGCGACGCACCTCGCCTCGGCCCCAGAGAAGCTGGAACAGCAGGGACTCGAATATGAGCCTTATAAGTGGGAGCGTCGCAAAGGTCGCTTTTTGGAGCAGCACCAGGGCTCGGTGTCCGCGTCCGACTTTGAGGGGCTGGAGTCGCCAGTGGCGCACTACCGGAAGGCCTTCGAGCTGGCCCCGAAAGAGCTGGACCCCTACTACATTCAGCAAATCATCAACGGGCACCTTGAGGGCAACGAACTTCAGGAGGCGCTCAACTTCGCCAATACGCTCGAGTCGAAGCGCGGCGACGATGAGGAGGTCGCAAGTATGATCAGTTCGGTCCGCGAGCGGGTGTTTAGCAAGAATCCGCAGGCCCAGACGGCCTACCTGGAGAAGCAGGTGGAGCAGTATCCGGACAGCACGCAGCTGTTGACGGAGCTGTTCAACGCGTACAATCAGCAGGGAAACGTGTCGAAGGCTTCAAAGCTGGGCAAGCGGTTAATGACGAAAGATCCTTCGGCGGGGACGGTCCGTGAAATTGCACAGATGCGCCTCGAAAACGGGCGCCCGAAGGCAGCACTGGCGGCGTATGACCGGGCGGTAAAAGAAGGAGCCTCGCTCAAAGCCGAGGATCACTTCAACCGCGGCACCGCCTACCAGAAGATGGGACAATTGTCTCAGGCCCGGGAGGCTTACCGGACGGCCATAAATATGAAAGAGGATTACGGGCGCGCTTACATTGCCATTGGAGACCTGTACGCCCGCGCCGTGAACAACTGCAGCGGTGGCGAGATGCGCCGGAAGGACAAGGCCGTGTACTGGACCGCGGTAGACAAGTACCGACAGGCGAAAGAGGTTGACCCTTCCATTGCCTCGGTAGCTGATAGTAAGATTCGGACATACCGGAAGGTCTTTCCCACAAAGGAAGATATTTTCTACCGCGACGACTGGGAGCGGGGCGGTACATTCACCGTCGACTACGGTTGCTACTCATGGATCGGCGAGACGACCTCCGTACGGTCGGCCCCCTCATCCAACTAAGTGTTTCGCCTTCGCTCCTCTTCAGGCCGGCGGGCCCTTTAGGCTCGCCGGCCTTTCGTGTATTCGGGCACAATCGGGAAATTTCTCGTCTCCTCTTGTCCCCCAGGACGCTACAGGCTGAGCCAGATCTTCGATGTTTTCCACCACGGCGCTCTTGTGATTCTGGGCGTCGACCACGTAGTTGACAGATGCGCTGTACGGGTTCTCCCCGCGGCGTGCTTACACTTCCCCCTCCTACAACGCCTACCTTTCTCCGTATGGCTTCGATTCAGCGCGTCACTGGCCGCCAAATCCTCGACAGCCGAGGCACCCCAACCGTCGAAGTAGACGTGATCACCGATGAAGGCGTGCTTGGACGCGCCGCGGTGCCCAGCGGGGCCTCAACCGGGGCCTACGAGGCGGTGGAACTCCGCGACGACGACCCCGACCGGTACCATGGCCAGGGCGTTCTGCAGGCCGTGCGCCACGTGAACGGGGCCATCGCGGAGGAGCTACGGGGCATGAGCGTCCTCGAACAAGTCTCTCTCGACGACGCCCTCCGCTCCCTCGACGGGACGGACGACAAGTCGAACCTTGGAGCGAACGCAATTCTCGGGGCCTCTCTCGCCGCCGCCAAAGCTGGGGCCGCCACCCTCGGGGTGCCGCTCTACCGGTACCTGGGCCGCGCCACGGCTCGCACCCTCCCGGTTCCGCTCATGAACATTCTCAACGGCGGAGAGCACGCCGACAATAACGTCGACATGCAGGAGTTCATGATCGCGCCCGCCGGGGCCGCGTCATTCTCCGAGGCCCTCCGCACCGGCGTGGAGGTCTTTCACACCTTGGAGTCGGTGCTTCAGGATCGCGATTATAACACTGCCGTGGGGGACGAAGGCGGGTTTGCTCCTGATCTCCGCTCCAACGAGGAGGCCGTCGAGCTCGTCCTAGAGGCCATCGAAAAGGCGGGCTATACAGCGGGAACAGACGTGTTTCTCGCCCTCGACCCAGCCGCCGCCGAGATGGTGACGGACGAGGCGTACGTGTTCTGGAAGAGCGACCCGGACACCGAGCGCTCCTCGGCGGACATGGTAGAGTTCTGGAGTTCGTGGGTGGACCAGTACCCAATTCTCTCCATCGAAGACGCCATGGACGAGGACGACTGGGACGGCTGGACGGCGCTGACCGAGGCGATTGGAGATGAGGTCCAACTCGTGGGCGACGATCTGTTTGTGACCAACACCGAGCGCCTCTCACGCGGCATCGAAGAGGGTTGCGGGAACTCGATCCTGATCAAGCCCAACCAGATCGGGACCCTCATCGAGACCCTCAACGCCATTGAAACCGCCCATGCCCATGGATTCACGGCCATCGTGAGCCACCGTTCCGGCGAGACGGAAGACACCACGATTGCCGACCTCGCCGTGGCCACCGGCACGGGCCAAATCAAGACCGGCTCGGCCAGCCGGAGCGATCGCGTGGCCAAATACAATCAGTTGCTCCGCATCGAAGAGCAGCTCGGGGAGACCGCGCAGTACCCCGGCCTCGACGCGTTCCCCCATATCAACTAGCGTCCACCATGGCTTCTTCCGACTCTGCCTTTTCCAATCCTCGTGTCCGGTGGGGATTCGGCCTGTTTCTGGCCGGGGTGTTGGTGTGGGTCGCGTTTTTCGACAGCCATAGCCTCTGGCAACGGTACCAGTGGCACCAGGAACTGGAGGCCACTCAGCAGGAGAACGCCGAGCTTCGCACCGAGATTGAACGCCTCCGCACGAAGCTCGACCAGCCTCTGTCCGACAGTCTCGTGGAGCGGATCGCCCGCGAGGAGTACGGGATGAAGCGTCCCGACGAAACGATTTACCGAATTGAGTCACAGTAGTGGATGGAAACGCCCGGCCCCCCAGCAAGAATTCACCTTCTGGGGTGTCATGTCTCTCATTCCTCCACTCAACTTCCACAACCTTCTTTTCCTCATGGCGTCTTATGCCGTCGGTGTTGACCTCGGAGGCACGAACCTGAAGGCGGCCCTGGTGGACCGTGACACCGGCATCATCGAACGGGCCGAGTGTCCCACCGAGGCCGACCAAGGACCTAAACACGTAGCGGATCAGATCGCCGCAATTGTGGTGGAGATGATGGACGCCGCCCCCTCTTCTCCCGTCCAAGGAATCGGCATTGGCGCCCCCGGGGCCGTGAACTGGGAGCGTACCACTGTCTCGAAACCCCCGAATTTTGAGGACTGGACGTCCGTAAACCTCCGATCGGCCCTGCAAACCCGCCTGGACACCTCCCTCCCAGTGATCGTGGAAAACGACGCGAACGTCGCCGCGCTCGGGTCTGCCTTCTACGGCGCCGGGCAGGACCCCGACTCGTTCATCATGGTCACCCTCGGCACGGGCGTGGGCGGGGGAATCATTTACCAGAACAAAATTTTTCGCGGGAGCACCGGTGGTGCGGCCGAGATCGGGCATATGACCATCGACTACGAAGGTCCCTTCGCGAAGTCAGGCGTAAGTGGAGCGATCGAGGGCTACCTGGGGCAGGAGTTTTTGACGGATCACGCTCGGGACCGTCTCATCAACTACCCCGACAGTGCCGTTCGCGACCTCGTGGATGGGAACCTCGACGAACTCTCGCCCCGCGTGCTGTACGAGGCCGCGACGCAGGGGGACGACCTTGCCCAGGATATTCTGGCATGGGCCGGCCACAAACTGGGGTGTGTGCTCGGATCTGCCATCAATTTGCTCGATATCCGAACCATTGTGGTGGGGGGCGGCGTTTCTGCAGCCGGAGATTACATCCTCGCCCCCGCCCGCGACGTCCTCCCCCGCTTTGTTGTGCCCGGCCTCCGCGATGACCTGCAAATTCACCAGGAGGAGTTGGGCAATGAGGTAAGCCTCCTGGGCGCTGCCCGCCTTGCGTTCGAGGGGGAGCAGGCTCAGGTTGGCTCCCTCTAGAGAGGGTTCAGAGGGCCCACGCCCCGAACCCAGGGTCTGGAGCACATCCGGAGAGGCCTCGTCGCCCGCCCCACCGTGTGGTCACTGTGCTTCGCTTTCCCCGTCCGTACCGGCTGCTGATTGGTCTTGGAATCGGGCTGGTGCTCGCTCTTCTGGCCCGTCCCAGCGTCGCCCAGCAGCGTCCTGCCGGCGCCCCCGACACACTCGCCTCGTCGTCGGCGTCGCAGCGCCCCGGCGGGACACCGGACGCGTCGGGAGGAGTCGAATTCTCCGCGGCCGATTCGCTGGTGATCCTCACCCGCCGGGACTCGGCCGACCAGGGAACCCTGCACGGACAGGCCGAGATGTCCTACAAGGGCGCGAACTTGAAGGCTGGGACGATCGAAATGAACTTCGCGACGAGCGTGCTCCGGGCCTCCGGCCCACCCTCCGACACCGCAGCTCAGGGACGTCCTACGTTTGAGCGGCAGGACCAGTCATTTACCGGGAGCCTCCTGTCGTACAGCCTGCGCACCGAGCGGGGACGCGTCGTGACCGCGCGGACCCAACAGCAGCAGGGCTTCGTGGAGGGCCAGGCCGTGAAGGTATACGAAGACAGCACCCTCTTCGTGGAGGGCGGCTCCTACACCACCTGCGACTGCCCCCCCGGTGAGACGCCCTCCTACTCTCTGCAGTCCGACGAGATGAAGGTGGAGGGCAAGTGGGTATACACGGGCCCCATTCAGCTTTTTCTCTTCAACGTCCCCACCCCGCTGTGGCTTCCGTTCGGGTTTTTGCCCAACGTGCAAGGGCGGCGGAGCGGACCGCTAGCCCCCACCTACGGACAGGATCAACGGAAGGGCCTGTTCCTCCGAGACTGGGGCTGGTACTTCGCGCTCAATGCCTACACCGACCTCCAGCTCCGCGCCAGCGTGTGGTCGAAGGGGAGCTTCGAGATCAACCCGATTTTTCGCTACGAGAATCGATACAACTACGGCGGTCGGGTCGACCTAAGGTACCGGCGCACCCGAATTGGCGAGGAGGAGGATCCGGATTTCTCAAATCAGCACGAGGGGCAGCTGCGGTGGTCCCACGACCAGACCCTCTCCCCCACTGCCTCCATCCGGGGCCGGGTAAACCTCGCAACCTCCACGGACTTTGCCCGGCGCAGCAGCAACAACTACGACGACGCCGTGAGCCAGGAAATTTCGTCGAACCTGCAGTACAGCAAAAACTGGCCGGGCGGCGGAAAGAGCTTCAACATCAGCCTCAATCAGCGACAGCAACTCCAGAGTGGAAATGTGTCGCTCACATTCCCCAGCCTAAGCTTCTCACAGCGCTCCTTCAAACCGTTCGACGTGCAACAGGCCGTGGGGGAAGACCGGTGGTACGAAAAGATCACGACCTCCTACAATCTGTCGGTCGACAACGATTACTCCTTCCGTCCACGCGACCCTGAGGACCTCCGGGCTCGGGGCGATAGCATGCTAGCCGAAACCATTGAGCGGGCCGATATCGCCTGGTACGAGGCCCTTGTGGATCGGGACAAATACCAGCTTGCTACGGGCGACGACGAGCCGTTCGACTTCCAGGCCACCCACCAGATCCCGATTAGCGCCTCGTTCCGGATCAACCGCTACAACCTTAGCTTCAGTCCCAACATCAACTACAACTCGGACTGGCGGATTAGTACCACCCGCCGGACCGTAGACCTTGCCCCCAGCGACGTGGACCGGGACACGCTCAACCTGAACGCGAACACGGTCGAGCGGACCGTGCGGGGCTTCTACGCGCGGCGGTCGTTCTCGACGGGCCTGTCGGCCAACACGGAATTGTTTGGCCTCTTCCCTCTCCGTGCCGGGCCGCTCCAGGGCCTGCGGCACCGGATGGTCCCGTCGCTCTCGTTCAACTACCAGCCCAACTTCAACGCCCCGTTTTGGGGCCGCACGCGCACGCTCCGCTTCCAGGACGGAACGCCGGTTCGCGACACGACTACGGGCGAGCCCATTCGCTACGACATTCTCGGGGGAAATCGGGTGCGGGGAAGCACCGAACAGCGCACCCTCGGCTTCAGCCTCGACAACGAGTTGGAAACGAAGTACGTGTCCGTCGACACGACGGGGGAGCGGCAGGAGGAAAAAATCAAACTACTCGATTTCGACCTCAACACGTCCTACAACTTCACGGCCGACTCGCTGAAACTGAGCGATATTCAACTCCGAGCGCGCACGACGGTCCGCGATTTCAGCATTCGCTCGAGCATGACGTTTTCTCCCTATGCGCTCCGTCCGACGGGGTCGGGCAACAACCGCCGCTTTCGGGTTGTGGACCGGTACATGGCCGCCGAGAGCCCCCTCACGCCGGTGCGCCTCACGCGCTTTCGCCTCAATGTGGGCGGTTCGTTCGAGGGTGGGGGCGGGAGTCAGGGCGTGGGCATCCAGCAACGCCCCCGCTCGGGAACGCCGGGCCAGACGCAACGTCCCCCAGGGATCTCCCAATCGCGGTCGTCTACCGAACGTGCAGACCGCTCGTCGTCGCAAGGGTACCTGGGCACGACCCTTCCGTGGTCGCTGAGCTTCGACTTCAGCTACAGTTTTCGGAAGCCGCGCAAGCAGATTCAAAACCAAAACGCGACGGTAAACGCCCAGTTTGGGCTCGATGTGACTCCCAAGTGGTCCCTGGAAGGCCGCACGGGGTATGACCTCATCCAAAACGACATCGCCACCACGAGCATCAACGTTAGCCGCGACATTGGACGGTGCTCGTGTTGGGTGATGTCTTTCAGTTGGGTCCCCTTCGGCGCCCGCCAGTCGTACGGCTTCAACCTCCAGGTCAAGAGCGGGCAACTGTCGCAGCTACTTCGGCTCAACATCCCCAACACGGGCGAGGGACCACTGGGTGGATTCGGCAACCGGTTGCGGCAGACGGCCGGCAGTGTGGCCGGCGGGGGCCAAGGTCGCAGCCCCTTCTAGCTGAGATGCGACGCTGCTCTCCTCCCTCCAACCCCTCGCGTCCCGGGCCCGCGGTCTCACACCCCCTCATTCAGCGCCGCGGTTACCTCGTCGGCCGCCTCCTTCAGCAGCACCGCCGAGCGGAGCGAAATTCCGCTTTCATCAAGGAGTCGCTTCCCTTCCTCGGCGTTGGTCCCCTGCAGGCGCACGATGAGCGGGACCTCAATGTCGATGTTGCGGGCGGCCTCAATAACGCCCTGCGCCACGCGGTCGCAGCGCACGATGCCCCCGAAGATATTGACGAGGATGGTCTCCACGTTGGGGTCTTTGAGGATGATGCGGAAACCAGCCTCTACCGTCTCGGCACTCGCCGAGCCGCCCACGTCAAGGAAGTTGGCCGGCTCGCCGCCAGCCAGCTTGATGATGTCCATTGTGGCCATGGCCAGGCCCGCGCCGTTCACCATGCACCCCACGTTGCCGTCGAGCTTGATGTAGCTGAGGCCATGCTCCCCCGCCTCCACCTCAACCGGATCTTCCTCATGGAGATCGCGCATCTCTTCCAGGTCGGGATGGCGGAAGAGGGCGTTGTCGTCGAGATTCACCTTTGCGTCGACCGCCGCGAGGTCGCCCCCGGGCGTCTGCACGAGCGGGTTGATTTCAGCGAGCGTGCTGTCGGTCTCTTCATACGCCTCGTAAAGCCCCTGGATCAGCGACGTGGCCTGCTTGAACGCGTCGCCCTCCAGGCCCATCGCGAATGCGAGTTGGCGCATGTGGAACGGCTGGAGCCCAATCGACGGGTCGACCCACACCTTGTGGATCTTCTCCGGAGACTCCTCGGCCACCGTCTCGATATCGACGCCCCCCTCGGTAGACACCATGATAGCATTCATGCTCTTCTCCCGGTCGAGCGTGACGCCCAGATAGTACTCCTCGGCAATGTCGACGCCCGTGGCGACCAGGATCTTGCGCACCTTCTGCCCCGCCTCACCGGTCTGGTGGGTGACCAGGTTCATCCCCAGGATGTCGTCGGCGTGCTCGCGGACCTCGTCGACACTGTGGGCCAGTTTTACGCCGCCGCCCTTTCCACGCCCCCCGGCATGGATTTGCGCCTTTACGATGAACAAGGAGGCATCTTCCTCGTCTTTGAGGCGACGCGCCGCATCAACCGCCTCGTCGACCGTCTCGGCCACGATGCCACGCGGCACCGGCACGCCGTAGTCTCGGAACAGGCCTTTCGCTTGGTATTCGTGGAGCTTCATGGAGTGGGGCGGATTGGATGAACATCGAATTTGCTGGCAAATAAACGGCTGGAGACGAAAAGGTCTAGCGGCGGCGGCCATTTTTGTGGGGTGTTCGCAAGCCATCCGCTCGGCCCTCGCGTCCCTGTTATGCTCTCGGCTCCGTCATGACCACCTTCGAACGGCACATCGTGGTGCGGCTCCTGAAGGGCTTCGTGCTCTTTGTGGGGGCGCTTATCATCTTCTTCATTGTGCTGCACTGGGTGGAGTACAGCGACGATTTTCTAGACCGGGGCGCAACGACCTGGGAGGTGTTTACGGTATTCTATCCCAACTACATTCCGGAGATTGTTCGCCTCACCTCTCCCCTCGCCCTGTTCCTCTCCTGCATCTACCTCACGGGCACCCTCGCCCAGGAGCTCCAACTCATCGCCCTGCAAACTTCCGGCGTGTCGCTGTATCAGCTCATGCGCCCGTACGTGGGGGTCGGCCTGTTCGTGACCGTCTTCATGTTCGGCTTCAATGGCTGGGTGGTGCCCCGCACTAACGAGGTGGTGGTGCGCTACGAAAACGAGTACTTAAACCCGGGCGAGCGAACGGTCGAGACCAGTGAGATTCATCGTCGGAACGGCCCGAACAGTATCCTTTCCGTGGGCTACTACGACGTGGAGCGCAAGCGCGCCCACAGCGTCTCGTTGCAAACATTTGACGGCCCCTCCCGCCTCGTGGGCCGACTGGACGCCGACCACATGCAGTGGGTCGATTCGCTCGGGACGTGGCACCTGGAGGACGTGACGCGTCGCACGTTTACGGCTGGGGACGAGCAGTTCAGGACAACCGTCGCGTCTCTCGACACCACCCTTCAGGTCTACCCTCGAGACCTAGCCCGGTCGAAAAACGACGTAGCGGCCATGACCATCCCGGTCGCGGCCGAATATCTGGCGGCCCTTCGGCGCTCCGGCGTCGGAGAATTAAAGCGTCCTCTCGTGGCGTACTACAACAAATTTGCCTATCCCTTTGCCAATCTCATCCTGATTCTCATCGGGATCCCCATCGCCTCCACTCGGCGGAGGGGCGGGCAGGCGGTACGGTTTGCGATTGGACTGGCGATCGCATTCGTGTACCTCTCCGTCCAGAAGCTAGCCGAACCGCTCGGATATGCCGGCACCCTTAGTCCGGTCCTAACCGCCTGGCTCCCCCACGCCACGTTTGCGGTCGTCGCCCTCCTTGTGCTCTGGTGGGCCCGAAAGTAGCCCCTCCTGGGCCCTACGGTTGCACCGAAACCGTCTCCTGTTATATTATTTTTACAGGAGGAAGCAATTCAGGGACGTGACAACTCTTCGTCCCTGATGGCGTTGATTTGTTGAGGTTTGGGGTTGCGCAGGGAGAAGCATCCATCCAAGAGCGGTTCCCCACTCCGCACTTGGACCTTGCCGTGTCCCCACCTCATCCTCCCTCCGCGTCCTTTCCCCTCACCGTCTTCATCCCATGTGGCACGATAGCGTTCTCGGCACCATCGGGAATACCCCGTTGGTTCGGATTAACAACATCGGCACCGACCTCCCCTGCACGGTACTCGGGAAGGTGGAGTTCTTCAATCCCGGGGGGTCCGTGAAAGACCGGATTGGGCTCAGCATGATTGAGGACGCCGAGGCGAAGGGCGACATTGAGCCCGGCGGGACCATCATCGAAGGCACCAGTGGCAATACGGGCGCGGGCTTGGCCATCGCCGCCATCGCCAAAGGGTATCGATGCATCTTCACCACGACGGACAAGCAGAGCCAGGAGAAGGTGGACGTGCTCCGCGGGCTCGGAGCCGAGGTGCTGGTGTGCCCCACCAATGTGGAGCCCGACGATCCCCGGAGCTACTACTCCGTGGCCCGCCGGCTGTCAGAAGAAATCCCAAATTCGGTTTACCTGAACCAGTACGACAACCCGTCCAACGTGCAGGCGCACTACGAAACCACGGGGCCGGAGCTGTGGGAGCAAACGGAGGGACACATCACGCACTTCGTGGCCGGGGCGGGCACGGGCGGCACCATCAGCGGTACGTCGCGCTACCTGAAGGAACAGAACGAAGACATCGAGATCATCGGGGTCGACCCCTGCGGCTCGGTCTTCCACAAGTACTTCCACGAAGGCGTCTTCGACGAAGACGAGATCTACCCGTACTTTACGGAGGGGGTAGGGGAGGACATCCTGCCCGACAACATGGACTTCGACATCGTCGATGACTTTGTAGAAGTGGAGGACAAGGCAGCCATGCAGATGACGCGCCGACTTGCCCGCGAGGAGGGCCTGTTCATTGGACAGTCCTGCGGCATGGCAATGGCGGGGGCCCTTCAGTGGATTGAGGACCATCGGGACACCCTCTCGCCGGACGACGTGGTGGTGGTTCTGCTCCCGGATTCGGGCTTCCGGTACCTCTCGAAGACGTACAACGACGACTGGATGCGCAACCACGGCTTTCTGGAGAAGAAGCCGGACGTCACCGCCGACGAAGTGCTCAGTATTCGGCAGAAGCAAACCGACGTGATCGACGCCAGTCCGGACGATGCGCTCGGCGATGTGATTGAAAAAATGACCGATGAGGGCATCTCGCAAATGCCCGTCATCGACGACGACCACGAGGTGGTAGGCAGCGTTACTGAGACGCGCATCCTGAACCATCTCATCGAGAATCCGGAGTCGCGCAAGGCGCCGGTCCGCAACATCATGGGCACGCCGTTCCCGGTCGTGCCAGCCTCCCTGCACCTCGAACACCTGTCCGCGTACCTGGAAGAGGATGCAGGGGCGGTCCTCGTCGACCACGGCCCGGACGGGGGGTACTCCGTCCTCACGAAGAGCGACCTCATCAGCGCCCTTGCGAACGTCGGCCAGGGCAACGGCGCCAACGCCTCCAACGGCACCAACGCATCCTAGCCAAGCGTTCTCTCCCTGCTTTCCATCGGCCAAGCTTTTGGCGCAATGTCTGACGGTGACGCTCAACCTCGCTCTGCCCCAGCGACCGACGATTCTTCGGGTCCGGGCTCCGAAGAATCCATTCCAAGGGGGCAACTTCGCATGCCTGACTTCGACGGCCTCCCCCACGAGACGGAGGCGATGCAGATCGAACTCGACGAGCAAACGGCTCCGGGGAGTTACGCGAACTCGGTTCGGGTTCGGCGATCCCCCGAGGAACTCGTCCTCGACTTCATCCGCGTGATTCCGGGAAGCATGGATGCTCAACTGAAGAGCCGCGTCATTGTCTCGCCTCAGAACGCAGCGCGTCTCCTCGACGCACTGGCGGACCACCTCGACCTTGTAGCCCCCCCTCAGGGAGATACGTCCCCTGGAGGACAGTCCGGAACCGACGAGGCTGTTCCCCCGGTGCCCGACGGCCCACTGCCCCCTGAGAACGGCCACCAATCCCCGAGCGAAAACGGTTCCGACCCCGTGCCCACCGTCGAGCCCGAGCTTCTCACGGCGACCTTCTCCCTCTCCGGAGAGGCCGTGCACTGCAATGGACCGTGGACCTCTCTCCTAGGCCCGACGGACCGCCCGTGGGCGCATCTTTCCGAAGAGGACGAGGAGATCGCGGAGTCGGCCGTACTGGAGGCGCGAAAGGGCTCGCTCGTCACGAATCGCCTCGTATCGGCGCAAACGAGCCACCGCGAAGAGCCGTTTCCGGTCCTGCTCAACTTCATTCCTGTGCGCGACCCATCGGCCGACGAGGACGACTACCAGGCCGTTACGGTAAGCGGCGAGGTGCTGGCCGAACCGCCGTCCTGGATGATGAACCAAACTCAGCGGCACCGGATGGAGACCCTCGGGCGCATGACGATGGGGGTGGCCCACGATCTAAACAATCTACTGAGCGGCCTCATCGGCCACATCGAACTGCTCAAAGATCAAGTCGAGCGCGCGTCCCTGACCGACTCCATCCGCCCCTCAATCGAAACGATTGAGACGACCGCCGAGGATGGGGCGGCCCTCATCGAAAAGCTCCAGCGGTACATCCGCCACGACACGCAACAGCACTTTGAACCCCTCGACCTGGCGGATCTGATCGAGGACTGCATCACCCTCACCGAGCCCTACTGGTATAACGAGCCCCGGCGACAGGGCATCGAGATTACGGTCAAGACTGCGTTCGACGATACGCCCAACATCCTGGGCGCCGCCTCGGAACTCCGCGAGGTGTTTGTCAACCTCATCCTCAACGCTGTGCAGGCCATGCCGGAGGGTGGGACACTTCGGTTCAAGACCTACACCAACGACAAGGGACAGGTCTGCGTGAACGTGAGTGACACGGGCATCGGGATGAGCGACGAGGTGAAACAGAACATCTTCGAACCCCTCTTCACCACGAAGGGCGACGACGGGACGGGGATGGGGCTCGCGGCCAGCTACGGCATCGTGCAGGAGCACGAAGGCACAATTGACGTGCGCTCCGAACCAGGGGAAGGAACGCGCTTTACGCTCTCATTCCCTCCGGCCGAGGGAGAGCCCGAACCCAGCGACGATGCGCCCGCTGCTCCCATCGAGTCGGAAGGCACTTCGGTGCTGGTAGTGGACGACGACGAAATGGTGCGGTCGACCGTGACGCGTCTCCTCACGCTGAGCGGCCACGAGGTCGATCGGGCCTCGTCGGGGGCCGAGGCGCTTTCGATGTTCGAGGCAAACAACTACGACGTCGTATTCACCGACTTCGGCATGCCGGAGATGACCGGTGCGGAGCTGGCCGGGAAGCTCAAAGCAGAGTACCCGGACTTCCCTGTCATCTTGCTCACCGGATACACCGAAACCGAGGCGGCCATCGAGGAGGTGGACGGGGTTCTCTCCAAACCTTTCAAGCGCGATGAGTTGGAGACGGCCATTCAGAAGCACGTACATGCCACCTCCTAAGGTCCACACTACGGGCAACGAGGCCCATCATGACGACCCGTCGAGCCGCCAAGGCGTTGGGGCCACCTCAGCACAGAGGCAATGTCGTTTCTACTCCTCCCCCTCCGGACGCGGGATCTCCTCGATCACCCGGGCCTCTTCGATGTTTGGGTCCAGCTCGCGCTCGAACGCCTCCTTCGACTCCGCCGCGATCTGGGACACCCGTTCCGCCGTGGCATCGACCAGGTTGGCGGCGGCGCGGAGTACCGTGCCCCCGGCGTAGACCGTCTTGCCGAACCAGTTTAGCTCGTGGGGCTCGCGGCGCTCGCCTGGACCTTTGGGAGACATGTCGAAAGGTGGAGGTATTTGGGGAGATGCGGCGGGGCGCGTACGCGGCCGCGGGCAATGCAGCTACGTGCCGGACGATCCAATGTCGCTCTCGTTCGCCTCGCCCATGTCCGCCTGTCGCTGGGCCGTTTCCGGCTCCGCCGGCCCAGGCCCCTCGTCCGAGGACGCTGCGCCGCCGCAGGAGTTGCGCATGGTGTCGCCGAGTCCCTCGGCAAGCGTCTGCCCCAGCTGCTCAATGCCGCGGGCCAGCGTGGAGGCCGACGCTTCGATAAGAAATTGGGCCTGCTGCTCAATCTCCAGGTCCTCGAAGTCGTGGCGAACTCGATTGAAGGAGTCGTCGGTCGACATGGGGAACGAACTGTTTGAGGAGACGCCTCGTTTGCTGAGTCGGATCACAGTGGATTTTCGCTGGGTCCTACGACGTGGACGCGCAGCGAAAGCGGAAGGTTTCCCCGATACTTCCTCGTTCATGGCTTCCTCCTCCCCCTCCCCCGACTCGGACGCAACGTACCTCGACGGGGTCGTGACAAGTTCGACCGGCAGTTGGTACGACGTGCAGACCGGTAACCGTACCATTCCGTCGCGGATGCGAGGGAAGTTTCGTCTGGAAACCGAGGGCGTAACCAACCCGATTGCCGTGGGGGACCGGGTCACCATTCGGCTCACCGAGGAAGACGGGACGGGGTTTATCACCGAGATTCACGACCGCGTCAACAAACTCAGTCGGCGGGCGGCCGGGCCGCGGGAGGGGCAGGAGCACATCCTGGTTGCCAATGTCGACCGCATTTGGAGTGTGCAGTCCGTGCGCCGCCCCGCGTTCAACCCGCGCTTCCTGGACCGCCTGCTGGTGGCGGCGGCCGCGCACGACATTCCAGCGGGCGTAATCATCAATAAGATCGACCTCATGACCGAAGCCACGAAGCCGAAGGTTATGAACCTGCACCTCCGATACGCCGACCTCGGCCACCCGGTGCTCGCCGTAAGTGCCACCAAGGGAGTCGGCATCGATCGGCTTCGGGCAGCCTTTCGGGATCAAATCAATGCCATCACCGGACCATCCGGAACAGGTAAAACCACGCTCATCAACGCCCTAGAGCCGGACCTGAATCTGCGAACCGGAGCTGTGAGCGACAAGACCCAGAAAGGGACCCACACCACCACACACGCGGAGCTTCACCCGCTTGCGGACGGCGGATACGTCATTGATACCCCCGGCATCCGAGAATTTGGGGTGCGCGACGTGCACCCGAAGGACCTAGCCCACTACTTTCCCGATCTTGCACCGTACGTGAATGCCTGCCAGTTTCCGGACTGCACGCACGATCACGAGCCCAATTGCGCCGTGAAAGCGGCCGTGGAGCGGGGCGACATCCATCCGGAGCGCCACGAGAGCTACTTGGCGATTCTGGAATCCCTGCGCGAGGAGCACACGCCGGAGTATTGAATGCCGCGGATTGCGTACTCCGTTTTCTACTCCGCCATACGCAACACGAACTACGCAATACGCACTACTCCCCCACGCGCTCTACCCCCGTACCTCCTGCGTCGCTTCGTCCCCCTTTTCTGCAAGCAGGTCGAGGGCCTCGTCCATCGTGAGGGCGTCGATGGACTGGTCATCCTGAAGGGATGCGTTGGTGCCGTCATGCTTCACGTAGGGCCCGTAGCGTCCATTCCACACTTCTACCGGCTCATCACTCACCGGGTGCGGCCCGAGCACACGGTCCGGCTGGTTGCGGTTCTCCTTCCGCTGAATCAGCTCCAGCGCTCGGTCCAGGTCCACCGTCAGTACGTCGTCCTGCTTTTGCAGCGACGCGAAGGTGCCTTCGTGCCGTACGTAGGGACCGTAGCGGCCGATGTTGGCCTCCACCTCTTTGCCCGTGTCCGGATGCGTGCCGAGCGTGCGGGGAAGATCGATGATCTGTAGTCCGAGGTCGAAGTCTACATCTTCCGGCTCCACCCCGGGCGGCAGGGACACCCGCTTGGGATCATCTTCCTCTTCGTCGTCGCCAAGCTGTACGTACGGGCCGTAGGGGCCGGATTTGAGGAGCACCGGCAGATTGGCCTCGGGGTGAATGCCCAGCACGCGGTCGCCCCGGTTTGCTTCTTCCAGAATGTCCTGGAGGCGCTCCTCCGTCGTGTCGCCCGGCGCCAAGTCGTCGGGGAGCGACGCCGTGACGGTAGTTCCGTTCATCTCCCCCTCCACGTAGGGGCCGTACTTGCCAACGCGCACGACGTAATCGCCCCACTGGTCGGGGAAAGAAATAGAACTGATGTCTCGGGGATCGATGATCTCAAGCCCCTCTTCCACGCGGGGCTCAATGCCTTCGTCTCCCTTGTAGAAGTCCCGCAGATAGGGCGTCGGCTCCTTCTTACCCCGGGCAATATCGTCGAGAACCTCCTCCATTTCCGCCGTAAAGTTGACGTCGACCAGTGGCTCGAACTGTGCCTCCATGAGGTTATTCGTGGCAAAGGCCGTGAAGGTGGGCACCAGCGCGTTGCCCTCCTTGCGCACGTAGCCCCGCTGCTGAATCGTGCCGATGATGGAGGCGTAGGTGGACGGACGGCCGATGCCTTCCTCCTCCAAGGTTTCCACGAGCGAGGCCTCCGTGTAGCGCGAGGGCGGCTTCGTCTCGTGCCCGACCGGCTCCACGGAACGAACCTGAAATCCGTCTGCGTCGGTGGATTGGACAGATGTCTCGCCCACGCTCAACGGCGGCAGGGGGCGCTCCTGGTCGCGCAGGGCAGCCTCCGGATCGTCGCTCCCCTCCACCAGCACGCGGAAGAAGCCGGGGAAGTCAAGCCGCTTGCCGGAGGCACGGAAGCGGGCCACGTCGCCGTTCACCTTGGCGTCGAAGTAGACATTTGTGTAGCGAATCTTGGCGTCCGCCATCTGCGTGGCCAGGGCCCGCTTCCAGATAAGGTCGTAGAGGGCCGCCTCCATGCCGCTGAGCCCAAGCTCGTCCCTGGTCTTCATCTCGGACCCGGCGGGACGGATGGCCTCGTGGGCCTCCTGCGCGCTCTCCGACGAGCTATACTGGCGCACCCCGTCGCTCAGGTAGTCGTCGCCATAGCGCTGTGTCACGGTGCGGCGCGCGCCCTTTACCGCCTCCTCCGATAGATTCGTCGAATCGGTGCGCATGTAGGTAATGTAACCGTTCTCGTAGAGCGACTGGGCGATGCTCATCGTCCGGCTCGACGAGAGACTGAGCTTGCGGTTGGCCTCCTGCTGGAGGGTAGACGTGATGAAGGGCGCGAAGGGTGACTTGGTGCGCGTTCGTTCCTTGATGTCGGCAATTTGCCAGGGAGCCTCAGGCAGCTGCTCGGCCAGTGCCGTGGCCTGCTCCTCGTCGAGCAACACCACGTCTTCGCCTTCGACCAGCGACGCTTTGAGGCGCCCCGTGTCCTCGTCAAAATCTTTTCCGGAGGCGAGGCGCACTTCGTTCAGGTGCGTCATCTCGGCTTCAACGCCCACACCGTCCTTCGCGATTTGCGCGTCGAGGTCCCAATAGGTAGCCGGCACGAACGTGATGCGCTCAATCTCCTTTCGCACCAGCAACCGCACGGCGACGCTCTGCACGCGCCCCGCCGAGAGCTTGGGCTTGATTTTGCGCCAAAGCAGTGGCGAAATGGAGTACCCAACCAGGCGGTCGAGGATGCGACGCGTCTGCTGCGCCTCCACCAGGTGCACATCGATGTCGCGGGTGTCCTCAAGGGCCCGCCGGATGGCGTCTTCCGTGATCTCGTGGAAGACCATGCGCTTCACGGGAACATCCGGGTTCAGTGTGTTCACGAGATGCCACCCGATGGATTCTCCCTCCCGATCCTCGTCGGTCGCGATGTAGAGCACGTCGGCGTCGTCAAGGGCTCGCTTCAAGTCGCGCACCACATCCTTCTTGTCTGGTGGCACCACGTAGAGCGGCTCAAACCCGTTCGTCACCTTCACACCCAGCCGGGCCCAGTCCTCATCCTTGTACTCCGACGGAATTTGCTCTGCCGATGCGGGCAGGTCCCGAATGTGCCCCATGCTAGCCTCCACCTGAAACTCATTCCCGTCCGGCAAAAAGGCCCGGATGGTACGGGCCTTAGTGGGCGACTCAACGACAACCAAACGCTTCATGGACGACAGGCCAGAGTTGATGTAACAAATGGACAGGCTGTGTCTCGAGGGATCGGCACAACGACCCATCGGACAAAATTAGCGCGATAGGCACGCCTGCTGTGGCAGGGTCGTTCCGAGATCACTTGTGACCCATTTGTTCTAAATCCAAAACGAGAATGCCACGGACTCGGCTATCGCCTCGGTTGTTACGGCGCGTTGAGGCGCTGAACCCGCACGAACTTCTGCCCGATGCCAAAAACAAGAGCGGCCCGGCACCGCGGGAACGGTACCGGGCCACTGTATTTGTAGGGGCCTCAAAAGGCCACTCAATGCCGTGTGCTAGAACATGTTAGGCCGTTTCATCGTTTGGCCGTCCCTGTTCTAGGCTGTCCTCGCCCAGGTAATGATCGAGGTGGTGGGCACGATCCTCCACCTTGGTCAGCACCTTCTTCAGCGTGCGCTCAGTGCCGGGATCGCCAAGGTCTTTCGCCTCTGCAATGGTGGCACGGAGCTGCTCAGCGAGGATCCGCTCTGCGTCCAGGTCGTGTTGGAGCATCTGCCGGATGCGGTAGGTGCCCTCCGGTTCATGCTCTACGTGCGAGAGTTCGGCCTGAGCGTCCGGCGCGCTGGTCGGGATGCCACCAAGCGCCGTGATGCGCTCTGCCACCCGATCCACGTACTTGTGGACCTCGTTGTAATTCTCTTCGAGGAACAGGTGGAGGTCGTTAAACTGCGGGCCCTCCACGAGCCAGTGGTGCTTCTGATACTGGTGATACAGCGTCCAGAGCGTGCACTGGATCTCGTCGAGCTTCGGGATGAGTTGCTCGGCGACCTCCTGGTCGAGTCCAATGGGATTGTCCTCGATCATCTGCTGTGGCCGCCAGGGTTCGCCGTGGGACGTGTCGGTTGTTTTCGCTTTCGTTGTAGGCATATCGGTCGGGGAGTAGTTGTGTGTGGGTGGATGCGAGAAGGGGAGGTCTGTTGCGGAGTGTCAGGCCGTCGCGGAGTTCGGTGACAACCTGACCGTTTGTCTGCCAGCATGTACCCCAACCCCGAACAAGCAGGGCATGATTGTACAGCACAAATCCAGTGCCAGCCGGGATGATTCCGAGCTCAATTTCTTTGTTGTAACGAGTGCGCAGAAGACGCCGAGGAGATTCGCTTCTGGAGAACATAGACAGGGTCCCTCAAAACGCATCGACCGACCCAGTGGAGAGCATCCCCGGCGGTCGGTGGGGGACGGAAAGAGTGCCCCACAGACCGCAGAAGAGACGAGCGCAGCGGCCCCAGCCCCCCCAGCTACACGAATGCTTTTTCCCCAGTCACATCCTCCCCCACGATGAGCGTGTGGATTTCGTGGGTGCCCTCGTAAGTCACGACACTTTCGAGGTTGTTCATGTGCCGCATCACCGGGTACATGCTAGTCACTCCGTTCCCGCCCAGCATCTGCCGCGCCGACCGGGCCACCTCCAGGGCCGTCTGGCAATTGTTGCGCTTGGCCAGGGACACCTGTTGGGGCCGCATGGTGCCTGCATCTTTGAGGGTGCCAAGGCGCCAGTTTAGCAGCTGGGCCTTCGTGATTTCCTGCACCATGTCCACGAGCCGCTCCTGCATGAGCTGGAAGCCGCCAATGGGCTGCCCAAACTGTTCACGGTTCTGGGCGTGCTGCCGGGCGGCGTCGTAGCACGCCATGGCCGCCCCGATGGCGCCCCAGCAGATGCCGTATCGGGCCTGCGTGAGACACGAAAGAGGTCCCTTGAGGCCTTTGGCATCGGGGAGTCGAGCCGCCTCCGGCACCCGCACATCATCGAGCACCACCTCGCTGGTAACGGCCGCCCGGAGCGACCATGTGTCGTCAATGGGCGGGGTGGTGACGCCTGCCCGGTCGGTCTCGACCAGAAATCCACGCACGATGTCCTCCTCGTCCTTGGCCCAGATCACGGCCACGTCGGCCATGGTCGCGTTGGTGGACCACCGCTTGTGTCCGTCCAGGACCCAGGCATCGCCCTCGCGCCGGGCACGGGTCTGCATGTCGGCGGGATTAGACCCGACGTTCGGCTCCGTGAGACCGAAGCATCCAATGGCTTCTCCGTTGGCCAGCGCCGGCAGCCAGCGCTCCTTCTGGGCTTCGGTGCCGTATCGCCAGATGGGATACATCACCAGCGAACCCGTTACCGAGCAGAACGACCGCAGCCCGGAGTCGCCCCGTTCCAGCTCTTGCATCATGAGGCCGTACACAACGCTGCTGTGCCCGCCTCCGCCGTATTCCGCGGGAATTGTGGGGCCGAGGAGGCCGCGCCGCGCGAAGGCCGGAATGAGATGCCGCGGAAACTCGGCTCGCTGCGCGTGCTCTTCGATAATGGGCGCTACCTCCTCCGTGACGAACGTGCGCACCTCGTCGCGGAGGGCCTTGGCCTCGTCCGAGAGCAGGTCGTCCAGGGCGTAGTAGTCGGGCGCTTCGAATGCTTCGGGGGCCCACGTCTCGGGTGCAGAGACGTCGGTATCGGGCTCGGGCGGAGCGGGCTGCGACATGGCGTCGTGGCGGGTAGTGGGACAAACGTCGTGGAGAACCGTTGAGGCCTCCGCGGAGGCAGGACTGTTGATGATTGCCGCGCGGAGACGTACGTTCCGAATGGCCGAAGTCTGACTAGAAGGTGCGCCGAGAACTTCTCCTGCTCGGTGCCAAACAGCTACGATTCCTCTTCTTCCTTGATTCCACAAGTCCCCTGATTTTCATGCGACGCCTTTTTGGTCTTCTGGTCGTTCTTGGACTGCTGGGTGGCCTTGCGGCACCTGCGCAGGCCCAGAGTGACCAGTCCCGGTTCGGCCTCGGCCTTCAACTTCTGGGCAGCACGGCCGGCAACAACGTGGGCCCCGGGGTTCATTTTCGGGCCTCCACACCGCTGAATCCTGACGTATCGCTGGCGGTGGGCTCCGGCCTGACGGGATTCATTTTCGGGGGGCGCGACGACGCGGCGTTCGCCCTCGATCCCCAAGTGTCGGCCATCGTGTCGTTCTCAACGGCGAACGCGCAGAGTACCTACGTGATTGGGGGCGCCGGGGCGTACGTTCCGTTCGGGGACACCGACACGGATAGCGGGCCTACATTCAGCATCGGCGCGGGACGCGCGTGGCTGTTGGAGGAGAGCTCGCTGTTTTTCGAGTTTAGCCCCGGCCTCCTCGTCGGGGAGGAATCGACCACTCTGGTGGTGCCCATCCGCGTGGGCGTGATTCTCTGACTCATTTAGACAATGCCCTGCCGGAGGGACGCGGCCGTGCAGGCCGGCCCGATCTGCCCGCATGTCACAAGTCCTGAAGGTCAGGCCCCAGAGGACGGAGGGTCGGTCGGGTCGGGGCGCTCTTCTGTCACGTTGTGTTCGAGCCCGTCTGCGGCTTCATTCAGAAGATGGTCGAGGGAGCGGAGATCGCCCTTCAGGGACTCTTCTTGCTCCGTCTCCAGCGCGGCATAGAGATGGACCCACCGTTCGAACCGGTCCCCCAGCTTCATCACGGCGTAAAGCGTGCCACGGCCCGATCCAGGAAAGACGAGGTCGATGAGGGCCGCGCCGAACGACAAGGGCATCAGCGCGATGTCCTTGAATCCTTCGAGCCAGAGCTTGGCCTGGAAGATCAGTACGTCACGGACAATTTGGGTGCGGGACGGGGATTCTTCCGAAGGGGCGGGCTCGGACATGACAGGATGTGGGACCGAAACGCAACAGGGACACGCAATCTCTTAACGCTGCCTCCTGCGAAAAGTTATCGTCTGGCGGCAGAGTCAGGGTTATAGCACGCGGCGAAGGATGGACTGGAGACGCTCGTGGTCGTCGTCGAGCAACCGGCTGAGGGCACGCCCGGCCCGTACAAGCGGAGGTCGCCCGCCCTGTTCTCCGCCGTGGGCCGCGTAGATGCGCCGGAGCACCGCCACGAGGAGGTCGTCGACCGGCACGTCCGAATCGGGGTGCTCCACGAGGGTGCGCAGAAAGTCGAAAGGAGCACCGAGGGCCCGCACCTGCTCGTCGGTGCAGAGGGCCACAAAGTCGTGGATGTCAGGAGGTTGCGGGGGAAGCGTTTGCCGGATCTCCCCGTTCGGGCCCTCACACGCTAGCATCTGCGTGCGGACAGTGGTGCGGAGCAGTTCGTCCACCATTGGCATCTCCTGAGCGCGCTCCTCCGGCGAGAGGCCGAGCGCCACGGCTTGTCGATTCGAATCGTAGCTTCCCGTCTCCACGTGGCTCACGAGACCAAAGAGCGGGGGAGCTCCTTCCGGCTCCACCCGCACCCAGGTTCCAAAGTCCGGAGCGGCGGCCTCTTCGTACACCTCGGCCACGAATTGTCGGGTAGAGGCCTCAATGACTTCGCCGAGGGCGTCACGTTCCATCGCGGTTGGTCGTTTCATTCAGCAGTAGTGTCCGTCCACACGTATGTGAACACTGGGACAGAGTTGCCGGCGCGTGGAGGCACTGGGACCAGACGGAAACCCGCGCCCCTCTTCTCCTCAAATCCGCGGCCGCTGTTTCGATCGCCGCTTTCGGGACCCGGTGGGCCCGAGGCCCGCCTCGCGGAGGCGGCGCTCCATGAGCCGAAAGAAGGCGTCCCGCTCCGAGGCCCGCACCACGGCGCGCTCGTGGGCCTCCGACAGCGCCAGCGGATAGCCCTCGCCCTTGCGACACTCCCGCAGCACCGTGGCGTGGACGCGGTCAAGGAGCGCCGGAGCGTCGGCCACCCAGCGGGGTACCTCAACGCGCCCGAGCTCGCCACCACTAGGCCCAGGCACCTTCAGATAGAAAAACGCAATGTCGGTCCCCGTTGGGTATTCCCCCTGAATGTGCGAGGCCGACCCAAAGACCGCCGACCGCTCACCCGGTCCTAGTACCGTGGCGAGAACATGCCGGTCGAGCAGTCCATCGAGACGGGGTGCATCAGGCGGTTCGTTAGGGGACGAGGGGGGCGCCACGTCGAGGTCGCCCCCCACAAACCGCAGCAGGTTGACCACCTCCGTGCTGGCAGGGAGACTGACGTACGACGCCAGGGCCAGGCCCTCGTCCCGAAAGCGTTCAAGACACTCGGTGTAGCGGGCAATGAGCTCGTCTTCGAGGATTGCATTGTCCATCCCCCGAATCATCCACCGGATGAGGGTACCGTCCGCCAAGGCCACGAGGGGACGCTCCGGCACACGGGCGGTGGTGGCCGCCTCCAAGAGCTTGCTCAGCTCCAGTTCGTCGCGGAGGGCCGAAACCAGCTCGGTCGGAATTGTGTCGAGCGGGGCGTCGAACCGAGCAGCGAGCGGCTCCCGGAAGTGCAGGGACGGGGTTGCCTCCAAAAGCGCCTCCTCTGTGGTGCCGTACTGGAAGGCCACCTGACTCACGTTGAGCAGAAAAAACGGCGGCTCCATATGGCGGTCGGGGTAGATCTGGGAGCCGTCCGTGGCGACCACGGTGACCGGCGACGGGCGCTCCGGAGCCGCACGAGTACCGGCAGGAGGCTCGCGCATCTTGGCAACGAGGCGACGCGGCTGGGCCGACGTCACGGCGTCCTGCATCGCTTGCCACTGTTCGTGACAGTGCCGCAGCAGCGTCCGCGCTCGCTTCTGCTGCGCGCTCCGCCGATCCTGGCGCTCGGATTGCTCCTCCTCGAAGATCGTGAGTTGGTCGCGCAACTGGCGGAGGTCAAGCATGACGGACCAAAAGAATTCTGAACGAGTGCGGTTCGGGCGTGTCGTCCTGACGGAGTGGTCCCCCCCGCCTCGCCCAACCGGCGTGACCCGCCTCATCGCTCGTTTCCCTCAACACAACTTGCCCCCATGGCCGACCGATCGACTCGCGAAACACTGGGCCTGATCGTCGACGTGGTGATGATGGTCCTCATCGTCGTCAACCTTGCCCTCATCATTGTTGACTGGGGCTTTGCCAGCCCGTTCGTACAGGCTCAGATGCAGTCCCATACGCCCGCCTTGTACAGTTGGTACGACCAGACGATCCACCAGCACTTTATTGTCTACGACCTGGCGTTCGTAACGGTCTTCGTGGTGGAGATTCTGATACGCTGGGGACTGGCCATCTACCGGCAGCGCTACCACCGCTGGTTCTTCTATCCCTTCGTCCACTGGTACGACGTCCTCGGCTGCATCCCCGTGGGCTCGTTGCGCTCACTGCGCCTCTTACGGCTGATTGCGATGGTGCCGAAGCTCCAGCGCACCGGCCTGGTCGACCTCCGCGACACCTACCTCTACAAAACGTTTGAGAAGTACCGCGACATCGTGCTCGAAGAGATCAGCGACCGGGTGACGGTGCGCATTATTGAGGGCCTGCAGAACGAGATTCGAACGAGCCAGAAGGTTACAACGCGAATCGGCAAGGAGGTAATCGCACCGCAGCGGGAGGCCCTCATCGAGGCCGTTACCCACCGGTTGCAGGAGGCCACGGCCGTCGCCTACGAGAGCCAGCAGGACGACTTTCACGAATACCTTGACGGGGTGATCGAGAACGCCGTGACCCGCAATCGAGAAATCAGTACCATTGCCTCGCTGCCCGGTGTGGGGCGCCCCGTGGCCGAGCTCCTCGAAAGCGCCATCAGCGACATCGTCTTCAACGTCGTCGACCAGATGGTGCGGGACGTGTGCTCGCTCGACAACGATCAGGCCGTCGCGGAGGTGACGTCAGTCTCGGCAGACGCCCTGATGAGCCCCAAGTACGATCGGCGCCTCAATCAACTCGCCCGGTCGATGGTGCTCCAGTCCCTCGACGTGATCAAGGACCACGTCCAGATCCGACGGTGGAAGGAGCAGGACCCGCTCGCTGTCTCGTCCGACGGAGCCCCCGCCACGCCCTGATTTCATGGCCGCCCTCTACGTTCACGTTCCATTTCGGGAATCGCCCTCCTCGGCCGAGGCCGCCGCGTTTGTGGCGACGGTCGTTCGCGAGATGGCGCAATACGCCCGCCCTCCCTTCGCCGCCGCGTCGTTCCAGACACTCTACGTGGGGGGCGGTCGCCCATCCCTCCTTCCTGAATCCTCGATGCGCACGCTCTTGGAGGCGTGCTATCAATATTTCGACACAACGGACGTGCAGGAGGTAACTCTAGAACTCCACCCATCCGACGCGTCGCCGCCCGTTCTGACGGCGTTTCGTCGGCTCGGGATCACGCGGCTGAGTATTGCCTCGCGACCGCTCACGGGTGCGACCCTGCGCCCGCTTCTCCAAAAAATCCGGCACGCTGGCTTCGAACGAATCTCGCTCGACCTCTTTTTCGGCGGCCCCGGGCACTCGCTCGGGGCCTGGAAAGCCCGTCTCCACCAGGCCGTGGACCTACGAGTGCCCCACGTGGCGCTCCACGAACGGGTCCCGACCGGAGATCAGGACGCCCCTGAACGAACTGGTTACTTCGCGTACGCCATGACGTTTCTCGGCGCCAAGGGCTACGTGCAGTACGAACTCACCCACTTTGCCCGACCCGGCCACCGCTCTCACTACCAGACCCACGTCTACGCCCACGGCAACGTCCTGGGGCTGGGCCCGGGCGCCGAGAGTTTCTGGTGGACCGACCGCACCGATCCGTCGGCGGCGCGGCGATGGTCGAACGCGGCGGACGTAGCGACGTACAGAGAGCGACTGCACCACGATGCATCCCCCGTGACACAGCGCGAGCGCCTTGCCCCCCTCGCCCTAGCCCACGAGTACGTCCTCCTTCGTCTACGGACGGGCACAGGCCTGGATCTCAGCGTGCTCGCGAACCGCTACGGCCTTCCGCTACGCGACCGCCACGCCGAAACCCTAGAGCGCCTCGCAGCAGAAGGACTCATCCACGACGATCCCGACCGCGTCCGCCTCACCGCCCGTGGGCGTCTCCTCGCCGATGCCATCACGAAGCGATTGATGCGGGATTCGTGAGGCATGAGAACGGAGTTCGGAGAAGATCACGCGTCACGCCTTCCGCTCCCTTGCCCAAAGCACTCCCTCCTTCGAAGACCAGCACAACCCCAGCAATCGCTCACCGCAATGCCTGAAATTCGCCGTGCCAGCACTGAGGCCGACCTGGATGCCGCTCGGCGTCTGTTCCGGTCGTACGCCGAGAGCCTGGACTTCGAGCTCGACTTCCAGGATTTTGAGGCGGAACTGGCGGCGCTCCCCGGCCCGTACGCGTCTCCCGACGGTGCAATTCTGCTGGCGGAAATCGACGGGGCGCCGGTCGGCATCGTGGCCGTGCAGCCGCTCGGCGACGATGCCTGCGAGATGAAGCGCCTCTACGTGACCCCTGACCACCGAAACCAGGGCATTGGCCGCGCCCTCGCGTCCGCCATCGTCGAGGAAGCCCGGACGCTCGGCTACGACGTGATGCGGCTCGACACCGTGGCGTCCATGACGGCCGCCCGACGTCTCTACTGGTCCCTCGGGTTCGAAGAACGAGAGGCCTACTACCACAACCCGCTGGACGATGCCGTGTATATGGAGCGTCCCCTCTAGCCACAGCCGGTTCCCCATGCGTTCCCTCTTGTTTTGTCTTTCTTTCACCCTCGCCATCCCGCTGCTGGCCGGGTGCACAGAAACCGGTGACCGGACCAGCACCGACGACCTGCGCACGTTTCGGGACGAGGGCGTCCTGGCCTTTACCCAGCCAACTGGCGACACGCTCGCAACGATCACCATCGACGTGGCCGACACCGACGCGGAGCGACGGCGGGGGCTCATGCAGCAGCGGAGCCTCGGCTACGATCGGGGCATGCTCTTCGTGTTCGAGACCGTGGACCGCGGCAGTATGTGGATGAAAAACACGCCCCTGCCCCTCGACATTATCTTCGTGGCGCCGGACTCACAGATCATCAACATCACCCGCCGTACGACGCCCCTCTCGGAGGAGCAAATTACCCCCGAGGCGCCGCGCAAGTTCGTCGTGGAAGTCCGCGCCGGCTTTGCCGATCGCTTCGGCCTGACCGATAGCACCCGCGTCCGGTGGACCCACACGAACTAACTGCCTCGCCTCCCCTCGCCTCCCCTCGCCCCATGGATGTCTCGCTGTCCCTCCGTCGCACCCTGTTTCTCACGACCCTAATCGGCACGGTGCTCGTCGGCAGCCTCGCCTGTGGCCGCTCGGGCGACTCGCCCTCGACGGACGCCGACGCGGACACGACGGGCCCCATTCCCTTTACTATAGAGGGCCGCCTCGCGTTCATTCAGGACGGCGACTCGACCGTCACCATCGACATCGAGATTGCCGACACGGACTCGGCCCGAGAGCGCGGCATGATGCAGCGCGAGGGATTCCCCAATGACCGGAGTGGAATGCTCTTTCCATTCCAGAAGGAAGAGCCTCAGAGCTTTTGGATGTCGAACACGCCCGTCGCGCTCGACATCATTTTCGTTGACGCAGACTCGCAGATCGTGAACATCGCGAAGTACACCACGCCGTTCTCCTCCGAGAACTACCGCTCCGGCGAGCCGGCACAGTACGTAGTGGAGGTGCCCGCCGGTTTCGCGGACTCGCACGGGATATTGGAGGAAGACCGCATTCGGTGGCGGCGGCTGGACTGAGGAGAGCGGTAGAATGCCGCCACGCCTGTCCGCATCCGAACTGCGAAGTTACACCCCGAAAGACTCCCCGCACGCACACTCGCGAGAGGCCTGGGGATTGGAGAAGTGAAAGCCGTCCCCATTCAACCCGTCGGTGAAGTGCAATTCGGATCCGTCAAGGTAGAGGCGGCTCTTTTTGTCCAGTACCACCGTGATGCCGTCGTGCTCTTCAACCTTATCCTCCTCCTGCACGGTCGTCTCCCACCCGAGATCGTACGTGAGGCCCGAGCAGCCGCCCGGCACCACGGCCACGCGGAGAAGCGTCTCGTTGAGGTCCACGTCTTTGTTCAGCGCCACCGTCTCAATCTGATCGACGGCCGCATCGGTCATCGTAATGGTCATGGCAGAACCAGCGTTCGTGCAGGCATCCATCGGACCATTGAATACCGCCGCACAAAACCGGAGGTTTCTCCCAACCCGTCTCCCTCGCGCCGACGACCTTTCCCTCTTGCCCCCTCCCCGTACACCCGAGCCCACGGCGCCCCCCCGACCGTCAACTTCCCACGAAGATGTAACGCACCTTCCCCCGGAGGAACGACCCGTGCCCCCCCTTGTTGTAACCGCACGTTGACACAGAGAAAAGCGTAAACATCGGTTTACACTCGGGGCCATCACTCGGCGCCCAAGAGCGGCCTCCCCCGAGAAACCGGTGCTCTCCATCCGCATCGGACCACGCACGAGATGACGAGGGACCGTTTATGAGCACTTCCGAGACCGAATACCTTAAGGGAAAGGCCAGCGAGGACTACAAGCACGGCTTTTACACCGACATCGAGACGGAAAAAGCGCCTAAGGGCCTCACCGAGGATGTCGTTCGCTACATTTCGCATCGTAAGGACGAGCCCGAGTGGCTTCTGAACTGGCGCCTGAAAGCCTTCCGCCACGTTCGTGACCGCATTGACAGCGGAGAGACGATCGATTGGGCGCACCTCGACTACGAGGCGCCCAAGTTCGACGAGATTAGCTACTTTTCCGCCCCGAAGGACAAGGCCAGCTACGACAGCCTCGACGACGTGCCCGACGAGATTCTGGAGACGTTCGAGCGGCTCGGCATTCCGCTGGAAGAGCAGAAGGCGCTCACCGGCGTGGCCGTCGACGCCGTCATGGATAGCGTCTCGGTGGCCACTACGTTCAAGGAGAAGCTGAAGGAGAAGGGTGTGATCTTCAAGTCCTTCGGCGAGGCCGCTCGCGACCACCCCGAGATCGTACGGGAGTACATGGGCACGGTCGTCCCGTACACCGACAACCTGTACGCCGCTCTCAATTCGGCAGTCTTCAGCGACGGGTCGTTCGTGTACGTGCCGGAGGGCGTGACCTGCCCGATGGAGCTGTCCACCTACTTTCGCATCAACGAGGCGGGCACCGGTCAGTTTGAGCGCACACTCATTGTCGCCGAGCCGGGCGCCTACGTGAGCTACCTGGAGGGCTGTACCGCACCGATGCGCAAGGAGAACCAGCTCCACGCAGCCGTGGTGGAGCTCATCGCCCACGAGGACGCGGAGATTAAGTACTCCACGATCCAAAACTGGTACCCGGGCGACCCGGACACCGGTGAGGGCGGTGTGTACAACCTCGTCACGAAGCGCGGCCTCTGCAAGGGCGACAACTCCAAGATCAGCTGGACCCAGCTGGAAACCGGCTCGGCCGTCACCCAGAAGTACCCGAGTGTCATCCTGGCCGGCGACGACTCGGTCGGCGAGTTCTACTCGGTGGCCTTCACGAAGGGGCACCAGCAGGCCGATACGGGGACGAAGATGCAGCACATCGGCAAGAACACAAAGAGCACCATCATCTCGAAGGGCATCTCGGCCGACGTGGCGGACAACAGCTACCGTGGCCAGGTAAAGGTGAGCAAGAATGCCGACAACGCCCGCAACTTCTCGCAGTGCGACTCGATGCTACTCGGGCCCGACTGCGGCGCACACACCTACCCCTACATCGAGAGCAACAACCCTACGGCTCAGATCGAGCACGAGGCGACCACCTCGAAGGTCGGCGACGACCAGATGTTCTACTGTCACCAGCGCGGCCTCGGTGAGGAGGAAGCCCTGAAGCTGATCGTAAACGGCTTCTGCCAGGAGGTTCTCCAGGAGCTCCCGATGGAATTCGCCGTGGAGGCGAAGGAGCTCCTCGACATTGAGCTCGAAGGGTCGGTCGGCTAGGCCCTGACCTGAACGGATCGGAGGGGTGGGCGTGCGGACGCTGCTCGCCCCTCCCCCCCGTCCCCTTACGTCCCAACTTCCAATCATCCACACATACACTCTCAACCCCCGAACATGGCACTCCTAGAAATCGAAAATCTGCACGTTGGCGTCGAAGGTGAAGACATTCACATCCTCAAGGGCGTGGATCTCACGTTGGACACGGGCGACCTCCACGCCATCATGGGGCCGAACGGCTCCGGCAAGAGCACGCTCGCCTCGGTGATTGCCGGGCGTGAGGAGTACGAAGTCCTTGATGGAGAAATTCGCTACGACGGGGATGACCTGCTGGAACTGGAACCGGAAGAGCGCGCCGAGGAGGGAATCTTCCTCGCGTTTCAGTATCCGGTGGAGCTGCCCGGCGTGAGCATGACGAACTTCTTGAAGGAGGCCGTCAACGCTGTCCGTGAGGCGCGCGGCCAGGACGAGCTCTCTTCGGCCGAGTTCCTCCAGCAGATGCGCGAACGGGCCGACATGATGGGCCTCGACGCCGACCTTACGAAGCGGTCGGTCAACGAAGGCTTCTCTGGTGGCGAGAAGAAGCGCAACGAGATCTTCCAGCTTGCCATGCTGGAACCCCGACTCGCCATTCTCGACGAGACGGACTCCGGCCTTGACATTGACGCCCTCAAAAATGTGGCCGACGGCGTCAACAAGTTGCGCGACGAGGATCGCGGCTTCCTGGTCATCACCCACTACGAGCGCATTCTGCAGTACATCGTCCCCGACCGCATACACGTCATGATGGACGGGAAGGTGGTGCGCTCCGGCGACAAGGACCTCGCCCAGCAGCTTGAGGAGCACGGCTACGAATGGATCCGTGAAGAAGCGGCGGCGGCCGCGGCATAACCCTCTGGCCGCATTCTAGGGCCGCGGGATGACCGTCGCGCCCCCCCGTCCTCCAGCCGCATCCTTCTCCCGATTACACACCCAACGCTTCTCATCATGAGCACCGCACTCGACACGGATGTTCGCCCCGAAGATCGGTTCATCTCAGCCTTTGAGGTGAACCACGGCCAGGCGCTAAACGGGACGAACGCCTCCATCGCCCAACAGCGCGAGGACGCCATCGAGCGCTTCTCAGCGCTCGGCATCCCAACCAACAGCCTGGAGGCCTGGAAGTACACCGACATCTCGAAGATCATCGACCGGCCGTACGCCCTCCCCCTTGCCCCCGAGGTCCCGTCGGTCGACCCGAGCGACATCGCGCCCTTCACCATCGACGACATGGACGCACACCGCGTTGTGCTCGTCAACGGCCGCGTTGATCCGTCGCTCTCTGATCTCGGCGACCTGCCGTCGGGCGTCGTCGTAAGCAGCCTTACCCAGGCTGGCGACGCGCACCCCGACATTGTGGAGGCCCACTACGGCCAGTACGCAGACTTCGAAGACGAGGCGCTTACGGCCCTCAACACCGCCTTCGTACAGGATGGCGCGTTCGTCTACGTGCCCTCCGGCACCGTCGTGGAAAAACCAATCTTCTTCCTTCACGTGACGGCCGGGCAGGAGGATCTCTTTCTCCAACCGCGCCATCTGTTTGTGGTCGAAGACGGCGCCATCGCCCGCATCGTGGAGGCCCAGCACTCACTGACCGACGCCCACACGTTCACCAACACGGTGACCGAGACCTTCGTCGGCGAACGGGCCAACCTTGAGCACTACCTCGTTCAGGACGAAGGCCCCAACGCCTCCCAGGTGCACACCCGCGCCGGACAACAGAAAGACGACAGCGTGTACTCGACCAACACGGTTACCTTCAGCGGCGAGGTGGTGCGCAACAACGCCAACATTGAGGCGGACGGCTCCTTCTGCGAGTCGAACCTTTACGGCCTCTGCATCGGCAAAGAGGACATGCACGTGGACAATCACACGCAGATGAACCATGTGCAGCCGGACTGCAACAGCAATGAGCTGTACAAGCACGTTCTCAACGACGAATCCACCGCCGTCTTTAACGGCAAGGTGCTGGTCACACGTGGGTCCCAGCGGATCGACGCCTACCAGCAGAACGACACCATCGTTCTGACCCACGACGCGAACATCTACACCAAGCCGGAACTTGAAATTTACGCCGACGACGTGGTGTGCAGCCACGGGGCCACGACGGGGCAGGTCGACGAGGAGGGCGTCTTCTATCTCCGCTCTCGCGGCCTCTCGGAGCGCCGCGCCCGCATCCTCATGCTGCAGGCCTTCTGCGATGAGGTCCTGAGCGAGTACAAGATCGACGCGCTGCGCAACCACATCACCGAGAAAATCCGGCAGCGCTTCGCCAACTACTTCTCATAACGCACGGAGGCATGGATGCGCGGATGAATGGAGGCGGTCCCCCCTATGCCTCCATGCGTCCATTTTCCCCAAGCCCACAACCGCTATGCCTGCGACGACACACCCTACTCCCGACACGGCTTCGTTCGATGCCGATGCGTTCCGTGCGGACTTTCCCGCACTCGCGCAAGATGTGTACGAAGACACGCCCCTGGCATACCTCGACAACGCGGCCACCTCGCAGAAGCCAACCCCAGTGATTGAGCGGCTGGACCGCTTTTACCGGAAGGAGAACAGCAATGTGCACCGGGGTGTGCACCGGCTCAGTCAGGACGCGACGGAGGAATACGAGGAGGCCCGCGCCTCTCTCTCCCACTTCCTGAACGCGCCGCACCCGGACCAGATCATCTTTACGCGGGGGACGACGGAGGGGCTGAACCTCATCTCCTCTACGTTCGGGCAAATGGTGGTCGGGGAGGGCGACGAGATCCTCCTAACGGAGATGGAGCACCACTCCAACATCGTCCCTTGGCAGATGCTGGCCGAGCAGGTGGGAGCATCGATTGAGGTACTGCCCGTCACGGACCGCGGCGAATTGCGGATGGACCTGCTTCCGGCAATGCTCACCGACGACACGGCGCTCGTGGCCGTGAGCCACGTCTCCAATACGTTGGGCACCATCAACCCGATGGAAGCTCTCATCGATGAGGCCCACGCGGAAGGAGTGCCGGTGGTGGTGGACGGAGCGCAGTCGGCCCCGCACTTGCCCGTGGACGTGCAGGCGCTCGACGCAGACTTCTATGTCTTCTCGGGACACAAGATGTTCGGCCCCACGGGCATCGGCGTGTGCTACGGGAAACGTGAGCACCTGGAGGCGATGCCCCCCTACCAGGGCGGCGGCGACATGATCGACCAAGTCTCGTTTGAAAAGACGACCTACGACGGCCTGCCCCATAAATTTGAGGCGGGCACTCCGAACATCGCCGACGCCGTCGCGCTCGGGACAGCCGCCGAATACATGATGGCGTTGGACTGGGACGCCGTGCAGGCCCACGAGGATGCCCTCCTGGAGTACGCGACCGAGCAGGTCGACGCCGTGGAGGGGACCCGAGTCATCGGCACGGCCCCCGATAAGACCAGCGTGCTCTCGTTCGTCTTCGACGACATCCATCCCTACGACGCCGGGACGGTGCTGGACCGCGAAGGCGTAGCCGTCCGCACGGGCCACCACTGCACGCAGCCGCTCCTCAGTCGCTACGGCCTTCCCGGCACCATTCGGGCCTCGTTCGCGGCCTACAATACGCGGACAGACGTGGATCGTCTCCTCCAAGGCCTTGAAAAGGTCCAGCGCATGTTCGGGTGACGGAGCCTGGCGGTAACCTCTGCCCGCCAGGCCCGTATGTAGCACTGATGAAACGCTCTTCGCAACGACGCGCACTGTCTTCCATGTCCACCTCGAACACGGTCTCGGATCGTGCCGAACAGATTGTTGACGAGTTTTCGCTGTTCGACGACTGGATGAGCCGGTACGAGTACCTTATCGAGCTTGGCGATGACATTCCCCTGCTCGATGAGGAGCAGAAGACGGACGACACCTACATTCACGGGTGCCAGTCCGACGTCTGGATTCAGTCGGAGCTCGACGAGGACGACCGAGTGCTCCACTTTCAGGGCGACAGTAATGCCAAAATAACGAAAGGGCTCGCGGCTCTCATCATCCGGGTGCTCGACGAGCAACCGCCCGACGCGGTCGCGAATGCGGACTTTGACTTTCTCGACGACATTGGGCTCCACGATCACCTGAGCTCGCAGCGCAATAACGGGCTCAAGGCCATGATCGAGGCAGTCCGGGAGCGCGCCCAGGCAAATCGGAACTGAGGAGTGAGGCGTGAAACGTGAGGCCTGAGGGATTGAAATCTCACGTGTCACGACTTGCACGACACTCGGCTCCTTCACGTGAGCCGACACACGTACAACACAATTCCCCACAATCCTTAACGACACGATGAGTCCTTCAGGAGGTGCTATGCCCGGTGGAATGGGTGGAATGGGCGGTATGCCCGGCGGGGCAGGCGGCGGTGCCGCCGACATCCCCGACGACAAAGAGCAGTCCGAAATTGAACTGCCGGAAACCATTCCAGACCACGTACAGGATACACCGGACGACGAGCTGTACCAGCGGGTCGTGGAGTCGCTCCGCGACATTTATGATCCCGAGATTCCGGTTAACATTTACGACCTCGGGTTGATCTACCACCTGGAGGTCGGCGACGATGGACACGTGGACGTACTCATGACCCTCACGGCCCCCAATTGCCCCGCGGCGGGCATCCTGCCCGGCCAGGCCGAAGACGCGGTGCGGGAGACGGAAGGGGTAACGAGCGTGAACCTAGAGATGACGTTCGAGCCCCCGTTCTCCCCCCAGATGATGTCCGAAGAGGCCCGCCTCGAACTTGGCTTCATGTAGCCCCGCGCCAATGCCGGATCGGTGCCCGACACCTCGACGGTCGTACCCTCCCTCTTAACGATGAAACACGCCCGCACCATTGCGATGGCCACGACGCTGCTCGCCGACGGGCGGGCCGACGACGTGGTAGCCATGGTGGAGCCGTTGCTCGACTCGGTGACGGCCCCGGCCGCCAACACGGGACAGCTCCTGCTCCGGGGACTGCTGGCGCGTGTGGAAGGGACTCACCGCGACCGTCCGGAGCGGGCGCTCGAGTTGCTGCCGAGGACCGACGACGTGTCGGATGCCTGCACGTGCGTGCGAGCTGAGGTTGCGCTCTGGCGGGGCTGGGCCCGTGCCCGACGCGCCCCCCGCATGGACGAGGCCTCTCGCGCCCTCCGTTTGCTCAAGGAGAGCCAGGAATTGTTCGTGTCGATCTGCGACCCGGGAGGACGCTGCTGGGCCTTGCTCGGTCAAGCCCAGGCCTACGCGGCCCTTGAAGAATACGGGTTGATGCGACGAATGCTCGACGACGCGGAGGGCCTTTCGAGCCGCCTCCAAGACACCCAGGCCGAGCGGTGGCTCCACGAGCTTTCAATTTCAGCCCTCCGGTGTGCCGACGAGTACGAGCGTGCAGCCGAGCATCTGACGGCACTTCAGTCGATCGCCGACTCCTGGTCCGACCGACGCGTGGATGCACACGCTGCCGCTCACACGGCGGCCCTCCGGCACGACCGGGAGGCCGAGCCGGCCGCTGTGCTCGACGCCGCCGACAAGGCCCTCTCCCGACTTCGCCCCAGCACGGCCGCGGCTCTTCCCGCGGTGCTCCGTGCTGTAGACGCCCGCACGAGGGCCCTGTGCCGGCAGGGCGCATGGGACCGTGCCCTCGAGGGAATCGACGACATCGAGTCGTCTCTTTCCGAAGAGAAGACTGCGGGCGCCTTCCTTCAGATGCTTCGAGCCCGCGTCGCGCTCCGTCGCGGCGAGCCAGAACGTGCTCACGCGCTGCTCGACGCGACGTTCGACGAATCACTGCCGTCCCTCCCTGGCATTCCCCGCTCCCGCATCGCGCTGCTGTACGGCGCGATCTTCGACGCTCAGAACCGCCCCGAGCAGGCCCGGCGGTGGCAGCGACGCGCCCACCGGATCGCGCAGGAAAGCGGTCACCACTCTAATCAGCGACGCGCCGCTCAGGCCCTCCCGACTCGCACCGAGAGCCCCCCCGAGGTCTCCCCCACCGATCCTCTCATGCTCGTCGACGGCCTCGTGGCCGAGAGTCGCGAGATGCAGGCAGTGGCCGAGACGATCCGGCAGGTTCAGCCGAGCCACAGTCCAGTGCTCGTCACCGGCGAGGGCGGGACCGGCAAACGTCTCGTGGCACGGGCCCTACACGCAACGAGCACACGAGCGAACGGGCCGCTGGAGACAATCTCCTGCGATCCGACGCAGGCCGGCGAGTCCCTGGAGACACGACTCTTTGGGGACGACCGAACCGAGGCCCCGAGATCCGGCGCTCTCCAAGCAGCCGACGGGGGGACGCTCATCGTCGAGGACGTGGATGCCCTTCCTCAACCGCTCCAATCGCTGCTTCTCGACGTTCTCGACACGGGACGCCTTGCGGCCCGAAGTGACTTCCACAAACCGGTAGACGTCCGTGTAATCGCCACGACGACCGCCGATCTTGACGCTCGTGTTCAGGAAGATCGGTTTCGGCGAGCCCTTCGAGACCGCCTCCGCGTGATCTCTCTGCACGTACCACCGCTTCGCGAGCGGCGTCCCGACATCCCGCTTCTCGCCCGCTACTTTCTAGACCAACTCCGGCCAACCGACTCGGCGCTCGTCTCCATTACGCAGCCGGCTATGGAGGCGCTTCTCCGCTACAACTGGCCCGGCAACGTGCGCCAGCTCCGAAACGAGATTGAACGCGCCCTGGTGCACGTGCAGAGCGAACCGGCCCCCACGATCGGCCTTGATATTCTAAGCGATGCGATCGTGGAGGGCGCCCGAAAGAGCCGCTCGCCCCAAACGGCCCAGGAGAACCCCGACGCCATCCTGGAGCCCGACCAAACGCTCAGCGATGTCCTCTCGCGCACCGAGAAGGCCGTGATTGAGCGGGTGTTGGGGGCCTGCGACGGCCAAGTGACTGCATCGGCAGATGTGCTCGGGCTCACCCGTCAGGGCTTGTACAAAAAGATGAAGCGTCTCGACATCGACGCTTCTTCATTTCAGTCCTCCTCCGAACCAACCCCTACGGCTTGAGCGCACGAATTGCCTCTCGCCTTTCTCCACCCCATGGCTACGAAGAATCCCTCGACACCGGACTCGACGATTTCTACCGATGTCCGCCTGGACCATGCCTCGGTCATGACGTCCGACCTCGACGAGGCGGTGTCGTTCTACGTCGACGTCATTGGGCTGTCGCTCCGCACCGTCGAAGACGATCCGGTTCGGGATGGGCGCGAGCGGGCCATGCTGACGGATGCACAGGGGGGAGACGTCATCGAACTCATTGAGATGGAAGAGATGCAGCATCCCTCCGTGCCAGGACGCGGCGGCATTCACCACCTCGGTTTTTCCCTTTCCCCGCGCGAATGGCACTCGCTGCGCTCCCGCCTCGACGCGGCCGACCACTCCTACGAAGAGGTCAAAGGCCGCATATTCGTACGGGACGCGGACGGCCTAGTGCTCGAGGTTGAGAAGAAATAGCCGCCTGCACTGTCTCTATTCCGAGTGCGCAAGGACTACTCCGCTTTGTCCTCGGACCGACGGCCCGGTGTCCGCACGACATCCGTGAGCTCATTCTCATCGTCGGGCTGCACCTCAACGCCCCGCCGCTCCAGTAGGCGCCCACACATCTCAATCGCCTCGACGAGCCCTTCCGTGAGGTTGTCGTTTTTGATGCCACGTCGGATGCGCGTCACGACCTCTGCCCAATCATCGGGCGCAACCTGTTGATTGATGCCGGTGTCGCCAAGCACCTCAATCCGGTGCTCGCGGAGCGACACGAAGAGCAGGATGCCGGTACGGTCGCGAGTGTCGAACACCTCCTCCTCCACGAACGCCTGGAGAGCCCGCCGGTGCACCGTGTCGTCGAGACGTTCGCTTCCCGCAAGGAGTCGCTGCAGCGGGTACACGTACCGGGCCAGCAGCGCCCCAACCGTGCCCGCCGCAAGCACCGACAGGGCCACCCCCCACGGCGCAAAGAGCCAGGCCAGTCCCCACCCGGTGTAGAAGCGGAGGGTGAGGAGCACGACGAGGAGCGTTACCAGTACCGCGGCGCCGGCGCCCCGCCACACCGCCTCCTCGTAGTCGTCGCTCCGCGGCACGACCACCGGCACAATCTCGCCGGCGGTCCGCTCCTCCGCACGACCCACCGCATCTTGGATGCGATCCAGATCGAGACGATCAATCATCGTGTACATCGCGACGGGGCGCTCTGGTCCGGGAAAATCCGAGCGTCTGAAGGTGAGTAGGTGGTTACGCAAACGCAGGCCATCGGTTGCGAAGCCCCTTCCGCCCCGACTTAGTCTCCGCCGTCCGCCCCTCCCCCTGCAGACGCCTCCCGTCGCTCCTCGATGACCGTGAGGGCCCGATCGGCCTGCTGAAAGAAGGGCGACCCGTTCTCGGCAAACCGCTTTACCTTCTCAAACTGCCGGGTTGCCTGATCCAGTCGGTTGATCTGCAGGAGCGCAAGCCCCTTCTGGAACCGTGCCGGGACGAAGGTAGAGTCCTCCTCTAGCACGCCATTAATGGCCTCAATCCCCTGCATCGGCTCGTTGGTGAGCAAATAGGCCTCCCCCATGCGAGTGCGGGCGTCAAGATCGTCGGGACGCTGCTCGGCCACGGTCCCGTAGGCCTGCGCGGCGTGCCGGGCCACCTGGAAGACCTGCTCGCGCTGACCCTGTCCCTGCAGCTTTTGCATCCACCGGTACAGCAGATCGGCAGTCCGACGACGGGCGTCGACCCTGTCCGTGGCGTCCGCAACCTCTTTTTGCACGAGGGCCGCCCGGCCTGGGTGCCCGGCCCCAATGTAGAGATTTACGAGTTCCACCTGGAACTGCCGCTTGCCACTGCCGGAGGCCTGCTGGACGCGGGTGCGCAGCGAATCGATCTGCTGTGCGATGGAGCCGGTAAGCGAATCCGCGGTCTGGTCGAGAAGCGTCTGAAGATCCGTGGGGGCCGGCTGCCCGCCGCCGGATGCCATCGGACGCTGCTGCTGTCCTCCCGGGGAACGAGCCCCCGCTCCCCCTCCTGTGCCGTCCGTTTGGCCGGCCTGGGCGGAGGGGCCGTTCGCGCCCTCCCCTTCACTCCACGTCTGTTGGGCACTCCATTGAGTCGCGAAAAACAAACCAATCACCAGTGCCAGCGCCCCCCCCACGACGAGCACAATCTGGCGCCCCATGGCGACCTGCTCGCCGTCGCCTGAATCGTCAGACGCCTCGCGTTGCTCAGCGTCCTTCGGCTCGGGCTCGGTGGAACTGGAGCCAGTGGGAAGATCGGCGGCCACGCGTCGGGTGCCGGCGGGCGCGGCGGCGGAAAGGTCCTGAAGCTCTTCGCCACACTGGCTGCAATAGCGGGCCCCCGGCGGGTTCTCCCAGCCGCACTGATTGCAAAATACGCTTTGCCCTTCGGACTCCGCCGCGTCCGGTTCCTCCGCTCCCCCTGGAGCGTCCGCGGCCGCTGGGGTGTCGTCCAAAGCGTCCGTGTCGTCGGATTCGTCCGGGGCGTCGGAGGCCGCGTCCAGCATCGTTCCACATAGGTCACAGCGAGCCGTCCCGGCAGGCACGCGGGCCCCGCAGGACGGGCACGTTCGATTGTCGGCAGTCATGATGCGGTAGTTAGGCAACACACAGGATGATGCAGGGGCCGGGGCTACTCCTCGTCCGCCTTGTGGGCCGCGTCTACGGCGTCACTCAGCTTGTCCGATGGGCGAAAGACCGGCTTGTACCGTGCTTCGATCTCAACCGGTTCGTTGGTCTGGGGGTTGCGCCCTGTTCGGGGCGCGCGGTGCTGGACCTCGAACACGCCAAAGCCCCGAAGCTCAATGCGCTTGCCCTCCTTCATTGCGCCTCGCACGGCGGTCATAAAGCCCTCCACGACCGCCCGCGTTTCGATTTTCGTGAGGCCTGTTCCATTCGCAATCTGGTCAATGAGATCTGCTTTGGTCATGGACTCGATGGAATGAAAGTGAGTGGAGTCGCGAGCGTGTGCCTCCGGTTGGAGGGTCGTCGGCCGCGCGTTGACGATCGCGCGTTGGAATCCGCGGTCAACGCTCTTTATGGAACGGGTTGTGCATGTCTCTCACACGTTTGCGGTGCGACCCATGATTCGGAAGGCGGCAAGAATCTTTTTTCGTTCGGGGATGAGGCAGAAACATTCAGGCCCATACGCCGAAGGATAGACTCAGTATTGATATTTTCGGTCTTTGCTGTTCTCCCAGCTGTCCGCTCCAATGACCACTCGCCTGGCCCCGCTGCTCGCCGCCACGCTTCTTTACGTGCTTCCCGCCCTTGGCCAATCCCCGAATCAATGGCAACAGCACGTGGACTACGAGATGGACGTGCGCCTGAACCCCGAAACGCATCAGGTGGACGGACAGCAGCGGCTCACCTACACCAACAACTCGCCGGACACCCTCCACACGGTCTATTACCATCTCTACTTCAACGCCTTCCATCCCGAGTCCATGTTTGCGGAGCGCCACCGCCACCTCCCCGACCCGGACGGGCGGACCGTGCCCCGCATCTTCAACCTGGAGCCCGATGAGCAGGGCTGGTACGAGATCGGATCGCTCACCCAGGATGGAGAGTCGGTGTCCTACGAGGTCGACGAGACGATCCTGCGCGTGGACCTGGCGGAGCCCATCCGGCCGGGCGAGTCGACCACGTTCGTCATGAACTACCGCTCGCAGGTGCCCCTGCAGACGCGACGCAGTGGGCGCGACAGTCGAGGCGACCAGATCGACTACACCATGACGCAGTGGTACCCCAAGATGGCGGAATACGACGAGCGGGGCTGGCACGCCAATTTCTACGTCAACCGCGAGTACTACGCACCCTACGGCGAGTTCGACGTCGAGATCACCCTTCCCACCGAGTACACGATCGGCGCGACGGGCGTCCTCCAGAACCCCGAGGAAGTGGGCCATGGCTACAACATCAAGGGGGACGGCACCTGGCGTCCGTCGGACGGCCTGCCGGACACCGACTCGCTCACGTGGCACTTTACCGCCGAGGACGTGCACAACTTCGCGTGGTCGGCCGATCCGGACTACATCCACGACAAGGTGACGGAGGACGGCACCACGCATCACATCCTCTACAAACCGAACGTGGCCGAACAGTGGCAGCCGTTCAAGGACGACATGCCGGAGCTCACGGCGTATTTCAACGAGGAGTACGGCCCCTACCCCTATCCGCAGATGACGGTGGCGCAGGGAGGCGACGGTGGCATGGAGTACCCAATGTTCACCGTCGTGAGCAGCTACGACGGCCCGGCCTTCGAGGAAAAAAGCAGCTACCGCTCAGTGCTGGGGACCACCGTGCACGAGTTTGCGCACATGTGGTACTATTCGGCCCTGGGTACGAACGAGGCCGACTACGCCTGGATGGACGAGGGCTTCACGACCTACGCGACAGAGGAGGGCATGGCGTACCTTATGGACCGCCCCGCCGACCACACGGGCGACCGGCGTGCTGTAGTCTACATGCACAAGCTCGGGCTAGCGGAGCCCTTCAGCACCCCCGCCGACTGGTTCCAGACCAATCTGGCCTACGGCATCACCTCCTACCCCGGCGGATCGATGTTCGTAGATATGATGGGCTACGTGATTGGCGACGAGCAGCGCGACCAGTGGCTAAAGCGCTATTTCCGGGAGCGTGAAGGCATGCATCCGGACCCCTACGACCTGGAGCTGTTTGCGGAGCAGGAGAGCGGCCTCATGCTCGACTGGTACTTCTACCAGTTCACCCGCTCGACGCGCACGGTGGATGACGCGATTGCGGACCTTGACCAGCAACAAACCCCGAACGGCGTGGAGGTGGACCTCACCCTCAGGCGCGAGGGCTCGATTCGAATGCCCCAGGACGTGAAGCTCACCCTGGCCGACGGCTCCACGCAGTGGCTCAACGTCCCCCTCGCGTCGATGCACGGCCACAAGCCAGTGCCCGACGACTGGATCGTCACCGAGCCGTGGCCCTGGGTCGCACCGAAGAAGACCTTCACGGTGACGGTGCCGAGTCGGGTGGAAAAGGCGGTGATTGATCCGAATGGCGAGACGCCGGACGTGAACCGCCTCAACAACTCGACCTCCCTGCCCCTTAAGACGCGGTTCCTCCGTGCTCCGCAGTCGCGCTGGTCGCACTACGAACTGGGCGTGCGGCCGCTGGCCGGATACGCGCACGACTTCGGCTTCGGCGGCGGCGTGCAGGTGCAGGGCCAGTACTTCCGGGGCGAGCGTCGACTCCGCGGCATGGTCACCCTCTGGCCCGAGGTGCTCTTTTCCGGAGGTGACGATCCGTCGCTGGTCGACGAGCCGATGACGCCCACTCCGATTCTCTTTCCTGATATGGACACGGGCTCGTGGTTCGACGGGCTCGACTACGAACTTCGCTACGAGCGCCCCTTCTCCCCCTTCGGCGCCCGCGCTACGGTCGAACTGGCCGCCACGAAACACCTCGGCGTACTGGAGAACCGACTCTCCCTCCGGGCCCCGCTCCGTTCGCCACTTGCGGAGACGAACGAGCGCCTTCGCCTCTCGCTTCTTCAGCAGCTGAACCCGAGTGATCGTGTCTACGGGCTTATCCGAACCGGCATCACGTACCGAAATCCTCAGGGACGGACTCAGACAGCCCTGTTCACCGCAAATCCCTGGGGCCAGTCGCATGCCGTTTCCGCCCGGCTCGACTACACGAAGACTCGGGACGGGGACCGGCTGTCGGCCTTCGCGGAACTTGGCGGGACCCTTCGCGCCTTCGAAACTCCCGGCCTTCCTGGGAGCTTCGACCAGGCCTCTCGCCTCTCCCTGACGGCACAAGAAACCGAACACTTCGGCCCCTTCACCGGCCAGGCGAACGTCCAATTCGGCCTCGGCACCGATGGTTTGCTCCCCCACAAGCGCTTCGTACTGGGCGGGCGCTCCCTGGAGTCGCAGTGGCGCAACGACACGTATCGCCAGAGCAGCGCGGCGTTCGAGCAGCCGGTTGTTGATGGCCATCTCGTTGGATTCGGCCCGGCGGGCCCGGTGGCCTATCTTCGTGCCCCGAACGGCCGTTTCGGGCTCGCGGGCGAAAACGTCGTGGCCGGCCGCCTCTCGATCGGCGGCGCTCCCTTTTCGAACGTGAATCCCCTGTCCCCCCTGCGGCTCTCTGTCTTCTCTGGCCTCGGTACCACGTGGGACGAGGGCGCGTTCCTCGCCGGCTTTGACACGGATGATTTAAAGGCCGACGCTGGATTCGGGGCAAGCTACGATGTGTCACAGATCCCGCATCTCGGACGCTGGACCGCGCAGTCCGATTTCCTCCAGAACCTCAAGATCGTCTCGAAATTCCCTGTTTGGGCCAGCGACCCGGAATTCATTGAGGGCAACAGCGATGAGTTTGAGTTCCGCTGGCTCATTGGGATCGAGCTCTAGGGGTGGACGGTGGAGGTATGAAGGATGAACGGATCAGAAACGGCTCCTCAGCCCCTCATACTTCCATCCTTCCACACCTACCCTCCTCCAGACTCCTGCATCTCGCGCTGGCGCATCGGCATCGCGTCGATGGTGTCGAAGATGGAACGGGCGGTGACGGGCTCGGCGTCCCGGCGCTTCTCGGTACCGTCCTTCCCTACGAGGACGATCCGAAACGCGTCCGGCGCCACGCCGAATCGGTCGCGCAACCGCCGGGCTGCCGCCTCTGTGAGCGGCTGGGGATCGGTGCCCGGGACCAAGCGGCGCGTGCCCCAGTCGCTCCCCGTCACGGTGAACAACAGAAGGTCGCGGTCCCGAAACCCCGCGTCGTGCTCGGCGAACGCCTTTTCTTGCCGGACCAGCGCCTCGCTGGTGTCGGACGCCGCAAACACGAAGAGCAGGCGGTGCTCCCACCGCTGCTCCTCAAGACGGAAATCGATGGAGTCCGTGGGGGGCGTGGCCATGGCAGAGAGGGGAATCAGTGCGAGGCCGCAGGCGAGAAGAAGTCGCATAACCGGGACCACTATGTGGGAAGAGAGACGGGTCGCGGGGCGTCGATGGGCGGGCGGAGATCCATTCAGCCCTGTTCCGTCCGGGACGCTTCCGCGTCGGTCGATGCCTCGCCGTCCTCGAAGCGCGATACGGTAAACAGCTCAAGGGCTTGGGGCCGTTCTTCCCCCACGAGGGTCGCGAGGAGACGTCCCATCCGAAAGCCGTAGCCCATGCCGTGCCCCGTAAACCCGGTGGCAAAAACGCCCTCAGCATGCTCCGGCACACGCCCCACCACGGGCCGTCCGTCCGGCGAAAACCCCATGGTGCCGCTCCAGCGCTGCTCGACGGAAAGCGACTGCGTCCACGGAAAGTGGGTATGGAGGTACCGCTCGATGGTGGCCTGCACCGCCGGGGTCGTGCTGTCCGTACTGGTTTCCTCGGCATCGCGGTGCTGGTGCCGACCGCCCCCCGCAAGCACACGTCCGTCCTGAAGTTGTCGCACGTAGAATCCACCGCGGTGCGAATAGACGGGCACCGGGACGTGGCGAGTATCGGCGGGCGCCGTGGCCAGCATCTGTGCCCGCACCGGCCGGACGACGGCAGACGTCGGAGGAACGAGGTCCGGCAGCGAGGGCCCGAGCGCGAGCACCACACGGTCGGCTCGAAAACGGCGGGTGGGGGTGTCGAGAAGCACGGAGGCGTTGCGCCAGTGCATGTGCCGCACCGGGTGCTGGGTATGAATATCAGCGTCGCTCTGAGCAGCGACGTGACGCACGAGCCGAAGCGGATCGACGACGCCCCCCGTAGTGACGAACAGCCCCCCTTCGAAACCGGAAGCCCCAACACGGTCGTTGGCCTCCTCCGGGTCCAGGTAGATGGCCGAAGCCCCTGCGGTCCGCAGGTGTGAGAGACTCGATCGGAGACGGACGGCCTCGTCGGCACTCCCGGCCGCCGTAAGGCTTCCGTCCGAGCGCCAGTCGAAGGCCGTCCCTCGCAGCTCAGCCGCCAGGAGGTCTCGATTTTCTCGAGTAAAGTTCCAGAGCCGACGGGCCGTTCGCTCTCCGTACCGGGCCATGTCCGACCGGTAGTCGGCGTGGGTTCCCTGGAGAACAAAGCCCGCGTTGCGGCCGCTCGCCCCGGTCCCGAGCGCGCCTGCCTCCAACAGGCCCACCCGCAACGACGGCTGCTGGCGACCGAGCCAGTAGGCCGTCGAGCAGCCCACAATGCCGCCCCCCACCACGATGACGTCGTACGCCGTTTCTCGCCTGCGATGGGCCTGCTGCCAGATCGACACTGTCATATGATCGCGTCCCGGCCACTGCCGGGAAGAGTGCAGAAGGAGGCGGAAGAAGAACGCCCGTGTGGAAGTTGAAATATGTACGCGACAACCCATTGCTCGATTCAACCCAAGGGGCGAGTGCCGAACCAGACTGGAGAATGTAACCAATGCTCGGCATGCTGCGGGAATCGCAACTCCGTGCGACAGTGCCAGGACCGCCCCACCAGCATGCCCCAGAGCACAACGCGCCCTACCTCTGCACATCCACCAGAATGCGCCCCTGTACCTGCCCATTCACAATCTCGCGGCCGGCTGCCGGGACATCGCCAAGCGTAATGGTGCGGGCCCGGATCCGGTCGTAGTGGGATTCCGTGAGGAGATCCGCAAGCCGCATCCAAGCCCTGCGGCGACGGTCGTTGGGACAGGTGTTGGAATCGATGCCCAGGAGATTAACGCCCCGTAGAATAAATGGCAGCACAGACGTATGGAGGTCGTGCCCTCCAGCATTGCCAAACGCCGCCACACTGCCGTGGCGCTGCATCTGTGAGATGAGCGTCGCGAGCGTGTCGCCCCCCACAGCATCGATGGCCCCGGCCCACGCCCCCGACTCCATGGGGCGCGCTGGGCCGTCCTCGAATCGTTCCCGGTCCACAATCCGCTCCGCCCCGAGCGCCCGCAGATACGTGTGAGCGCCCTCGCTACCGGTGGAAGCGACGGCCGAGTATCCGAGGGCGCCGAGCAGCGCTACCGCAATGCTCCCAGCCCCACCGGAGGCACCCGTGACCACAACGTCTCCTGCATCCGGTTCCCCCCCATGCTCCTCCAGCGCCAGGACCGACAGCATCGCCGTAAGCCCAGCCGTTCCAACAACCATGGACTGCTCGGGGGAAAGCCCGTCCGGGAGGGGCACCAGCTTATTGCCATCCACCTTCGCCCGCTGCGTGTACCCGCCCCACACCACCTCGCCCAGTTGCCACCCCGTACCGATGGCTAGATCACCGGCCTCAAATGCGTCGTGGCGGCTCTCCAGCACGCGCCCTACGAGGTCAATGCCAGGCACGATCGGGTAGTCGCCCCGAATGACCTGTCCGCGTCCCGTGACCGCTAGGCCGTCTTTGTAGTTGAGGCTCGAATAGAGGACCTCCAAGCGCACCTCCTCCGGCCCCGCATCCGGAAGATCGTGCAGTTCCAACGAACGAACCCGGGCCTGGACCTCTCCATCGTCCGTATCGAGAACCAGTGCGGAGAACATCGGCGGCAGAGATAAACAATCAGAAGAGTGACGGACCACCCGGATGCCACACTCGACGTCCGGATTTGTTCGGGGGCGGCCATACCTCCAAAATCTCTTTCGTCCGGGAATCTTTTCAACTCATATTCGTAAGAAGAATCCGTTGATCTATGCGGCTTCGCCCCTTATTTGGTCCTCGCCATGGATACGTCTCGCGCTCCCGTTCCGGGATCCTCCCTTCTTGACACCTACCCGATCCGGATCATGGTCGGATTGGTTGCGAGCCTCGGTCTCACAATTGGCCTAGTGCATCTGCCCCTCCATCCCCGGGTCCAGCGGGTCGGGTGGTCCGCCCAGCCCGCCCCTGAGCAGATTGTGCTGGACGAGGTCACGTCGGATCGGTCCGGCGAGTCCGCTGCCAATGAGCCAGCGCAGGGGGCGCCTCCCGTTACGGATCTGCAGTCCGTCTCGTCCAATCCGTCGTCCGAGGACGTCTCCCCCGAAGAGTCCGGTCCCCCCTCAGCAGAGCGGGACTCGGAGTGGGCCGCGCAGTACAAAGACCTAGAGTCGATTGCAGAACTGAGCACCGCGGAAAAGACCCCAGGGATCGTAGGCGGCACTGGAAGTCTGTATCTCCAGATCAACTACCCGACCGAGGCCATCGCGCAGGGCATTGAGGGCAATCTAGAATTAGCTTTCACGGTCGAGGCCGACGGAAGCGTCACCGAGATGGAGGTAATCAACTCCCTCCATCCACTGTGCGACTCCGCCGCCGTCGCCGGCGTGCGCGCTGTCCAATTTGTGCCCGCAACCCACGACGGCACCCCCATTCCAATGCGGCTCCGCCTACCCGTGAAATTTCGGCTCGCCGCCGTTTCGGGAACCGCTTCAACGAGTGGTTCCTCTCCCTAATCCCCCTGCGTTTTGCGAAACGTTCAGTCGAAGGAAAAGTACAGTTTTCCCCTCTTTGGAAGCGCTTCTACCCGTCCTCCCTCAAACTAACTTCTGCGGATCCCTCATGGCCGACCCAACCGTTGCTCCCGACGCCGATGTCGACACCCCGGAGGACTTTCTTCCTCTTAACGGCACCGACTACGTTGAATTCTACGTCGGCAATGCCAAACAGGCCGCTCAGTACTACGCCCATCTTTTCGGCTTCGACATCCGCGGCTATCTGGGTCCCGAAACAGGCCACAAGGAAAAGACGAGCTATTTGATTGAGCAGAACGACATCCGGTTCGTCCTGACGTCGGCGCTGGGTCCAGACTCTTCGATCAGCGAGCATGTGCATCGCCACGGCGACGGGGTGAAGGACATCGCGCTACAGGTGGACGACGCCACCTCGTCGTTCGAGGAAACCACCAAGCGAGGGGCCACACCGGTACAGGAACCGACGGTTCATGACGATGAGGACGGGCGAATCGTGACTGCCACTATCGCCACCTACGGGGACACCGTGCATACTTTCGTGGAGCGCACGGACTACGACGGACTCTTCTTCCCGGGGTTTGAGACGTGGGAGAACCCCTTCTGGGAGCCGCCCGCGGACACCGGCCTGCAGTACGTGGATCACTGCGTAGGGAACGTGGAGAAGGGCGACATGGACAAGTACGTGGACTACTACGGTCGGACGATGGGCTTCTACAACATGCTCCACTTCACCGATCAGGACATCTCCACCGAGTATTCGGCCCTGATGTCGAAGGTGATGGCCAACGGCGATGAGAAGATCAAATTCCCCATCAACGAGCCGGCAGAGGGAAAGAAGAAAAGTCAGATTGAGGAATTCCTCGAGTTCTACCGCGGCCCGGGCGTGCAGCACGTGGCCCTTTCGACGGACGATATCATTGGGGCCGTTCAGGAGCTACGGCGCCGGGGCGTCGAGTTTCTCCACGTGCCGGACACATACTACGACCGTGAGGTACTTTCCGAGCGCGTGGGGGCCATCGACGAGTCGATCGACGCACTCGAAGAGTTGGGCATTCTCGTGGACCGCGACCCCGACGGCTACCTCCTCCAGATCTTTACCAAGCCGGTACAGGACCGTCCGACCGTCTTCTTCGAAATCATCCAGCGCGAGGGAGCTCGCTCCTTTGGGGCCGGAAACTTCAAGGCGCTCTTCAAGGCGATGGAGCGCGAACAGGAACGCCGCGGTAACCTTTAGGCATGTACTGACGGACCCTCGTGCCCTCCCCAAGACCCGGACTTGCTCGCCAACGGACGGGGTTCCATGCGGCTCGTTTCGGGAGTACTCTTGCCCGCGAACACGCCTCTTCCCGAGTACTGGGCGGCCCCGTGACTGCGTCCCCATTCAGGCCCTTCTCCAGAACAGTCCTTGAGCGCCGCGAAGCCGTCCCTCTGTAAATTTCCCGGGACGGGGTTGCGTTCTGAGACCCTGTGATCTACGTTATTCAAGCGTCGATCTAAACCCTCTGCCGGCGCCGTTTCTCCGTCGCCGCGAACGCACGGCTTCCTCTTCGTCTATGGTTCCGTCCGCCTCCGACGCTTGGCGTACTGCGCTCCGCGATCTCCGCGAGACGCTCCCGGAGCGAACGGTTCAGAACTGGCTCGACCCCATTAATCCCCTCGGGCTTGATACCGACGAAGGCGCGCCTACGCTTACGCTGCAGGTGCCCACGCCCTTCGGGGTACAGTACCTCCGCAGCCGTTTTCAGCGGTCAATTCGACAGGCCGTCACCGAAGCTGTAGGGGAGCCGACGGACGTAACCTATCAGGTGGCCCCGGAGGAGGAGCGTCCCGACGAAATTACGGCGGAGTCCGGCGAGGAACGGGCGGATTCCGAGCGTTCCTCGCCTCCGTCGTCGTCCGGTCGGTCCTCTCCGTCTCCCTCCTCCCCCCGAACAAATGGGACTCGCCCCGAACAACCCCCAGAGCAGTCTTCAGGGGCGGAGGCGACCAACCAGGCGTCTGCGCCGAAAAACGGCCAAGACCCCCCCCCGCAGTCTCCGTCGACCCCTTCAGGCCACGCGCCCGACTCCGAATCGTCGTCGGATCACGGTTCAGCCTCAGAGCAGGCCTCCTCGCTCCCTTCCTCCTCTACGGAGGTGGCGGAAGAGGCCCCAGGGGTGTCGGAGGATGTCGCATCCGAGACGGAACTCCCCTCGCAGCGCAACGGCGCAGGCTCGGCCGACGAGCGCTCGGCCCTCTACGAGGAGGCCAAGCAGCACCTCCGCCCCGAGTACACGTTCGACGAGTTTATTGAGGGCGACGGGAACCGGCTGGCCCGCAGCGCGGCCTTTGCCGTGGCTCAGGAACCGGGAAGCACTAATTACAACCCGCTCCTGGTGTACGGCGGCGTGGGGCTTGGCAAAACCCACCTCGCGCAGGCCGTGGCCAACTACGCCCTGGAGCACGAGACCGCCGAGCACGTGTTGTACGTGTCAAGTGACCGCTTCACGAGCCAGTTCGTACAGTCGGTTCGCGAAAATCGAATCGCGGCATTCTCCAGCTACTACCGACAGGCGGATCTCCTTATCGTCGACGATGTGCAGTTTTTCGGCGAGAAAGAGAAAACCCAGGAGGAGTTCTTCCACATTTTCAACGACCTGCACCAGAACGGAAAGCAGATTTTTCTCTGCGCTGATCGCCCCCCGGCGGAGATCCCGGGCATTGAGGAACGCCTTCTCTCCCGCTTCCAGTGGGGCCTAAGTGCCGATATCCAACGCCCCGACCTAGAAACGCGCATCGCCATTCTCCAGCGCAAGGCCGCCCGGCAGGACATTGCTGTCTCCCCCGACGTGCTGGAACTGATTGCTCAGCGCATCGACTCGAACGTGCGCCAGCTCGAGGGCACGCTTACTCGCCTTACGGCCCTTGTACAGCTCGACGGCCGCACGCTGGACCTGGATACGGCCCGCCGCTTTCTTCGGGAGCATACCGACGACGAACCGGCCGCCCTCGATGCGGGCGACATCATCGAGCAGGTGGCCGACTACTTTCGCCTCGAAAAGGGAGACCTGCTCTCCCGGTCCCGAAAGCAGTCGGTGGCACAGGCGCGCCAAATCGCAATGTATCTCTGTCGCGAACTCACGGAGGAGTCGTACGCACACATCGGCTCCCGATTCGGGGGACGCGACCACTCGACGGTGATTCACGCCTACCGCAAGATTGACGATGCCCTGGAGTCGGACACCGACCTTCAGGACGACGTTTCTACACTCACGTCCAAATTGCAAAACCGGTCGCTGTCTTCAAGCCTGTAGCGGCTTCGACCGGAGTTTCCAATGTCTACACTCGATACACGTTCGATTCACGCTGGGGAGCCCTCCCCACGCATTGAGGGTGCTGTTACGCTGCCCCTCTTTCAGACCGCCACCTACACCCACGAGGATCCGGACGCGCCGCCCCGCTACGTCCGCTACAGCAACTCCCCGAACCACGAGGCCCTTCACGAGAAGCTCGCGTCCCTTACCCGCACAGAAAGTACCCTCGTCACGGCGAGCGGGATGGCCGCCATCTCCGCGGCGCTCTTGAGTCTGCTCGACGCGGGCGATCACCTCGTGGCACCCCGCAGCCTCTACGGCGGCACGCTGTCGCTCTTCGACGACCTGCTGCCACGGTTGGGCATCGAGCATACATTGGTGACGGGCAACACGAGGGAGGCCTGGGACGCAGCTCTCCAACCGAACACGACCGTCCTCTACGCCGAGTCGATCGCGAATCCACTGTTGGCGGTGCGTGACCTGGAGGCGATGGTAGACGTTGCCGACGCATACGACCTCGTGGCCGTAATCGACAACACGTTCGCCTCACCAGTCAACCTCCGCCCCGCCGAGCTGGGCTTCGATCTGGTGCTGCACTCCGGCACCAAATATCTCGGGGGACACTCGGACCTCGCGGCGGGCGTCGTGGCGGGCCCCAACGATTTGTTGGACAACGTGCGACACACGACAAAGCTTCTCGGAGGCATGCTCGACCCGCACGCCTGTTTCCTGCTCCACCGCAGCCTTAAGACGCTTGGGGTGCGGGTGCGAAAGCAGAATGAAACGGCGCAGGCCGTGGCCGAGGTCCTCACGCATCACGACGGCATCCACCGCGTGCGCTACCCGGGACTTGCCTCTCACCCGCACCACGATCGCGCCAGCACCCTCCTCGACGGCTTTGGGGGCATGGTGAGTTTCGATCTCGCCCCGGAGGCCGATGTCGACGCGTTTTTCGAGGCCCTGTCTCTCCCTATCCGCGCCCCCAGTCTCGGAGGGGTCGAGACCCTCATTACCCAGCCCATCCACACGTCCCACAAAGAGGTCGCGCCCTCTGTCCGGGACAAACTTGGGATCACAGAGCGGCTCGTGCGCCTCTCCGTCGGGCTCGAAGGGAGCGACGATCTCGTGGATGATCTGACGACGGCGCTCGACACTAGTTTGACGGCGTAGCTCTCCCCTGCAAGGAGGGGAGCGGAGTCTCAGAGCTGGGCCTGGAAGAACGCGACGGTACGATTCCACACGGTTGCCAGAGACGTGGGGACCGTGCCGTCGAACGGATGTGCACCACCGAAGGTATGTCCACCGTCGGCCTCAACGAGTGTCGCCGTCTCCGTAGCACCCGCCAGCGTTTCCGCGGCCCTAAAGTCGACGGACGCATCGTCTCGGGCGTGCACCACGAGCCAGGGCACGTCGATGCGCGCCGCAGCCCCCGGCACGTCGAGCTCGTCTTGGTACGCCATCGTGTCGTCGTAGAGCACCTTGTTGAGACGCAGGATTCGCCCGGTGCGGCTGTTGCGGACCTCCGTGTAGCCCTGCGATTCCCAGTCCGCGATCTGGTCGTCACTGAACCGGTTCACGAACGTAGCGACGGACGACCAGGTCACGAGTGCGTCGACCCGATCGTCGCGGGCCGCCTGGAGGATCACAGTGCCCCCGCCGCGCGAGTGCCCCATCAGGGCGATGCGATTCGGGGCCGCGGGCGTCTCCGGAAGCCCCCCCTCCTCGACCGCCCCCAGAACAGCCTGGAGGTCATCGAGCTCGCGAGTAAAGGTGTTGTCCGCAAACTTGTCGGGCTCCGTAAACTCCGTCGGTGCGTCCCGGTGCACGCCGTTGTAGGAAAAGTTCATGTGGACCGAGACAAAGCCCGCCCGGGCGAGACGCCGGCCCCACTCCGGAAACGGGCCCCAGTCCTTGAAGCCCTTGAACCCGTGGCAGAAAACCACTACAGGCTTGGAGCTTTCTCCCTCAACAAACCGCACGTCGCAGTCCACGGCGTCGCCGCGGGCATTGTCGACGACGAATGAATTCTCACGGACTGACGTGCTCATCACGAGATGCGTCGGCCGGCGACGTCAAACAGATGAACTCAGCGGGCGTGATCGGAGGGGCTTTCACACACATCACGAGGGACACCGTAGGGGGGCACGCAATACGAGCTACCCGGACTCCGGAATTACCTGAATGTCAAGCGTGGCGGTCACGTCGTGTCCCAGGTCGATGCTCGCCGTGTAGGCCCCGACAAACCGGATGTCCTCGTCGAGCTCAATATCGCGGCGGTCGATGTCGAACCCGCGGTTGGAGAGCTCGACCGCAATCTGCTGGGTGGTCACCGTGCCAAATATGCGGTTGTCTTCGCCCACCTTCGCGGTAAAGACAACCTGCATGTCTTCGAGCTCGTTCCTGAGCTCCTCGACCTGCTCTTTCTTCGCGGCCTCCTTGCGGGCCTGCTGGCGCTGCTCATCCCGGAGCTGGCGCACGGCTCCGTCGGTGGCCACGCGGGCCAGTCCTTGAGGAATCAGATAGTTGCGGCCGTAGCCGTCGGCCACCTCGTGGATTTCCCCCTTTTCGCCGAGGTGCTCCACATCGTCAAGTAGAATAATCTGCATAGTGCAATCGGGTCGGTGAAGTGGTGGAGACAGTTCGCCCGGGGTCGATTACCGAATCGACTCGGACACGTAGGGCAGTAGGGCCAAATGCCGCGCACGCTTGATGGCCGTCGTAATCTGGCGTTGCACGCGGGCCGGCACACCGGTCACGCGACGGGGCAGGATCTTGCCCTGGTTGTTGATGAACTGCTCCAGGAATTCGGTGTCCTTGTAGTCGACGTATTCAAGGTGCTCGTAATCAACGTCGTTTTGATCAGCCATGGGTCATCGTTGACTTGAATTCGGGGGACTCAGAGAGGGTCGAGAGGGGACGCGCTACTCGTCTTTGTCGGTCTCTTCCGCCGATTCCTCTTCGGCCTCCTGCGCACGGCGCTGCTTGCGCTTCTCGTAGTGGCGCTTCATCTTCGCATCCATGCGCAGGGTGAGGTAGCGCAGCACGTCGTCGTTCACTTCCAGTTCGCGTTCGAGCCGCTCGATCAGCGGGCCCGGGGCCTGGAAGTACATGTTGACGTAGTAGCCGCTGCGCTTGCGATCGATCTCGTAGGCGAGGCGCTGATTGCCCCACTCGTCGACCTCCAGGACATCACCGTCGTTGCTCTCGATGAGATGGTTGACCTTGCGGACAATGTCGTCCACTTGGTTCTGCTTGACGACCCCACTGATGACGTACGTGAGCTCGTACTGATATTTTTGTGCCATGTCGTGTGTGCAGGTCCCTATGGGATGATAATGATCATACCCCTCGTAGAATTCCAGACGCCGGAATGCGGAGGAGCAGGGAGAATTTTCCAGTCTGTATGTACGACCGTCCACCCTCGAGGTCGCAGAGACGCCTTGAAAACAGGGTGAGGATTGCGGGCGCGAGGGAAATACCGCCTTGAAGAAGAGGTCAGAGCCCTGAGCAATCTCCTCTGCAAGCGTCAGGGTATTGCGTAATTCTCCGATCAACGGAATACGAACTACGCAACGCCCTACAGATTCGCCAGCTTCTCGGCGTGCTCCTCGGCGCGGAGGGCATCGATAATTGGATCGAGTTCGCCGTCCATGATGGTCTGGAGCGAGTGATTTTTCTGGCCTCCTTCCAACCGATGATCCGTCACACGGTCTTGGGGAAAGTTGTAGGTGCGGATTTTGGCCGAGCGATCGCCGCTGCCCACCATGGAGCGCCGGGCCTCTTCCCGCTCCGCGCGCTGCTCCTCCATCTTCTTTTCGTAGACCCGCGAACGGAGCACGCGCATTGCTTTCGCGCGGTTCTTGTGCTGGCTCTTCTCGTCTTGACACGACACCTCCACCCCTGAGGGCGCGTGCTTAATGCGCACCGCCGAGTCGGTCGTGTTCACGGACTGCCCGCCCGGCCCCGTGGCCTTGAAGGTCTCAATTGTCAAGTCACTTGGGTTGATGTCAACGTCGACCTCTTCGGCCTCCGGCAGCACCGCTACGGTGGCGGCAGAGGTGTGGATGCGCCCGCTCGATTCAGTTTCGGGCACGCGCTGGACGCGATGCACCCCCGCCTCGTACTTCATCGTGCCGAACACGTCCTCCCCCTTCACGCCGAAGATGACCTCGCGGAACCCGCCCTGTGTGCCGGGCGAGGCGTCGATGAGCTCGTAGGTCCAGCCGTGCTGCTTGGCGTACTGGGTATAGAGCCGAAACAAATCGCCCGCGAAAAGCGCCGCCTCGTCGCCACCCGCCCCGGCCCGGATCTCTACGATCGCATTTTTCTCGTCCTCCGGGTCCTTCGGGATAAGCTTCTGTTTCAACTCCTCCTCCACCGTCGGCAGTCGCTCCTCAAGCTGCTCAAGCTCCGTCTGTGCGAGGTCTTCCATGTCTCCGCTCTCGGTCCGGACCATCTCTTTCAGGTCCTCCCGCTCATCCAGCAACCGCTCGTACCGATCGATGGCCTCCACCACACCTTCGAGCCGACTGTGCTCCTGCCCCAACTCCCGCATGCGATCCGGATCATTGGCCACCTCCGGGTCCGCCATGAGGCTCTCGACTTCCTCAAAGCGGCGCTTCACCTTGTCAAGCTTTTCTCGCTCAATCATGCGGACGGGAAAACAGGTGGGACGGATAACGTAGCTTTCCAAAAACGAACCGCCCCGTCACAGGTTCATCCCCCAGCTACTCCACCGTCACGCTCTTGGCGAGGTTGCGGGGCTGGTCCACGTGGCAGCCGCGCAGCACGGCGATGTGGTAGGACAATAGTTGCAGCGGAATCACCGTCAAGAGCGGCGAGAGAAACTCCTTAGTCTGGGGAATCTCCACCACTGCCTCACAGAGGTTCTCCAGCTCCTCGTCCTTATCGTCCGTGATGGCGATGACTGATCCCTCCCGCGCGGCCACCTCCTCAATGTTGGAGAGCACCTTGTCGTAGGTACTGTCCTTCATGGCGATAAAGACGACCGGCATGGAGCGGTCGATGAGGGCAATGGGCCCGTGCTTCATCTCGGCCGCCGGGTAGCCTTCGGCGTGAATGTAGGAAATCTCCTTCAGCTTGAGCGCGCCCTCCAGCGCCACCGGGAAGTTGTAGCCGCGGCCCAGGTAGAGAAAGTTCGAGGCGTAGCGGTAGGTGTGGGCCATGGACCGGAGCGCCCCGTTGCTTGCGTCCAGCACGCGGCGCACCTGGTCGGGGACGCCGGCCAGGGCGCGAATGTTGTCGGCCATTTCGGCACGCGAGAGGGTGCGCCCCTTCGCCAGCTTGAGCGCAATCATCGAGAGCACGGTTACCTGTGCGGTGAACGCTTTCGTGGACGCCACCCCAATCTCGGGGCCAGCGTGCAGGTACACGCCCGCGTCGGTTTCCCGCGCAATGGTGGATCCCACGACGTTGCAGATGCCAAAGCACGGTACCCCCTTGTCGTGCGCCTCGCGCACGGCCGCGAGGGTGTCGGCCGTCTCGCCACTCTGCGAAATGACGAGCACCACGTCGCCGTCCCGCAACACTGGATCGCGGTACCGGAATTCACTCGCGTACTCGACCTCCACCGGCACCCGGGCCGCCGACTCGATGAGGTATTCGCCCACGAGGGCCGCGTGCCAGGAAGTGCCGCAGGCGGCGATCACGACGCGGTCGGCCTCTCGAAGCTGATCCCAGTGGTCGTGCAGCCCCCCCAGCCGGATCTGGTTGTCTTCAGGCTTCACGCGTCCCCGCATCGCATCCTCCAGGGCGTCGGGCTGCTCCATAATCTCTTTCAGCATGAAGTGGTCGTAGCCGCCCTTCTCAATCTCTCCAAGCGACCATTCAAGCTCGTGCACTTCTTTCTCTAATGGCTCATTCTCGATGGTGGTGACCTCGTAGCCGGAGCGGCGCAGCGTAGCCATTTCGCCGTCTTCTAGGTACACCACCTGCCGTGTGTGCTCCACGAGCGGGGCTGCGTCGGAGCCCACGAAGTACTCACCATCCCCCACGCCCATGATGAGGGGGCTCCCATTGCGGGCGGCGATGAGGAGATCCGGATCTTCTCGGGACACGATGGCGATGCCGTAGGCCCCCACCACCTGTGTAAGGGCCTGCCGCACGGCCTCGGGGAGCGACAGGGCGGTTTCCCGCTTCACCTCCTCAATAAGCTTAACGAGCACCTCGGTGTCGGTCTCACTCTCGAAAGCGTACCCTTTGTCTTCGAGCTGCTCTTTAATCACCCCGTGGTTTTCGATGATGCCGTTGTGCACCAGGGCAAAGACCCCATCCGAACTCACGTGGGGATGTGCGTTGGTGTCGTTGGGCGCCCCATGGGTCGCCCATCGCGTGTGACCAATGCCGGTGGTCCCTGCCATCGGCGAGCCATTCAGGCTGTTTCGGAGGTCGTCGACCTTCCCCTCCTGCTTCTGAACGTGGAGGCTATTTCCATCGACCGTGGCAAGACCTGCCGAGTCGTATCCACGATATTCGAGGCGTTTTAGGCCCGTGAGCAGAAGATCTTCGGCCTCCTGGTTCCCGATATATCCTACGATTCCGCACATACGCGTGTGGTAGATTGGTTATGACGAAAGAGGTGAGGAGCACATTGTCCCAGCAGGCCGCGCCGAATGGTCCCCGCCAGCGCCGTCGGGATCGCTGCACACACAGAGTTGAGTACCACAAAAAACCTACCAGGGACGCCAGAGCACTCAATATCGCTCCAGCGAGAACTTCTCCCCGAGGTATCGCTTGCGCACTTCGGGGTCGGCCGCGAGTTCTTCCGCGGTGCCATGCTTCAAGATTTGACCTTCGTATAGTAAATACGCACGCTCCGTGATTGCAAGCGTCTCGTGCACATTATGATCTGTAATTAACACCCCGATGCCCCGTTCCTGCAAGCCCGCAACGATGCCCTGGATGTCCTCAACGGCAATTGGATCAACCCCCGCAAAGGGCTCGTCGAGCAGAAAAAATCGAGGCCGCGTAGACAACGCCCGCGCAATTTCGGTGCGCCGCCGCTCCCCACCGGAGAGTTCGTAGCCCTTGGAATCGCGCACGCGCTCGAGCCCGAATTCGCTGATCAGCGACTCCACGCGGGCAGAGCGCTCTTCGGCACTGAGGGATTGGAATTCGAGGACGGCGTGTAAGTTTTCTTCCACCGTGAGCTCGCGGAAGACGGAGGTTTCCTGGGCGAGATACCCTACCCCCCGGCGCGCCCGCTTGTACATGGGAAGACGCGTGATGTCGTCGTCGTCCAGGTGGATGGTGCCCTCGTTTGGGCGGGTCATGCCCACGATCATGTGAAAGGTCGTGGTTTTGCCGGCGCCGTTGGGGCCGAGGAGCCCTATGATTTCACCCTGCTTTACCGTCAGGCTTACGTCGTCCACCACCGCACGCTTGTCATAGCGCTTGGTGAGGTGGCGGGCCGCAAGGGTTGACGGGTCATCGGACACCTCCCGTTCTTCGTGGACCCTGTCGGACGAGAAAGCAGCACTCATAGATCGGTGTCGCGCGTCGTCGTGGAGGTATCAGTGGGCACCCGTCGGTCGCGGGTCGCTACGGAGTCTGGCCGGACTCCTCGTTGAGGCATCAGCGAGTCGGCAGAGACTGCGTGCGGGGCCCGTGGTGGAGGCGCTTCGGCCTCGACCGACCGGCGGGCCAGGGAGTCTTTCGGGATGCCCCTCGGTTCCAGCGCCCGCCTTCCAGAGCGTGCCACGGGCCGATGAGGACGTCCTCCTTCTTCTAAGTCGAGGCGATGACGTACTCGCTCGTCCCGAAGCAGCCCGGTGCGGGTCGGGCGACGGTCTGGCGTCCATTGAAAGCCATCCAGCCGGAATGGGTCCGGAATGTTCTTCTTCTCCCGGTAGTACGTGGTCTGCGTGCCACCGATGACGCTGATGCGCTTGACGGTGCCGTCGTCGAATCGGAGGTCGATGCGGTCGCCGGAGGTACGGGCCGCCCCATTGAGGGAATCGTTCTCGGTGGCGAGGAACCGGATGGCCCGCGCATTGGGCTGGGCCCGGATGCGGCGAAGCGAGTCGGCCCGGAAAAGGGCTACGATGTGCCGGGCTTTGAGCTGCTGGATCCGGTCGAGCGTGGAGTCACGCTGGGCCGCAAAGGCCGCCCCACGCACGAAGACGGTATCGGGCTGGCGGTTGCGGACACGCACGCGGACAGAGTCGCCCCAGACCTGACTCCCCTCGAACCACGTAACGGGGCTCCGAAACAGCCGGGTTTCTTCGAGCGGAAGTACGCTGTCGGCCTGGGCCGTGGGGGTATCCCACTGCCGTACGGCCCACCGGGGCCGGGCCGCCGGGCCACCCCGGCGCTGCTGTCGCGTTGCGACCGAGTCCGGACGCCGCGCGGTGTCGGGGGGCACCCGGGCCTGGGACCGAGCCTGAGCCGACGTCGCCTGGACCGTCGAGTCTGAACTCGGAAACCGTGGTACTGGTACCTCGAACTGGGGCCCTGTGGTGCGCGTCGCGACGGCGGCAGCGTCAAGGGCGGGACGCGTGGTATCGATTGCCACTACGGCCCCCGCCGCGCTGTCCGGGGTTGTGCCAATGACCCGATCGTACACCGCCGAGTCGGCCACGGCCGAGAGGCTGGGCTGCCAAATGCGAACCGAGTCGACGGCCACGAGGCGGCGGTGGGTCTCTGTCCGAAAGGCCTCCAGCCGATGAGCCGCCACCACGAGGGTGTCGGTAGGCGCGCCGGTCGAGTCCCTTCGCACCCGGACCAGCAGGGCACTGCCTTCCACACGACTGTAGCGCTGTGCCTCCTGATTGTCCACCCAGTCCCCAAAGAGATAGGTGCGACTCGTCGTGTCCGCCGGTGCCGTGGTGTCGGTCGGGGGTTCTTCGTCGCGGCGACGGTCGATAAAGACATTGCCGCGTGCAATGGAGCGATCCTCGGCCCGGTAGTAGGTGAGGGAGTCCGCCAGCAGCGTGGTGCCGGGCTCGGTCAGCCGCACGCCGCCCCCAAATTCGGCCCGCTCCTCATCGGACCAGTACGTGCCGGACCGCGCCCGCAGCACCCGACTACTATCTACCAGTGTAACGCTGTCGGGGAAAACGGAGCGTTTTTCCTTGGCGTAGTACGTTGCCCGGTCGGACCGCACTGTCACCTCCCCGTTCGTAAGTTGCACATTGCCCCGAGCGCGCCCCACCTCGGTCGCGCGGTCGTACCGCACAGAATCGGCCCGCAGGGTGTCGCCACGCTCGTAGATGACCACGTCGTCGACAAAGAGCAGCTCGTCACGGTTGAGGTAGCGCAGGGCGTACTGCGATCGCAGGCGGGTGGTGTCCTGCCGCACAAACACGTTCCCGAACATCTCCTGAAGCCGCTCGCCCCCACGCTGAAAAGTACTTAGCGAGTCCGCATTCACGAAGGCGCGCTCTACCTCGCCCGTGTCGGGGGCGGGAGCTCCACCGGGGGGCTGAACCTGAGGAGCCGCATCGTTCCCTGTGGGTAACGAGTCGGGAGGCGCGGGTTGCACGCCTGTCGACTCGGCCCGCACCGTATCGTCCGCAGCCTGTCCCCGGGCCTCACCCGCAACGCCACCGAGCAAACAGGCCCCGAGCGCCACCAGGACAAAAACCCGTCCGGACCAACCGTGGAGGCGGATGTCGCCGGGAGCAGTCATACACGAGCATTCGTGGTTCAAGAGGCAGCGTCGTGCCCTTTCCTCCGGGAGAGGTACTGGGGGCTACACCAGAGTTTCCGAAACACAGTTCCCGCGAAAGCCCACCCCTACGGCTCATTCTCCGTCTCCTCATCGACTTCCACCTCGGCCGAAAAACGACCCAACTGGTACGTTTCCAGATTCTCATCTGCCACCAGGCCATTTCCCTGCACCACCTCCTTGGGCGTTCGGATGCGCACGAATCGGCGGGTTCGGATTTTTCGGTCGGACTGGTTCCAGGTCAAGTGTTCGGTCCTAAGACGCTTGTCGTCCTCGGTCGTCACGACTACATTCCGGTAGGCGTCTAGAAACCCCTCCTGCTCCCGAAACACCAAACTGTCGGCCACCATGACGGCCGAAGAGTCTCCCGATTCATCGAACAGGTAGAGTCGTACCCGTGCGGAATCCTCCATTGAGCGCCAGACCGAATAGCTGCTGTCGGCGGTCCGATACTGTTCCATCCGAGCGGCCCGCAGCGTGGCCCGGGGCTCCCCGCCCTCGGTCATGGTAAATCGCGCCGTCCAGCTTACGTGCGTAGGGGTTGGGCCATCCGAAGCTGCCGAGTCTTCTTGGTCCCCAGATCGAGTGCGATGCTCGCATGCTCCCACGAGCAGAATGCCCAGAAGCATAATCCCCGTCGTAATGCTAGAGCCCCTCTCCAAGCCCCAAAGGACACACGCCATGATTCCTCGTTATTTTTCAAGGCAATCTCTCTGTGAGGCGGAACGCGTTAGGAATTTCACTGATACGGTTCCTTCGTAGATTCGTGAAGCCATACTGATTCTTTTCTCCGTAGCGGCCACGGGTTGTAGGAAGGCTGCCACGGTTCTCGAATTCCGTCCGGACTTACACTCCGCGCACCCTGTGGCACTGATTTTGCTCCTTCTAACACGAAGAAGGTGTGCCCACGCCCAATGTTTGTGGGCCTAGGTGATCGTTCCGCGACACCGATCCGGCCCCTCGGCCGTCCCACAGCAGACTCCCCCCTCCTTCATTTTTCGTCCCAGACGATCTGCCTGCCACCATGAGCTTCGACGTTGAGACTACCGCCTCCGAGACCGTCATCATCCACGTTGGCGAAGCTCTCGACTTTCGGAACGCAGATGAGTTCAAATCGACCTTTCAGGAGCGGGTTGAGGAGGGCGCGCGGCAGTTTATCCTCGACTTTTCCGACACGGAAGTACTGGACTCGACAGGCCTCGGGTCCATCTTTTCACTCTACCGGGCGGTTTCTCCGGACGATGGCAAGGTGGCGTTCGCCGACGTGTCGGAACCCGTGCAGGTCGTCGTTCAGCTCACTCGCACCTACAAGGTTTTTCGTCAGTTCCCGTCCGTGGAGGCGGCGCGGGAGGCCTTTTCTGGATAGCTTCTCCCTTTCTCTCCGCCCTCGAAGGGATTTATCCTGAACTTCTCCCCTTCCCGCCTTCATGAGTGCCCTTACAAAGACGTACACGGACCTCGACCAGGCCATCAACGAGGTGCAGTCGCTGGGAAACACCTGGCCGACCGCGCAACTCAATGGTACCCTCGACGCCGAGACGCTTCACTGCACGTCCCTCGTCCTGCACGAGTGGATCGCCAACCTCCATCAGCACGCCGAGTTTCGAGCGACCCCGAAGGTCGAGGTCGAACTCTCTTCTCAGGAGCACCGCGTCTACTGCTCCGTAGTAGACAATTCCGAGGGATTCGAGATCGATGCGTATTTCCCGAACGAGGACGACGATCTCGAAGCATTTCCAGAACGGGGAATGGGCCTCCGGATCATCAAGACGTGCACCGACGACATCTCCTACACAACGACGGAGGACGGGCTTCATTGCTTTGAATTTATTATTCCCGCCGACCACGATCCATGGCTGAACACACTATTTTAGTCGTCGAGGATGACAGCACGGTTCGGGAACTCCTGAAGTACCGTCTCGGCAAGCACTACGACGTGTTTACGGCCACCAACGGCGAGGAGGCCCTCGACGAGATTGAGGAGACGATTCCCGACCTCATCATTTCGGACATTATGATGCCGAAGATGGACGGGTTCGCGCTGCAGTCCTCCCTGCAGACCGACAAGAATACGCGCATCATCCCGTTTATCTTCCTCACGGCCCGGGCCGACGAGGAAGCCCGCCAACAGGGCCAGCGCAAGGGCGTGGACGACTACATCACGAAGCCGTTCGACATGGAAACCCTGCTGTCTCGGGTGGAACGGCTTCTCGAACGGGTGGAGATGTTTCAGACGGAGCTCAACGCGGAGCTCGGGCAGGACTTCTCGAACCGCCTGCTTCCCGATCGAGTGCCGGAGGTCGACGGCTATGCGCTGGACTTCCACAGCGAGGCGCGCGATCAGGGCGGGGGCGACCTCTTCGACTGGACCCAGACCGACGAGGGGACCTACTTCCTCACCATCGGGGACGTGATGGGAAAGGGCCTCCGCGCCAAGTTCTACGCGTTCAGCTTTTTGAGCTACGTGCGGGGCACCCTCCACACCCTGCTGGAGGAGTCCACTTCCCCCGCCGCCCTGATGGCACAGCTCAACGATATGCTCCTGAACGACGACGTGCTGGAGGATACCTTCGCCACCTTTCTTCTCATGCACTGGGACCCTGCCCGCCATACCCTCACCTATGCGAATGCCGGCCACTGCCGTCCCATTCTGGTGGGACCAAATGGCACCGACATTCCCGAGCACAGCGATCTTATCCTGGGCCTCGAGGAGGACGTCGACTTTTCGGAAATCACCCTAGAGCTCGCCCCGAACACCGCGCTCATGGCCTATACGGACGGACTGACGGAGCAGCACACGCAAGCGGGCGACATGCTCGGGGAGGAGGGCATTCGCGAATGCGCTCGGGAGGCATACGGCCGCGACAACCCGGTCGAGGTCCTCCTGGAACGTACGCTGGCCCGGAGTGCATCCGACCAGTTCGAGGATGATCTCCTCGTGGTGTGGCTCGAACGGATGGGCCCGTAGGGCCTTCAGGGCCGGTGCTTCCGCACTACGCAGCCGTCTCTGCGGGGGACCGCTCCTCCATCGTGGACCGTCGGTCCTGATATTCGGACCGCAGCAGTCCATACACCTCTTTGTCCCAGTACTGGCCCTCGCGGCGAAGATGCTCTCGGACTGTTCCCTCCTTTCGGAAGCCCAGCCCTTCGACCAGGTCGCGCCACGCCGTGTGGTACTCAAAGATTTCGGCGCTCACCCGGTGGAGGCCGAGATCCTCGAAGCAGTAGGACAGAAGAAGCTCTAGGGAGGCGCGTCCGTAGCCCTTCCCCCAGTAGTCCCGGTCGCCGATCGTAACCCCCAACCGTGCATGCAGGTTGTGGGGGCTGATGTCGGTCACGAACGCCACCCCGATCAGGCAGTCGTCGGTGCGGGCATGGATCTCGAAGTTCCGATGCGACGGGGATGGGTTGTCGCACATCCGCTCGAACCGGCTCTTGAACGCGCCGAACGACTCTTCTTCGTAGGGGACCTCACTGTCGAGCCGGTTGAGCTCCGGGTCGTTATTCCAGCGGAAGTGGGTGTGAATGTTTTCGATCTGGAGAGGGGTCAATTCAACGCGGTCCGACTGCAGAACGGCCACGTCGTGGACGGGGAGCGATGTGGTCATAGTTCGGAAGCGCTTCCAAAGTGAGCAAAAAGCGAACGGGCAGGGCCAGGAGATTACGCAGGAGTCGCACCTAAAAAGAAATGACGGGGGCTACCGATTGCAAGGTCCGAACGGCTATCCTGCCCCTTCGTCTTCGGCTTCCCTCGGGTGCGCTGCGGCTTCCGCCGCCCCGTGCTTTATCTCTCGGGCCCGCCGGGCCAAGTGGTCACGGTCTACCTTCATTCGATTCTGCACCGCCGCCTCGGGCAGCGGATGGACCGCGTCCGGAATTTTGAAGCCCGGAAGTACGGTCCCCAGCCGATCGCGCCAGTCAGTCGGCACGGGCCCGATCGTTGGCTGCACAAAGGCCACTGGACGACGGCCATACTCCTCGTCCGGAACGGGCACGACGACTGCCCGCTCAATACCCTCTATCCGCTCGAACGCGGCCTCGATTTCTTCGGGCCGGATGTTCTCCCCTCCCGAGACGAACTGTCGGTCCGCCCGGCCCTTCACGTGAAGCCGTCCTTGCGCGTCGAGATGACCGAGATCTCCCGTGGGGTACCAGCCCCGCACCCGTGGGTCACGGACCCGATCCTCCGCGACCACTCCGCGACACAGGGTGGGGCCCGCTACGAGAATTTGCCCGTCCCCGTCGATACGCACGCGGCGATGCGGCAGGCATCGACCGGCGGTATGCAGGTCCCCAAGCGGGGCACCGGGGGCGGTGGTGGTGACCTGCGAGGCCATCTCCGTGGAGCCGTAGCTCGTAAGTAGCGGCCACCCGCGAGCATGCCCTCGACGCAGGAGGGGGCTCGGCAGTGGCCCCCCGCCCAAGAGCAGACCGCGCATCCGACGCGGAGGCGGACCCTCCCAGGCATCGAGAAGGCGGCGCAGTTGGGTCGCCACCAGGGACAGGTGCGTCGCCCCACTCGCGTTGAGGACTGTGGCCAAGGACGCGTCCCGATCGGGCAGGGCGACGGCCCCGCCGGCCAGCGCACACCGGACCAGAATGGCCAGCCCCCCCACGTGGTATAGGGGCAGCGACAGGAGCCAGCGATCGCCGGGGCGCACAGGAAGGTTTGCGTTGGAGCCCTTGGCGCTGTAGAGATGATTGGCCCAGGTGTGCAGCACCGCCGTGGGCCTGCCCGTACTGCCGGACGTGAAGACGATGCTGGCCCGCCGGTGGAGCGACTGAGCGTCGGGACGGGGTGTGCTTTCCCCCTCCCGCTCGACGACCTGGCGCGGGGCGTACGTTCGTAGCGTTTCCTCCCGATGGAAATTTGATGCCCGCGTCACGAGTGCCCCCACCCCAGCGCGGCGGGCGGCACGGTGCACCTGCGCGGACGGCAGACGGGTGCTAAGGGGCACCGCCACACGCCCCGTCCGCCACAACGCCCACAGCAGGAGGACGGAGTCTGTCCCCCGATGCAAGTGCAGTCCTATCCGATGCGCCCCCGCCGGGAACGTCGCCTCAAGCCGCTCCCCAGTGGCCGCCACGGCCGCGTCCAACGCCGCATAGGTCCACCGCCGTTCCGGCGTCCACAAGGCCAGGGCGTCGGGACGCGCCCGGGCATGGCGGTGAATGGGACAGGACACAGCAGGCATCGGGATCAGGACGAGAAGGAATCAATGAGCGTAACCCGGTCTTCGTCGACGGAGGCCGACGCCCCGACAATCGATTCGACATTGAGCGTTGGGCCGTCCATATCGAGGGACGGACGGAGCACATCGGCGGCGAGGCGGGCGTAGGTGGAAAGCCCGACGGGGATGTCCGGCCCGGTGGCCGCCAGGGCAACGAGGATTCGATGTCCAACGCCGGACTCGTACGCTCCACTGAGGACAGGCGTCGTGTCGTTGGCCTGCGCGGTCCGGCTCCATGTCTGTGTCGCCCGAATGCCGCCCAAAAGCGTAGGCTTGAGCACCACCGCGGCCACCGGCCACTCCTCAAGCAGGACTCCGGGGGCAGCTTCCCGGGTCGTTTCGTCGAGCGCGATCCTGAGATCCGTCCGGGCAACCAGTTCGGGCAGCTGTTCGGGGTCGGCCAGCGGCTCCTCTACGTACGCAAGATCCAGGCCGCGGGTCGCCTCCGCAAAGGCAACGGCCTCCCCCAGCGTCCAGGCCCGGTTGGCATCGGCGCGAAGGGCCACCTCATCGCCAAGGACCCGCCGGATTTTGTGGAGGGCGTCAGCTTCGGCCTCGAGGGACGTGCGTCCCACTTTCACTTTTACCGCCCGGTAGCCCTGGTCGCGGTAGCGAGTCGCTTCCTCCAAACCCTCGTCTCCCAGGTCGGGAATCAGGGCATTCAGGGCGACGGTCGGGCGGCATTTGCCCAGCACCGTGGCGAGAGAGATGTCCTGGGCAACGGCCCGCAGCTGGATCGCAGCACTCTCCACCGCAAACCGGAGCGAGGCCGGCGCGTCGAGGACCAGAGCCTGAACGTCCCTCAGCGTCCGATCGAGCCCCCCTTTGCACTCAGAAAGAGTCATTCCCGTCCACCGTGGGCCCGCGCCACAGGCATGCTCCACCAGGTCGGCCCACGTTTCGGGGCTGAACCTCGGTAGCGGCGCCGCGTCGCCCCACCCCACGGCGCCGCCTTCCGTCGCGAGGCGGACGAGAAGGCCGCGGCGATGACGCCAGGTGTCGCCCCCTAGTTTTAGCGGCGTCCGGAGGGGCACCTCGTACCGATAGAGAGAAACGCTCGAAAGGACCACGTCACGAAAGTCTCGTCAGAGATTCCATCCCAGGCCAAACAGGAGCGCCCACAGCAGTAGAATCCGCCCCGTTGCCCCCAACAGGGGGTTGAGTCGCGCTGGGTCCGTCGTCGTGGCCATCGTGCGGAGGGGGCGGATCGCCAACGGAAGCAGAACAAGGGGCGCCGCTGCCCAGAGATGAACCTCCCTTCCGAACAGTCCCCCAGCCAGCAGGGCCGCAAGAAGCAGCGCGCCCACTACACAGACGCCGTACGCGACGACGCCGAAGCGGCGGCCTAGGCGCACCACGAGTGTCCGCTTGCCCGCCGCCCGATCCTGCACCACGTCGCGCACATTGTTCACCAGCAGGATCGCAATGGACAACAGACCCGGTCCGGCACCAGCCACGAGGACCGTCCAGGGGAGGGCAAGGGCCTGTACGTAGTAGGTGCCGCCTACCGCCACGGGCCCAAAGAAAACAAACACAAACAGATCGGCCAGCCCCAGGGCCGCGAGCGAATATCGCCCGGCAGTATACCAGGTGGCCGCGCCAATGGATGCGAGCCCAACGAACAGGATGGGCCACCCGCCGCGATAGATGAGGTAGACCCCGGTAAGAACGGCCAGCCCAAACACGAGGATCGTAGCCCGGCGCATTGTTTCGGGCGCCACCAGGCCCGCCTGCGTCACCCGGAGCGGCCCCACCCGGTCCTCTGTATCGGCCCCCTGCACGTAGTCGGCGTAGTCATTATGGTAGTTCACGCCCACCTGGATGAGGATGGCTCCCGCGAGCGCAAGCGCCGCCGACAGGGGGTGCCAGGCGCCGGCCTCTACGGCCATGCCCGTTCCTACCAGCACAGGCGCCACGGCCGCCCCCAGCGTCTTGGGACGGGCCGCCCACACCCACACCCGGACCCGCCCCTCATCGGTCGCGGCGGAAGATTCGTTCATGGGTCGCAGGTTGGAAAGATGGATGGCAATGGGACCAATAGGCGATTACGCCGTGGCGGCCAGAAACTGGGTGAGCGCTTCCGTGAAGGCCGTCGGACGTTCAGCGTGCACGTTATGTCCGCCCCCAGGAATAACGACGCGACGCGCGGCCTCGATCCGGGCCGTCGTTTCTTCCGTAATCGCAGCGTACTTGTCATCGAGCGCTCCCGTGAGCACCAGGGTCGGGCACGCGATCTCATCGAGCCGCTCCCAGAATGAGGTCTGGCGGCCTGGACTCATCCCCCGGAGCGCCCGGGCCAGCTCAGCGGGGTCATTCCCACAACGCGTCCGCACCATTTCATCGACGAGGCCATGCTGGGCGAGCGAGTCGAACAGAGGCAGCCGATACCAGTCCGCAAGGAAGGCTTCTAAATCATCCTCGATCCGGGCGGCGCGCTTCGCATCCACTTCTCGCCGGTCTGCTCGTTCCGCCTTCGTCCGCAGCCCCGGCGACGCAGATTCGAGCCCGAGGCGCCCCACCCGATTCGGATGCCGGAGGGTCAGCGAGAGGGCCACGCGGCCGCCCATTGAGTAGCCGACGAGCACGCAGGACGACACGCCCTCCGCATCGAATACCTCCACCACGGCCTCCGTCGCCCCCGCAACCGAATACGCCTCCTCGGGCTGATCGAGCGACTGGCCGTGCCCCGGCAGATCCACTGCCAGGCAGTAAAAGTCGTCCTCCAGCCCCTGCACCAATGGGGCCCAGTCCGCGGACGATCCCATGAATCCGTGCAGGAAGCAGAGCGTCGGCTGCTCCGCGGAACCGAATGTGTGACGATGGAGCATCGACTCTGAGATTTCCGGGTCGTTGGCACTCACACTCTTGGCAATCAATGGAGACGACCTGTACGTTGAGCAGTGCGTCCACGATTCATCGATCCCATCCGTCCCATGCGTTCTCGCCGAACCTTTCTCCGACACCTCGGCGGGGCACTCGCCGCAGCCCCCTTTCTCTCCTCCCTCGCCCCTCAGCTCGCGCAGGTGGACGGCTTCACGGCCCTCCGCAACGGCGTGGGGACCTTCACGCAGCGCGGGGGCACCATCGGGTGGCTCGTCACCGACGACGGCATCGTGGTCGTCGACACGCAGTACCCCAAGTCGGCACCCGACTGCTGGAACGGCCTCCGCGAACGATCCGACAGCCCCCTCGCGATGGTCATCAACACGCACCACCACGGCGACCACGTGGGCGGCAACGGCGTGTTTGCCCAGTACACCGACCGCTTCGTCGGCCATGCCAACGTGCCGGACCTGATGCGGGCCAGCGCGGAGGAGGGAACGAAGGAGCAAAAGACCTATCCCACAGAGACCTTCCAAGATACCTGGTCCGAGACCGTCGGTGACGAAACGCTCACGCTTCGCTACCGCGGCCCGGCACACACCGGGGGCGACGCGATCATCGCCTTCGAGAACGCCAATGTGGTTCACGTGGGCGACCTCGTCTTCAACCGCGCTTACCCGTTCATCGACGTGGGCGGCGGGGCGGATTCGAAAAACTGGATTTCGAGTCTCGAAACGATCCACGACGCCCTCGACGACGACACGATTGTCATTCACGGCCACGGCAATCCCGAGTTTGGCGTGACGGGCGGGCGGGAGGACCTGCTGGTGATGCGCAATTTCCTGGAGGCCCTGAACGAGTACGTCACCCAGCAGCGCCAGGCCGGGACCTCTCTCCAGGAGATGAAGCAGAAGGAGGTACTGGAGGGCTTCGAGGCGTTCAACTTCGACTGGGCGCTCTCGCTGTCCGCCTGCATCGAGGCGGTGTATCGGGAACGGACGGGATAGGGAGGGAGGGACGCACGGACGTAGGAAGTGTGGAGGTGAGGGAGCAACTTTCTTTCGCACCGTTCTCTTTCGACTTCTTAGCCCTGCTTGTGGACCGCGGCTGCGACCGCTCGCTCTAGATCCTCATACACCCGCCGGTTGGCTTCGCGATCCGTCTGCACCTCGACCAGCGCGGACGTGCCGGACCGACACGCCTCCTCGTACGCGGCCCGAAAATCCGCGGGCGTCTCAGGGCGGTGATACGGCAGGTCGAACGTCGCGGCGGCATCCTCAAAATCTCGGCCGTGGGGCGTCGTAAAGTACGGATCGAAGTCGTCGTACTCGCGGATGGGCAGGAAGTGGAAGATGCCCCCGCCGTCGTTGTTGACGACGACCACAACGACCTGGCAATCCTGCAAAAGGGCGAGACCGTTCAGGTCGTGCCAGAGGGCAAGGTCGCCGATGAGGAGCGTGACCGGTCCGTCGCGGCCCGTGGCCACCCCCGCCGCGGTTGCTACCGTCCCGTCGATTCCACTCGCCCCCCGGTTGGCGTAAACAGGTCCGGCAGTGCCCTCGATAGAGCCGTGGCGGTTCAGGTCGCGCACCGGCATGCTGCTGGCCGCCACGAGCGCGTGACTCGACGGCCTCTCGTCGGTCAGGATCGTCGCCACGAGCGGCTCAGTGAGCGCATCCGTCTCATCCGCGTGCGTCCGCACAACGGCTTCGGCCCGGTCGCTCGCCGTCGTCCAGGCGTTGCGCCAGTCGGTCGCCCCTGCCCCGTCGTCGAGCCGTGCGATGAGCGCGTCGGCGAACGCGGGCACGTCGGCCTCCACGTGGTGGGTGACGCGGTGGTCCGGATCGATGCGGAATGGGTCCGGGCGCACGACGGCCCAGGTCCCCGGTGCGGTGTCGCGGAGGAAGAGGCGCAGTCGCTTCGACGCAAACCGTCCCCCCACCTGCAGCACAGCCTCCGGCGCGTGGGCCTCACGGAAGAGCTCCGACGTGAGTACGAGGTCGCCGTACGGCACGTGCCCAGCCTGCTCCCCACCGAGTCGGAGTTGCGACGTGAGATCGGGCACGAGGGGCCAGCCGAGGTGTACTGCAACTCGCTGTACCGCGTCCGCCGCGGCAGCGGTGTCGAGACGCCCCGCCACGACGAGCCCTCTCTCGGTGCCGCTCAAATCTTCGGCTAGTGCCTCAATGTCGGCACCGGCCGGAGTCGAGACGGGCGTGGGGTACTGCGTGTACGGCTCCGTGCCGGTGGCCCACCTCTTCACTGTCTCTGGCACCGCCACCGAAACCTCTGACTCGACCGGCTCCAGGGGCTTCCGGAACATGCAGTTGACATGCACGGGGCCGGCGGGCGCCCGGCGGGCACGGTGGACTACCTGGTTGGTCGTCGTGAGGACGTACGCGGGATCGATCTCGTCGGTCGGCGGCGGCACGTCCACCTGCCAGCGCACGTAGTCGCCGAAGATGTTGACCTGGTCGATCGTCTGATTCGCGCCGGTATCTCGCAGCTCGGGCGGACGGTCCGCCGTAAGAAGAAGCAGCGGCACGCCGTCTACGGACGCCTCGACCACAGCGGGCAGCCCGTTGGCGACGGCGGTGCCGGAGGTAGTGATCCAGGCAGCGGGGGTTTGCGTGGCCCGACCATATCCGAGCGCAGCAAACGCGTTGCCCCGTTCGTCCACGTGCAGTACCGTTTGGGCCCCGGAGTGGCGGGCCGCGGCCACGGTTAGCGGCGTGGAGCGCGACCCGGGGGCGACGAAAAAGGTCGTGACGCCGTTGCGGACCAGCTCTTCCACGAGCAGCTGCGTCCACAGGTAAGTCTGGTTGGGGGCGTTCAGGACGGAAAAAGAATGATCAGCCACGAAAGCGGCGCGGTTCAATGTGTGTCAGCCAGACGCGGTGTCGGCCCCGACCACCCCCATGATGGCAGCGAAGTCCCCAATTTTCTGCTCAATTTCGTCCCACTCCCGGTCCGGCGTCGAGCCCTCGACGATGCCGGCCCCTGAGAAAAGCGCAATCTGCTTCTGTTCGACGAGTCCCGCCCGTAGGCCGACCGCGAATTCGGCCACGTCGCGTCCAACCCAGCCCACTGGCCCAGCGTACCACCCGCGATCGAACGGCTCCTGAGCACGGATGGCCGCCACGGCGTTCTCAGTGGGCACACCACCAACAGCTGGCGTAGGGTGTAATACCTTCAGGAGGTCTGTCGTGGCAGTGTCAGGACGGAGCGTGCCGGTGAGGCGGGAGTGAAGGTGACGCCCTCGGGCCAGAGCCAACTCCCCCCTCCCATTCGGGCGTTGCACCGAGACGCAGACCCGTTCCAGATCGCTCCGAATGGTGTCCTCTACGAACGCGTGCTCGCGGCGCTCCTTGGGGCTCTGCAGAAGCTCGTTGCGGAGGGCCTCGTCCTCCTCTTCCGTCTCGCCACGGGGTCGCGTCCCCGCCACCGCCTCACTCACGACGGTCCGCCCCTCCCGTCGAAAGAGCCGCTCCGGCGAGGCGCCGACGAACGCGGGACCGTCCACGGGGCGGAGAGCAAAGTGATAACAGCCCGGCGTCGCGGACTCCAGGTGGTTGAGCACGAGGAGCGGATCCATCGCGTCGCGTAGCGCGAGGGCCACGCGGCGCGCCAGCACCACCTTGTCGAGCGCGTTCCCGTCAATGGCCTCGAGGGCCCAGCGCACCATGTGCGTCCATCCGTCGTGGTCCGGCACGTCCTGACGGTGGTAGGGACGAGGCAGTGGCGTACGCGCCTCCGGCGCCGGCAGCGCCAGGGCGTCGAGCCGGTCCAAAATCGCCGCCTGGCGCCCCGTGTCGCGGGGCCGCACGAGGTTGCACGCCAGGCGCAGCCCCCCGTCCGTCGCCACCAGCTCGAAGCGAGGCAGGACGAAGCGGTAGGTCCCAAACGGCGCCCATCGGCGGTCCGGGCGGTCCGTGGCGGACGGCTGTGCGGCGTCGAACCGCACACCGCCGTAGTACCGGATCGTGCGCTCTGCATTGTCAAGTCGCTCCCCCAAAGCCGATCCCAATCCCCCGTAGTCCACCGGGGCCGCGGTGCTCGAGATCACGTCCGCCGCCCCGACTGCCGCGACGCGGCGGGCATCTTCTCGTCCCGACCAGTAGGCCGTCTCGGCGAGCGTCTGTGCCCGCATCCAGTCAATTAACGGCACCGACTCAGGCACCGACACGCTTACCCGCTCAATGCGCGCCGTGCCGTTCCCTCCCTGGAGGGCCGCACGGATCCGCTCCGACAGGGCCGCCCGCACGTCCGCAGCGGGGTCGATGTCCCGAATGGCGGCAGGGTCGAGATCGAGCATGTCTGAAAGGTGGGGTGGAAGGCGACCGTCGATTGTAGCATCCACATCTGGCCCGCAGTCGGAGGCTCTTCGGATTCGCCCCCGGCAGGCCTTGCGCTCAGGCGGGAGAAGAAACCTCAGCGGAAGATAGGTGGGCGGTGCAGTTCTGCAGTTCCGCCCAGGCGCGTCCGTCCTCACAGACGACGCGGTTCACACAGGTGTTGGAGTGTCCAAGCGCCTGCATGTCCTCAAGTCCGTGGTCGTCGAGGAAGGTGGCGAGCAGTACCCGGAGGTAGCGGCCGTGCGTGACGGCGAGGACGGTTCGCCCCGCCTCCCGCACCAGGATGTGACGAAGCGCCCGCCGGGCCCGTGCCTGCACGTCCCGGATCGACTCGCCCTCCTCGATGGTCCGGTCGTAGTGCCCCGCTCGCCAATCGGACTTGATGGCCCCCATCGCAGCATCGCGCTCTTCGGAAGGCGGTGCCCCCTCGAAGACGCCCCAGTCCATTTCGCTTAGGTCGCGAAGGTGGGTGCGAGAGACCGGCTCGTGGGGCCGCGCCAGGATGTCAGCCGTCTGCCGGGCACGCTGGAGCGTGCTGGCGTACAGGGCATCCAGCGGCGCCGATTGCAGGCGCTCAGCGAGGGCACGGGCCTGGGCCCGTCCCGTATCGTTCAACTCACTGTCCACCCCGCCGCCCTGAATGATGCCTCGCCGGTTGTGCTCGGTTTCACCGTGACGGACCAGGTACAGGGTCGTGCGGGCGGCCGGGGTGTGCGGGAAGGAGTCGTCCATGCCGGAGAACAGTTGTCGGGAAAACGCGGAAGGCACCGTACGCCGGTATCCAGGGCGCGCTAATCGGTGTTTGAATCCTGACGGTCGTGCAGGTTCTCGATAATGTCTTTCGTGATGTCGTCCACCTGTGGGAGCGAGAGCCGGTACTTGAGGGCCACCCGCACAATAAGGCCCCGAAGCACCTGATCGGCCACCGGGAGGGGATAGAGCGCCTGTTGGATGGGACGCAGGACATACTCCATCCCCCACTCCACCACGCCCCACCGAAAAAGCACGAATCCGCCGAGCCCCACGCCGAGGGCCGCGTACATTTCGGCGGCGGCGAAGACGCTCATCGTGAGCACGTAGTAGAGCGACTGGGCCAGCACGTGATCGAGGGCCGTCACCACGCGGACGGCAACGAGGCTCGGAAGGGCTGGGCTCAGCAGGGCCCAGCCCACAAACAGCGCGAGCGTGCCCCCCACGGCCCACCCCACCGGTAGGCCCCACAGCAGTGCGGGAAGTCCCCAGAGGGCAACGGTGCGGGCCGAGTCGACCCACGTATCGGCCCAGCGCAGCAACTGCTCAAGCGACACATGGTCGAGCACGGCCCCTGCGTAGTTCTGCACGTCCTCCTCGGTAACGTGGTACCACCGCCCGCCCTCCGTCAGAATGCCGTACGGTGTGTCGACGTAAGGAGGTGAAGACGAGCCCTGCATCCGAACGGGCGTGGACATTGGTTCAGAGCGCCGCGATGGGACTCTTGATGCTCAGAGCCCTTCCGTTGCGGTCGTGCCGACCCCACGGAACCGCGATGAACGTACACGGGACCAGGGGTTCGGTTTCAATGTAGACTGAAAGTTGCAGTACCACGGCTCCGAGTACCCTCCGTCACTTGTCGGTCGTCGGCCGCAATACCAGTTCATCGTCCACCCGAATCCGAAATCGGGGCGTGCTAATGCCTGCGGCCTTCAGCGCGGGGCGGAGCATTGCCTCCAGGGCACGAGCCGTATTTATGCGAGGCTGTGTCGCTGCCTCAAGCCGTCGCTCGGCCTGCGCCCGAACGGCCTCCTGAACGGCCCCGAGTGCCCGGGTCCGTACCGCCTCCGGCATTTCGGAGGGAAGCACTCGCATCCATCCGCTTGCCTGGGAGCGCACCTCCAGCTTCGCGAGATCCACCTCCACACTGTGCACCGACAGGGACGGGAGCGCGACGCCCACTCGTCCCGCTCCTTCCACCGTAATCATGGACGGGGAAAGGGAGCGCACGTCGAATCCGTAGGACACGGTGCCCGGCACCCGCACCTGTGTACGGGCCCCACCCTGCATGAGCGCGAGGGCCCCCGGCTGCGTCTGCCGCAGCAGGTAGGTCAGCCACGACGGGGTAAGGACCTGCGACGAGTCGACCCGAACCGAGGCACTTACGTCCATTGTGCCCGTCACCAGGAAAGACGCGGGCGCCTCGTCCTGAATCGTCGTGACAACGATGCGGCGAACGGTCGCGTCCGAGGGGCCGCGCCCCCATCCCCACAGCGCCGCCAGCAGCAGTATGCCCGCCACCAGTCCGCCCCCGATAGCGGCGCGTGTGGTTGATGTCATCGGACGACGCAGGCGGTTTTCTACGAGAGGGGTGCAGGCGAATGGGGCTAGAGCCCGAGCAGCACGAGCGCAAGACCCGCCAGACCGAGCCCGATCTTGTTGGGGGGCGACAGCTGCTCGTTCCAGACCGTGATGCCGAGGAGGGCCGCCAGGGTCATGATGGCGATATTGTTCACCGGAAAGACGAACGGCCCCGGCAGTGCTTCGATGGCCCGCAGCAAAAACTCAAGCGATCCATAGTTGACCACCCCAAGCACAACGCCCCACCCAATGGCTTTGGCCGTGGGCCACTCGCCACGCTGGAGACCGCGCCGCAGAACGATGACTGCCCCCACCAGAAACGCGACCCCGAACGCAAGCATCAGGAACAACACGCGGCTGTTTTCGGCGCCGAACCCCTCTTCAAACGCCTTCATCGACACGTCCACCGCCCCGCCGAGGCAGAAGGTGAGCGCCAGCACCCCAACGGCCCGCCAGTCGACCGACGGGACGGTAGCCTGTACCGCCGCTCCATGCCCCGCCCGGGCACCAGACGACGCCGGCACCGGCTCCGGCGACGACCGCCGATGGGCCAGCAGAAAGAACGCCCCCATCGCCAGCACCATTCCCACTCCCTGCGCTCCGGTGGGCACCTCCCCCCACACCAACCACGACGCCAAAAACGGCACCACCACCGACACCCGCATCACCCCGATGGCCAACGACATGCCCGCCACCTCCGTGGCCCACGCCAGTGCAAAAAAGCCGGCAATGAGCACCACGCCCGTGCCCACCCCGAGCGTTCCAAGCGCCAGCGACAGCGTAAGCCCCTCCTCAACCGACCGTCCCCCAATTCCTAGCAGGATCACCGCTACGCCCACGGCCGCCGCATAGTTCACGGTCAGGAGCGCCGTGCGGTCGAGCCGCAACCGACCGGCGTGCTTAAAAATCACACCGATGGCGACGCTACACGTAACGGCACACGCCAGAAAGACCATAGATCAGGTACCTGAGTTGGAATGCAGACGACCGCCTCGCCCCTAATTCTCCGACACGAAGGTGTAGTAGCGAAGACGAGACGGCATAGGCTCGTAGTCGCGGATGAGGAGATCCGGGGGGACGTGGACCCGAGGCGTCACGTACCCGGTGGTGTCGGAGCGGATTTGGTCGTACGAGACCGTCGCAAAAAACTCCGACGAGCGCCGGGCCTTGAACAGGTCTCGAAACAACACACGGTACCGAATACGAATCGTAGACGGCTGTAGCGAAACGAGGCTTTGTTCCGATGGCACCCCGGTGACCTCTACCTCCACCTCCCGCGTTTCTTCGGCGAATCGACCGGCCCGGGCTGTGAGGGTAACCGCCTCGGGCATCACCTCCACGAGGCCCTTCAGGGTATCGGCGAGAGGAACTTCCACTTCGACCGTATCCTGCAGATTCTCGACCGTTGTGAGATCCGTCGGCCATACGTACATGCCCTCGATAACCGACTGCGCCCCCCGCACCGTCACCGAGTCGGGATCGAGCTCGGGAGGACCAATGAGCTCGTACGCCTCCGCTACACTGATGTCGACGCGGTTCCGGACCGGTACCTGCCGGGTTTCCAGGGGGTCGAGCTTGACCTCAAACGAGGTGGGCGTCACACTCTCCAGCTGCACCGACGTGCCCTGCGGAAGATCAATCTCGTCCTCCACGTTTACTTGGCCGGTCGTGGCGCTTACCGTGACGACCGGGGGCGTGTAGAGGAGGCGAATCAGGTCGAGTCCCCGTCCCCGCATCTGTACCCGCACGTGAGAAGGCGGCCGCTCGGCAAGGGCCTGCCCCTCCGGCGTTTCCACGACCTCCACCGGCAGCCGGATCGTCTGTGAGCGCTCTTCCCCTAGGGTCAGCGACAGCCAGAGGACGAAGGAGAGCAGCACACAGACCGTGATCGCAATGCCCCGTTGCGGGTCGGCGTCGCGCCCCGGAGTTTCGTCGCCGGAGTCCACGAGGAGCCGGAGCCAGTCCCAGAAAATGGCACCTTGGGAGTCGTTCGACGAAGCCACGACCTCGCGCACTGCTTGAAAGGAAAACGACGTACCGCCGCTACACGCACCGCCCCGCCGTGTGTTCGACTCACTGTCCTACTCGTTCTTCCACCGCGGGGCCGCGTCGCCACTAAACGTGTGTCCCCCCCACACATTGTGCACGGTGCGCCGCACCCACTGGAGGGCCGCGGCCCCGAGTTGCCGAAGGACCTGCACAGCGAGAGCCGGCCGCCAGTCGGTGGGCGGACGGGCATAACCGTTAGCAGCAAGCCACCGCCCCGCGATTCGTTCTACGATCACCCGCTCGGCCTCCGGCATCTGCGTGCGCCACTTCTCCCGGTTGGAGGCGTCAATCGGACGTGTGCTCTTCGCCTTCCAGGGCTCCCGTTCGGCATCGAACGGCTGTGTCATGTCTTCCTCCTGCTCCCCCAACATGACTGGCTGAAAGGAGGTCCCGAGGAACGCACAGACGTCGCGGAGCGAGGCCTTGGGCTCGGCAATCAAGTCTTCGTACCGCAGGGCATAGAATCGTCCCTCGTAGTCGTGCCGGTACTGCTCCACGAGCCGGGCGTAGGTGCGCCACGTCCAAGCTTGCTCCGGCAGCGTGGCGCGGCTCCAGGGCATCGACTGCAACGAGAGGCACACGTCGCGGGGATCGCGCACGATGGCCACGACGACGGCCTCGGGAAACTGACGGGTCATTTCAGGGACAAAACGGAGATGATCCGGTGTCTTTTCTCCCCAGGCGGGGGCGCCGGACCGAGCCGCGTAGGTATCGAGTAGCGCCCGTAGCACGTCGCCGTGGGTGGGGTCCGGTGCCGACTGCACGTGGTCCCGGACGCGCGCTTTTTCCTCAGGGGTCAGGGCCATGTCCTGCACGCCCGGCTGCTGGAAGAGGCGGTCGAGCATCCGTAGGGCATCGGCCGTATCGGCGACCGGCACCCCCGTCCAACACCGCGTAAAGTAGTGCGTCTCCGGAGCCATGACGAGGCCGGGATGCGCGCCGAGCAGGCGGCTGAGCAGTGTGGTACCGGAGCGCGGCATACCCACCACAAACACCGGATGGCGCGGCACTGGACGACTACTCATCGGCATCGAGCACGCGTCGGTACAAGTGTTCGGTTTGCCGGGCGAGCCGCGGCCACGCACGGTTGTCGAGCGGTACCCGGTCGGGGCGGGCGTCTGTTTCGGCCCAGTCCATCGCCTCCGCCATCGTTCCGGCCGTCAGGTCGCCCTCGTACGTCCGCACCCACTCGGCCCCCACCTCCGCCTGCAACTCGCTCATCGCCCCCCGGTCCGGCACCAGCACGGGCCGGTCGAACGAGAGTGCGAGCAAGGCCGTGCCGGACTGGAGGATGTGATCGTACGGTAGCACAATGAGGTCCGCGGCGCCGAGCACAGTCGCCATTTCGTCGTTCTCGATGAACCGCAGGTCCGTCCGGATCCGGCCGTCCCCCTCGGCCGCGTTCAGAATCTCGCCCTTCAACGTCTCCGAGACGGGATTCCCCGCGATCAGTAGACGCGCTTCGTTATCGTCCCACGCCCGAAACGCCTCGATGAGGCGCGGGACGTTTTTGTAAGGCCGGACCCGTCCGATAAACGTCGCTAGCCGGGCCTCGTGGGGCACGTCGAGCGTGCGCCGTGCTTTCGATTGAGGCACAGGATCGGGGTAGGCCGGGCGGTAGTGGCCGTGGGGCACGACGGCGCGGGGCACGCGGTGCAGCGATGGGAAGCGCGCGAGCGTCTTTTTCTCAGCGACCCGGCTTAGGGTGACGATCCCATCCACCATCGGCCGAAAGAGCCGCCAGAAGAGCCGCTCGAGTTTCGGGTGTCGCGACTCGTGCGGGCCCAGGTCGTGCACCGTCCACACGAGCCGGGCGCCCCGAGCTCGCGCCCACGCAAAGAGGAGAAGTTCCGCCGCGACGTAGGCCGTGGCCGTCGCCAGGGAGGGGTAGCTCAGAAAGTCGTCCGGCCAGTGCACGTGCCAGACGTCGTACGAGCCGGTGAGCGCGCGCCGCAGGGTAATGTTGTCCACCCGAACACCCGTCGCCGCCTCCATCGCCTCGTAGAGCAGGCGCGTGTAGGGGTTTCCCGTTTTGTTCTCAAATGCAGGCCAGCCAAGGACTTTCAATGTTGAAATTTCGGGTATCGAATTTCGAATTCACGTCATCGGCCTCCCTCTCATTCCCCTTTCGCAGCCCGCACGCCGTCACTGTTCGAGCCAGTGCGAGAGGTCGCGGTCGAGGCGGTTCTCCAAACGGTGCACGTGGGGCCGAAATGTCTCGATGAGCCGGGCCCGCACCGCCGGATCCATGGGGGGCTTGTCGAGGTTTCGGTTCTTCAGGTCGTTGACCCAATCGACCACGACGTCGGGCAGCAGGGGCACGATGGCTTTTCGTAGCGGCGCGGCGGCCGTGAGGAGAGCATGGATTATCCGCGATCGGGGCACGCCCGAGGCGTTCACGCGCCGGTCGTCCGGCTCGAACGAGGGGTCGACGCCGAGGAAGCGGAACAGATCCTGCCGGATCGCCGCCGGGTCTTCGAGGAAGTCATCGAAGAGGTAGACGCGAAGCTGCTCGCGAGGAAAGCGGTCGAGATAGCGTTTCAGTTGCTCGTCGTAGCGGCCCCGATCCACGTACCGCCCCAGGGCCCAGTGGTTCGCAATGCGCTCCTCCTCGGCGTCGAGCGCCATTTCGAAGTCGGTGAGGGGCTCGTCCTGGTCCCGCACAAAGTGCAGAAACTCCGAGTAGGCCCGCTCCACGGGGTTGCGGAGCATGACAACGAGCCGCGCCTCCGGCACATACCGCTCAATGTTGACCGGCGCGTCGGGGTGGTAGAGGTACCAGTGCGAGGCCTCGCCGCGGGCCGTCTCGTCGGTCGTCCCGGCGAAGAGCTCCTGGTACCGGTCGAGATCCGTGATGGACGCGTGGTTGACCCCCTCGGGCCGCTGATCGATCGGCGCCTGAAAGTCGGGCGCGTTTCCAGCGAACGCGAAGAAATTCGGCTCCTTGACCGGACTCATGAACACGTCCGGGTGCTGATCAAGGGCGGTATAGAGCGCCGTAGTGCCCGCCTTCATGGCGCCCAGGATAAGGAAGGTGGGCATGTGCTCGGGGTCGACGGCGGGGTCAGAAGCGGGCATAGGCTACGGCGTGTCCAACCAGTGCGACAGGTCACGGTCGAGCAGGGCCTCCAGACGGTGCACATCGTCGCGGTACGCCTCCATGAGCCGCTGTCGGGCCGCCGTGGACATGGGCGGCTTCTTTAGGTTCGCGTTTTTGGCGGAGGTCAGCACACGATCGCGGACCCATTCCGGCAGGACACGCCGCGCCCCCCGACGGAGCGGGTGGTCGGGGGTGTGAAGAAACTCCTGAAACCACTGCCACCGCGGGTAGCCAGTAGAACGGCGTGGCGCCCCCACACTTGGCTCGAATGTCTCGTCGATTCCAAGCGCCCGGTAGACCCGCTGCGCAAACGCGACGGTGTCTGCCTTGAGGTCCTCGAAGAAATACACTTGGATCTGTTCGTCGGCAAACCGCTCACGGTACCGAGCGAGCTGCGCGTGGTAGAAGCCCATGCGGCGGTAGTGCCAGGACCACTCCCAGCCCTTCTCGATGCGCCCCGCCTCGGTATCAAGCGCCGCTTTAAAATCATGGATCGGCTCTCGCCCGCTCCGCACGAGGTGCAGGAAGTGAGAGTAGGCTCGCTCAACCGGATTGCGGAGAATGGCAACCAAGGTCGCGTCGGGGCAGTGCTCCGCGATCAGCCGCGGCGCATCCTTGTCGTAGAGGTACACCGGGGAGGCCTCCCCCACCACCGTCTCGTCCGATGCCCCATCGAATAGCGCGCGGTAGTCCTCCATCGTGTACACCGCCCCGGCCTCCCGATTCGACGCCTCGTCGCCCGGTCCCACCATTGCCGGCGGATTTTCCGCGTAGGCGAAGTAGCGTGGCTCCTTGACCGGGCTCATAAACACGTCCGGGTGCTGCTGGAGATAGTCGTAGAGCGACGTGGTCCCGGACTTCGCCGCCCCAATGATCAATGTGTTTGGCAAGCGCGCCATGAAGAGAAATTCGTTCTCGGGCGTGATCAGGATGCAGCGGCGGAGACCGCGTTTAGTTGCTCAGCCAATCGCTCCGCCTGATGTACGCGGTTGTGGTCTTGAATGTCCGTCCACGCAGCTCCCGACGCGGGGTCGCCCTGTTTCCACGCCTCGTAGTGCGTCGAAATCAGTTCCGTCATGCGATCCACGTCCCCCCAGTCCACTACTTCGCCCGCCGAGTGCCGACGCAGGAGCGCGTCCGCATCGCCGCCCGACGGTCCCACCCCGAGCACTGGCCGTCCACTGGCGAGGTACTCGTAGAGCTTGCTCGTAATCATGCCCGACGCCTGCGCAAATTGCTCGATCACGAGCAGTAGCAGCGTGCTACGGGCCATGCGACGGAGCGCCTTGTCGTGCGGCACAAAATCGTCCACCGTCACGATCGGCGTCAGGCCGTGCTGCGCAATCGATCGCCGCACCGCCGGGTCCACCGCCCCCGTCAGGTGCACGCGGAGGGTCGGGATGCGGCCGTCGTTTCGCAGGCGAGCCAGCGCCCGCCACAGCCCCCTGGGGTTGCGGCTCGCGTACAGCTTGCCCACGTGCGCGAGCACAAAATCATCCGACAGCGCCGGCTGAACGGCCTCGAAGTCGTCCGAATCAAAGCCATTCTCCACCACCCCGTACCGGTTCTCCGCCTTGGTCGCAAAAAGCTCGGCCCACGACGGGCTCACAGTCGTCACGGCATTGGCCTCCTTCAACACGGAGCGCTCAAGGTGGGCATCGATCCGCTTTGCCCATCGGGTGTGAGGAAACTCGTCGTAGTAGCTGATGTCGGTCCACGGATCGTGCAAGTCGGCGATCCAGGGCGTGTCGGCGGTTCGGTGCAGCGACCGACCGATGAGGTGCACGGAGTGAGGGGCTCCACTGCTCACCACCGCGTCGTAGCCCTCTTGTTCGAGAAGTTGCCGGCCCTGCCAGACCGCAAACGGCCACCATCCAACCCGGGCGTCCGGAATGAAGACATTGGCACGAATCCAGCGGGCCACCTCCTCCAGAAGTGACGATTCGTCTTTGCCCAGCGATCCCGCGGGAATGTCGTCCTCGTCGCCCCCTTTCAGCCGGGCGTAGAGCGCAATGGGGTCGAACGAAGGCGTACGGTGCACCGTCACCGAGTCCGGGACCGTCGATAGTAGTGAGGGATCACGGTTGGGATACGCCCCCTCCCGCACCGTCAGCACGTCAACGTCCCATCCTGCATCGGGCAGATGCTCAATAAACTGCAGAATCCGCTGCGCGGCCGGGCCGCCGGCGGGCGGGACGTAGTAGGCAATTAGCAGAACGCGACGGGGCATGCAGCGGGATGGCTTTCGGGACCAGAGGACAGCGGCACGGGAAGCAACTTTACTTGGAATCAGGTGATCCCTGCACTTGCATGCAGTGGCAGGCAGCATTGCAGGCGGCCCCGCACAGACGCTGCGTCAATCCTCCACCAAAACTCGGAACGGCGCTCGATTCCGTCGAAGTTGCCTGATTTCTTAGAGAATGTCTATTTTGCTTCTGGTGTCGTAAGGTCGCGGGGCCCTGCCGATTTCACTCCGACGCGCTCACACGTTCGCTCACTCTGCCGACGCATGGACACGCCCTCAACGGGCGAGGCCTCGTCTCGTCCCCCTGCCGATTCGGAAAATGGTGACGAGACGACCCGCTACACCGACCGTATTCTGAAGGGCGGCGGTTCGGTATTTTCCGGATCGATGGTGGCCAAAGCGGTTGGCTTTGTCTTGCAGATCGTTCTCGGGCGCAGCTTCGGCAAAGCCCTGTACGGCGTCTACAGTTACGGACTCACCATCCTTCGCGTGGTCCGGGAGCTGGGCACACTCGGCCTGCAGAACGGCGTCGTGCGGTTCGGGGCGGAATATCACGAGGGCGGGGATGAGTCGCGGGTGAAGGGAACATTCTTGGCGGTCGGAGGGCTGGGATTGGGGACTGGCCTCCTCCTCGGCGTGGCCTTCTATCTCGCCGCCCCGTGGCTGGCCGCGAACACCCTCGAAAACACGAACGACCCGTTGATCTTCCAGCTCTTCGCGGTCGGGCTGCCCTTCTACATCCTCACCTACCTCGGATCCCGCATGGCCCGCGCCCTCGGCCAGATGCGGGTGGATGTGCTGCTCGATTCCATCCTCCAGCCAGCGCTCTTTCTTCTGCTCACAGGCATCCTCGTGCTCTTCGGTCAGGGCTTCACGACGGCCCTGTACGCGTTTCTGGCTTCTACCGTGCTGGCCGCCGGAGCGTCAGTCTACGCCGTTTACCGGCTGTTTCCACCGCTTTTTTCGTCCCTGTCGCCCTCGATCGACCTCCGGCGCCTGCTGCGCTTCTCGCTCCCCATCGTGGGGGTGAGCCTCGCCAGCATGGGCCTCGCCCGGGCCGACCGGATTATGCTCGGCATCCTGGCCACCGAAGACGCGGTGGGCCTCTACACAGCCGCCTCCAAAATGTCCGTTCAGCTACGGTTCGTCCTGTTCGCGCTTACCGCCGCCTTTTCGCCGGTCATCTCGGAGCTCTACCACAGCGACCGGCGCGGCGCTTTGGCTCAGCTCTACGCTGACACCGTCCGCTGGATCGCCCTGGGCACCCTGCCCCTCGCCGTGGTCCTCATGGTGTTCGCCCCGGACATCATGACCCTCTTCGGCGCGGACTTCCGGGAGGGAGCGGTACTGCTTCGAATCCTGGCGGTCGCTTACATCGTGGTGGCGGGCTCCGGGTCCGTGGGGCACATGCTGCAGATGTCGGACCACCAGGATTTTGCGTTCTGGGTCAACGCGAGCATGGCTGTCCTGAACGTGGGGCTCAACTGGATTCTCATTCAGTGGTACGGCGTCGTCGGAGCGGCAATTGCGACGAGCGTGGCGCACGTACTGGGAAACGTCTTCCAGCTATGGGGCCTCTACGCCTTCACCCGCATCCAACCCTTTCGGTGGGCCCTATGGAAGCCCCTCGTGGCGGCAGGGGCAGCGGGCGGGGTGGCGTGGGGACTGTTTGCACAACTCGCCGCCCCGAGCCGCTGGCTGGTGGGGATCCCGGCGGCCCTGTTTGTCTACGGCGGTGTGGTGTTCGTGCTGGGCCTTGCACCCCGCGATCGCGCCATTGTGGACGATCTATGGGCGGAACTGCGGGCTCGGCTCGGCGCGTAGCCGAAGGGGTTGGCGTTCGCGGCAGGATCCAGCGGCCCCACACGGCAATTCATAGACGGAGCACGTGCTTTTCCTCAGCCCGTTTCTTTCATGTCGCTCGTCGACGACATCGAAACCTTTGTTCGGCGGCGGTACCTGTTTGTGCGTCAGCAACTTCGGCACCTACAGGCCGGGCTCGGATACCTCTCCGGCCGGCCGCTGCCGGAGACGCGGTTCGTGCTGTTTGGACGCGGGCGGTCGGGGACCACGGCGCTGGTGAGCATGCTCGACGACGTGCCGGGGCTGCGGTGCGAGGGGGAGGTCCTCCACAACTACGTCCCGTTTCCCTACCGGCACGTGCTGGGACGGGCGGCCCGCTGCAGCGCCCCCACGTACGGCTGCAAAATCCTGAGCTATCAGATCCAAGACGTACAGCGTCCGCCCGGCCGGCCCGAGGACTTCCTCCGCACCCTGCACCGCGAGCACGGCTTTCGGATCCTGTACCTGCGCCGGACGAATCTGGTGCGGCACGCCCTCTCCAACATTCAGGCGCGGCGGGACACGTTTCACCGAAAGAAGTCCGACCCAGATGCCGGGCCGGCGGCCCTTCACGTAGACCCTACTCATGTCGTCGAGTGGATGGAGAGCAGCGAGAGGCTGGGCGCGTACGAGCAGACGCTTCTCGACGACCTGCCGCACCTCCCCCTCACCTACGAGACGCACATCCGCGACGCGGAGGCCCACCAGGCGACCGTCGACACGGTGTGTGACTTTCTGGGCATCGAGTCGGGCCCGGTGGAAAGCAGCTACCGCAAGGTGGCCCCGCCGGCCCTCCGCGACCGGGTGGCCAACTACGACGAACTGGCTGCACACCTGGCGGGCACGCAGTACGAAACGTATCTTGACTGACCCGTTGCCCGTTCACCTGCCGGACGACGATGGGTCGTGATTGGCGACCGCGAGGCCGTGGATACAGACGTGCACGTCTGAGGCGTACTGGTATGCATCCACCAGCTCACCGGTCGGCCAGTCGATTTGGAGAATGGCCGCGGGGGAGACGCCCACGAACAGCGTATCGCCGTGCCGGACGAGCCCCCGCACGAAGAGTGGCTTCGCTACTGAATCGTCCATCACACCCACCTTTCGCGCCACCTCCTTGCCCCAGTACGCGGGGAGTTTCCACCGGATAAGGTCGCGCACCCATTGGTAATCGGTAAGGTCGAGGGTGCGTCGGAGCGTCCCGCGTTGTAGATCGTAGGCCCGCACGGCCTTTCCGAACGAGTCGTTGACGAGGGCGAGGCCGTCGTCCCCGATGATCAGGTTGTGCCCGCCCTGCAGCCGCTCGTGGCGCAGCACCACCTCTCCACTCGTCAGGTTTGCCACGGCCCCGTAGGCATTGAGTAGCGCGTAGAGGGCCCCATCGTGCACCTCCACCGCATTAAGATGAAGGTGGCTTTCCGAGTTCGTTGCGGAGGGGTCGAGGAACCGGAGCCGATTGTCGGCGGACTTGTCGAGGTTGAGCGGCGCCAATCCGAGAGCCTCCTGCAGTCCCGTCATTTCGCGGGGCCAGAGCGCCTGGGTTCGTGCCCCCGTCTCCAGGTCGTATTCCACCGCCGCATCGATCGCCGTCGATGTCACCCACACGGTGCCGCGATCGGTGCAGGTCATCTCGTGGAGCCCCACCATGAGCCCGTCACTGAGAGCATCCACACGGTTCAGGGCCGCGTCGTATTGCTCGAGCGTGTGGTAGGTGGAGGCGACAATGCGGTCGCCGACCCGACGGATGCCGCGGCACCCGCGCCCGTTGCCTCGAGGATTGGGATCTTCCTCGATGGTGGGGTTGCGGGGCCGAATGGAGACCGTCGCTTGCACGGTCTTCGTGTCCCAGTCGAGACGGACCAACTCGCCCCCCTCCGCAATGGGGGCAGCCCGCACCACCGTCCCGAACACCAGTTCGGACACGTCCGTGCCGGAGGCCGTCCCAAAGGACGCCCCCCGTCCCAACATCGTCGCTACATCATCGAAGGCCTCCGTTAGGGCGTCAGGGTCGATCATCAAGCGACGTCACCAGCGTTGTGCGGCCAAAACAGACGTGCGGGGTCCCCCCGCTGCAATCGAGACGCTCGAATCCGACCGTCCCCGTCCCTGTTCCAGAACTTGCGCGGAGATGTCCCCTGCGCGTCCCCCTTCCTACTAGACGGCTCGACCCCCCGCGACGCAGAGGATTTCCCCCATGGATCGCCCGATTTTCGTTGTCGGCTGCCCGCGCTCCGGGACCGGCATTCTGCACCAGTTGGCCCGGCTCCATCCGCGTGTGGCGTGGATCACCCCTTTTAGCAACTGGGTGTGCGGCAAGTCGTGGTTTCGCGTCGTGCCGCCCCGTCTCGCCCAGCGCGTAGAATGGATTCTCCACCGCCTCCCCAACGCGCTTCTTCCCCCGCTCCTGCGCGGCCCGTATGACGGCTCCCTAGGATTGCCCACCGTCTACGAAACCCACGAGGGGCATTCCATCTGGAACCGGGTGCTTCCGCCCGCCGACAACCACCGGGCCACGGCGGACGACGCAACCACGGCCCTGCGCACCGAACTGCACGACGTAGTGGACTGGCATCGTCGCTACCACCGGCGGTCCCGCTTCGTGTGGAAGACGCCCCGGAATGCCTTCCGCCTTCCCTTCCTCCACGCCCTCTTTCCCGAGGGCCACATCGTCCATCTGCTGCGGGACGGACGGGCCGTGGCGGCCTCCATCCTGAAACGCCGCCGCGCAGGCAAGGGACTGCAGGCGTGGTGGGGCGCTCGCCCGCCAGGATGGCGTTCCATGCAATCCGCCTCCCCCATCGAGCAGGCGGCGTGGACGTGGCATCAATCCGTCGCCCAGGTCCGGGCCGACGCGCCGATTCTGCCAGAGGATCAGTTTCTGGAGCTGCGGTACGAAGACCTACTCCAAACGCCCGGCGCGGTGATGCGTCGATTCTTCAGCGCCGTCGGCCTCGACCCTAATTCATTCTTTACGGCGGAGAACCGGCGGCAACTCGACAAAGTGCGCCCGCCACAGAACACGTGGCGGACGCGGCTGCGGGACGACCAAATCGCGGCGCTGGGCGAGATAATCGGCCCGGCGCTGACCAAATACGGATATGACGACGCCTCTACCGCCTAGCCTTTGCGGCTGGACTCTGCTTTATCCTGACCTACGCGTCTGTCTCACCATTTTCCCCCGCCGCCGGCCCCCACCGACGCCGTGCCCGAATTCCAACGAACGTGAGCACGCCGCCGTAGACGAGGACAGTGCTCGTCCACGCGATCCAGCGCCCGTACCGGTCCGCCGATGGCTCGAAGCGCATCACGAGCGTGTGCTCCCCCTCCGGCATGTGCACGCCGCGGAGCAGATAGTCGACGCGATGGATGGGCACCTGTTCTCCATTCAGGTACGCATTCCAGCCCGCCGGATAATACACCTCGCTCGCCACGAAGAGGCGCGGGGCATCCGTGTCCACGGACCAGCGGATTTCCTCCGGCGCGTACGACTCCAAGCGTACCGCGGCGGTGCTATTGCTATCGATGGGTGTGACCGGCGCGTCGAGGGGCTCGGGGAGGAGGGCCGTCTGCCGCGGGTCGAACGAGGACGAGCGCAACCGTGCCCACGTCTGCTTCGGCTCCTCCACCACCTCCGCCTGCCCCACCAGGAAGCCCCGCGGCACGGTGTCGGTGTTCTCGAGGACCAGCACACCGGACTGCTGGCTACGGTAGGCCACCTCGGTGCCTGGCAACTGCTGACGGGCGGCGATGTAGCGGGTGTTCATCAGGTCCAGGGCGTTCTCGTTCGGCCCACTGCGGCCGGTGACCTGCAGGACGTGGTCGAGGTAGTCCTGATAGCGCTGCAGCTTGGCCCCGTGATACCCCCCCACGTTCTCGTAGTGGTACGACGGGCGCGCGGAACTGGTCGGGTCGCCCTCCACCAGCGAGAGGACGCGAAAGTGTCCCAGACCTCCAGCCTCTTGTTGCTGCTTCTTGATAAATTGGTCGAACTGGTACGTGGGGATGGACTGGTCCACCTGCTGCGACGAGTAGCGTTCGTCGCCCATGTATCGCGAATCGACGCCCCACAGATCGATCCCCACAATCGCGACGAGTCCGAGCCCCGCTACCCACGACGGAATCGTCTCGCGGCGGAACAGCACGAGGGCCCCAGCGGCCAGGAGCACAAAGAGCAGGGTCCGTTGCGCATCCGTCGTGAAGGCACCGCGGCGCTGCTTCTTGAACTTCTGCATCTGCTGGTCCACCGCCTGTTGCACCCGCGGATTTTGCGGCGATACGTTGGGATTTTGGCGGAGCAGGGCCTGCCGGATGCGCTGCCGCTCATTTGGCTTCTCGAAATCGAGAACCGTGTTGGGCGTCAGCCACACGAGCCCCACAATCCCGAACACCGCCCCGAACGAGAGGAGGATCGGGCGCAACCGGGCATCCGTGCGTTGGCTCCGCCGTTTTCCCCGCTGGTCGTCCCGCCGAAGCGCATAGTCGAGCCCGATGCCCGCGAGGATGGCCAGCGCGAGGGTCGTGATGCTCAGCCACATCTCCGGCCCCCGGAAGGCATCGAAGAACGGGAAGTACCGAAACATCGGCCAGTTAATCCACGCGGCGTACTTGCCCAACGCAAAGAGGGCTGTCCCAAGCACGCCGAGGCCTACCCCCCACACCAACCAGGTGCGCACCCGCCACACCGCCAGGCCCGCCAGGGCGATAACAACGCCTCCCAGGTAGTGCGGTCCCTCCGTGAAGGTCTTGGGGCCCCAGTACGTTTGTCCGCCGCCGCCAAAGGCCTCCGCCACCACGAACGTGAAGAGCTCGCCCGGTCCGTGACTCCACCGCATGGCCGGCACCCAGCCCATGCCACCTCCGCCCTCGCCCCCCGTCGCCGCGGCCGCGGCACCCCGTACCGAGAACTGCTTGTGCTGGTACCGCGCCAGGTAGGGCTGGGCCGCCATGGCCAACCCCAGTACCGTGCCCAGGGCCAGCCAGCCGGTCGACGTGGCCAGCCGAGGCACCCGGTCCTCGCGGACGGCCCCAATCACCTCCACGAGCCACCAGAGCGCAAGCAGCATGCCCGTGTAGAATACGATCTGCGGATGCTTCGCCCGAAGTTGAAGTGCAAGGGCTGCCGCGAAGAGTAGTCCCCCAAGCAGCGAGGGGTTGCGCAGCGTGTAGACGAACGCCAGCAGGACGTACGGGGCGTAGGCCAGGGCCACGAACTTCGTCCCGTGCCCCACGCCGATGATAATGGGGATGTACGTCGTAAACCCGAAGGCCAGTCCCGATAAGAGCCCGGACAGGTGGTTGCGGGTGAGGTAGAAGACCAGCAGATATACCCCCGCCATAAGCACGAACAGGTGGCCTACCGGCCACGCAACTCCGCGGACCGCGTTCACGAGAGTGTCCACCTGCGCGACCGCGAGCTTGTAGTTGATGTAGGGCGTGCCGCTGAACACATTGGGGGCCCAGCGGGCCCACTCCCCCGTCTTCTCATGGTGTTCGATGGTTACCTGGGCGTTGGCCCGGAAGGTGATGCTGTCGGTTCCCTGGATGCTCTTTCCCTCAAAGACAGCGGGCGCGTAAAAGGCCAGGGCCACGACCAGCAAAATGCCGAGGCACGCCGCGTGACGGGTGGTGGGCGAAACCCGTCCCCAGAGCGTGTCTGCCTGGTCGGCGCGCGGGGAAGGAGACCGGGTGGAGGAAGCCATGAAGGGGAAACCGCTGACGCAAACGCGATGAGGCCAGCGGACACAGAGGTCCGCTTGTTTCTACAGAGGCCTCGAAACGGTGGGTCAAATTCGCTGTTCCAGCGGCGCTACCCATTGGGGCTCAATGAACGGATGGAGACATGGACGCGCGAGCCCACGTCCATCTTCTCCAGATATCTCCACGTCCAGCCTCCCCATCGCCCCCACGTATCGTGGATACCCTCAGCCACTGCCCCCTCTGCCAGGGCGGGCGCTTTCGCCCCTTCCGGACGTGCCGCGATCACACCGTTTCGGGCGAGTCCTTCGACATCGTTGAGTGCAAGGCGTGTGGCTTCCGCTTTACGAACCCGCGGCCCAGTGCGGATGCGCTTGAGCAATACTACGAGAGCGAAGACTATACGCCCCACCAGGCCACCAGCCAGGGCCTAACCGACACGCTCTACCGAGCCGTGCGCTTCTACACGCTACGCTCGAAGCACCGGCTTATTGCGTCGCTCGTGTCCGATCCCTCTAGTCGACTGCTCGATTTTGGATGCGGGACGGGGGAGTTTCTGAACCTCTGCCAGTCCCGCGGCTGGGCGGCACGCGGGCTGGAACCGGACCCAACCGCCCAGAAGGTTGCCACCCAGAAGTACGGATTGATGGTGGACACTCCGGACCAGATTCAAACGCTTCCGGACGACCATTTCGACGTGATCACGCTCTGGCACGTACTGGAGCACGTCCCAGAACTCCTCGAAACCGTTGAGCAGCTTAAACGCACTCTCGCCCCCGAGGGCACCCTAGTCGTGGCCGTTCCCAACTGCACCGCCTTCGACGCCCAGTTCTACGGCGAATACTGGGCTGCCTACGACGTGCCCCGCCACCTGTATCACTTCCGCCCGGGCGACGTGCGCCGACTCTTCGACCAGAAGAGTATGACGGTGACTGATATTCGCCCGATGCGGCTCGACGCGTTTTACGTGTCGCTTCTCAGCGAGCAGTACCGCAACGGATGGCTTCTGCGAGCCCCTCTCGTAGCCCTCTACTCGATCCTCTGGGCCGCCCGCCATGAGCACCGGCACTCCGCACAGCTCTACCTCATCCGGCACGAGGACGTGGCATGAACCGGGTCAACCTCTTCCTCATCGGCGTGAACAAAGCCGGCACAGGCTGGCTCTACTACCTGCTCGCCCAGCACCCCGACATATACATGGCGGCGGAGAAAGAACTCTACTTTTTCGGTGAGGAGGGCGTCGACGAGGAGCAAATCGCCACCCGTGCGGACTACCACGCCCACTTCCCATTCGGCGCCGACTATCGCTACTTCGGCGACGCTACAGTGATGTACTACCGAAGCGCCGCGACCGCTGATGCGATTTACTCCTACAATCCGGACGCGAAGGCACTGGCCATCGTCCGCGACCCTATTCAGCGGCTCCTTTCCCAGTTCCAGTACCACAAGCAGCTCGGCATCCTTGCCGAGACGACTTCTCTGGAGCAGGCCCTCGACGGCCGCGATCCTCAACTCCTCCGCGACAGCCACTACGAGGACACCCTCCCCGCCTACGCCGAGCGCTTTGGGCCCGCGCAGTTCAAGGTCGTGAGCCTGGAGGCGGGGAAGCAGGATCCCGACACGCTCTGGCAGACCCTTCAGACGTTTCTCGACCTTCCTCAGGCTCCGCGTCCGACTGAGAGTAGCCGCCCTGAAAACCCAACCGGCAGCGCGGCCTTCCGAGCCGTCTACCGGCACACCGTGCAGCCTCTTCGCCAAGCGTTTCCGGGTGTATACCGCCGGCTGCTTGGGAATGCCGGGGCGCGGTGGGCAAAGCGCGCGCTGCTCCGCCTGTTGGGTACGGCAGGAGCAAGGACAGAGGCGTTGTCCCCCAAGATGGAGACGCGGCTCCGCGATGAGTTTGCCCCCACCTACGCCTACCTGGAGGAGCTGGGGTTTGAGGTGTACGCCGATAAGTGATCTCAACTCGGCGGTTGGATCGCGTCTTCGATCGGCGTATCGCCCCCGTAGAGCGTTACGGCGTGGCCGATTGTCGCGTCGTGGTCGAGGCACTCCACCACGGCCTGTGCCACATCGGCTCGGGGGATGGGATCGCCCGCCTCCGGATCGGTGTCAAAGTAGGCCGCGACGCACCCGGTGCCCTCCTCGTCCGTGAGGCGGGTCGGACGCAGGATGGTCTCATCGAGCGACGACTGCTGGAGCGTGCGGTCGGCCACGTGCTTCGCCACGATGTAGGGCTTAATCGGCCCCTGTCGGCGTTCAGGATCGTCGGCGCCACGCGAACTGATCATGACGAACCGGTCGATGCCGTTCGCCTCACAGGCCCTCACGACCCGCTCGGCGCCCCAGAGATCGACCAGGATTGTTTTGTCCCAGCCGGTGCTTCCTCCGGCCCCCGCAGTAAAGACCACCGCGTCGGCCCCGTCAAGCGCCGAGGCAAACTGCCCTTCGAGGTCGCCGAGCATAGGCTTGGCCCCGCGGTCGCGGATTGGGTCGAATTGCTCCTCGGAGCGGACGACGCCGATGGGCTCATGGTCGGCCTCATTGAGGCGGGGGAGGAGGCGGCGCCCGATGCCGCCGTTGGCGCCGATGACTGCAATGCTCATCTCGTGTATAAATTCCGGTGTAGAAGGCAACTAGCTTTGGATGGCTACCCTATCCGTATCCTTGGTGACGGAAGGTTGTTGCGGCTCGGCCGGTTCGTCACTGGAGTCGCGATTTCGGTTCGGAAAACCGTTACGCCTTGAATGCGCCTCACAGAAGGCCCTGCACTTCGCCGCCGCAGTGGCATTCTGCTCCCTCCACTTGGCCAAGTGCTCCGTAATCGCTACACTGAGGGACCGCACAGTCATCCCCGCTCTTTGTCCTGTGAATGTCCCTGCACTCGATCCGTCTTGCTGCTGGAGCCATGCTGCTCCTGTGCGCTGTCGGTAGACTCGTCGGCGTCCCGTCACGGGCGACCGCCGCCCCAACGCAGTCCATCGCCTCCTCCGACACCACAGTCCTCGGCGTCGTCTGGACGCCTCCCGCCCCCACCGACTCGGCCCTACGCGAATTGAACCGAATCGACCGCGTCGGCGCCACGGCTGTCCGGCTCACGCGCCTTCCCAGCGACACCGTCGCGGCCCGTGCCACCACGCTTGGACTTCGCCTCTACGTCGACCTGCCAGTCGACCACATCCCGGCTTCGCAGCTCCGGGACGCTCTCAAGCAGGTGCAGCCCGGGCTGGAGCGCCTGCAGGCGCTCGCCCGCCGGCACCGCGCCATCACGCACGTTGGGCTCGCTCGGGGTGCCGAGACGACGGCACCGGCTGCCTGCGACGTGCTCCGCGCCTGGACCGACCGCCTCCGCAAAAGCACTCTTTCGATCGACACCTACTACGTCACTCCGTTCGCTCCCACGGTTGACCGCTGCGCCGGTGCGGTGGACCGAGTCCTGCTCGACCTCCGTGGTCACCCGGCCCCTGCGGAGCGATGGCACCAGTGGCAATCCCAGACGCAAACGGCAGGCATTGGCGCCCTGGGCACATGGATGTACGCCTCGGTTCCCCCTGGCCTACAGACCCCGCACTCCTCGGAACGACAGGCGCGCTACCTGGAGCATGCCCTTTCTGGATTGCTCGACTCGTCACGGACCTCTCCCCCCACCCTCTTCGTCGCCCGCTGGCAAGACCAAGCCTCCCCCCTTCTCCCCACGCGACACTACGGACTACACCGGGCCGACGGAGCGCCTCGCCCAGCGGCCCGGGTTGTCCAGGGGTTCTACACGGGAACCCAGCGCGTCTTTGCGTTTCCGTCGGGGCCTAAGCTGTCCCTGGAGGATCCTGGCCTCCTGCTGTTCGGGTGGGGACTCGTGGTTCTCCTCGGGGGACTCTACGCACAAAGCCTCTTTGTTCGCCAAACAGTGGCCCGCTACTTTCGAGCTCCGGGATTTTACCGGGACGCTCTCCGCGACGGGCACGATCTATCCGCGGGGGCCAACGGACTCCTCTTGGCCATCCTCGCAGGGGCACTCGGGACAGCCGCACTCCGCACGGCCGAACTGGCCGCCTCGTCGCCCGCCGCCGAACACGTGCTCGCGACCCTGCCCCCCCCACTACAGATTACGCTGGGCGGCGCCCTCGAGCACCCCATTGCGGCGGGCATTGCGGTGGGGGGCAGCACTGGGGCACTGCTACTGACCTGGGCGACCGTTCTCGTTCTGCTGGCGCGGGGCTGGACGCGGTTCTCGCCCCCTCAGGCGCTCATGCTAGTGGTCTGGCCCTGCTGGCCGGTCCTGCTGGCACTGCCCCTCGCACTCGCGACCGGCCCGGATGCCCCGCTCTCGCCTGCCTGGTTCGGGCTCCTGCTACTGGGTGGGGCCCCATTGGTGCTCCTCTCCATCACCGGCCGTGTGCTTTTTGACTACTGGGCCGTCACGGATCTGCCAGCGTGGCCCCTCCTTCTTGCCGTTGCGCTGAGCCCGCCCCCCCTCGGGGGCATAGCCCTCATTGCGCTAACGGCAGGCTACGACTTGTCCTTCCCGTTTCTGTGGCATCTCGCCACGCATACCTGACCGCCCCCCTCTCCTCCATCCGTCACAGGGCCCACGTCACCATTTCCGGATACAGAATGATGGCGATAAGACCCAACACCTGGATGGCGATGAAGGGCACGGCGCCCCGGTAGATCTGCGTCGTGCGCACGTCGTCCGGCGCCACGCCGCGCAGGTAGAAAAGGGCAAAGCCGAATGGCGGGGTGAGGAACGAAGTCTGAAGATTCATGCCCACCATCACCCCAAACCACACGAGCGCCGCGTCGGCCGTCGCCCCAAACTCTGGGGGCAGCAGGCGGGCGGCCGGACTTTGCAGAAGCGGGATGATGATGAACGCGATCTCGAAGAAGTCGATGAAGAAGCCAAGCACGAAGACCGCCAGGTTGGCCACAACGAGGAAGCCAATCACGCCACCCGGCAAGTTCGTGAGAAGCCCCTCCACCCAAAAATCTCCCCCAAGGCCGCGGAAGATGAGCGAGAAGGCGGTGGAACCTACGAGCAAAAACATGACCATGGACGTGAGGCGCATCGTCTCGTCCATGGTCTCGCGGAGGGCTTCCATCGAGAGACGACCGTTGGCCGCTGCGAGCAGGATGGCCCCCACAGCCCCCAGCGCCCCGGCCTCGGTGGGCGTCGCCAGTCCGGCAAAGATGCTGCCCAACACCAGCAGAATGAGGACCAGCGGCGGGAGCATAACCAGGGCGATGCGCCGCAGAAGCTGGCCCAGGGGAATGTCGCGTGTTTCTTCGGGAAGTGCGGGGGCGGCCTCGGGCCAGAGGATGGCCACCCCGCTCGCGTAGAGGGCGTAGAGGCTCGCCAGCGCCACCCCCGGCACGAGCGCCCCGATGAACAGGTCCCCCACGCTGATGCCCAGTTGATCAGCAAGCACGATCAGCACGATGCTCGGCGGAATAATTTGCCCGAGGGTGCCCGCCGCCGTAATGACGCCGGACGATAGCTCCTCAGAATAGCCGTACTGCAGCATCACCGGCATCGAGATAAGCCCCATCGCCACCACCGACGCTCCCACGACACCGGTCGCCGCCGCCAGCAGCGCCCCTACAAAGACGACCGCAATGGCGAGCCCCCCTCGAATGGTCCCGAAGAGCTGCCCGATCGTGGTGAGCAGATCTTCCGCCAACCGCGACTTCTCCAGCATAGTGCCCATAAAGATGAAGAAGGGCACCGCCAGGAGGATGAAGTTCGACATGATGCCGAAGATACGGGAGGGCAGGGCCTGCAGAAGTCCCCAGTCCAGCATCCCCACCTCCACCCCGATGCCCGCAAACACCAGCGCCGTACCGCCCAGCGCAAAGGCCACTGGATACCCTGAAAAAATGAGCAGGAGGGCCCCCGCAAACATGAGCGGGGCGAGCAGTTCGGTACCCATGAAGCATTGCGTCTTCGTCTCGGAGAGTTACGTCGGTGTGCCGCGTGCAACGGGAGTTGTGGACCGTGACAACCCTTCAGACATCACTCTTTATGCGTCTCCCCACCCCGGGGATCGCAGCCAGAATCCGAGAGCAGCATCAGGGATGAGTTCTGGCCCCGAGTGGAAGGATTGCTTCACCCAACTCGGGGACGCGACTCTCGCTCGGACGGATCGATGACCTCGTATCCCCGCAGCACAGCAATCTCGCGGATGAGCACGGCCCCGCCCTGCGCCATCACCAGTATGAGCGCCAGTGGGATGACTGTTTTGATGGGATATCGTGGCAAGCCGCCGGGATCGGGCGACCCTTCAAGGATGGCCCAGGAGTTTCCCACGAACGGGATCGACATCCACAGGACCACCCCGCAGAAGGGCAGCAGGAAGAGCACCGTGCCCAGCACGTTAATCCAGGCCCGGCCGCGCCGCGAGAGGCGACTGTAGAGGACGTCGACTCGCACGTGGTCGTCGTACTCCAGCGTGTAGGCCGCTCCCAGCAGAAAGACGAGGCTGAAGAGGTACCACTGCATCTCGATCCACATGTTGGAGCTCAGCCCCAATCCTGTGTACTTGTCGAGGTACCGGGCCAGGGCGTTGAACGCCCCGACGCCCACCATCACGAGCGTGAGCCAGTACAGCGCCCGACCCACACGGTCGTTGAGCCGGTCGATGTAGCGCGCCCATCGCAGCCAGCGGTCCATGTGCATGCTGTCGATCGATTGCGGAGTGGCGTCTGCACAGCAAGGGTACCGGTCGTGTGCCGCATCCTCAAATCAGCGTCGCTACGCTTCCCTGACGCGGCCACAAAATACAAAGTGGACCGCCCCCACCCGAGAGGGGTGGGCGACGGCCCGAATGGACGGGTCAAATGTGTCCCGACGAGGCTATGCCGTCGCCGGATCGGGCCCCTGTTCGATGGGCACCCCTACGAGGTTGCCCCACTCAGTCCAGGAACCGTCGTAGTTCCGAACGCGCGGGTGGCCGAGCAGCTGCGAGAGCACGAACCAGCTGTGGCTGGAGCGCTCTCCGATGCGGCAGTAGGCGATGGTTTCCTTGTCGGGCGTAATGCCACGCGCCTCGTAGATCTCCCTCAGCTCGTCGGCGGTCTTGAAGGTGCCGTCCTCGTTGACGGCCTCGCTCCAACTGATGTTATGGGCGCCGGGGATGTGGCCGCCGCGCTGGGCGCCCTCGTTCAGGCCGTCGGGCCCCAGCTTTTCGCCGCTAAATTCTTCCGGCGAGCGCACGTCGACCAACTCCACGTCGTCGCGGTCGAGCGTCTGCTGCACGTAGCCAGAGAAGGCGCGGATGGAGTTGTCGGGGGCGGAGGCCGACCAGTCCCCGTGCTCAACGTCCGGCTCGTCGGTGGTCAGCGGACGGTCCTCGGCCAGCCATTTCTTGCGGCCGCCGTTCAGCACCTTCACGTCCTCGTGGCCGTAGTACTTGAGCTGCCAGAAGGCCCAGGCGGCAAACCAGTTGTCGTTGTCGCCATAGAGGACGATCGTCGTGTCGTCGTCGATGCCCGACTCGCGAAGGAGCGCCTGAAAGTCTTCTTTCGAGGCCAGGTCGCGCGTCTGCGTATCGGCCAGCTGCGTTTCCCAGTTCCAGCCGACGGCGCCGGGAATGTGGCCCTCCGCGTAGGCGGAGGTGTCCACGTCGACCTCGACAAATTGCACGTCGGGATCGTCATGATGCTCGGCCGCCCAGTCGGTGGAGACGAGAACATCGGGGTCTGCGTAGTTGCTCATGGTTGGTCGTTGGTTTTGGATTGAGGGCTTTGGGTTGAGGGGTGTCGGGTGTTGAAGAGTTTGAGTGTTGGGGGTTTTTGGCCGGTTAATGGATTGGAGAAGAACACGGGGCACGGGGAATATTTGGCCGCAACCGGGGTGCGCCGGCTCTGCAAGGGGGGGTACAAACAGCTGAGACGAACGGCCGGAAGGGAACCGACTCCACGGGGGTTTTTCCTGCCACACATCGGACGGTGAGGGGACAACCCGTACGTCACACTTGGAGCAACCCCAGCGGCCTCAGATACAGTTCAGTCCCGAGGGGCCTCAGGGAGTTCAGAGTGACGGAAGGACCCGGCTACCGCAGAGACGCCGAGCCAAGCATCTTCGCTCTCAGCGACAGGACGCCGCCACACAACACAAACACGAACAGAGACACACCGGCGCAGTGAGGACCCGAAGGGTGGACGAGAAGTAACAACTGCGCACGTCCGTGTGACGCATGTGCGTGCGGCGATTCTGAACGAAGATGGACGAATGGACTGCCGGAGCGGCAGCCTGTCTGAATAAGACAATCCGTTGAATCTCGGACGGCGAGAGGGGTTTCGAGCCCGCCACAGACGTTCAACTCTCGTCACGAAGTGGTGGAGACGCCAAGCCGCGGGACTCTGGGCTCATGACTCCTCCTTTGCCTCCTCGGCGTACTTCTGCGCCCGTTTGACGATTTCCTCGTCGAGGTCTCGCTCTCGCCACTGTTCCAACCGCTCGGCCACGGCTGCCTCGTAGCCCTGCCCACTGGGATCGTAGAAATAGGTGCCCTGCATCTCGTTCGGGAGGTACTGCTGGGGCGTATAGTGCTCGCGGTAGGCGTGGGGGTACTTGTAGCCGTCGCCGTGGCCTAGGCCCTCCTTGTCGCGGCTCGGGTCTTTGAGGTGCTGGGGGATGTCCTCCGTCTGCTCCTCGCGGACGTGGTCGAGGGCGTCGAAGTAGGCGAACGTCGTGTTGCTCTTCGGCGCCGTGGCGAGGTAGAGGCAGCACTCCGCGATCAGGAACTGCCCCTCCGGCATGCCCACGTACTCGAAGCCCTCGGCCGCGCTCTGGGCCACCTGCAGAGCGCGCGGATCGGCCAGGCCCACGTCCTCCGCGGCGAAGATGAGCATGCGGCGCAGGATGAAGCGGGGCTCTTCCCCCGCGTAGAGCATACGGGCGAGCCAGTAGAGGGCCGCGTCGGGATCGGACCCGCGCAGGCTCTTGATGAAGGCGCTGATCGTGTCAAAGTGGGCGTCTCCCTCCTTGTCGTAGAGCACCGCCCGCTGCTGAATGGAGTCCTCCGCCACGCTCAGGTCGATGTAGACGGTCCCCTCGGCGTCGGGGTCGGTGGTCTCCACGGCCAGCTCCAAGGCGTTGAGCACCGACCGGGCGTCGCCGTTGGCCGTGTCGATGAGGTGATCCAGGGCCTCCTCCGTGATCTCTAGGTCGCGGTCGCCGTAGCCGCGCTCCGCGTCGGTCAGCGCCATGGCCGCCACCTGCCGCAGGTGCGGCTCCTCCAGCGGCTCCAGCTCAAAGAGGCGCGAGCGGCTCACCAGCGCGTCGTTGACCTCGAAATACGGATTCTCCGTCGTGGCCCCGATGAAGGTGACGGTACCATCCTCCACGTGCGGCAGCAGGGCGTCCTGCTGCGCCGTGTTAAAACGGTGCACCTCGTCGATGAAGAGGATGGTGCGCGTCTGGTGGTGCTTGAGGCGATTCTTCGCCTTCTGGATCGCCTCGCGGATGTCGTTGACGCCGCTCAGGACCGCGTTCAGCGAGGTAAAGTGCGCCTCGGTGGTGTGGGCGATGATGCGGGCGAGGGTGGTCTTGCCCGTGCCGGGGGGGCCGTAGAAGAGCACCGACGTGATGCGATCGGCCTCAATGGCACGGCGCAAGAGCTTGCCCTCCCCAATGAAGTGCTCCTGCCCCACGAACTCGTCGAGCGTACGGGGCCGCATGCGATCGGCGAGCGGGGCGCGCTCCTGTCGCGCCTGCTCGGCCTGCTCGTCGAAAAGGTCAGGCATCGGCGGTGTGCAGTGTTCGAGCGAAAGCGGCAATGGGGAGACTAATTCACACGGGCTGGCGTAGGTTTAGAGGCAGTCTCGATTCTCAGTTCCCGGGCCTGTTTCATCAAGCAGCCAAATGGGTCTTCTCAGGACCCCCTCGGAATTTTTATTTTAGTCATACTTTAACAAACAGCGCCCGGTCGATGCTTCCGATCCGTACACTTTTTTTTCATCTTGTGTTTAATAGTGTTGAAGCGCGGTCGCAAGATTTGCAACTCTTTCTTGGCGACGGCACTGGACCCGCATCTCTCCCCTCGTCTCACAGATCCCCGCGTCCCTATGTTGCGTACGTTACTTTTCCGAACGTCTTTTACGGTTGCCTCTGTTCATTCCGCACTCCGGCCACGCCCACTTCTTTCGCTCGTCACCGCTCTAGTCTTAGGTTTCGCAGCCGTCCCTCATCCCTCTTCGGCCCAGTTGGGGACGAGCAGCTTTAACTTCTGCACGTTTCTCGAGGATTCTCCTCGGACCTCAGGGGCCAGGAGCGCCGTCGTCGACTCAGCGACTGCCGGCGACGACTCGTGGGAATCCCAAACCCGAATCATCCAGACGTTCAACGGAGATACCCTTGCCGACCTGATCATCGAAGAACTGGATGCAGGGACTTGGCGCGACACTGCGCGTGCAACCCCAGAGTATGACTCGTCGGACCGTCTTGATCGGTGTACCGTGGAGTTCAAGCAAGACGGCAATTTCGTGAATGCTCTCCGCGCCAACCTTCAGTACAACAACGGGAACCTTGATACCCAACTCAACGAGGTATGGGACAGCACCGGCGCGAATCCCGACGAGGAGTGGGTGAAGGCATCCCGGTCAACATTCGAATACGACGGAAGCGGCAATAATACTCTGCAGGTCGATCAAAACTGGGACCGTCAAAATAAGGAGTGGCTCAATAGCCAGCGCTTCGACCGAACGTACGATTCGCAGGATCGGATTACACTCGAGCTTCAGGAAGACTGGTTTGGTACCTGGGAAAACAGTACGCGGATCCAGTATACGTACAACAGCGGTGAGACGGTGGAACTCGAGGAAATCTGGGACGGGAGTTCATGGGTCAACAACGAACGGCGCACCATCATGCTAAACAACGACGACCTCCCGACCGAGGCGCTGACGGAAGCCTGGACCGGAAGCGGTTGGGTGAATAACGAGCGGGACACATTTACCTACACCACCTTCGAGAACACGCAGAAATTCGAGCGGGTCGTCACGGAGGTCTGGAACATCAGTGCGAGCGAGTGGGACGATGACACTCGGACTCGGTTCTCCTATGACAGCGTCATCCCCGTAGAGCTAGCCCGCTTTGCGGCGCAGCGCAGCGGCCCGGAGGCAGTACGCCTGACGTGGCAGACCGCAAGCGAGACCAACAATTCAGGCTTCGAGGTGCAACGTCAAACTGGGGCATCGTCTTCCTGGACCGGGGTTCAGTTCGTGGAGGGTGCCGGCACCACGTCGGAGCCGAAATCCTACCAGTTCACGGATCGGCGCCTGCCCTACGAGGCCGAGACGATCCGCTACCGGCTCAAGCAGGTAGACCTCGACGGGTCGAGCCAGCTGAGCGAAACGGTCACAGTCACCCTGGGTCCTCCGGAGCAGCTGACACTTCGGACGCCCTTCCCGAACCCAGCCCAGGAACAGGCCACGGTGCGCTACGAACTCCCTGACGCCGCGGAAGTTCAGATTGCCGTGTACGACCTACTGGGTCGTCGCGTCGCCACACCAGTGGATGGACGGCGGAACGCTGGGCGCGCGGAGGTTCGACTGCGGACCAACCGGCTTCCGAACGGCACGTACCTGCTCCGCCTCCAGGCCGCCGGTCAGGTTCACACCCAGCGACTGACGGTCGTGAAGTAGAGGACCGCTACTTTGTGGAGCACTGGCTGCGGACGGCGGGGACGGGGGCCAACCGGCTCCGTCCTGGCTACTCGCGTGCTGCCGCTACGCCGCCCCTACTGGTAGTCCTCCCGCACCGGACTGAAAACGTCAATGATCTCGCACGCGGTGACGGCGCGCCCCGAATGCGGCGTCTCGGGCGGAATGACGGCGACTCGGCCCGGACGCAGCACCTCGGTCTCGCCATCCAGCGTGAGTTCAAACTCGCCCTCCACCACGACGGAGATCTGCTCGTGGGAATGACTGTGCGCGGGAAATGTGGCCCCGGCCTCCACCTCCCAGTTGGTGACGGTCATGTTTTCGCCGTGCAGGAAAGCCCCGAGATAGCCGGGCATTTTTTCGGAGCGGTCAAGGGCGTCGAAGGAATGAACGGGCATGCCGGGGCGGCGTGTGAGACTCAGGAATGCAATGCCCCGTACCAACCGCCTGGCGGCCCAAATCGTTGCGTTCCGTTACGGCTTTGGACGCCAGATCATCCCAGGATCCACTGTCCGGCAGGGTGAAGACGGGCGTGTTCGTCCCCGCCGGCGGCCACGTATACAACAACATCCTTGGGTCGACCTCGGCCGCCCCGAACGCCTTTGACCTTGCCCCTCTGGCAGTAGCGAGGGAATCGGCCCCCGACGGGAGCGAATCGACCAGAATCCGGCCCGGCTCTTCAAGACGAGCTGTGTGATCCGTCCCCTGTGTGGTTCCCGACGGAGATCCAGTTGGGAATTTTCTCTGGAGCCCCTGCGCACAGCCGAGCACGACGAGCAGCAATCCAACGAAAAGACCGGCAAGCTAAACGATCCGGGACACGGGCACAGTCAAGCGGCAATGAGCGAAATCTGTCTCTGCGATGAAAACCTCTACGTCGCCCAAATTATTACTTCCACGTGAAGAGGGTCAGCAGAGCAAAGTGGTGCTGCCAACAGCGGCCTCGAATCGGCGCCCTTTGCCCCGGAGCCAGCCCCTCGATCCGTCGCGCCCACAAAAACCCGTCGAAACGGCACGATGTCCATTTCGGAGCACCGCCAGGATCCGTAGCTTGGAAATTCACTGTCGGGCCGTTCCACGCATCGCACCCCTCCATGAAGAATTACCTCCGACCCCAGATCCGCTCTGTGCTCGATGCCCTGGGCGACGTGCCGGACGACTTCGAGATTGAACTTGAGGAGCCGGACCGCCCCGAGCACGGCGACCTCGCCACAAATACGGCCCTCCGGCTCGCCAGCGTGCTCGGCGACAACCCGCGGTCCATTGCCGAGAGGCTCGCCGAGCGGCTGCGGGAGCAAGTCGATCCGTCGCGCATCCGGAGCGTGGAGGTGGCCGGGCCCGGATTTATCAATTTCCGGTTCGCGCAGGACTACCTGTTCGACGGCCTCGCCGACCTCTTGGCCGAAGGCGACACGTTCGGACAGACGGACGTGGGGGCCGGGCAGTCGGCCCTCGTGGAGTACGTGAGCGCCAACCCCACCGGCCCGCTCAACGTGGGCCACGGCCGCAACGCGGTGCTCGGCGACACCATCGCCAACCTGCTCGACTGGACCGGCTACGACGTCACGCGCGAGTACTACTACAACGATGCCGGGCGGCAAATGCGGGTGCTCGCCCAGTCGGTGCGTACCCGCTACGAGGCACTCGCGGGGGGGGTACCCACTACGACACGGACGCTCGACGACGGCACCACCGTGGAGGTGCCCGAGACGTTTCCCGAGGATGGGTACCTCGGGCAGTACATCATCGACATTGCGGAGGAGCTGTACGAGGAGCGCGGGGACGCCCTCCTCTCCACCGACGACCTGACGCCGTTCCGCGAGGCTGCGGAGGAGGCCCTCTTCGCCGACATTGAGCAGACGCTCCGTCGCCTCAGCGTCGAGATGGACGGCTACGCCAACGAGCAGGCCCTGCACGACGACGGGACCGTGGAGGCTGTGCTCGACGGCCTGACCGATGCGGGCCTCACCTACGAGGCCGACGGCGCCCTCTGGCTGAAGACCACCGAGTTCGGGAAGGACGACGACACCGTGCTCGTGAAGCAGAGCGGTGAGCCCACGTACCGCACGCCCGACATCGCGTACCACACCACCAAGTTCGAGCGCGGGTACGACCTGATGATCGATGTCTTCGGGGCCGACCACCACGCGGCCTACCCGGATGTTCTCAATGCACTGGGCGCGCTCGGATACGACAAGGACAAGGTCGACGTGGTGCTCTACCAGTTTGTCACGCTCGTGAGGGGCGGCGAGCCGGTGAAGATGAGCACGCGCCGCGCCAACTACGTAACGCTCGACGACCTCATCGACCAGGTAGGAGCGGACGTGACGCGGTTCTTCTTCCTCATGCGCTCGCCCGACACGCACCTCAACTTTGACCTGGAGCTGGCGGAGGAAGAAAGCGAGAAGAACCCGGTGTTCTACCTCCAGTACGCCCACGCCCGCATCTGCTCCATTCTCGACAAGGCCGAGGAGGTGGGCTTCTCCCACGATGCGGACGCCGACCTCTCTCTGCTGATCCACGAGGACGAAATCGCCCTCATCAAGGAGCTGCTCCGCTTTCCACAGGCACTACAGAACGCCGCGGACAACCGCGCGCCGCATTTCGTCCCCAACTACCTGCGCGACGTGGCGACGGCCTTCTCGCAGTTCTACGACAATTGCCGCATCATCGGCGAAGAGGACGCGTTGGCCTCCGCTCGCATGCGGCTCGCGCTCGCCGCAAAGACTGTGCTCAAAAACGGACTTACCGTGCTCGGCATCTCCGCGCCGCGACAGATGTAGGGACGTGAAGACCGACGGAGACGGGTCGGGGGAAGGCGGGGAGAGCTCAGAGCGGAGGGGACACACCTACACTCCACAGGTGTGCCTCTTCCTTCCTCTCACTGACGAGGATCTGCCACGGTGGGGCGCGAAATTGAGGCGTGCTCGAGAATTGTGCCAAGCTCCAGCATCGCCACGACGCCGTCGAGCAGCGCGTCGAGGCGCAACACTTCGTCGGAATCGAGCACAACTGTTGGATGACCCTCTACGCGCAACTGCCAACGACAGTCGCGCTCGCAGTGGTACACTTCGCTCGCCAGCGACCGCGTGGTCGACCGCAGGGATGGCACATCCGACGGTGGGAGGGTCCAGTGCGTGCCCCCAAGCATGAGCCGCACATCACCTTGAGACGTGTACTCCGCGGAGCCGTGGTCGGTAGCAAAGAGAGGAGAAGTCTTCTCGGACGACGTAGAGGGCATGGGGCGAGGCCAGAGAGCAAATGGCGGATGCTGCTGGCTATTTAGATCGAATCTAAATCAATGAGGTTTCCGGGATTGAAAGGCCGGTGTGTAAAGGTTGAGCGAAGCCTTGAACGCGCCGCGCCCGAATCGCTTGGTACAGTGTCGAACTGCTGACTTTGCCCCCACCGTTTACATGCTCCTACAGATCTACTGGGACGTCGACCCGACGATTTTTCAGCTAGGTCCCTTGAGGCCGCGCTGGTACGGCCTGCTCTTCGCGACGGGATTCCTGATCGGGTTCTACCTGATGCGGCACGTCTTCCGACGGGAGGAGAAGCCGGAGCAGGACCTGGACTTTCTGCTGTTCTACCTGCTGGGCGGCACTATCATCGGCGCCCGCCTCGGGCACATCCTCTTCTACGCACCGGAATACTATTTCAGCAACCCCGTCGAAATTCCCATGATCCAGCGGGGCGGACTCGCCAGTCATGGGGGACTCATCGGGGTTGTTCTGGCAATCTGGATCTACTGCCGGCGGCGCGAGGACCAACCCTTCCTGTGGCTTCTCGACCGCCTGGCCGCTCCGGTGGCCCTCACCGGCAGCCTCATCCGGCTTGGCAACTTCTTCAACTCCGAGATTCTGGGGGTGCCCACCGATCTGCCCTGGGGCGTCGTCTTCGAGCGTGCTGCCCGTGTGCGCCCCGACATCGAAGCCATTCCGCTTCATCCCGTGCAGCTCTACGAGTCGATCTGCTACTTCCTCATCTTCGTGCTGCTGTGGCGACTGTATCAGCGCTGGGGAGCCGATACCCCCCGCGGCATGCTCGTGGGGATGTTCTTCACGTTCATCTTTGGCGCCCGCATCGTGCTGGAGTTCTTTAAGCTGCGGCAGATCCACTTTGAGGCAACACTGCCCCTGGGTCTAAGCATGGGCCAGCTGCTGAGCATCCCCGCCGTGGCCCTGGGCCTCTGGCTCTGGCTGCGGGCCCGCGCCCCATCGTCCTCTCCTGTCCGCCAATAGGCGCCGCGGAACGCCCCTCGTTTCTCGCAAGCCCTTGGCCAGCCCCCGGTGCCCTCGGCTCTTCTGTGTGGGTCGGCACCGCCGGTGTGTGCCTACCGACTGACGGGGTCCCTGTCGAACCGGGGTTGACGCTTCTTCGTCCATCGGTCTTCTTGTTGAGTGTCCATCCTTCCGTTCCATGGCCCTCTCGCCCGCCCATGGTCACCCGTTCGCTACTGGTGGGGGGGATGCTCGCTCTGTTCCTCGCCCTTCCGGGGCGTGCCCAGAATGCTGCCCCCCGCTCCGCCGACGCGCTGCGCGACTCGATTGACGCCGTCCTCGATCACACCGATGCACCGGGCGCGGGCGTCGTCCTCTTCTCCGCCGACTCGATCCGCTGGGAGGGCTACTTCGGTCTCGCCGACCGAGCCGCGGACCGCCCCGTCACCGAGGAAACGGTCTTCCGCGCCGGGTCCATCTCCAAGAGCTTCGTCTCGACCGCCGCGCTGCTCCTCGTGGAGAACGGGCAGCTGAACCTGCGCACCCCGGTCCGCAATCTCGCACCGGAGATCACATTTCAGAACCCGTGGGCCGACACCGATCCGGTACGGGTGGTGCACCTGCTCGAACATACGGCTGGGTTCGACGACCTCGAGATCCACGAGTACGTTTCGCGCTCCCCCGACATCACGCTTCGGGAGGGACTTGCCATCAATCCCACAAGCCGTGACGTACGGTGGCGACCCGGGATGTACTACTCGTACTCCAATGCTGGACCGCCCGTGGCCGCCTATATCGTCCAGCAGCAGTCCGGACAACGGTTCGAGAACTTCGCTGTCGACCGCATCTTCGAGCCTCTCGGGATGACGGCCTCGAGCTTCTTCCGAAACGATCGGGTCCAGTCCACCCTCGCGACAGGCTATGCGGCGGACGGGGAGACGGAAAAGCCGTACGTCCATATCGGGCTCCGCCCGTCCGGTGCCCTAAACGCTCGCCCGACCGACCTGGCACGGTTCGGGCAAATGCTCCTCGGGCGCGGCACGCGTGCCGACACCACGCTGCTGGACACCGCGTCCGTACAGCGGATGGAGACCCCTCACACGTCGCTCGCTGCCCGCAACGGGCTGGAAGCGGGCTACGGGCTCGGCAATGCTGCATCTCCCCAGGAGGGATTCGTGTATCACGGCCACGCCGGCGGTATTTCCGGCTTCATCGCGCGGTATGGCTACCTGCCGGACCACAATCGGGGCTACGTAGTCATGCTGAACAGCGAAGACGGCGTCGCGCAAGGCCAGATTGCAGACCTGGTGCGGGACTATCAGACGCGCTCGCTCTCCCCACCGGAGCCCCCGCCCATTGCGGAGGTCCCGAGCGACACGGTCGCCCAACACACTGGCTACTACGTTTCGTTCACGCCGCGCAACGAAATCGCCCGGTTCGTCGAGCGGGTGCTCGGCATTGCTCACGTCGACGAAACGGCAAAGGGGCTCTCCGTGACCCCGGCGCTCGGTACCGCGGATACGCTGCTCCCGGTCGATGCACAGCGCTTTCGCGGCCCCTCAGAGCCCGTCGTCACCGCAGTTTTCGGGCAGGATCGGGCCGGGGGCCAAGTTCTCGGGGGAAGTGGGGCAGTTGTTCGGGGCAACTTTCGCCCGATCTCTGCCGCCTCGGCGTGGGGACGGTGGATTGTGGCGGGCCTCTCCTTTTTCTTCCTGCTGTCCCCTCTTTTCTTCGCACTCTACTGGGTGCCAGCGAAAGCCCTTGGGCGGTTTCGGATTCCTGAGTCGATTCACCTCCGCCTCTGGCCGCTCGTAGCGGCCCTCACACTGATCGGGGCTGTCGTTCTGCTTGCCCTGGCGCTTGGCGATCCCATCTCTCGCCTCGGCACGCCCACCCTCTACTCCGTCGGCTACGCGGGGCTAACCCTGGCATACGGCCTCACGGTGCTTGCCGGACTGTGGGCCCTCGTTCGCAGCCGCGAGTACGCTCACGGGGGCACTTGGACGTACCACCTCTTCGTGGTTGGGGCGGAAGTGATCGTGCTCGTCTACCTCGCGGCCCACGGCCTCATTGGTCACCGCTTCTGGACGTGACTGCATTGCGGGCATAGAGTGCGCGGGGCCTCCACTCCCTCGCTCCCCATCGTCCCGAGGGTCCCGCCTCTCGTGCTTCCCTCCCCATCCGGAGAGTTGACCCTCTCCCTGCGCTGTGCCAGATTGTGGGCGGTCTCGTCGAGTTCTCTCCATGACAGCTCCGCTCCGTGTTGGCCTCCCCGCTGGTATCCGAGCCGATGGCGATCGCTGCGCTCTTCAGCGCCGTGCTCGGGTTTGTGTTCTGGCTGGACTCATTCGATGTCTTCGAGCCAGTCTTCAAGTACCTCCCGCCCGTCATCTGGGCGTATTTCGTACCGATGCTCTTGACCACCGCGGGTATCACCCCGGCGGAGAGCCCGGTGTACGACTGGATGTCGACCTACCTGCTGCCCTTCTCGCTCTTTCTCCTCATGATCACGGTCGACCTGAAGGCGATTGTGCGACTGGGTCCGATGGCGCTGTTCATGATGTGCGCGGGAACGCTCGGCATCATGGTGGGCGGCCCGGTCGTGTTTGCACTCTTCGGGGGCTTCTTCGAGGATCCGGTGGCCTGGAAAGGATTCGCCGCGCTGTCGGGGAGCTGGATCGGCGGCACGGCCAACATGATGGCGATGAAGCAGAGTGTGGGGACGCCCGACAGTACCCTGGGGCCGCTCCTGGTGGTGGATGTCGTGGCCGGGTACGGCTGGATGGGGGTGCTCATCTTTTTGAGCGCCTACCAGGCCCAGTTCGACGGATGGATGGAAGCGGACACGACGGCCATGGACCGCCTGAACGAGAAGATGAAAAACGCGGACGACAACCGACGGCCCGTGACGCTCCGCGACTTTTCGGTCATGATTGGCATTGCGCTGGCCGCCACCGTGGGCGCGAAGGCCCTCGCGGGTACACTGCCGCAACTCGGCAATCCCACCGTCATCACCACAAGCACGTGGGCCATCCTGATCGTGGTGACTGGGGGGCTGCTGCTCTCGTTCACGCCCCTGCAGGACATGGAAGAGGTGGGGGCATCGCGGCTCGGCTACTTCGCCCTGTACCTGCTCCTCACCTCCATTGGCGCGAAGGCCGATCTCGCGGCGGTGCTCGACGTGCCGCTCTACCTGCTGGCCGGCATTGTGTGGATCCTCATCCACATCGCTTTCCTGATGGCGGCAGCGCGCATGGTCAAGGCCCCGCTCTTCTTCGTGGCTACCGGCAGCATGGCCAACGTGGGCGGGGCGGCCAGCGCACCCATCGTGGCGGGCGTCTACCTGCCGGCCATGGCGCCGGTGGGCCTCCTCATGGGCGTGGCCGGGTACATTCTGGGCATCTACGCGGCGCTCGGCTGCAGCTGGCTCATCGGGCTCGTAGCTGTGGGACTATGATTCCTCAAGGCCCCACCTCCCCCTATCGGAAACCCAACCCTAAACGGCCGTGGGGACTAGAAGGGCAGGTCGTCGTCGGGCTCAAAGTGTTCGTTCTGGCGGAGGACGTCTTCGTCCTTGATCATGTCGATCACGTCGGCCACTTGGCCCACGGTGAGCCGGCCCAGGGCGGATACGCCCGCGGCGTCGAGAACGCGGTGTAGGTAGCCCGTATCGCGGCCACAGTATCGGACGAAGCCCCTGATTTTGTCCGCGAGCGGCCCGTCCGGAATCGTCGTCTCACCTACGAGCTGATCGGAGGGATACCCCTGTACGCGCGACCGAAGTGCCTCGGCCGCCCGTTCAATTTCGGCCCGGGACGGTCCCTCCGCCGGCTGTGCCTGCCCCCCGGAAGAGGGAGACGCGTCCGGCACGTCCTCCGATCCCGATGAGCGCGCCTCGGCGGCTGCCCGCTGCTTCTGCGACGTCTCGGACTGCTCCGACGTCGCATCTTGCTCCGCCACGTCGACGCGATTGCCGTCCGGATCGATTTGCCACGCCTCGCCCTGGTCCCGATCGTACACCTCGATGTTTTGGTCGTACCCGACGTAGATGCCCAGTGGGTTGTTGTCGGTCACGCCGACGTCGAGAGTATAGTTCGTGGAACCGTCGTAGGCACGCAACCGCATTTTGTCGAAGGTGCCCCGCTCGCCCTCTAGGTCACGGTCGTAAATTAAAAACACCTCTTGCGCCCCCGAGGCCTCGCGTAGGCGCCGCTCCGCCCGCTTAATCTCGCGGACTATTTCCTGACAGTGCGCCAGCTCTTTCAGGTCGCCCTCGAACGAGAACGAAAGGTCGCCAATCGCAAAGTGGCCGGTCGGCATGGGTCTACTGGGGTCGGCGGCAGAATTTGGTGATCCCTCTGCGCGATCCGCCGAGGGAGTGCACAGTGGCAGGCGCGGCACCGAACCACCAACCCGCTATCTCAGGACTGAACAGGTTCGGCCTCCGGTGCATGTGCGAGTTATGTCTAGAGTACAAACGCAGCGTCCCCGCATCGGATCCCATACGGCGGCTGTCTACAGCCCGGAAATTACAGCGTCCCCAGCGCCTGCGCCGGGGCCCAGCCGGTGATCCGATTGGGCAACTGCACGCGCACCCAGTCTTCCTGCCGTCCACGAATCCGCACCATCGTGCCTCCCTGCAGGGTGGTGTCGGCTGCCGCACCGAGGGCTGGGATGCGCCGGAGCGAAAGTGCATCCTCCATCACGACCGCCCGGCGCTCTTGTGCCTGCACATAAGAGCCCCCCAGGGCGCCGCCGATGAGTAGCCCCCCGGCCACGACAGGGCCCCACACGCGCACTTTCCCCCCTGCTCTCCACCAGTCCGCCTCGTCCCGGAGCGCGGCGACGAGGAGTCCGCCCCCAAGCGCCACAACCCCCAGCCCAAAAAGCAGACCGGGCCACCATCCCCCCACAAGCGTGGTGAGGCCGCGGAGGGGGAGGCCGACCTGCGTAAGTCCTGCCTGGGCGCGCACGAATTCCAGGTTGTGCCGGAGGCGCGGATCCTCGGGGCGGAGTTGACGGGCCTTCTCGTAGGCCCACACCGCCGGCCCCGTCCGGTCGAGCCGCACGTAGGCGTTGCCGAGGTTGTGGTAGAGCGCCCCGCTGGCCATCCCGGCATCGAGTACGGCGCGGTAGTCCTCCACGGCGCGTTCGTACCGGCCCTGCGCATAGGCCTCGTTGGCCGTCTCGAAGCGGCGGAGCAGGGAGTCGGGCTGGGCCGCGGCGGACGTGGCGACCAGTCCGAGCGTTCCGAGCCAGAAGACGAGCCGAAGCCAGAGCGCGTGCACGGTACAGTCGATGGGTCGGGCGATAAACGGGAGGCGAACCGTGGTCCAGGGGTATCAGCGAGCCGTGAGCGAGCCGTCCGTGGACACGCGATGCGAGTCGAGTTGTCGCAGGAGGGCCTCGGCCTCGTCCAGAAGCTCGCGTTCGCCGGTGCCGGACCCCGCGCTGGGGGCATACCGGCGCTCGTCACAGCGGTCGAGCAGCTTCGACACACGATCCCGGAGGGTGGGAGGCACGTCGTGGCGCTGTAGGTGCCGGTCGAGGTCTGCCCGCGTCCGGGGCGTCGAGTCGAGTTCCAGTCGATCGGCGAGGGCGCTCCGGAGCTCACGTTTGAGGGTGTCGTAGAACGCCGCGCCGTCCCCGTCTTCGAGGCGGCGCCGGGCCGCCTGGAGCCGTGCGGCCGTCGGGGAGGACGCCGCCGCTTGCGAGGCACGATCGGTCGTCGCTCCGGGCGATTTCCGGCGACGATACACGACCACACCGCCCGCCAGCAAGATAGGCACGAGAAGGCTCAGGTACACCCACGGCTGGCGGTAGAGTGGACGCCGGGCGGTGCGAACCCAATGTGCCTCGTCCGCGGCCATCAGCCCCGTCACGTTCCCCACCGGCAGCCCGTCGCCCGTCCGTCCCACGGCCTGGGCCGCCGCGGTGCCCATAACCTGCAGGGGCGTGCCCTGTGATCGCAGTGTTTCGTATTGCCCGGCCTCGGGATTGAAGTACGAAAACCGAACCGCCGGGGTCGTATGCCGCCCGCCTGCCTGCGGGACAAGGGTGTAGGTGAACGTCTTGCTGCCGCGGAGCTGCGGGCCGTTGCGAACCAGATCAGCCTCCACGGTCGGCTCGTAGGCAACAAGACCCGGCACCGAATCGAGGCGAGGCGGCGAAAGGGTTGTCAGGTTGCCCCGTCCTTCAATCTGAACGGTAAGGGACACTGGGTCGCCCACCGCGGCGCTGTCGGCCTCCACGCGGGTGGACATCGAGAACTGGCCCACGGTGCCGTCGAACGACCCGGGGGCCGCCGCCGGAAGCGGACGCACCTGTACGGAGAGGCGCTGGGAGGCGAGTTGCACGGGCTGGAAGCGACCGCGCAGGGCCGGCCCGCCCTGCTGCATCCGTACCGTGCCCTGCGCCTCCGTTTCGATGCGGAGGGGATCCACGCGAAGCGTGCCCGGCCGGGTGGGAAAGAGTGACACACGCTTAAGTACGACCGTTTCGTAGCGTTGGCCGTACGCACGCTGCATCTGGGGGGTGGGCCGGGACGCCACGTTGAGCTCCTCGCGCCAGAACCCCGGAGCGTCCCAGGAATCCGCCAGGCGGCTGTGCCGGAGCCGAATGCCTGGCCGGTAGAACAGGCGGTAGTCCACGACAACCTGCTCGTTCTGGTAGGCCCGATCGGTCGTCGCGGTGGCCTGTACGAAGAGGTCGCGCTCGTCCAGCGACGCGCGGGCGGCACTGTCCGGATATTCCAGGGTGGGCCCAGACGTACCCGCCGAGGGCGACGTGACCTGAACCTGGATGGGAGAGGTCGAGTATTCCTTCCCCTGAATGACGACTGTCACGGGCTGAATGCGCGCCGTCCCCGCCCGGCGCGCCCGAAACCGCCACGAGTAGGTCAGGGCACGCTGGATCGTCCCATCCTGGGGGGAGCGCGTGCGCCGAGTGTCCGGGTACTGCTGCCTGGGCTCCAGATTGACGGTGGCGGGTCGCTTCGGCGTGCGAACGACGGTGGCCGGCACCCCCTCAACCCGCACAGTGAGCACGACCGCACTGCCGACTGTCACCGTCATCGGCTCGGCCTGGGCCGTCACGCGCACTGTCGCCTCCTGACCATGCGCTCCCCCACTCAAGAGGAGATTTAGCACGACAAAAAACAGGACTGTGCGGGCCGGCATGGAGCTTTGTGGCGTGTTTGGGGGATTGCTTTGAGACACCCGCGGCGCGGACCTCAACGAAAATGGGCCGTGAACGACCGACGAAACGGGCTCACCAATCTTTTTCCACACGCACTCCCTCCTGCACCTGTCCTCGTACCTCTCGGAGCAGCGTTACCTCCTGGTTTTCGAGGGCCCCAAGTAGACGGGCCGCCTGAGCGCGCGTGAGCGTCCTCGCCCGCTGTCGCTCCGATCCCGCTTCTCGCCTTGCCGGCTGCCTACGCACTTGAGACGCCTCTTTCCCCGCCTGTTCTCGGGAGCGCCCAGCGTCCTGACGCCGCGCGGATTGCTGGTCGGTGGCGCTCTGTGGCGCGGAGGAAGACGACCGTCCCTCCTCGCCCGAACGCCGTTCCTGGCCCTGCTCCCCTTTCGATGATTGTTGCTGCCGCCGCGATTGGGCGCCTTGCGGCGACGACTGTCCGCCACCGCGCTGCCTGTCGGTTTGCGCCAACTTCTTTCGGAGCGCCTGCAGGCGCGGGTCCGAAGGATGTGCCTCCAAGCCCCGCGTCACGGCCCGGCGGGCGGCCTCCACATTGCCGGCCACGTACTGCTGCGCGGCGTCGTGGAAGAAAGCGTCGGCCGACGTCTGAGCCACGGCGGGCGCGCCCGCCAGCACGAACAGCGTGCCGCCAACCATTCCGATCCAGCGGACGAGGGTCATGGGGCCGAGCGGGCAATCTGAGCAATTTCTTCGATTCGGGCTGTGAAGTCCTGGTACGCCTGTACAGTCGAGTCCTTCCGCAGGCCGTCTTTCAAGAGGGCCGCGGCAGTGGTGTACTGCGTGCGGGCCACCAGGGCCTCGGCGCGCTTCTTGAGCCGCTTCGCAAAGGGCGAGGGCTCAATGGATGACGGTTCGGGAGCCGAGCGGGTCCCTTGTTGACGCTTCAGGTACTCGTAGTTGAACCGGGCGGCCGCGTGGCCCGGACGAAGGAGCAACACCGCCTTGAAGGCACGGAGGGCCGCGTCCCGGTCGCCCCGCTCGGCCGCGACGATGGCGGTGTTGAATAGGATCCGCACACGCTGGGTATCCGTGGTGGCCGCCCGGCGCGCTCGCTGCAGGGCGGAACGCGCGGCGTCGAGACGGCCCTCCCGAGCAAGGGCGAGTCCGAGGTTGTTCTGCAACCCGCTGTAGACGACCCCAGTCGTGTCGGAGAGCGTGCTCAGACCCTCCCGATAGGCCGTCGCCGCGGCGGCGTACTTCTCCTGTTCGAAGAGCGCGTTCCCCTCACGCCCGCGCTCCGCCCCAGTATCGCCGAAGAGGGTGAAGAGAAACAGAACAAGAACTGCTCGTGCCGTCATGTCTCAACGAAGAAATTCGTGGGGAGCCGATGCCCTTCAGCGGTGCTCTATGGGGCGTACTGGGGAAGCGGTCTGCGCCTCGGATTCTCCTTTCCTGGCCGTGCCCGTACGCCGATCGATGCGGTTCGATTCCGGGGCGGGAGGCTACCCCTTCTTCCAGGCCTGCCCGAAACGGCGCCCAAGCGCCCCCACGCCGTCGGTGCGCCGGCGTACCGGAATCGCGTACCCGATCGCCAGCAACAGGAGTGCGGCGGCCAGGGGCCACTGGTACATCTCTTCGTAGTCGGCAAACTGTTCCGCGTCGTAGGTCGAGGTGCCCATTTGGCGGAGGGCGGCGGGCAGATCCGACAGGGCACTCGTAGTGGGTCCTACTCGGAAGTACGCCCCCGACTGAGCGAGGCGCGTGAGGGCAGCCTCATCCAGGCGACTCCGCACGACCTGTCCCTGCTGGTCCCGTTTGACCCCAACACGCCGCCCCCGCTTAAACACCGGCACTCGCGCCCCGTCCCGAGTGCCCACCCCTGCGGCAAAGAGCGTGATGCCGGCCTCCTGCGCCCGCTGTCGCACCTCATCGAGGTCGCCCACGTGGTTCTCACCGTCCGACACCACCAGGAGTGCGCGGGGGCGTTCTTGATCCACCCCGGTCATCGTATCGCTCGGCGGCCGCGCCGCCCCAAACGCCTGGAGGGCCCCGTCGAGGGCCGCGGCCAGGTCGGTGCCGGGCGTAGACACCTGATCGGGCGTGGCGGCATCAAGGAAGAGACGAAACGCGCCGTAGTCCGTCGTGAGAGGGGATTGCACGAACTCGCTCCCGGCAAACAGCACTAGGCCCACACGGTCGCCCGACAGGTGCTCGACCAGGGATCGGAGCTCGCTCTTGGCCCGACGGAGGCGACTGGGCGGCACGTCCTGTGCCCGCATCGACGCCGACACGTCGAGGGCCACCACGAGATCCACCCCCCGGCGCTCAACGGTGCGGACCTCAGTGCCCCACCGCGGCCCCATCAGGGCCACAATTCCGAGGAACAGCCCTCCTCCTACGAGTACGGCCTTCACCCTGCGGCGCCACGGGCGCAGCCCAGGCGCCAACTGCTCCAGAAGCTCCGCACCACCAAACTGCTCGCGGGCGGCGCGGCGCTGCTGCGCGGCGCGCCAGTACAGCCACGCCGCAACGGGGACGGCGAGCAGAACCCAGGCGTATGTTGGATGCAGCCAATCCATCGTAAGAGTGGGGCTGAACGGCGACTACGGGAATGTCAGGGTCTGCTGGAATGCCTCTCTCGGCCTCCACAATTCGAAACGTGGCACTGATGGTTAAGGAAACCGCCGGAAGAGGGTCGTCGAGAGCGCGACCTCCACCACCACCAGGCCCAGTGCCCCGCCCAGAAACCACGGGTATTGCTCCGTCCGATCCGTGTAGACGCGCTCGTCGACCGGGGCGGTTTCCATGGTGTCAATCTCTGCATAGATGCGCTCCAGTGCGCCCCGATTCGTGGCCGAGAAGTACTGGCCGCCGGTCGAGGACGAAACGGCCCGGAGCATTTCTGCGTCGACCCCCGCCGTTCCCCCCTGCCGTTCTCCCGGAACCGGCTCCCGACGGGGAGCAGTCTCCTCCGCCGAGCCCACACCGATCGCGTAGACCCGCACATCCATTGCGGACGCCACCTCCGAGGCCGTGCGGGGGTCGATCTGTCCCCGGTTGTTGCGACCGTCAGTCAAGAGGATGGCCACCTTGCTCTCTGCCTCGCTATCTTTGAGACGGTTAACTGCCGTGGCCAGCGCCGTGCCCACCGCTGTACCATCCTCCACGGCCCCAATCCCCACCTCCTCAAGCATGCGTCGGAGAAACGAATAGTCAAGCGTGAGAGGCACCTGGGTGTAGGCCTTGGCGGCAAACACGACGAGTCCCACGCGATCGGACACGCGCCCCCCCACAAAATCCTCCGCCGCCTGACGAGCTGCCTCGAAGCGGGTGGGACGGAAGTCCTCGGCCTGCATCGAGGAGGACGCGTCGAGCACCAGCATGATGTCGATGCCCTCGGCGGTCTTCGTTTTCGTGGTGGCCTGCGTCTGTGGCCGGGCCAAGGCCAGCACGCCAAGGGCAAGCGCCCCCATCCGCAGCGCCGCAGGCAGCCACCGCCACCGCACGGTCCACGACATGGGCGCCCCCTGCGCGGGTCCTACGTCGCTGTACTGCAGCCCCCCCACCTGAGCCCTTCGCCACCAGGACCATGCCCCCAACGCCGGCACGGCCAGCAGCAACCACAGCACGTACGGGTTCACGAAGGTCACAGGGAAGCGGGGGCGCGTTGGACCAAATCATTGAGGGATCCCGCGTCTGCACGGGACATGAGGCCGCGGATTTACGGCGTGGGTTCGGCCCCTCCGTCCGAGTCGGCCACGGCGTCCACAAGGACCGGCAGCACCTCGCCGGCAGGCCCGCGGATGGACTCATCCACGGCATCGGTAACGCCCGTTGTATCGGGATTCACCTCCGCCACGTACGCCCCCTGCTCCCGCGCCACCACCGGATAGCGCGCCGCCGGATACACCACGGCGCTCGTGCCCACACTCAGGAAAACGTCCGCTTGAGCAGTGGCCGCATCGGCCCGCTCTACGGCGTCGGGCGGAAGCATCTCACCGAACCAGACCACATCGGGACGGATCAGCCCGTCGCAGTCGGGACACCGGGCCGGCTGGCCGTGTTGGATGGCGGCGTCTACGGTCCCAGGCGCCGCGTCGCGTTCACAGTCCACGCAGTAGTTGTGTGTGATGTTGCCGTGGAGCTCAATCACCGTGCTGCTTCCGGCGCGGTTGTGCAGATCGTCCACGTTCTGGGTAACGACGGACACGGCTGGCACGTGCGCCTCCAATGCCGCTAGGGCACGGTGCCCGGCATTCGGCTCGGCCTCCTCCACCACCTGTCGCCGGTGCCGATACCAGCCCTGCACGAGCTCGGGGTTGTCGAGAAAGGCCTCCACGTTGGCCAGTTCCTGCGGCTCAAACTCCTCCCAGAGGCCGTCGGGGTCACGGAAGGTGGAGATCCCGCTCTCGGCACTGATGCCCGCCCCGGTGAGCACGGCCACGTGATCGGCGCGGGACAAGCGGTCGACGAGTGCGTCACTAAAGTCGGGCATCGGGGCGAAGGATTGGGGCTCGAAAACAACAGTCTCCGGAGGAACCGTCGTTCATCTGCGGGGCCGGACGGGCCGAGTCCCCAGGCCGCTAGGCCGGAATCGCCTCGTCGTCCGGTGCCTGCGACTCGGCGCGGCGCCGTGCGGCCTCCAGCGCATCGAGCGCGTCTTGGGCCGTCCGGAGAACCGACTGGCTTTCCTCGGGCGGGGGCTGGGCGTCGGCAAATTTTACGAGGTCGGCCTGTTCCAACACGGCTCGGAGGCGTCGCACGATCGTCTCTCCCACTTCGGGCCGCTCCCGCAGCGCCGCCAGCACCTCGGACGTTGTTCGTTCCAGGGCGCGAATGCCGAGGCGATGGGCCATATAGACGCGCAGGGTCTCGGTGAGGTCCACGTAGAACGCCCTGCAGGCCTGTCGACCCGTAGGGTGGCGCCGTTCAAGCTGTTGGAGACGCGTCGATGCCGCTTCGTACGCGCCCCTGGACTCTTCGTCGTCCTGCAATGCTTCTTCGGCGGGCCCTTGCCACCGCCACCAGGCGTAGGCGCCGCCTGCCAGCAGGACCGCGCCGACCAGGATGAGCAGTCCCCACCACCAGACCGGCCGAGGGAACGCCGCGAGGAGAGCAGGCGCACGCAGCCCCTCCGCGTCGGGACCCACGACCGAGACCACCGGCACGACCCGCGGGAGCGACCCGGCAACCATCGTGTCGCGGTCGGCTGCAAGGCGGATGGGCAGCACTGGCACACGCGCAGAGTCGAGCGCGAAGGTCGTTACCTCGTAGGCCACACTGTCGACCCGCCGGGCCTCCGAAATCGATCGCGACCGGACCGGTCCCCGTCGAAACACGTGCAGGTCGCCGAAGAGGGCTGACGGCCCTTCCGCCGCCGGAAAGATCGCGGTCGCGTCCGCCGCATGCTCCGCAACGAGCGTAAGGGTGAAGCGCTCACCGATCCTGATGCTGTCGGCCGACACGTGCACCTCAACCCGGGGCGCGGGCTGGGCCGCGGCGAGACGCCCGCCCGCGGCGAGCAGGAGGAGCCCGCTATACAACACGGCCCGCACCTGAGGTTGGCTCCATTGCTGCATGCCTCACAATCAGTCTATCCGCGCCGGGCGCGCCGCCGGAAAAATGCGATGAGGGGCTCCAGGTGATCGGTGTCGGTGCGAACGACGACGTGTCCCGCGCCCGCCCGCCGTAGCAGGTCGCGGGTCTGTTCACGCCGGGCCCGGACCGACGCCTCAATGGCCCGCCGGGCCGCCGGATCACGCGTATCGACCGTCACCGTCTCCCCCGTCTCGGCGTCGGTCAGATCAACCAGGCCTACAGGGGGGAGTTCCTCTTCCCGGGGATCCTGAAGCTCCACGCCCACCGTGTCGTGGCGCTGCGCCGCCGCCCGTAGTGTCGATGCGTACGCGGTGTCGAAGAAGTCGCTCACCAACACCAGGATGGATCGCCGCCGCAGGATACGAAGCACGCGCCGCAGCGCCCCTGCGATGTCGGTCCCAATCGACTCGGGCTCAGTGGTGAACAATTCGCGGATGCACCGCAGCACGTGCCGGCGTCCTGCTCCCGGCCGGATGAACCGCTCGATCTCGTCCGAAAACAGCAGCAGCCCCACCATATCGTTGTTCTGAACGGCGCTGAAGGCAATCACCGCGCAGATCTCGGCGGCTACCTCCCGCTTCAGCATGCCCTGCGACCCGAAGTTCTCCGACCCCGAGATGTCCACACACAGCATCACGGTCTGCTCTCGCTCCTCTTCATAGACCTTCACGTACGTCTCGTCCATCCGGGCCGATACGTTCCAGTCGATGGTACGGATGTCGTCCCCAACCTGGTAAGGCCGCACCTCCGCAAACTCGATGCCACGGCCCTGAAAAGCGGACTGGTACTCGCCCTGGAAGACGCTCTCTACGACGCCGCGCGCCCGAATCTCTAAGCGGCGGATTTTTTCGACGAGTTCGTCCGGGATCATGGTGGAATCGCCTGTGCGGGCAAAAGAGGTCGGTCCTCGCATCGCGACGCTGCAGAGCGCCGCGGGGCGCGACTCGTTGTAGCGACTGCCGGATAGGATCGTTCATCCCAACGCCTCCCACGGCCCTTCTCCGACCGACCAGCCCCTTTCTCCTGTTCCCAACTCCAGACGGGACGCCCCCCGGGAACGTTCACCCGAATCCTGAATGCAAGCCGGTCCCTTCGTACTGACTGCTCGTCCACCAACGCCTTCCTCGCCATGGAGCCGATCGAAGACCTCGACGTCCTCGCCGAAGACGAGGTGCGGCAGCGCCAGGCCGACGACGTCGACGAGGACCTCGACCGCGTGAAGCACGGCTACGACGCCACGGCCGGCGACAAGCAGGTCTACATCGAAACCTACGGCTGCCAGATGAACGTGAACGACTCCGGCATCGTGGCCTCGGTGCTAGAGAAGAGCGGCTACGGCCTCACCCGGGACGAGGACGAGGCCGACGTGGTGCTCCTCAACACGTGCGCCATCCGTGAGAACGCCGAGCAGAAGATCCGCACCCGCCTCGGGATGCTGCGCTCCGAGAAAGAACGGCGCGACGGCGAGCTCATGCTGGGCGTGCTCGGCTGCATGGCCGAGCGGCTCCGCGAGAAGCTGCTGGAGCAGGAGGACCTGGTGGACGTGGTGGTGGGCCCCGACGCCTACCGCGACCTTCCGCGCCTGCTCTACGAGGCGGACGCCACGGGCCAGGCCGCGGTCAACGTGGAGCTGTCGAAGCAGGAGACGTACGAGGACATCCAGCCGGTGCGCTACGACTCGAACGGCGTCAGCGCCTACGTCTCCATCATGCGCGGCTGCGACAACATGTGCACCTTCTGCGTGGTGCCGTTCACGCGGGGCCGCGAGGAGAGCCGTCCGGTGACCACCATCCTGTCGGAGGTGGCGCAGCTGGTGGAGGAGGGCTACAAGGAGGTCACGCTCCTCGGCCAGAATGTCAACTCGTACCACTACACCGACGAGGACGGCACTTCCGTGAGCTTCGCCGAGCTGGTGGACCGCGTGAGCCGCGTCTCGCCGGAGATGCGCGTCCGCTACTCTACGAGCCACCCCAAGGACTGCACCGACGACCTGCTGCAGGTGCACCGCGACCGGCCCAACGTCTGCAACTACATCCACCTGCCGGTGCAGCACGGCAACACCGAGGTGCTCGACCGCATGCGCCGCACCTAC
>Ga0207714_1000002_pt1 | contig 183494 bp, 164 predicted proteins | sample PonA232FremontCA_2_FD_187270 | JGI IMG/M metagenome (GOLD analysis project Ga0207714, IMG submission 187270) | Marine sediment microbial community from Fremont, CA, USA - Pond A23 Sediment 2 (SPAdes) | ecosystem: Environmental > Aquatic > Marine > Unclassified | place: USA: Fremont, California... | reverse complement strand
GGGCTTCGGGCGCATCGGCTCGATGAACAGGTCGAGCGTGCCGCGGCTGGCACACCCCATGTTGAAATCAACCACGCCGGGTTGCCCCTTCTCCGCGCACTCCGGCGGGGCGACGCGGATCAAGCGGGGCTCGCCATCGTCCAGGGCCTCGGTGACGCTTTTGGTGACGGCGGGCTGGGCGCAACCGCCGCCGATCCAGCCGTGGATCCGGCCGTCGGCCGTGACCACGGCCTTCTGGCCGGGTTTACCCGAGGTCGGCGCGATGGCCCGGACCACGGTCACCAGCGCGCAGGGCGTACCTTCCGCCCGCAAGCGCTCGAGTTCGGTCAGGGCGTCGTCGGTTTCACTCATGCTCGGTTCTCCCCTCAAAAGCGCGATGCACGCATCACGCTTTCAAGTTGTGCTCAAACCCGCACCAGGTCGGTTTCCAGGGCGAGCAGGCTGTCCAGGTTGTGCGCCGGCGCCAGGCGGTGGATCCACGGCAGCGCCGCCTTCATGGCCTTGGCCTCGGGGGCGTAGCCACGCCGGCCCATCAACGGGTTCAGCCAGATGATACGCCCGCTGCGGCGGCGAAGCTCGCCAAGGGCGTCGACCAGCGTGGCGGTGTCGCCCGTATCCAGCCCGTCGCTCAGGATGACGACCACGCTACGCCGGCGGACGCTCTGGCCGTACTGGCGGTTGAATGCCGCGAGGCTGTCGCCGATCCGGGTACCGCCCTCGAAGCCGGACGACAGCAGCGCCAGTTTCTCCTGCACGCGCTCCGCCGAGGGCTCCTGCAGGGCATCGGTCACACGCACCAGGCGGGTGTGGAAGACAAACGCCTCTGAGCCCGGGAACGCGGCCAGCGCGCCCGCGGCGAAGCGCAGGAAGCGATAGCTGTAAAGACTCATCGAGCGGCTGGCATCGACCAGCAGGATCAGGTGCGGCGGCCGCTGCCGCGGTTTTTGCCACACCGGGTCGAGCGGCACGCCGCCACGCGGCAGGCTGCGGCGCAGGGTTCGTCGCAGGTCGAGGCGGCGCCCCTTCTGCAGGGCGCGCCAGCGCCGCCGCAGGCGGTGGCGCCAGCGCCGGGCCATGCGCTCCAGCATGGCATCAAGCGTACGCCGCTCCTCGGGATCGTGGAGGTGGCGGAAATCGCGCCGCGCCAGGCTCTCCGACGCGCTGGCGCCCTCGTGGGCGCCGCCCGGATCGGCCTCGGCGCCGCTGCCGCCGCCGGGCTTATCCGGCGGACTGTAGTTCTCGCCCATGCCGGTTCCGGGTTGGGGCTGCAGGCTACTGCCCGCCCCGCTGGCACGCGTGCGTGTGCCGCGCTTGGGGTACCAGTAATCGTCGAAGACGGTATCGAACTCGTGCCACTGCGCCTGCGTGCCGCAGTACAGGGCCCGCAGGGCATCGCGCAGGCGTTCACGCTCGGCGACACCGACCGTGGCCGCGAGCCGCAGGGCGTCGTGCTGTTCGTCGATGCCGACCGGCCAGCCCCGAGCCCGCAGGGTGCGGGTGAAGTCCAGCAGCCCGCGCGTGACGGGCGCGGCGCTCACCGCGCCCCCGCTGCCAGTGCCGTGACGCGCTCCGGCGTGAGGTTATCCCGGTCGGGCCGGGTCTTGAGCAGGCACGACAGAGTCTCGAGCAGGGCCTCCGGATCGGCGTCCAGGCGCTCGACCCCGAGGCCATTGACCGCGGCCGCCCAGTCCAACGTCTCGGCGATGCCGGGTGCCTTGCGCAGGCCCTCCTGGCGCAGATCCTGGACAAAACGCACGACCTGAGCGGCCAGCGTGGCGTCGATGTCGGGCAACCGCGCCTCGAGGATGGCCAGTTCCTTCTCCATCGATGGATACTCGAGGTAGTGATAGAGGCAACGTCGGCGCAGCGCGTCGGACAGCTCACGGGTGGCGTTGGAAGTGAGGATCACCCGCGGCCGGGTGACGGCGTCGATCGTGCCGATCTCGGGGATCGTGATCTGATACTCGGCCAGGACTTCGAGCAGGAACGCCTCGAACTCCTCGTCGGCACGGTCGATCTCGTCGACCAGCAGCACAGGTGCGATGGGCTGGCTGATGGCCTCGAGCAGCGGCCGGCGCAACAGGTAGCGCTCGGAGAAGATGCGCGCCTCGGCCTCGCTGCCCGAGTGGCCCTCGGCCTCGAGCAGCCGAATGGCCAGCAGCTGGCGCTGGTAGTCCCATTCGTAGACGGCGGTCTGCGCGTCAAGGCCCTCATAACACTGCAGCCGGATCAGGCTGCAGTCGTGGACGGCGGCCAGGGCCTTGGCGACGTCGGTCTTGCCGACGCCCGCCTCGCCCTCGAGCAGCAGCGGCCGGCCGAGGCGGTCGGCCAGCGACAGGGTCGCGGCCAGCGACCGTTCCGCCACGTAGCCGGCCGCGGCCAGCCGCTGCCGATAGTCCTCCGGTGCCAGCATCACTTACGGCCGAACAGGCTCTTGATCACCTGCCACACCATGGCCAGCGCGTTCATCGACTTCGGCCCTTCCTCGACGCGGCGCCGGGCCTCCTCGGCCTGCTCGCCCTCGCCGCCGGCGGCTACCCGGTCACGGAAGCTGTCGACGAACTGCTGCAGCATGCGATCGGAGACGTTCTCCAGCATGCGGCCGCCGAACGACGCCAGCTTGCCCTTGAGTTCGATCCGGGTACTGCCGACGAGTTCGCAGCGCCCGGCGCCCTTGTCCTCGATGCGGGCGGTCAGGCTCATGCTGGCGCTGGAGCTGCCCTTGGAGTCGCCGCCGCTGCCCGTCATGCGCAGTTCCTTGTTCTCCGGGTCGACGCCGAGGACCTCGATGTCGCCCTTGAAGGCCGAGGTCACCGGGCCGACCTTGAGCTTCATCTCTCCGACATAGGTGGTGTCGCCGGTCTGCTCGACGATCGACGCCCCGGGCATGCAGGCGGTAACCTTCTCGATGTCCTGCAGGATTTCCCAGGCATCGTCGGCCGGCACGTCGAGCGGATAGTTGCGCTCGATGGTGATCTCGGTGCCCTTGCCGCTGGCCTTGTCGGGCGACTGTACCGACGCGGGCGAACCGCTCTCGGGGGCGGCCTCGCGTGTGGGCTGGTACGGCTCGACGTTGGCCGCCTCGGGCCGCTGGTCCAGTTCCAGCTCGTGCAGCGTGCGCCAGACCCGGAAGGCGTTGTGCGGCATGTTGACGTGGCTGACGCCGAACTGGTTCATGGCATCGTTGATGGCGTTGGAGAAGCACGGAATGCCGCCCACGTGCGACGACTCGCCCACGCCCTTGGCACCGATCGGGTGGTGCGGCGACGGCGTGATGGTGTGGTCCGTCTCCCAGCGCGGCGTCTCGACCATGGTCGGCAGGAAGTAGTCCATCAGCGACGCGCCCTGGATGTTGCCGGCGCCGTCGAACGGCAGTTCCTGCCCCATGGCGACGGCGAAGGCCTCGCACAGGCCACCGTGGACCTGGCCCTCGATCACCATCGGGTTGATGCGCGTGCCGCAGTCGTCGAGCGCGTAGAACCGGCGAATCGTGGTCTCACCGGTATAGCGGTCGATGTCGACGACGCAAAGGTAGGCGCCGAAGGGGAAGGTCATGTTCGGCGGATCGTAGTAGTCGACCGCCTCCAGGCCGGGCTCCATGCCCTCGGGGACGTTGTTATACGCGGCCCAGGCGATGGTCGGCATGTCTGTACTCTGGTCGGGCACGCCTTTTACGCGGAAGCCCTCGCCGCTCCATTCAAGGTCATCCTCGCTGACCTCCATCAGATGCGCGGCGATCTTGCGCGCCTTGTCGCGGATCTTGCGCGCGGCCTGCGCGGTCGCCGCGCCGGCGACCGGCGTGCTGCGCGAGCCATAGGTACCCAGGCCGTAGGGCGCGGTGTCGGTGTTGCCCTCCTCGATGATGATGTTCTCCGAGGGCAGGCCGAGTTCCGTCGCGATGATCTGGCCGTAGGTGGTCTCGTGGCCCTGGCCCTGGGTCTTGGTGCCCATGCGCGCGATCACCGAGCCGGTCGGGTGGACGCGGATCTCGGCCGAGTCGAACATGCCCACGCCGAGTATGTCGCAGTTGCGCGAGGGACCGGCACCGACGATCTCGGTGAAGGTGCACAGGCCGATGCCCATGATTTCCCCGCGTTCGCGCTTCTCTTTTTGCTCCCGGCGCAGGCCGTCGTAATCGCAGGCCTCCATGACCTGCTTCAGCGCGCGCGGGTAATCGCCGCTATCGTACTCCCAACCAAGCGCCGACTGGTAGGGGAACTGCTCCGGCTGGATGAAGTTCTTGAGCCGGATCTCGGCCTTGTCCATGCCGAGGTGCTCGGCGAGGACGTCGATCATGCGCTCGATGATGTAGCAGGCCTCGGTCACACGGAATGAGCAGCGGTAGGCCACTCCGCCCGGGGCCTTGTTGGTGTAGACGCCGTCGACACGTGCGTAGGCCGTCTTGATGTCGTAACTGCCGGTGCAGATATTGAAGAAGCCGGCCGGCCACTTGCTCGGGTCGGCGCAGGAGTCGAAGGCGCCGTGATCGGCAAGTACATTGGCGCGCAGACCGAGGATTTTGCCGTCCTCGGTCGCTGCCAGCTCGCCGGTCATGTGGTAGTCGCGGGCAAACGCCGTGGTCGACAGGTTCTCGATGCGATCCTCGATCCACTTCACCGGCCGGCCGAGCACGATCGAGGCCACCGTGGCGACGACGTAGCCGGGATAGACGCCGACCTTGTTGCCGAAGCCGCCACCGATGTCGGGCGCGTTGATGTGGACCTTGCTCTCGGGGATGCCCGAGAGCGTGGAGAACACGGTGCGCACGACGTGCGGCGCCTGTGATGTCAGGTGGACCGTGAGCTCCCCTTTGACCTTGTCGAACGAGGCGACGCAGCCACAGGTCTCCAGCGGACAGGGATGCACCCGCGGGTAGAGCATGTCCTGCTTGACCGTCACCGCGGCCTCGCTGAACACCTTGTCAGTGGCGTCGGCGTCGCCGACGTCCCAGGTGAAGATGTGGTTGTGGTGGATGCGTTTGCCATGGGCCCCCTCGTCGACGCCCGCGAGGTCATCGCGGATCACCGGCGCACCCTCGGCCATCGACTGATGCGGATCGACGACGGGATCCAGTTCCTCGTACTCGACCTCGACCAGCTCGGTGGCGTCGGCGGCGAGGTAGCGATCATCGGCGATGACCATGGCCACTTCCTGGTTCTGGAAGCAGACCTTGCCGTCGGCCAGCACCATCTGCTTGTCGCCGGCCAGCGTCGGCATCCAGTGCAGGCCAAGCGGTTCCAGATCTTCGGCGGTCAGGACGGCGTGAACGCCCGGCGTCGCCAGTGCCTTGTCCTTGTTGATCGACTTGATGCGGGCGTGTGCGTGCGGGCTGCGGACGAAATCGCCGTACACCATGCCGGGCATCTGGATGTCATCGACATAGTTGCCCTTGCCCTGGATGAAGCGCGCATCCTCGGTGCGCTTACGGCGGCAGCCGACGCCGCCCAGACGGTCGGCCAGTTCGCGCGCCTCGGACTCGGCGCTCTCGGTGCTCTCGGTGCTCTCGACTTCTTCGATATCACTTGCCATTACCCGACTCCTTGATTCGATGACGGGCGGCCGCAGGCGTTATTCCGCCGCGGCCGTCTCCCCGGACTGCATTTTCTCGCTGGCGTGCTGCACGGCCCGGATGATGTTCTGGTAGCCGGTGCAGCGGCAGAGGTTGCCGGCCATACCGTGGCGGATCTCGTCCTCGGTCGGGTTCGGGTTGTCCTGCAACAGCCGCCAGGCCCGGAGCAGCATGCCGGGCGTGCAGAAGCCGCACTGCAGGCCGTGTTCCTCGAAAAAGCCCTCCTGGATCGGGTGCAGGCCCTCGCTGCCGGCGAGGCCCTCGACCGTGCGGATATCGGCCCCCTGGGCCTGGAGGGCGAGCACGGTGCAGGACTTCACCGAGGCGCCGTCGATGTCGACGGTGCAGGCGCCGCAGTGCGAGGTCTCGCAGCCGATGTGGGCACCGGTCAGGCGCAGCCGGTCGCGCAGGGTGTGGATCAGTAGTTCGCGGCTGTCGACGGCCACGTCCATCTGTTGGCCGTTGATATTGAGCGTGATCGCATGCTTCGCCATCTCAGCCTCTCCGGGCGCGGTCGAGCGCCTTGTGGATGGCCCGGCGCGTCATCTCGCCGGCCATGTGGGTCTTGTATTCCGGGCTGCCGCGCAGGTCCTCGGCCGGATTGCAGATACTCATCGCGGCCTGGGCGGCCTGCTCGATGCGCTCGGCGGTCGGCTCGGAGCCGGTCAGCAGCGCCTCGGCGTCGGTCGCGCGCAGCGGCGTCGGCCCGACGTTGGTCAGCGTCAGGCGGACCCTGCGACAGGTATCGCCCTCCATCTCCAGCAGGCAGCAGGTGGCGGCCGTGGCGTAGTCGCCAGTCTTGCGCTTGAACTTGCAGTAGGCGTAGCCGTGGCCCTCAGCCGGTGTGGGGATGCGGATCGCCGTCACCAGTTCGCCGTCGTCGAGCGCGGTGAGATAGGGCCCGACGTAGAAACCATCCACCGACTCGCTGCGCTCGCCCTTGCGCCCGCGGATCACGAACTCCGCGTCCAGCGCCATGAGTACCGCCGGGTGATCGTTACCCGGGTCGCCGTGGAGGGCGTCGCCGCCGATCGTGCCGCGGTTGCGCACCTGGGGATCAGCGATCAGTTGGGCGGCTTCCGGCAGGACCGGGCAGCGCCGCTGCAGGAGTTCGGAATCGATGATCGCACTCTCGGTGGTCATCGGCCCGATCACAAGGGCCTTGCCCTGTTCGCGGATACCGCGCAGGTCGGCGATGCCGTTGATGTCGATGATGTGGGCGGGTTCAGCGAAGCGGAGCTTCATCATGGGGAGCAGGCTGTGGCCGCCGGCCAGCAGCTTGCCGTCAGCGCCGTGCTCCGCCAGCAGCCGGACAGCGTCGTCGACGTCGGTCGCGGCGTGATACTCGAAACGGCCAGGGATCATGCGTGTCACCCTCCTTGTTGTTTTGCGCCAGGCGCATACGCCGGCCAGGGGCCGGCGCGGGTTGTACTGTTGTACCACAATAGCGCTCACTCGGCAGTAGTAACTTTCGACAATACCGGGGAAGCGGCTCGCGTGCGCCAGCCTGATTCAGGTCCGGGTTGCGGCGCTGTCGTCACCGAGCACCCGCCGGTCGAAGGCGACCGACTTGACCAGGGCGAAGACCGCCCCGCCCTCTGCCAGTCCAAGGTCGGCGACGGCCGCACGGGTGATGCGGGCGCGCAGGCGCTGGGCGCCGATGTCGACCAGCACCTCGGCGAACGCCGTGTCCGACTCTTCCACGATCTGGATCACGCGCGCACCGAGGATGTTGCGGATGCTGATACCGCTCGGCCGCGTCGTCGCCAGCGCCACATCGCGGGCACGCACGCGCAGCCGCACCCCGGTGCCGACGGCCATCGGTGCCCGGGGCATGTCGAGCACCTGTTCGCCCACGCTTACCCGGCTCGTTTTGAAGGTCTCATCGTGGCCGACTATCTCGCCGCTCAGCACGGTGCCCGCCTCGAACCGCCCCGTCGCCTCGGCGAGGTCGAGCCGCTCCAGTAATTCGGTCACCCCGCCGGCCGCGAACACGCCGCCCTCCCTGAGGACCACCATGCGGTCGCCGAGGCGGATCACTTCATCGACCGCGTGCGTGACATAGATGATCGGAATGCCGAACGCGGCGGGCAGGCGCGCGATGTAGGGCAGCAGGCGCGTCTTGCGCTGGATATCGAGGCCGGCCAGGGGTTCGTCCATGAGCAGCAGCCGCGGACGGGTCAGCAGCGCGCGGCCCAGGGCGACGCGCTGGCGTTCGCCGCCGGAGAGTACGTCCGGGCGGCGCGCGAGCAGCGACTGCAGGTCGAGGCGCTCGAGCACTTCGTCGAAGCCGGTGCCGTCGGCGTCGGCCGGCGCGCGACGCGCGGCGTACCGCAGGTTGCCGGCGACACTGAGATGGGGAAACAACTGCGGATTCTGGGCGACATAGCCGACACCGCGGCGATGGGGCGGTATCCAGTGCCCGCCTTCCTGCCAGATCTCGCCGTTGTGGGCGATACGCCCGGCGGCACGGCGCTCATGGCCGGCGATCGATCGCAGCAGCGTCGTCTTGCCACCCCCGCTTGGGCCGAACAGTGCGGTGATGCCACGCAACTCGAAGTCGTGGGCGATCGCCAGGCGGAAATCCGGGAAATCACGACGGATGTTGACGGCGAGGCGGGTCATATCAGCCCACCCGGACCGGGAAGCGGCGGTTCGAGGTATAGACGCCGAGCAGGACGACGAACGAGAACACCAGCAGGATGATCGACAGGCTGTGCGCCGCCGCATAGTCGATGGTCTCGACATGCTCGTAGATGGCGATCGATATCACCCGGGTCTCGCCGGGGATGTTGCCGCCGACCATGAGCACCACGCCGAACTCGCCGACGGTGTGGGCGAAGGTCAGCACGGCCGCGGTGATATAGCCGCGCAGGGCCAGTGGCGTGGCCACGGTGAAGAAGGCGTCGAGCGGACCCGCGCGCAGGCTGGCGGCGGCCTCCATGGGCCCGCGGCCGAGCGCCTCGAAGGCGCCCTGCAGCGGCTGCACGGTGAAGGGCAGCGAGTAGACGACCGAGGCGACGACCAGGCCGCTGAAGGAGAAGGTGAGCGCCGAATCGGTCGCGCTGAACCACAGGCCACCGAGAAACGAGTCGGGACTGAGCAGGAGCAGCAGGTAGAAGCCGAGCACGGTGGGCGGCAGTACCAGTGGCAGCGCCGTGATCGCCTCGATCGGCGCTCGGGCACGCGAGCCGGTGTGCGCCAGCCACCAGGCGAGTGGCGTACCCGCGAGCAGCAGGATCAGCGTACTTACGCCGGCGAGCTGCAGCGACAGCCAGAGCGGGCCGAGTTCGGGCAGGCTCAAGCGCTACTCCATCTCATAACCGTGGTCCGCGATGATCCTGCGGCCCTGCGGACCGGCGAGGAAGTCGAGAAAGGCGCGCGCGGCCGCATTGTCCTCGGATCGGGCGAGCAGCACGGCATCCTGGCGGATGGGATCATGGAGCGCCGCCGGCACGGGCCAGTGGCTTCCGGGCGCATCCCCGTCTTTCGCCGGCAAGGCCGAGCGCGCGACAAAACCCATTTCCGCGGCGCCCATGTGGACCATGGCGTAGGCCTGGCCCACGTTCTGTGCCATGGCGATCCGCGGCTTGAATTCGTCCCACAGACCAAGACGTTCCAGGGTCTCGCGGGCGGCGGCGCCATAGGGGGCGAGTCGCGGATTGGCCATCGCCAGTTTGCGCGGCGGCGCATCCCGCAGCGTGCCGGCCCCATCGGCCTCGATGCGGTTCGCGTCGCGGCTCCACAGCACGAGCCGCCCACGTGCATAGGTAAAGCGGCTGGTCGCGACCGCCCGCTCCTCGGCGACCAGCCGCTCCGGGCGTTCGGTGTCCGCGGCGAGGAAAGCGTCGAACGGCGCACGCTTGCTGATCTGCGCATAGAGCTGGCCGGTGGAACCCGTCGTATAGCGCAGCTCGTGACCGCTTCTGCCTTCAAAGGCTTCCACCAGCGGCGGCATCACTTCGGCGAAGTTGGTCGCCACCGCGACCAGCGCCTCCCCGGCCCGCGCGTCGCCGGCGCGGGTACAGGCGACGGCGAGCAGCACTACGGCCAGCAGGGCCGGGCATCGCCGTGATCGCCGGACAGCCAGGCCGGACACAGGAGGGATCCCACCGGGAAGCGGGCTGCTCGCACCCGCTGCGTGTTTCTCGCGGAAGTCCAATCCCATGATCACGTTCCAGCCGTCGCCACCACGCATACCGCTACGCATCATCCGCCGAGCGCGCGAGGTCGCCGGGCGTATCGATGTCATACAGTATGCCGGTGTCCTCGACCGCGACGCATTCCAGCTCGGTCTGGTGGCCGGCCAGGATGCGCCGTGCGCCCTCATCACCGCCGAGTGCGGCCAGCTCGGGACCGAGCCGGCCCGCGAAACCGACCGGGTGGCCGCGCCTGCCGTGGTACGTCGGTGCGGCCAGGTGGGCGCCGTCGGCCAGGGTTGCCGCGATCGCCGCGACGGTCGCGGTCCGGATCGCGGGCATATCGGCCAGCGCGATCACCCAGCCGGTGGCGGCACGGCTGGCGGCTACTCCGCAGGCCAGACTCGCGCCCATCCCTTCGTCCGCGCGATCGCAGACGACGACATGGCAACCGGCGGCTTCCAGAGTGATGACAAGTGATTCATCACCTGGTCGCGTCACCGCCAGCACACGCGGCAGGGATGCGACCATCGTCTCGGCGGCCGCCACCGCGACCGTGCGACCGTCAGGGAGTCGCGCGTTCAGTTTGTCCCCGCCGAAGCGCTCGCCCCGGCCTGCCGCCAACAGCACCCCGGTGATCATGCGGTCCGCCGTATCGGCGCGTGCGCGTGCCCGCTCAGGGCATCGGCCAGCGCCACCAGGCTGCGGATGTTGTGCACGGGGCGGAACTCATCGACCCACGGCAGCATGGCGCGCGCGCCACCGGCCTTCGCCTCGAAGCCCGACCAGCGCAGCAGTGGGTTGAGCCAGATCAGCCGCCGGGCCGAGCGCTGCAGGCGGGCCATCTCATCGGCGACGCCCTCGCCCGCCTCGCGGTCCAGGCCATCGGTGACCAGCAGCACCGTGGCGCCCTGGCCAAGCAGCCGCCGCGCCCAGCGGAAGTTGAACTCGTGCAGGCAGGCGCCGATGCGTGTGCCGCCCGCCCAGTCGGTCACCACACGCCCGGTGCGCTCCAGGGCCTCGTCGACATCGCGGACACGCAGGTGGCGGGTGATATTCGTCAGCCGCGTACCGAACACGAACACATGGGCACGATCGCGATCGTTGGTCACGGCGTGCAGGAAATGGAGGAACATCCGCGAATACTGGGCCATCGACCCCGAGATGTCGCAGAGCACGACCAGCGGCGGCGTGCGCTGTACGCGCGCCCGGTGGCGCAGATCGATCGTCGCCCCGCCCTGGCGCAGCGACTGGCGCATCGTGGCCCGCATGTCGGGCTGGCGACCGCGGGGATCGTCCCGTGTTCGCCGTGTGGCCAGCGGCTTGACCGGCATCTTCAGGCGCGCGATGGCGCGCCGGGCATCGGCCTGCTCCGCCGCCGTCATCGACTCGAAGTCCACGGTCTGCAGCCGCTCCTCGGCCGACCAGGTCAGGCTCGCCTCGACCTCCGTCTCGTCCTCCTCGCCCTCTTCCGCGGGCGGCGGCTCCTGACCGGCGGCGAGCGCCTCGGACAGGCGCGCGGGCGGCGGGTTCGGCTCGGGTGCGTTACTGCCGGGCGCCTGGGGCAGGAGGAGTTGCAGCATGCGATCGAGCAGCTGGGGATCGCGCCAGAAGACCTGGAAGGCCTGATCGAACAGGTGTCGCTGGTCGCGCCGGTCAACGAAGACGGCGTGCAGCGTCCAGTAGAAGTCGTCGCGCCGACGCACGCCAGCGACCTCGAGGGCGCGCAGGGCATCGACCACCTTGTCCGGGCCGATCGGCAGCCCGGCGGTGCGCAGCACCCGGGCGAAGTGCATGACGTTCTCCGCCAGCCGGCCACCGCCCTCGCCGGTATAGTCCTCAGGCATCGCTGCTCGCGGCGACGCCCGCGTTGATGCGCTGCAGCAGGTCGTTGACCTGCTGTGAGTCAAAGCGGGCGATGTCATCCTGGTACTTGAGCAACGCGCCCAGCGTGTCGTTGATGACGGCGGGATCCAGCGACAGGCTGTCGACGGCGATCAGGGCGTTGGTCCAGTCGATCGTCTCGGCGATGCCAGGCAGCTTGTAGAGGTCCATCTCGCGCAGCTCCTGGACGAAGGCGACGACCTGGCGGCTCAGTTCGGCCGGTGCGGCCGGCGCTTTGAGGCGCAGGATCTCCAACTCTCGCTCGGCGTCCGGGTAGTCCACCCAGTGGTAGAGGCAGCGGCGTTTGACCGCGTCGTGGATCTCGCGGGTGCGGTTGGAGGTGATCACCACGATGGGCGGCTCTTGGGCGGCGATGGTGCCGATCTCGGGGATGGTCACCTGGAAGTCCGACAGGACTTCGAGCAGGTAGGCCTCGAAGGGCTCGTCGGTGCGGTCGAGTTCGTCGATCAACAGGACCGGCGCGACGCCTCCATCCGGCTCCAGTGCCTGCAGTAGCGGACGCTTGGTCAGGAAGCGGCGGTCGAAGATGTCGCGGCCGAGGCGCTTGCGGTCGACCGCGCCGCTGGCCTCGGCCAGACGGATCTCGACCATCTGCTGCTGGTAGTTCCACTCGTAGACCGCCGCGGTGATATCGAGGCCCTCGTAGCACTGCAGCCGCACGAGCGGCCGGCCGAGGGTGCGCGCGGCGACCTTGGCGATCTCCGTCTTGCCGACACCGGCCTCGCCCTCCAGGAACAGCGGTCGTCCCATGCGCAGGCTGAGGAAAAGCGCCGTGGCCAGCCGCCGGTCGGCGACGTACTCCCCCGAGTTCAGCAGTTCGACGGTGGTGTCGATGGACTCTGGCAATTGCGTGCGCGCCGTTTCATGATTCATGGCATGGCCGTTTCAGCAGGGTGGCGGATTGGATGAACGCGTGGCGAACGGCGATCCTGCGTAAGCGTATGCCAGACACGAAAGAAAGAAAGCATTTCTCGCAGAGGCGCAGAGCACGCAAGAGAACCTCTGATTAGCGGGAGTCCTGTAGGTCGGGCTTGCGGCCCGACACTCGTAAGCGCCTGATCTGTCGGGCTGACCGATCCGCCGGGAGCGGATTGGCGCGCCAGCCCGGAGGGCGTGGCGCACGGACGCGCCACGCAAAGCTCGACATACGCCGCTCTTCAACTCGCTCCCCGGTCTTTATCGCGCGGCTACCTCGCCGCTTCGACGGCGCGCCGGGCCAGGACGTTCACCAGGTGCGCGCGGTATGCGGGCGTGCCGTGGATGTCGTCGTTGAGTTCGTCCGCGTCCACCTGCACGCCCTTGATCGCGTCGGCGGAGAAGTCACCGGCCAGCGCCTGCTCCATCGCCGGCACCCGGAAGGCGCAGGCCCCGGCGCCGGTGACGGCGAGACGTACACCGTCGCCGGTCTCGGCCACCATCACGCCGGCCAGCGCGTAGCGCGATGCCGGCTGCGCGAACTTCACGTAGGCCGCCCGCTTCGGCACCGGGAAGTGGATCGCCTTGATCAGCTCCCCCGGCTCCAGCGCCGTCTCGAACAGATCGATGAAGAAGTCGTCCGCGGCGATCCGGCGCTGGTTGGTCTCGACCGTCGCGCCGAGGCCGAGCACGGCCGCAGGATAGTCGGCGGCCGGATCGCTGTTGGCGACCGATCCACCAATGGTGCCGACATTGCGCACCTGGTGATCGCCGATGGCGCCGGCCAGGTCGGCCAGCGCCGGGACAGCTTTCCGCACCTCGGATGACAGGGCCACCTCGTTGTGCTTCGTGAGCGCGCCGATCACGACCGTCCTGCCATCGACGGCGATGCCCGAAAGCTCCTTGATGGCGCCCAGATCGACCAGTTCGCCGGGCTGGGCGAGGCGCTGCTTGAGGCTCTGCAGCAGCGTCTGGCCGCCGGCGATGGCGCTGGCATCCTCGGACTGGCCCAGCAGCGTGACGGCCTCGTCGATGGTCGTCGGGCGGTGGTAACCGAATGCATACATGGGTCGTTCCCTCCTCAGGCCACCTGCCGGCCCTGGGCGTCCTGGATCGCCTGCCACACCCGGAGCGGGGTCGCCGGCATCTCCAGATCGGTTACGCCGAGCGGGCGCAGCGCATCGATAATGGCGTCGATGACCGCCGGCGGCGAACCGATGGCACCGGCCTCGCCACAGCCCTTCACCCCGAGCGGGTTGTGCGTGCAGGGGGTGTTGCAGGTATCGACCCGGAAGCTCGGCAGGTCATCGGCGCGCGGCATGGTGTAGTCCATATAGGTGCCGGTGATGAGCTGGCCGCTCTCCGCATCGTAGACCGCACCCTCGAGCAGGGCCTGGCCGATGCCCTGGGCCAGCCCGCCATGGACCTGTCCCTCGACGATCATCGGATTAATGACGTTGCCGAAGTCGTCGACCGCAGTGAAGTTGACGATCTCGACCCGGCCAGTATCGGGGTCCACCTCGACCTCACAGATGTGGCTGCCGGCCGGATAGGTGAAGTTGGTCGGGTCGTAGAAGGCGCTCTCGTCGAGGCCCGGCTCGAGCTGCTCCAGCGGATAGTTGTGCGGCACGTAGGCGGAGAACGCGACCTCCGCCATCGACAGGCTCTTGTCGGTGCCGGCGACGCGGAAGGTGCCGTCGTCGTACTCGATGTCGGCCTCGGCCGCCTCCAGCATGTGGGCGGCGATCCTGCGGCTCTTGTCGATGATCTTGTCCATCGCCTTGACAATGGCGGAGCCGCCGACGGCCAGCGATCGCGAGCCGTAGGTGCCCATGCCGAAGGCGCTGCGGTCGGTATCACCGTGGACCACATCGACGTCATCGAACGGGATGCCCAGGCGATCCGAGACGATCTGGGCGAACGTGGTCTCGTGACCCTGGCCATGGCTGTGGGAGCCGGTGAACACGGTTACCTTGCCGGTCGGGTGCAGCCGGACCTCGCCGGCCTCGTAGAGCCCGGCGCGCGCGCCCAGCGCCCCCGCGATATTCGACGGCGCCAGGCCGCAGGCCTCGATGTAGGTCGAGTAGCCGATGCCGCGATATTTGCCGCGCTTCTGCGCCTCTTCACGGCGGCCCTCGAAGCCGGCGACGTCGGCCAGCTCCTCGGCCCGCGTCAGGGTGGCGTCGTAGTCGCCCACGTCGTAATTCAGCGCCACCGGCGTCTGGTACGGGAAGGCATCGGTCGGGATGAAGTTGCGCCGGCGGATCTCTGCCTGCGACAGCCCCATATCACGGGCGGCCTGGCTCACCAGGCGCTCAACGACATACGTCGCCTCGGGTCGGCCCGCACCGCGGTAGGCATCGACCGGGGCGGTATGGGTAAATACGGCGGTCACCCGCGCGTGGATCGCCGGCGTGGTGTACTGCCCGGCGAGCAGCGTGGCGTAGAGGATGGTCGGCACGGCCGAGGCAAAGGTGGACAGATAGGCGCCCAGATTGGCCTTGGTGTCGACGCGCATGCCGATGAACCGGCCGTCGGTATCGAGCGCCATCTCGGCGCGGGTCACGTGGTCGCGGCCGTGGGCGTCGCTGAGGAAGGACTCGACGCGTTCGGCGGTCCACTTGATCGGCCGCCCGATCTTCTTCGACGCCCAGGTCAGCGTCGCCTCTTCCGCGTACGGGTAGATTTTCGAACCGAACCCGCCGCCGACGTCCGGCGATACGACACGGACCTTGTGCTCGGGGAGGTTGAGCACGAACGCGGACAGCAGCAGCCGTGCGAGGTGCGGGTTCTGCGACGTCGTGTACAGCGTGTAGTGATCCTCGCCCGGCGAGTAGGAAGCCACCGCCGCGCGCGGCTCCAGCGCGTTCGGGATCAGCCGGTTGTTGACCAGATCGAGGCTGGTGACGTGATGGGCCCGCTCGAATGCCTCATCGGCCGCACCGCTGTCGCCGAGCTCCCAGGTGTAACAGCGGTTGTCGGGGACCTCGTCGTGGACCAGCGGCTGACCGGACTCCAGTGCTTTGGCTGGCGAGATCACCGCATCGAGCATGTCGTAGTCGACGTCCACCAGTTCGGCTGCGTCCCGCGCCTGCTGCTTCGTCTCGGCGATTACGACGGCGACGTGGTCGCCGACATAGCGCGCTTTGCCCTGCGCCAGCAGCGGATGCGGCGGCTCCGCCATCGGCTCGCCGCTGACATCGTGGATCTGCCAGCCGCAGGGCAGCCCACCGATGCCATCGTTGGCCAGGTCCTCGCCCGTGAACACGGCGAGCACGCCGTCGGCGTCGCGCGCCATGCTGGTATCGATCGAGTTGATACGGGCGTGGGCGTGCGGGGAGCGGACAAAGCAGGCGTACGTCTGGCCGGCCATGTTGATGTCGTCGGTATAGCGGCCCTGGCCGGTGAGGAAGCGTTTATCCTCGGAGCGCCTGGTCGATCCGCCGATCTTTGTTGTCGGTTCACCCATTGCCCTGGTCCCCCATGCCCGCCGCGCCGGACTTGAGCGCGCGGACGATATTTTCGTAACCGGTGCAGCGACAGATATTGCCTTCGAGATTCTCCCGAATGGTCGTGTCGGAGGCGTTCGGATACGTATTCACCAGGTCGACCGCCGCCATCACCATGCCCGGCGTGCAGAAGCCGCACTGCAGACCGTGTTCCTCGCGGAAGGCCGCCTGCATCGGGTGGAGATCACCGTTGCCGTCAGCCAGGCCCTCGATGGTGACCACCCGGGCGCCCTCGGCCTGTGCAGCGAGTACGGAACAGGCCTTCACGGCGCGGCCATCGAGGTGGATGGTGCACGAGCCGCACTGCCCCGTGTCGCAGCCAACATGGGTGCCGGTCAGGCCGAGATGGTCGCGGAGAAATTCGGTGAGCAGGGTGGGAGGATCGACATCGGCGGTTACCGAGCGGCCATTGACGGTCATCGACACGTTCATAACCAGCACCCTCTTGTTGTGTCCCTGATACCCCTTCCGGCCGCGTTGTGCGCCTGCCTCAGGAATGGGCCTGCCGCCACCGAGTGTAAGCGAAACCCGCCGACGATCAAGCAGTTTGCAATCGAGTCCTGGCCACCGGGGTACCCCCGGGGTCGGTGCGGCCGAGATGGTTCCGCCGGGCGCGCCGTGCTCCGTTGGCTGAATTCACAACAGGGCGAAGGCAAGGATGACCCCCACGACCCCGGCGCCCACCGCCGCCCAGACCCAGGCCTGGCTGCGCGCGGGCGCGGTGGCGGCACTGTCGACCGTTGCCGCAGCCGTCTCGCCCGCCGTTTCCCCGGGCTCGCCGCTGCCGCCCATGTACTCGACGAAGTTGTCGAAGAATTCGTTGGCCGTCTTGCGCGCGGCGCCGTCGATCAAGCGGCTGCCGAGCTGGGCCAGCTTGCCGCCGAGCTGCGCCTTGGCGGTGGAGCCGACCGTACAACCGCCTTCGGTATCCGTCAGCGTAACGTCGGCGGATCCCTTGACGAAGCCGGCCTGGCCGCCCTGCCCCTGGAAACTCATCGAGTAGGATGCCGGCGGATTCAGGTCGGTGAGCGTCACCTTGCCCTTGAAGCGCGCATTGACCGGGCCGACTTTTGCCTTGACCGCGGCCTCATAGGCGTTGTCGTCGACCCGGTCGAACGACTCGCAGCCCGGGATACAGGCCTTGAGGACCTCTGGATCGTTGAGCGCATCCCATACGGTGTCCCGCGGCAGGGGTAGCTGGCGTTCCTGTTGCAGTTCCATAGCGAGTCCGCCTGTTCGTTGTCCAGACCGGGGCGATCGTGGCCACCCCGGACAAATCGTGACCGACAAATTATCAGACGCCGCGGTTTACGTACCCGTGGCGCCGCCCTCGCCGTGCTGACGCAACGCCTCCACCACGGCCTCGAACGGCAAAAGGACACACTCGTGGCGGCTCTTGTGCGCCGCCGCCGGTTCGAACAGCGTCAGGTCCTGCCAGCGCTCGTCCGTCGGCCAGGCATGCCGCCCGCGCAGAGCGCCCTTGATGGCGCGCTGCAGCGTGTCCAGCGAAGCGGCATCCTGGCCGATCGCCTGTTGACCCAGCAGGTTCGCGGCCGCCCGGCAGAGTACGCAGCCACGGACATGGTGGCCCAGGGCCGCGATCCGCCCCGCCTGATCGCAATGCAGATCGAGCGTTACCCGGTCGCCGCACAGCGGGTTATCCAGTGTCAGAGTGACATCCGGGTCGTCGAGCCGCCCCTCGCCCTCGGCCGCGCCGGCGAGAGCGAGTAAGCCCTCCTGATACAGGTCCGTGCTCATAGCAGTTTCCGCAAGGCGGTCTCCAGCGCTTCCAGGCAGGCGTCGACATCGGCCGCGTCATTATAAAGCGCGAGACTGGCGCGCGTCGTACCGGCCAGATCGTAGGCGTCCATCAGCGGCTGGGCGCAATGGTGCCCGCCACGCACGGCAACGCCATGGCCGTCGAGCAGTTGCGCGATATCGTGCGGATGCGCCCCCGGAACATCGAAGGCGACCAGCGGTCCCCGCGGGTGCCCGGACCCGGGACCGAGAACGCGGACCCGCTCCGTGCCGAGCGTGTGCAGGCCCTCGACCAGTCGTTGCGTCAGTGCCTCGAGGTGACGGCCGACGGCATCGATATCGTGTCGCCCGAGCCAGCGCAGCGCCGCGCCCAGGCCGACGGCCTGGGCGATGGGCGGCGTGCCCGCTTCGAACCGCTGCGGCGGCGGTGCCCAGGTCGTCTCCGACAGCCTGACGCGGCGGATCATCTCGCCACCGCCGAGGAACGGCGGCAGGTCGGCGAGCAGCTCGCGCCTGGCCCAGAGGACGCCGATGCCGTTGGGGCCAAAGACCTTGTGGCCGGAGAAACAGTAGAAATCGACGCCGAGCGCCTGCACGTCCACTCGTGCGTGGGGAACCTGTTGGGCACCGTCGAGCAGCACGCGGGCGCCGACGGCGCGGGCCGCGTCGACGATGGGGCCGACCTCGGTCAACGCCCCGGTGACGTTGGATGCGTGGGTTACCGCGATCAGCCTTGTACGGGGTCCGACGATATCGGGGAGGAGGGTCAGATCCAGCCGACCCTCCTCTGTTACCGGGATCACCCGGAGCCCGATTCCCGTGCGATCGCGCAGCATCTGCCACGGCACGATGTTGGAGTGATGCTCCAGTTCCGAGATGACCACCTCATCACCCGGCGCCAGCGTCGCGCCGAAGGCGTGCGCGACCAGGTTGAGCGCGGCCGTACAGCCGCTGGTGAATACGATCTCGTCGGGATCAACGGCGTTGAGGTGGCAGGCGACCGTCTCCCGGGCGGTGCCATAGGCCTCGGTCGCCGCCTCCGCCAGGCGGTGGACGCCGCGCAGGACATTGGCCCGGCTCGTGGTCTCGTGGGCGTGGATCGCTTCGAGCACGGGGGCCGCGACCTGTGCGGTGGCCGCGTTGTCCAGGTAGTGCAGCGCCGGTTCGTGGTCGCGCCGAAGCAGCGGGAAGTCGGCACGCGCGGCATGCGGATCGAAGCTCATGATGGCGCTCCCCGCGGTGGCGTTTACTGCCCGGTACGCAGCACGGAGATCGCCTCGGCAAGGATGGAGATGGCGATCTCCGCCGGTCCGCGCGCGCCGATCGAGAACCCGACCGGGGCATGTATCCGGTTGATCCGGTCCTCGCCAAAGCCCTGCCCGGCCAGGCGTTCGCGGCGCCCGGCATGCGTACGGCGACTGCCGAGTGCACCGATATAGAACGCCTCGCTTTCGAGCGCGGCCGCCAGCGCCGGGTCGTCCAATTTGGGATCGTGGGTCAGGGTCACTACCGCGCTGCGGCTGTCCAGCGTGTACGTGGCCAGCGCCTCGTCCGGCCAGGCCGTATCCAGAGCGACACCGGGGAAGCGCGCAGCGGTGGCGAAGGTCCGCCGGGGATCGATGACGGTCACGTTGAACTCGGTGTGCGCCGCGAGCGGCGCCAGCGACTGCGCAATGTGCACGGCGCCAACGATGTAGAGCCGCAGCGGCGGATTCCACGGGTTGAACAGCCAGCGCCGGCCGTCGATCTCGCGCGTCTCCGCGCGATCGAAACGCAGCGTCGCCGCCGCGGCCTCGGCGAAAGGCGCCGCCCCTTCGTCGCGATGGAGCAGCCGTTGCTCGCCATTGTCGAGCGCCGTGGCGAGCACGACGGGCCGACCGGCCGCGCGGTCGGCGAGGAGCTGTTCACGGGTCGCGCGCTCCATCAGTCGAAGCGCTCCACGAACACCTCGATCCGGCCGCCACAGGCGAGGCCGACCTCCCAGGCCTGGTCGTTGGTCACGCCGAACTCGAGCAGTTTCGGCTCACCCTCCTCCATGACCTCGCGCGCCTCGGCGATCACCGCGCCCTCGATACAGCCACCGCTGACCGAGCCGGCCATGTCGCCCGCGGCCGTAACCGCCAGCTGCGCGCCGGGCCGGCGCGGCGCAGACCCCCAGGTGGAGACGACCGTCGCCAGCGCGACATCCTGGCCCGCCTCACGCCAGGCGGAGGCCTGCTCCAGCACGTTATCCGGACCGGGTCCGGCGGTGTTCGTCTTCGCCATGGAATACCTCACGCAAAGCGGGGCTGATCAATGACTATCATCTGCCTTACGCCGAGCCGGTGCAATCGCGGGTTGCCGGGGCCGCATAAGGTTACGGCCAATCATGACACCTGCTACACGCAGGCCGCGTGTACTCGAAGGGCAATGCCCGACCCTGGTGTGATAGTCCCACTGCCCGGATCCTGCTAATTTGCCCTTCGACTCTCCCGTTACGGAACGGCCAGACGCGGTGTCTTTACCATGTCCGATATTACTTCACTATGGCAGTCGCAGTTCCCCGAGCTCGCCTCGAGCGGTGATCCGGTCGTCGGGCAAACCCTGCAACAGGCGAGTTTCGCCCGACTGGAGCGTGACACGGTCCTGTTCGAGCCAGGCAGCCCCTGCTCGGACTACCTCATGCTGGTGGCCGGCCAGATCCGGGTCGAGATCATCAACGAGCAAGGGCGCGAGATCGTGCTCTACCGCGTCCGCCCTGGCCAGGGCTGTTTCCTGACCACCAGTTGCCTGCTGTCCCATGATCACTACCCCGCCACCGGCATCGTCGAGGCGGATGCCTCCGCCTTGATGCTGTCGCAGCGGCTGTTCGAGGAGGCGCTGGCAACTTCCAGTGATTTCCGCAGATTCGTTTTCTCCGGACTCGGGGGGCGCCTGGCCCAGCTGGTGCAGCGCATCGAGTCCGTGGCGCTGACTCCACTCGAACAGCGCCTCGCCCTGACGCTCCTCGACCTTGCCGACGAGGCCGGTGAGATTCGATTGACCCACCAGGAGCTGGCCGCCGAACTCGGAAGCGCCCGCGAGGTGATCTCGCGCGGGCTCACACGATTCGTCGCGCGTGGCTGGATCCACGCTGCGCGAGGACAGATCCGCCTGCTTGATAGCGCCGCGCTCACCGTCTGCGGTGGTCGGTGACTTCCGTGACTTTGTCACGGACACACGCGCGGATTTGACACATCCTTCCATCAGTTCAACACGATTGAGGAGGAAGCGATGTCTCGAAATATGGGTGGACTGGACCGCGGCGTTCGGGTGGTGATCGGTATCGGCCTGATCGCACTTGCCATTACGGGCCCAGAGTCTCCGTGGGGCTGGATTGGCCTTGTGCCACTGGCAACCGCGTTGATCGGGTGGTGCCCGCTGTACCGTGTACTCGGCATCCGTACCTGCAGCGCCTCCTGAGTAGATGCACCCGGAATCACCGGGCCAGTTATCGGGTATTGCGGGGGCGGTAGTAGGATCCGATTCTCCCGCGTCCGCAAGGTCAACGCGGCGGTCGAGGCACGGTTCCCCTGCGTAGGCGTCGGACATCCGGGCCAGTCCGTGAGGAGGCGGATCCATTCGGCCCCGACGCACGAATTGTCGGGCGACAGTGCACACTCGAGTCCGGTCCGACCTGATCACGATCAATACATGGACAGTGTGATGCTCGATAATAGGCCCCGTCAGGCGCTTCCGGGCCTTGAGGCATCTCCATCCGACCGGGGCCGAGCGCATCTTTACCGCTGACCGCCGCATTTTGTTGAGGTAACCCGATGGAACTCGATCCACTGCTGCTTTCGCGAATCCAGTTTGCGTTTGTAGTCTCATTCCACGCCATCTTCCCGGTATTCACGATCGGGCTCGCAGCCTACATCGCGGTGCTGGAGGGGCTGCTTTTCCGCACGCGCGACCCGGCCTGGGAGCGGCTGTCGAAATTCTGGACCAAGGTCTTTGCCGTGGTCTTCGGCATGGGCGTGGTCTCCGGGATCGTCATGGCGTTCCAGTTCGGCACGAACTGGAGCAATTTCTCGTATGCTACGGCGAACTTCCTCGGGCCGGTGCTGAGCTACGAGGTGGTGACGGCGTTCTTCCTCGAGGCAACCTTCCTCGGCGTCCTGCTTTTCGGCCGGGACAAGGTCCCGCAGGGCGTGCACCTGTTCGCCGCCATCATGGTCGCGGTCGGGACCTTCATCTCCTCGTTCTGGATCCTGGCCGCGAATTCGTGGATGCAGACCCCGGCCGGCGTCGAACTGCAGAACGGGCTGTTCCAGATGACCTCCTGGAGCGAAGCGATCTTCAACAGTTCGTTCCCGTACCGCTTCTCCCACATGGTCGTGGCGTCGTTCCTCACCGGCAGCTTCGTGGTCGCCGGGGTCAGCGCGTGGTACCTGCTGAAGGGCCGCGAGACCGCGCTCAACAGACGCGCGCTGTCGATGTGCCTGTGGCTGATCCTGTTCGTCGCGCCGCTGCAGATGTTCATCGGTGACCTGCACGGTCTGAATACGCTGAAGGAACAGCCGACCAAGCTGGCGGCGATGGAGGGGCACTGGGAGTCGAAGGCCGGGGCGCCGCTGATCCTGTTCGCGATCCCCGACTCGGCCAGCGAGACCAATCACCTGGAGATCGGGATCCCGAAGCTCGGCAGCCTGATCCTTAAGCATGATGTCGATGGTGTCGTGCCCGGGCTCAAGGACGTCCCGGCGGACGAGCGGCCCCCGGTCGGACCCACGTTCTGGTCGTTCCGCGTGATGGTCGGTATCGGCGTGCTGATGATCGCCGTCGGTTTCTGGGGCGCATGGCTGCGCTTTCGCGGGCGGCTCTATGACCAGCCGCTGTTCAAGCGCGTGCTGGTCGCGATGATCCCGGCGCCGTTCATCGCCGTGTTGGCGGGCTGGTTCGTGACCGAGATCGGCCGCGCACCATGGCTGGTCTACGGGCAGATGACCCATGCCGAGGGGCTGACGCCATCACTGACCGGCGGTATGGCGCTGTTCACACTGATCGGCTTCATCGTGGTCTACAGTGTCGTGTTCGCCGCCGGTCTCTACTACCTGCTGCGGATCGTGCGCACCGGTATTGAAGAGGTGGAGGCCCAGGACGAGCATCCGGAACAGCATCGCGCCAAGCGGCCGTTCTCCGCCGCCGACGTGCCACTCGAAGGCGGCGACGGCGCTCCGGCAACGGCGAGGTAAGAGACGATGGAACTGATCGATCTGACCCTGATCTGGGCGGGCATTATCGGCTTCGGCGTCATCATGTACATCCTGATGGACGGGTTCGATCTCGGCGTCGGCATCCTGTTCCCGTTCGCGCCGACCGAGACCTCCCGGGACATGATGATGAACTCGGTGGCGCCGGTGTGGGACGGCAACGAGACCTGGCTGATCCTGGGGGGCGCCGGCCTCCTCGCCGCCTTCCCGCTGGTTTACTCGGTCTTCCTGCCGGCCTTGTATATCGGGGTGTTTCTCATGCTGGCCGGGCTCATCTTCCGCGGCATCGCCTTCGAGTTCCGCTTCAAGGCGAACAAGTCACGCTACCTCTGGAACTGGTCGTTCTTCGGCGGCTCGCTGGTCGCGTCGTTCGCCCAGGGTGCCGTCGTCGGCACTTACATCCAGGGTTTCGAGACCGAGGGCTTCGTCTACGTCGGCGGCGCGCTGGACTGGCTCACGCCGTTCACCGTCGTCACCGGGATCGGCCTCGTAGCCGGTTATGCGCTGCTGGGTGCGACCTGGACGATCATGAAGACCGAGGGCGAGACCCAGGAGTGGGCGTATCGGCTCACACCGAAGCTGCTGGCCACGGTCATGGCGGTATTCCTGATCATCAGCATCTGGACGCCGCTGGTGGACGAGTTCGTCGCCGAGCGCTGGTTCGGTCAGCTGCATGTGCTTTGGGTCCTGCCCGCAGCGGCGGTGCTGCTGGCATGGATCCAGTACCGTGCGCTCCACAAGCGCGAGGAGATCATCCCGTTCGTGAGCACGATGGGGATCTTCGTCTGCGCCTACCTCGGCCTGCTGGCGAGCAAACTGCCCTACATCGTGCCGCCCGATCACACCCTGTGGGACGCGGCCTCCGATCCGGGCTCGCAGCTGTTCCTGCTGGTCGGAGTACTGTTCGTGACGCCGGTCATCCTGGCCTACACCGCGTGGACCTACTGGGTCTTCCGGGGCAAGGTGACACATGATTCGGGGTATCACTAGAAGTCCGGGTGCCACCAGGGGAGCCCTGATCGGTCGGGATATCCGCGGGATATCCGCGGGGTGAACCGCAGCTTGGAGTCCAGGCACGCATCATCGGAGCATCTGCAGGTCTGCCGTTGATCGGGGCTTTTCCGGACCAGGCCGCGCAGGCGAAAAGACCAGCGCGGGCAGTCGCCAGAAAATCGCGCGGCCCCGGCGCCGCCCCGAGTAACCGGCATCCCAACCGTTACGTCGGACTCTACGCGTAACGCATGATCCTCGGCTGACCGGGAGCGGTATGAGCGACCACGGTATGCGCGGTCACGCGCGCTGGCTGGACGGGCTGGCCCGGCCGCACAGCGGGCTGCTCACTTTGGCCGCCACGGCCGGTCTGGTCACCGGTGGTCTAGTCGTGGTCCAGGCCGGCCTCATCGCACTGATCGTCCACCGGGTGATCGTCGCCGACCAGACACTCGGCGATGTCGTGCCGCTGTTCTTCGCCCTGTCCGGTGTCGTCGTACTCCGGGCCGCCAGCCACTGGGGCCAGCAGGTCGCCGGGATCGCCGCGGCCGCACGCATCCGGCGCCATCTGCGCACGGCGGTACTGGAACGTATCGCGGCGCTGGGCCCCGTCCGCCTCGCCGGCGAGCATAGCGGCGACCTCGCGCAAAAGACGATGGAACAGGTCGACGCGATCGACGGGTATTTCGCGCGGTATCGCCCCCAGCGGGTAGTGGCCGTTGGCGTGCCGCTAGCGATCGCCGTGGTCGCGCTCACCCAGGACTGGATCGTGGCCCTGCTGCTGATCCTGGCCGCCCCCCTGATTCCGCTTTTCATGGCACTCGTCGGCATGGGCGCGGAATACCTCAATCGCGAGCAGTTCGAGACGGTGAACCGCCTGGCCGGTCATTTCCTCGATCGTGTGCGCGGCCTTTCCACGCTGCGACTGTTCGGCCGTGCCCCGCACGCCGTCGCGGAAGTGGGGGCGATGGCGGACGAGTACCGCCGGCGCAACATGCGCACCCTGCGCGTGGCCTTCCTGTCGTCGGCCGTGCTGGAGTTCTTCGCCTCCGTGGCGATCGCCAGTATCGCGATCTACATCGGGTTCGGGCTGCTCGGCTACATCGAGTTCGGCAACGCACCCGAACTGACCCTCTTCTCGGGGCTCTTTCTGCTGCTGCTGGCGCCCGATTTCTTTCAGCCCCTGCGCACCCTCGCCCAGAGCTATCACGATCGCGCCGCGGCCCTCGGAGCGGCGGACGGTCTGCGCGGCCTGCTGGAACGTTCCGGTCCGGACGGCGTTACCACCACGGTCGCGTGCGACGGCCGGGCCGTGGCGATCTCGATCGCCGATCTTCACTTCGGGTATCCGGACCGCGCCCCGGTATTCCGCGGCGCGTGCCTGGACATCGCCGCGGGGGAACGGGTTGCGCTGATCGGTGCGTCCGGCTCGGGCAAATCGACCCTGCTGCAACTGCTCGCCGGTTTTGCGGAACCGGATCGGGGCACGATCCGTATCGGCGGCGTGCCCGCCGGGCGCATCGGTCCGGTCGCCTGGGTTGGTCAGCGGCCCTTTCTGATGACCGGCTCGATCGCCGCGAACATCGCGCTGGCGCGACCTGCAGCAACTCGGGCCGAGATCCGTGCGGCGGCCGAGCAGGCGGGCGTCACGGCGTTTGCCGACGACCTGGCCGCCGGGCTGGACACGCCGATCGGTGAGGGCGGGCTCGGACTGTCGGGCGGACAGGGGCAACGCATCGCCATCGCCCGCGCTTTCCTGGCCGCAACGCCACTGCTGCTGCTGGATGAGCCGACCGCCAGTCTCGACGCCGTGAGCGAGCAGCGGGTTCTGGCGGCGCTGGAACGCCTTGCCGCCGAGGGCCGCACCCTGGTCGTCGCCAGCCATCACGCTGCGGTCCGCGGGCTCGTCGATCGGGTGGCCGCCGTCGAGGACGGCCTGTTGCGCGAGGTGACGCCGTGAACGAACTGCGCCCGTATCTGCGCATGCTCGCGACGTACCGCGGCCGCATGCTGCTCGGGAGCATACTCGTATTCGCGACCATCGCCGCCGGTGTCGGCCTGCTCGCGCTCTCGGGCTGGTTCATCACCGCGACCGGCGTCACGGCGCTGGCGCTGGCCGCGGGAATGCAGGCACAACTGGAGATCTATGTGCCCGGCGCCGGCATCCGTTTCTTTGCGCTCACCCGTACCGCGGCCCGGTACGTCGAGCGGGTGCAGAATCACGATACCGTCCTGCGCCTGCTGGCCGACCTGCGCCAGCGCGTCTTTGCCCGGTTGACGGCCCTCGACCCGGCGGCGCTGGCGCGCTTCCGCAACGCTTTGGTGCTGAACCGCCTGACCGCAGACATCGACGCGCTCGACAGTCTCTACCTGCGTTGCCTGGCGCCGCCGGTGGCGGCCGTGCTCGCGGTGTTGGGTGTTGCGGTCATGCTCGGGCTGATCGATCCGCTGGCCGGGATCGTGGTTGGAACGGTATTGCTTCTCGGCACTGGTCTGCTGACTGCGGCGGTGGCCTGGCCGGGCAGTGCCATCGGTGAGAGCGTGGCGCAACGCACCGAGTCGGCACGGACCGAGATTGTAGACCTGGTACGCGGTCTGGCCGAACTGCGGACATTCGGCGTCGTGGATCGCCAGCAGGCGGCAATCGATCGCAGCGATCGCGCGCTGGTCGCGCTGCAGCAGCGCGCTGCTCGTCTCGCGGCCCTGGGCGAGGCCGGCATGGGGCTGGTGATCCATCTCGCGATGGTGCTCGCGCTGTTCGTCGGTGTCTGGCTGTATACGGCCGACGCGGTCAGCGGCCCGCTGGCGGTCCTGATGCCGCTTGCCGTGCTGGCGCTGCTCGAAGGCCTCGCCCCGGTCCCCGGCGGCCTGCTCCAGCTCGGCCGTGCGCGCGCCGCCGCCCGGCGCCTGAACAGCCAGAGCGCGGTCGAGCCGACGATCTGCGAGCCGCGCGCGCCGGCTGTGCCGCCGGACACCGGCGAGCTTGCGTTCGATCACGTCGACGCCGGCCGCAGCGAAGCGCCCGAGCCGATACTGCGAGATTTTTCCCTGCACCTCGCCGACGAGGAGCATGTCGCGGTGATCGGCCCTTCGGGCTGCGGCAAATCGACGCTCGCCGATCTGGCCGTTCGCCTGCTGGATCCGCTACGCGGTGAGGTCCGGCTCGGCGGGGTGCCCCTGCCCGGGTTGGCGCTGACGGATATCCATGAGCGGATCAGTTACTTGACCCAGCGCAGTGAGATCTTCTCCGATACGATCACCGGCAACCTCATGCTGGCGCGTCCTGACGCGGATGACCGTGCCCTTTGGTACGCGCTCGAGGTCGTCGCGCTCGCCGACTTCGTCGAGGACCTTGACCAGGGGCTCGACACCTGGGTCGGCGAGAGCGGTGTCCGTCTCTCCGGCGGCCAGGCCCGACGCCTGGCGCTCGCCCGTATCGTGTTGCGCGGGGCGCCGGTGATCGTGCTCGATGAACCGCTGGCAGGGCTGGACGCTGCGACCGCCGCAACGGTCGCAGCTCGTCTGAAACCTTGGCTACGCGGACGGACCACGCTGCTGCTGGCCCACGATACTACTGCCCTGCCGACCGTGGATCGGATCGTCGAACTGAACACTCTGCCAGCGACCGCATGAGCGGACCGCCTGTCGCTGGTCCCGGTTACGCGGGCTTACCCGGAAGAACGCCGAGAGCTTGATGCACGGCAGCCGATTGCATCGGCCCTGCCACGAAGCACGCACCAAGGCTTCCGCCAATCAGCCCCAGGGTTTCGGATCGAGTGCATTCACCGGCACTCGCAGGTAGCTGAGACCGTTTTCATGCGGCTCCGGCAGGCGACCACCGCGCGTGTTGATCTGCAGACTGAACAGGATCAACGCAGGCATTGGCAGCTGCGCGTCGCGCTCTTCACGCATGCGGACAAAATCCGCCTCGTTGGTCACACCGCAGATGTGTGGATTACGCTGCTTCTGCTCACCGACCGTACTCTCCCACGCGGGATCGCGGCCGCCCGGCATGTAATCGTGACCGACGAACACGCGCGTCTCGTCCGGCAGTGCAAGGATCGCCTGCATCGAGCGCCAGAGCTCGCCGGCATCCCCACCGGGGAAGTCGGCACGGGCCGTGCCGAAGTCGGGCATGAACAGTGTGTCGTGGACGAAGGCGGCGTCCCCGATTACATAGGTCACGGACGCAAGCGTGTGTCCGGTGGATAGCATCACCTGGGCATCGATCTCACCCACACGGAATGTATCGCCATCAGCGAAGAGACGGTCCCAGTAATCGCCACCGACACGCAGTTGGGTGTCATCGAAGTCATACAGGCGCTTCCAGAGTTTCTGGACCTCCATCACGCGTTCACCGATCGCGGTCTGTGCGCCCGTCTGCTGTTGCAGATAGTGGGCGGCCGAGAAGTGATCGGCGTGTGGATGCGTGTCGAGGATCCACTCAACCTCCAGCCCCTGGTCGCGCACGTGCGCGAGCAGGCGATCGGCATTTTCGGTCGCCGTCACGCCCGCCTTGGGGTCGAAATCCAGTACCGGATCGATGATCGCGCAGCGGCGGGTCGCCGGATCGGCGACGACGTACTGGACGCTGAACGTGCGATGGTCGAAGAAGCCGGTGACTTGAGGGTGCCCATAGGCCATGACTGCAGTACCTCCTTACGGGTTTTCGGTTTCCACGTGGCGCCGCTCTGCGGCCGCCACATGAATCTCGCCGACGCAGCGGTCTGGCGACTCATGCGGGTAATTCAAAACGGGGCCGACACGAACGTGCCGGCCCAAGCCGCGGGGGGGATATCCCGCTTACAGCGACGCGAGAGCGCAGATCTCTCGATTCAGTGCTCAGGGTCCGGCGTCATGCGCAGGTAAGGCCGCAGTTCGGTATAGCCGCGCGGGAACTTCTCCTGGAGCACGTCCGGATCACTGACGGACGGGGCGACGATGACGTCGTCCCCCGGCTGCCAGTTGGCCGGGCATACCACGCTACGCCGGTCGGTGAGCTGCATCGCGTCGATCACGCGCAGCACTTCATCGAAGTTGCGTCCCACACTCTTCGGGTAGGTGATCATCGCGCGGATCTTCTTCTCCGGGTCGATGATGAATACCGAGCGCACCGTCGAAGTCTCATCCTCGTTCGGGTGAATCATGTCATACAGCGAAGAGACCTTGTTATCCGCATCGGCGAGGATCGGGAAGGTGACGCTGGTTTGCTGGGTCTCGTTGATGTCATTGATCCATGTACGATGATCCTCTACGGGATCCACGGATACGACCACGAGTTTGACCCCGCGCTGGTCGAAATCCGCCTGGAGCTTGGCGGTAGAACCGAGCTCCGTCGTGCACACCGGGGTGAAATCCGCCGGGTGCGAGAACAGTACGACCCAGTCATCACCCGCCCATTCATGAAAGCGGATCTCCCCGGCCGTTGATTCCTGCGTGAAGTCGGGCGCGATATCGCCGATTTTCAGACTCATACTTCTTGCCTCCAGTGGGTTTTGCACCTCGAAAGTAAGAAAGCCGCTGATGTCGTGCGGCAAACGCAATCAGGCGTCGGCCGACGCCAGTCGCGCGCGCGGTTCGGGACTCGGCAATCGCAAGTCCCGCCCCGTGAGCGGTTCGTGCCAGTAGAGCCACGGCAGGAACCGCCGCTTGACCTGCCAGTAGATCGCCCGGCTCACGGTTGGATTGAGCGGCAGCGTCGATACGACCTCTCCGTCATAGCGGAACTCGGCCAATATCACGCGACCGCGGGCGACGGTCAGGGGACAGGAGCCGCAGCCGTCGTACTCCCGCCCAGCAGACGCGACACCCATCGTCGCCAGCAGGCCATCGATCACTGCCGGAAACTGCTGGCGGACCGCCGCGGATGTCCCACCAGGGTCCAGCCGGGCTGGTAGTGCTGCTCGGTGTTGGGTTCGACGATCACGACCCCGGTTTCGGAGCGCTTTCGCAGCAACCGGCCAGCCACTGCCGTACCGCCGGCGCCGGCGCCTGCGCCGACCACGAGGACCTCACCTGTCCGGCCACTCGGTCCAGATCCCATGACTTTCTTCCCGCGACGTTGGCGATGCCCAGAGTATAAATAACTTATTGCTATATGACTAGATCATTTTGTAATATACAAAAATCCGACGTGACGGCCCCTGCGCCGCACCGTCCGCCACACGTGAATGGGATACACAGGTCGATGAAGAGATCGCCGAAAAGCGCGCACCCGCTACGCCCGGGACTGCTCGACATGCTATCGGGCTACGACCGGCGGCAGGCGCTCGCGGACGGCACTGCGGGCGTCATCACCGCGATTCTCCTCGTCCCCCAGGCGATGGCATACGCACTGCTCGCCGGGCTTCCGGCCCAGTACGGGCTTTATGCCGCGATCGTTCCACCCGTGGTCTATGCCCTGTTCGGCACGAGCCGAACCCTCGCGGTCGGCCCGGTCGCCGTCGCGGCACTGATGGTGGCCGACGCGCTGGCGGGCTATGCCGCAACCGAGGGGGAGTGGATCGAGGGCGCGATCGTACTCTCGGCCGAGGTGGGTCTGCTGCTGCTCATCGCCGGCCTGCTCGGTCTGGGCCGCCTGATCGCGTTCGTCAGCCACCCGGTGCTTTCCGGTTTCACCAGCGCGGCGGCGCTCCTCATCCTGATCAGTCAGGGCGGTGCACTGCTGGGGATCGAGATCACGCGCGGCACGGCGCCCGTCATGCTCGAGGCGCTGATCGCACGGGCGAGTGCCATTGATCCGGCCACGGCCGCGACCGCCGCCGCCGCGATCCTCGCCCTGCTCCTCGCCCGCACGCCGACACGGCGCGGGCTCGAGGCCATGGGCATGACCCACGACACCGCGCAGCTGCTCACCCGCACCGCACCACTGCTGATCGTGGTCGCCGCCACCGTCGTCATGGCGCTGATCGCGGGCAGCGGCGAACCACCGGTCGCGGTGGTCGGGACGATACCAGGCGGCATGCCCACGCCCGGCGCCGGGCTGTTCGAGGCCACCGGCTGGATCACGCTGCTACCGTCCGCGGCCCTGATTGCGCTGATCGGCTATGTCGAGAGCATGACCGTGGCGCGGGTGCTGGCCGCGCGTCGGCGCGAGCGGGTCGACCCGACGCGTGAACTGGTCGCGCTGGGTCTGGCCAACGCGGGCTCCGCGCTGGCCGGGACGATGCCCGTCGCGGGCGGTTTCTCCCGTTCGGTGGTCAATTTCGAGGCCGGCGCCCGGACTCAGGTCGCGGCGATCATCACGGCGGCACTCGTCGCCATCGTCGCGGTGTGGTTCACGGACTGGTTCGAAACGCTGCCGCGCGCGGTGCTCGCCGCGATCATCGTCGTGGCGGTCGCGCAGTTGATCAATCTCCGCGAGGCCGTGTCGATCATGCGCTTCGACCGGGGCGACGGGATCACCCTGGCGGTGACGTTCGTGACCGTACTCCTGTTCGGCATCGAACCCGGGCTGGTCGCCGGAATCACCCTCTCACTGCTGATCTACGTCTGGCGCACGAGCCGCCCGCACATGGCCGTCGTCGGGCGCGTGCCCGGTACCGAGCACTATCGCAATATCCTGCGCCACGACGTTGAACGCCATCCCGGCACCGTCATCGTGCGTGTCGACGAGAACATCTACTTCGCCAACACGGACGCCATACGTCGGTTCCTGCTGGATGCCCTGGAGCAATCGGACGACCCGCGATACCTCGTACTCGCGATGACCTCGGTCAGCTACGTCGACAGTTCCGGCCTGTCACTGCTGGAGAACCTGGACACGGAGCTGCGACTGCGCGGCATCGAACTCCACCTCACGGAGGTCAAGGGGCCGGTCGCCGATCGCCTGTCGCGCGTGACGGCGCTGGAACCATTGTTCGCCGAGCGGGTGCACCTGTCGCTGGAGCGCGCGGTCCGGCACCTCGAGGCCGGATAAACAATCGCCACTGGAATCAATCGACGCCGACCATGCGTCCGCCAAACCGGGAGATTTCCGCCATGAAACAAATCACGCCCACATTCAGCGTCGAGGAGCAGCTGACACCGGAGGCCATCGAAGCGGCCGTGGCGGCAGGCTACACGACCATCGTCAACAACCGCCCGGATGGAGAGAAACCGGACCAGCCCACCGCCGCCGCCTGCGCGCGGCGGGCCGCCGCCCTGGGCGCGACCTACCATCACATCCCGACCCCGGGAAATCGACTCGACCCGGGCGCGATCGATGCCTTCCCCAGCGCCATCGACGACGCGACTGGTCCGGTCCTGGCGCACTGTCGGACCGGCCAGCGCTCGCTGATGCTCTGGCTGGTCACGCAGATCCGCTCGGGTGCGATGACCTCCGGGGAGGCCACGGCGCTCGCGCGCGAGCACGGCTTCGGCACCGCCGCCCTCGACGAGTGGCTTGAACGGCCCCGCGCGCCCGCGGCGGCCCCGAACGTCGATGGCTTCTTCGATGCGAGCACGTTCAGCGTCCAGTACGTGGTGAGCGATCCGGCCACGGGTCGCTGCGCCATCATCGATCCGGTGCTCGATTACGATGAGAAATCGGGGGCCACGGCGACGCACTCGGCGGACGCGATCCTGGCGCATATCCGCGACCAGGGCCTGCAGGTCGACTGGATCCTGGATACCCATCCGCATGCCGACCACTTCTCGGCCGCCGCCTACCTGCGCGAGCAGACCGGTGCACCCACGGCGATCGGCGAGCATGTGGTCGACGTCCAGGCACTGTGGAAGGATCTCTACGGATTCGGCGACGAGATAGCCGGCGATGGCTCGCAATGGGACCGACTCTTCGCCGACGGCGACCGCTTCCGGATCGGAGACCTGGAAGCCAGCGTGATGTTCTCGCCTGGACACACGCTCGCGTCCATCACCTACGTCATCGGCGATGCCGCCTTCGTCCACGACACGATCTTCATGCCGGATTTCGGGACCGCTCGGGCCGACTTCCCGGGCGGCAGCGCGACGCAGCTCTGGCGCTCTATGCAGGCGATCCTTGCACTGCCCGACGACACGCGCCTGTTCGTCGGTCACGACTATATGCCGAACGGGCGCGCTCCGCGTTGGGAATCCTCGGTTCGCGAGCAAAAGGCATCCAATCCCCATCTCGCCGGAGAGATGGACGAGGCCTCCTACGTGAATCTTCGGGACGGCCGCGACCGGACGCTGCCGATGCCCAAACTGATCCTGCATGCGCTGCAGGTCAACATACGCGGTGGCCGCCTGCCCGAGCCCGATGCGAGGGGGCGGCGCATTCTCCGCATCCCGCTCGACGCGCTCGGGGGTGCCGAGTGGGATCGCAAGAACGCCAAAGCGGAAGCCTGACGCCAGCATCGCCCAACGTCCCGCCACCTCCCGCGGTACCCGGTCGCCTATCGCGCGCGCGGTGTTTGTGGAACACTATGCGCCGGATTATCGCGCCAGTACGCAGTTTGGAGAGACCATGAGCAATATCGAGGTACCCGCCGACGGCCAGCCCATTACCCTCAAGGACGGCGCGCTGAACGTGCCCGACAACCCGATCATCACGTACATCGAGGGTGACGGCATCGGTATCGATATCACGCCGGTGATGCAGCGGGTGGTCGACGCGGCCGTGGAAAAGGCCTATGGCGGCAGTAAAAAGATCCACTGGATGGAGGTGCTCGCCGGCGAGAAGGCGCACAATGCGACCGGCGCATGGCTACCCGACGAGACGGTGGATGCCATCCGCCAGTATCTGATCTCCATCAAGGGCCCGATGACGACGCCGGTGGGTGGCGGCATACGCTCCCTCAACGTCGCCCTGCGCCAGGTCCTCGACCTCTACGTCTGCCTGCGACCGGTGCGCTGGTTCAATGGCGTGCCGTCACCGGTCAAACATCCGGAGAAGGTCGACATGGCCATCTTCCGCGAGAACACCGAGGACATCTACGCCGGTATCGAGTTCGAGGCCGGCTCCCAGGACAACAAGCGGTTCAGTGAACTGCTGAAGGAGCACTTCCCGGCGGCCTACCGCAACATCCGCTTCCCCGAGGAATGCGGTTTCGGCATCAAGCCGATCTCGCGCGAGGGCACCGAGCGACTGATCCGGGCCGCCATCCAGTACGCCATCCATAATGGCCGCAAGTCCGTGACGATTGTCCACAAGGGCAACATCATGAAGTACACCGAGGGTGCATTCCGCACCTGGGCGTACGAACTCGCCGAGCGCGAATTCCCCGAAGCGACGTACACCTGGAGCCAGTGGGAGCGCACCATAGCCGACAAGGGACAGGAGGCGGCCAACAAAGAACAGGACGAGGCCCTCGCGGCCGGGCGGATCCTCGTCAAGGACTCGATCGCCGACATCACCCTGCAGCAGGTGCTGACGCGACCCGAGGACTTCGAGGTCATCGCGACGATGAACCTCAACGGCGATTACATCTCGGACGCGCTGGCGGCCCAGGTTGGCGGCATCGGTATCGCGCCGGGCGGCAACATCAACGACCAGAGCGGACACGCCGTGTTCGAGGCGACCCACGGCACAGCGCCGAAATACGCCGGCAAGGACATGGTGAACCCGGGGTCGCTGGTCCTGTCGGCGGAGATGATGCTGCGCCACATCGGCTGGCATGAGGCCGCCGATCTGGTGCTGACCGGAATGGACTCGGCGATCGCCAGCAAGCATGTAACCTACGACTTCGCCCGCCTGATGGACGGTGCCACCAAGGTAAGCTGCAGCCAGTTCGGCGAGGCCATGGTCAAGCGCATGCAGGGCTGACCGCTGCCGCGGATGGCGGTACATGGACGTACCGCCTGCAGGCGCCGGCACCACGCCAGCGCCCGGCAGGGAAACTCTGATTACAACCGGCCGGCCGATTGAAGAATGATGCAGGTCGGGCTTACAGCGGCTTTTACAGCCCGACAGATCAGGCGCTTGCATAAGCCCGACCTACAGGACTCCCGATAATCAGACGTCCCCTGAGGGGTTATCCGTTTTGCCGCGATCCTTTTTCCGCGTTCCCTTTTCCCGCACCCCTTAAACGACCTTTGGGCTCGCCCGGCATGACCATCGACAAGCACACCGCAGCGGATTCGGCCCGCCTGATCCACGACGGCTTCACGGCCTACAACCGCGAATTCCAGCAGATCACCGACCGGGCCCGCCGCCGCTTCGAACAGCGCGACTGGGCCGGGCAGCTGCGTGACGTCAGTGAGCGGGTCGAGCTCTACGAGGCGTGGGTCAGCCGCACGCTGGAGGCACTGCGGGAGCACCTCGGTGAGGACGTCGGTGATCGCGACGTCTGGCAGGGGCTGCGCAGCTATTTCGGCGATCGGGTCGAGGGCGTCCCGGACGCCGGCTTCATGAAGACCTTTTTCAACTCGATCACACGCCGCCTGCTCGGGACCGTCGGTGTCGATCGCGCCGTCGAGTTCGCGCAGCCGCCGCCCGAGGAAGGCGTGCAGTCGCTCGCCATGCAGCGCTACCCCTGCTGGGACGATCTCGAGGCGAGTTGCCGGCGGATACTCGATGACTTCCAGGTCGACGTGCCCTTCGCCGCCCGCGACGGCGATGCCCGGCTCATGGCGGCCGAGATCACCGCGTACCTCGCCCTGCACGGACTGACCCCGGATCAGGTACGCCGCTTCGAATTCATCGATTCGCACTTCTTCCAGGGCACACGGGCCTATCTCGTGGGCCGCGTGCGCCACGACCAGGGCGTGCTGCCGATCGTGGTGGCATTGCGCAACGCGGACGACGGCGTCCGCGTCGACGCCGTACTGATGCAGACCGAACAGATCTCCGTCGTGTTCAGCTACACGCGATCATACTACTTCGCCGATCCCACCTCCGTCGTCGCTGCCGTGCAGTTCCTGCACTCGATCCTGCCGGGCAAACCCATCGATGAGCTGTACACGGTCCTTGGCCGCCTGCGCCAGGGCAAAACCGAACGCTACCGGGTCTTCGGCCAGCATCTGCGCGAGACGAGCGATGAATTCGTACATGCCGCCGGTGATGTAGGGTTGGTGATGATCGTGTTTACGCTGCCGTCGTACAACCTGGTCTTCAAGGTCGTGCGCGATGTCTTCGGTGCCCCGAAAGTCACCGATCACCGCGCGGTCGCCGACAAATATCGGCTCGTGTCGCGCCACGACCACGCCGGGCGCCTGATCGATACCCAGCACTTCCGCAACCTGGAGCTACCGCGCGAGCGCATGTCCGCCGCGCTGTTCGATGACCTGCTCGCGGAGTGCGGCCAGAATGTCCGCGTGGCCGACGACCAGCTGGTGTTCTCATCCGTGTACGTGGAACGGCGGGTGCGGCCACTGAACCTCTACATCCGCGAGGTCGAACCGGGCGAGGCGCGCCGTGCCGTGCGCGACTACGGTCAGTGCATCAAGGATCTCGCCGAGACGAACATCTTCGCCGGCGATCTGCTGCTCAAGAATTTCGGCGTGACGGATACTGGCCGCGTCGTATTCTACGACTACGACGAGGTCGCCCTGATCACCGACTGCAACTTCCGCGAAATCCCGGAACCGAGCGATGATTACATGATGGATCCGGGTACGATGCAATTCGTCGGGCCGAACGATATCTTCCCCGAGGAATTCATCCGTTTCCTGTCACTGGAACCGCATCTGCGTCAGGCCTTTCTGGAGACCCACGGCGACCTCCTTGACGCCGACTACTGGCGCGACGTGAAGCGCCGGCGCCAACGCGGCGAGGTCAGCGAGGTCGTGCCCTACGCCCGCCAGACCATCCCGACCGCATTGCAGCAGTAGCCCGGGTACCCGGCCATGAGGCGGCGCCTCCCGGCCCGGTCGACGCCCCATCTGGCGCCTGCCATCTGCGGCCTGTAAGCCTACTTCCTCAGCCGCTCCCAATCGCACGCTATATCCTCGGCGAGCAGGCGCACGGCATCGTCGTCGACCTTGCGCTGCGCGCAGGTGCGTAAACCGACGACATCGGCCTGCAGGCGCCGGCCGAGCCGCTCGGGATCGAGATCCGCCGCGATCTCGCCCTCCGACTGGGCCTCGGCCAGGCGTTCGGTGAATCGACGCTCCATCCCGCTCAGCAGTTCCTCCACGCGCCCGCTGGCCGCCTGCTCGCCATCGCCGAGCTCGAGCAGGCTTTTCACCAGCATGCAGGCCTGACAGGTCTCGTCGCGATCGCGCAGCCCCCCCAGCATGCGCACGTAATCCACGAGACCTCCGAGCGGCGATGCGTTCGCGGCGATTACGCGCTCGAGTTCGCTGATGGCACGTGCCGCGTAGCGATCCAGGGCCTCGCGGAACAGGTCTTCCTTGCTGCCGAAGGTCGCATAGATACTCCCCGGACGCATATCAAGGACGCGCTCGATGTCTTTCAGCGAGGTCGCGCCGAAACCCTGGCGCCAGAACAGGTGCAACGCCTTCTCGAGTGATTCCTCGCGGCTGTGGACGGCGGTGCGCGGCATACTCGACTCCTGCTGGCCCATGCGGGACCACGTCCGTGGCCCGGTCAATATTGAATGTCCGCTCAAATATAACTTGAGTGATCACTCAAAAAAAGGTAGGGTGTGTCCTCGCGGTGCAAACCACCGCCGATATACACCGCCTCGTGCGATTGGCGAATCAGCGCGCGGGCGACCGCCACGATCAGACGGAGGAATCGGGATGACCGAATTCACGCTGCATGAAAAAAACACCGCCCCGCAAGGAAGCCGCCCACTGCTGGAAAACTCGGAACAGGCACTCGGGATGATCCCGGGTCTGCACGCCGTAATGGCGGAGGCGCCCGGGCTGCTTGAAGGCTACCAGCAGCTGCACCGGCTTTTCACCGAGACCAGTTTCGACGCGACCGAGCAAACGGTCGTATGGCAGACGATCAATGTCGAGCACGCCTGCCACTACTGCGTACCGGCGCATACGGCGATCGCGAAGATGACCGATGTCCCGGACGAGGTCACCGAGGCGCTGCGTAATGAGACCCCGTTGCCGACCGCGAAGCTGGAAGCCCTGCGCGACTTTACCCTTTCCGTGGTACGCGACCGTGGCAACGTGGACGAAGACGCCGTGCAGCGTTTCCTTGATGCCGGTTACACGAAGCGCAACCTCCTCGAGGTCGTGCTCGGCGTATCACAGAAGGTGATGAGCAATTACACCAACCACATCGCGGATACGCCGATCGACAAGCCGTTCCAGCAATTCGAGTGGCGTCGGCGCGAAGCGGCCTGAACAGGGCCCACCGGCACCCCGCCCGGGGCGGCCGTCGCGCGGCCCCGGGCGATGAGGAGGTGTGTTATGCAGAATGTACGGATCGACCTGGTTTCCGATGTCGCCTGCCCCTGGTGCGCGATCGGTTACCGGCGCCTGGAACAGGCGCTGGAGCAGCTCGATGGCGAGATCGATGTCGAACTCGTATGGCAGCCGTTCGAACTGAACCCGGACATGCCGCCCGAGGGCGAGCCGATCCTGGAGCACCTGTGCCGCAAATACGGGCAGGACGCCGCCAGTATCGAGCGCACCCAGGGCGAGATGATGGCGCTGGCTACCGACCTGGGCCTGAACTTTGAAGGCGCCCGTGAGCGGCGTGCGCACAATACCTTCGACGCCCACCGCGTACTCGCGTGGGCCGCCGAACAGGGCCGCGAAACCGCGCTGCAACTGGCGCTGTTCGACGCGTACTTCGGTGAGGCGAAGCGCCCCTGCGATGCGGCGGTTCTGCGGGAGAAGGCGGAACAGGTCGGGCTCGACGGTGACGCCGCCGAGGCCGTCGCCCACTCCGGTCGCTATGCCGACGAGGTACGGGCCGCGGAGCGCCGATTCATGGAATCCGGGGTCACCGCGGTACCGGGTTTCGTCCTCGACGGACGCTACCTGATCTCCGGCGCCCAGCCGGCCGACAGCCTCGCGGATGCGATCCGTCAGGTCGCCGCCGAGGCCACCAGCCGACCGGCGGAAGACGCCTGAAAGCGGGATGCCAGGAGGCATCCGGTTTGCCCGGGGCGGCGCCTGCCGAGCGCGGGTCCGACCCGGGGTACCGGAGCAGTAACAGCGGGCGGCTAATACAGCCATCGAAGGCCGCTGATGTACTCGGCGGTGCGAGGGTGGCCGCCCCGTGCTGCGGGTCACAATCGCAATACCTCCCGGTCATGGCGTTTCCCCCCCGAGCAAAGCCCCTCGCGATCCGGCCTGTTCACGGCACTGGCCGACATCATGGACCAGCCCGGTAACGCCTCTATCCATATCCGGCATGCGGCCCATGCGGTCGCGCGTGCCGAACACGCGCCGAGTATTGCCCGTGCTGCGGTCGATGATGACCTCGATCCGGTAGGCCTCGCTGAAATCACGGAAGTCGAACCGGTACTCCGTCTTCGTGCCGCGCAGCCGCCCATGCCTGGGCTGCAGCAGGTCGGCACGGCGTACCCTGGCCCCCGCCCGATTGACGAGGTAAATCGCCTCCAGGCCAGAGGCGAAGCGGCATTGCAGCGCGATATCTCTGTCCCGGGCGGGGGCGACCGTCGCTGAGTGGACCAGCGCGAGTATGCCGACCAGAAACACGCCGCACGCGGACGGCGAGCGCCGGACGGGGTTATCGCGCTTGCCCATGGGCACCTCCCGGTCCCGCCGTGATCCCGGAACCGGGGGCTGGCGTGCGATTACCAGGTGCCGGTGTTCTCCATCGACGCCCACGGCTCCCGCGGTTCCAGGGCCGCGCCCTTCTGGAGCAGTTCGATGGAGATCCCGTCCGGCGAGCGGACGAAGGCCATATGGCCATCCCGCGGCGGACGATTGATCGTCACGCCCGCGTCCCTCAGCTGCTGGCACAGGGCGTAGATGTCGTCGACCCGGTACGCGAGATGGCCGAAGTTGCGGCCGCCCTCGAGCGGCTCCGGGTCCCAGTTCCAGGTCAACTCGATCATCGGCGCCTTATGTTCGCGGGCACGCTCGACGTCATCCGGTGCGGCGAGGAAGATCAGCGTGAACCGCCCCTTCTCGACGTCAGTTCGGCTCATCTCGACCATGCCGAGTTGATTGCAGTAGAAATCGAGCGATGCGTCGATGTCGCTGATGCGCACCATGGTGTGCAGATATTCCATGCGCGTCTCCTTCAATTACTTTGGGGAGGCGTCAGCCTCTCAGTTCAGCCACCAGATCGCGCCGTTGAGCGCGATCGCGAATGCCACCCAGAGCGTATACGGGACCAGCAGCGCGCCGGCGATCCGGTCGAGCCGCCAGAATACGATCGTGGTCGCGACGATCAGCGCCTCCAGCGCGAGGATCTCGACCAGTGCCCCGCCCGGCTGGCGCAGCCCGAAGAACAGGACCGACCAGAGGATGTTCGCGAGCAGCTGTACGCCGAACAGAGTCAGCGCCGCCCGCCGAATTACCCCGGCAGGCACCCGGTCGTAGACGCGCCATGCGGCGACCGCCATCAACGCGAACAGCAGATTCCATACCGGCGCGAACAGCCATGCCGGCGGATTGAACGGCGGCTTGTTCAGGGTCGGGTACCAGTCGGAAATCGACGTCGAAGTCGCCAGGCCACCGAGGCCCGCCGCCGCGAAACACACAAGCAGACTGACCAGCAGGGCGGCGCTTCGACGCAGGGTCTGGGCGGTCATCGTTACGGACTCCGTTGCGCGTCCAGCAGTCGTTGCGGCCGTTTTCGCTTTTTCGTGCACGGACGTACGAGCGATTCAGGGCCGGCGTGTCTATCCGCGCGGCCGCGCGTCGAGATCGCTCAGATAGGCCGAGAACGCGTCACGCAGTTCCGGATGATGCAGGGCGTACTCCACCGTCGCTTCGAGATAGCCGAGCTTGTCGCCGCAGTCGAACCGTCGCCCCTCGAATTCCCAGGCGAGGAAGGTCTCCTCTGCCAGCTGGCGCGCGATCGCGTCGGTGAGCTGGATTTCGCCGCCGGCGCCCTTGCCGATCGCCGACAGGTGCTCGAAGATGCCGGGCGTCAGGATGTAGCGGCCGATGACCGCCAGGTTGGACGGCGCCTCGGCCGGCTTCGGTTTCTCGACAATGCCGTTGACGCGGGACAGACCCTCGCCGACCGTTTCGCTGGAGACCACCCCATAACGATGGGTCTCGTCTTCGGGGACGCGCTCAACGCCGAGCACGGGCGTTTCGTGCTCGCGGTGGACCTCCAGCATCTGGGACAGCACGGGCGCGCCGCGTGTCTGCACCAGGTCGTCCGCGAGGATCACGCCGAAGGGTTCATCCCCGATCACCGGTCGCGCACATTGTACGGCGTGGCCCAGCCCCAGCGCCTGGGGCTGGCGCAGGTAGACGCAATCAACCCCCGGTGGCAACACCTCACGCACGATGCGCAGCATTTCATGCTTGCCCTTCGCCTCGAGCTCCATCTCCAGTTCATAGGCCGTATCGAAATGATCCGGAATCGAGCGCTTTTGGCGCCCGGTCACGAACACAAGGACCTCGGCCCCGGCCGCCACCGCCTCCTCGGCCGCGTACTGGATCAGCGGCTTATCGACGACCGGGAGCATCTCCTTGGGGTTGGCCTTGGTCGCCGGGAGGAAGCGGGTCCCCATACCGGCGACCGGGAATACGACTTTCTTCATGGCTTGCATGGCGGCATCCTGCGAGATGGTGTCGGGTGTCTGGAACCTGCGCGCGCGAGCCCGCATAATAACGGCATCCCGCGCTGGCCGAAATGGCGCAGCCAACCCCCTTATACACGGAGACCCTCCCATGACGTACGTGGTGACCGAGAACTGCATTCGTTGCAAATACACCGATTGCGTCGAGGTTTGCCCGGTCGACTGTTTCCACGAGGGACCCAACTTCCTGGCGATCGACCCCGAGGAGTGCATCGACTGTACGCTCTGCGAGCCCGAGTGCCCGGTGGACGCCATTTTCTCCGAGGATGAGCTCCCGGGCGATCAGGAGCATTTCCTGGAGATCAACGAGCGTCTCGCCCAGAAGTGGCCGGTGATCACGGCCATGAAGGAGCCGCCGGACGACGCGAAGGAATGGGAAGGCGTCGAGGGGAAGATGCAGTATCTTGAAGAATAGCGGGCGGACGCCCGGTATCACCGCGCGACCAAAACCACGAATACCATGTAGGCCGGCCTACGTGCGTCGCGGCACCGGGGAGGCCGTCACTCCAGGGCGATGACACGCCCGTCCAGGGTCGCAAAAAATACCTGGGCGCCTGCGGGCGTCGGCGTCGCGTAAATCCGGTCCCCCGCGTCAAAGGTCCAGCGCTGCCTGCCGCTGGTGGTGTCCACCGCGTGCATGATCCCCGCCCGACTCCCGGCATACACCGCGTCATTCGCCACCGCCGGTGAGGAATAGACCTTGTCGTCCGCGCGGTAATCCCAGTTCTTGATTCCGTTGTCACGCGAGACCGAATAGATGTAGCCGTCGGTGCTCGCGAAGATTACCGACTCCGCCGTCAGTGCCGCCGATGCGTAGATCCGGTTGCCGGTGCGGAAGCGCCAGAGCTCCGTCCCGCTGCCGGCGTCGAGCAGGTGCATGGCCCGATCGTAGCCGCCGATCGCGACGACCCGGTCATCGACCGCCGGGCTCGCGAACACCGGTTTGTCGGTGGCGAATCGCCAGATCTCCTCGCCTGCGGACTGCGACACCGCGTAGACGTTGCCGTCGAGGCTGGCGAAATACACCCGCCCGTTGGCGACGGCCGGCGACGAATACACGCCATCGCCGGCGGCGAAGCGCCATACCTGCTCGCCGCTGGCGCGTTCCAGCGCGTAGACGTGGCCGTCGGCGCTGCCGAAGTAGATGCGGTCTGCGGTCACGGTCGGTGCCGAGTACGCCATGCCGTCGGTCCCGAAACGCCAGACCGTCTCCCCGCTGGTCGCCTCCAACGCCCGTACGGCACCATCCCAGGTCGCGACGATGACGCGATCCCCGGCGAGCGCGGGCGCGGCCTCGATCGGGCTGCCGAGTTCCCGTGTCCACGTAACCTCGCCGCTGGCGCGGTCGATGGCCGTGAGCGTGCCGGCGCTGTTGCCGAAGTAGACCCGTTCGGCGGTCACGGTGGGCGAGGAATACGAACGCGCACCGGTCGCCCGCTCCCAGGCCGGCTCCACGGGTTCGATCCGACCGGGCGTCTCGGCGTAGACGCCGTCATGCCCGGCGCCGCCCCGATACATCGCCTGCTCGCCCGCGGCACAGCCCGTGAGGAGCCCGGCCAGGGCGAGCATTGCGGTCAAAGCCACCCGGTTCGCCGTCATCGAACCCCTCCAGGGGCAGCGTCGCGCATCGTCGGCCGAATATACACCGCACCCCGCAGACGGGGAAGGCGACGACGGATCACACGCAGCGCGTGACAACCCGGCCATGCACGCCGCACATCAACTCGTAGCCGATGGTGCCGGCGGCATCGGCGATCTCCTCGATCGGCAGCCCGTCGCCCCACAGGACGACCTCATCGCCCACCGTGGCATGCGGCGCCGAGCGCAGGTCGAGCGTGATCTTGTCCATCGACACGCGCCCCACCATCGGCACCCGCTGCCCCCCGACCAGCACGGGCGTACCGTTCGGCGCGTGCCGCGGGTAGCCGTCACCGTAACCGATCGCCGCGACCCCGACCGGCATGTCCTCGGGGCAGTGATACGAGCGCCCGTAGCCGATCGCCGCACCGGCCTGCAGCCGATTGATGGCGATGAGCCGCGTGCGCAGGGTCATCGCCGGGCGCAGATCGAGCGCCGGTTCCGCACCCTCCACAAACGGGGAACAGCCATAGAGCATGATCCCGGGCCGGACCCAGTCCGCATGCGTGCCCGGCCAGCCGAGCACGCAGGCCGAGTTCGCCGCGCTGCGCTCGCCCTCCAGCCCGCGGCAAGCGGCCGTAAAGGTTTCCCACTGCGCGTTCGTATAATCGTCGCCGCGGTCGTCCGCGCTCGACATGTGGGTCATCAAGCCGACGGGGCCAGCGACCGCGCGGCAGCGGCGGAGCCAGTCATGCCAGACGGCGGCCGTGTCCGGCGGTACACCGACCCGTCCCATGCCGGAATCGATCTTGAGCCATACGCGCAAACGGGCCTGCCCTTCGAGGTGGCGGAGCGCATCCAGATGCCATGCCTGGTGGATCAGCGGTTCGAGCCCGTGCGCGGCGCAGGCGGCGAGTTCATCGGCATCAGCCGGGCCGTTGAGCACGCAGATCCGATGCTCGTGATAACCGGCCTCGCGCAGCGCAACCCCCTCCCCGGTGCAGGCCACGCCGAACCCCTCGCTGTGATCCGCGAAGGCCTCGGCCGCGAAGGTCAGGCCATGGCCGTACCCGCCCGCCTTGAGCGTGGCGAAGACCGACGTCCCCGGGGCGGCGGCGCGTGCGCGCGCCAGATTATGGCGCAGGGCACTGCGGTCGAGATCGGCGATGGTGGTGCGGAGCATGATGGTCGGCACTCCCGGTCGGATGGGTGGCCGGTGATGGCCGGCCAGGGCGGTCAGCCGTAGACTTCGGGTGAGAAATTCTCAAAGCGCGTGTAGTGACCGAGGAAGGTGACGCGCACGGTCCCGGTCGGACCGTTACGCTGTTTGCGGATCAGGATCTCCGCCGTGCCCTTGTGCGGGCTGTCCTCGTCGTAGACCTCATCGCGGTAGATGAAGACGATCACGTCCGCGTCCTGCTCGATCGCCCCGGATTCACGCAGATCCGACATCACCGGGCGCTTGTCGGTGCGCTGCTCCAGCGACCGGTTGAGCTGCGACAGCACGATCACCGGGACGTTGAGTTCCTTCGCCAGCCCCTTGAGCGAACGCGAGATCTCGGAGATCTCCGTGGCGCGGTTCTCCCCCGTCGAGGCGAGCTGCATGAGCTGGATATAGTCGACGAGGATCATCGACAGCCCGTGTTCCCGCTTCAGGCGACGCGCGCGGGCCCGGAGTTCGGACGGGGTCAGTCCGGGCGTGTCGTCGATGAACAGCTTCGACTGCTGCGACAGCAGGGCCACGGCCGAGTTGATACGCGGCCAATCGGCCTCTTCCAGACGGCCCGAACGCAGTTTCTGCAGTTCGACCCGACCGAGCGAGGAGATCATGCGCGTTGCGATCTGCTCGGCCGGCATCTCCATACTGAAGACCGCGACCGGCTCGCCATTGGTGAGCGCGACGTGTTCGGCGATATTCATGGCGAACGACGTATTGTGAACGCAGATATCATTGCCGACGAAATTGTGGGTGTCCGGGATCGTCAGGTCATAGACCTGCTTCTCGCCGAGATTCGTGATGTCCTCGACCCGATCCCAATACAGGTCGCTGTCGGCAAGTTGCATCAGCTTCCGCGACTGCAGGGCCATCGCATAACGGGCCAGCTGCTGCCGACTCAGGCCGCGGCGGTGGGGATGGGGATTGGATGAGGCGACCCCGGCGCGTCGAGCGAGTTCGCTCCAGCCCAGATCCCCTTTTTCGCGTTCGATAAGCGACCACACCTCCACGGGCACGTGATCCGTATTGCTCTGTCGGCGCTTCGCGGACACCGCCTCGAGCACCGCATCTACCGCCTCTTCCTTGCCGTGGATCCCGATCTCGCGCGCAAAGACGACCATGGAGTCCGCATGCGAGATATCGAGCTGCCAAGTGGGACGACGCGCCTCACCGTAACGCACCCACCGGCGGCGGAGCTTGCCGAGCACGCCGAAGCGCAGCAGCAGATGCTGCACCTGTCGCGCGAGCCGCTCGCTGGTCGAGGCGTAGCCGATCTGTGCCTGGCCGCTGTGCCAGAGCCCAGCCCAGCCGTCGGTCGCGAACAGGCGATTCAGAAACAGCGCGAGCTGTTCGCGCGGCAGCGAGAACACCGGTGTCGGGATGTGCTTGCCGTGGGCATCGCACCCGTAGAGCCCCAGTTCCGCCAGCCATTTACGAAGCGGATTGACGCCACATCGGCGGGCCTCTTCACCGCCATTGGCACAAAGCGCCTCCGGTTCGACCTCGAGCACCTCGGCCGCACGCGCCAGCGTCTCACCATCCGGCACGTTCCGGCCCTGGCGCCAATACGTCATCGTAGCGGGCGCGACACCGATCCCGCCCGCGAGCACACGCGCGGACCGTCCCGTCGCCGCGATCGCCTGGTTCAGGTTCTCCGCGAACGCGCTCCGCGCCATGCCGACGCCACGGACATCACGCACGACCGTCCAGGAACGCGCCCGCCAGGAGGGCTGGACCGGGCGGATGCGAACGCCACCGAACGCCTCGACGGCAGCGGCGAAATCCGCGCGGATCCGCGGATTCGTCGCGGTGAAGACCGGGGTCGCGCCGGTCAGCCCGCCATCCCCGATCAGGTAGGCGAGCACCTTGACCTCGCATTCGCGCAGCGCATTCGAGCCGAATACGGGCAGCTGGCGGGGAACGGCGATGGAATCGCCCGGCCGGATATCCGACAGGGGCTTCCAGCCATCCATCGTCAGGAACGGGTGCGTCCAGGTGGTCTCGACACGACGGCCAAGTCGGGTCGTCACCTCGAAGACCGGTTTGTGGCCGTCATCGACGAAGTGGCTCGGCTCTGTCCAGTCGAGCCGCATATTCGCGCCCAGAGTCGCGAGCCGCGCCTCGCCGCGCCTGTAAATCTCCTCGATGGTAGCGACCCGCCCGTCGGCCAGGACGATCTCGCTGTCGTGGGAGAGGCACTTGCCCATCGACGGACGGCCGGCAACAATCACCAGATCCGAGCGCTGCATACCCGAGGTCAGATCGTCGAATTCGCTGAAGCCCGTCTCCACCCCCGTGATGTGGGAGTCCGACTGCAGCAGGGTATCGAGGTGGTCCAGGGTCGCCGTCAGGATGCGATTGATGGGCTGGAAGCCGCGCTGACGGCGGCTGCCCTGATCGGCGATGGCAAAGACCTGCTGTTCGGCGTGGTCCAGCAGGGCCTTGCTGTCACGGCCTTGCGGCTCGTAGGCCGCACGGGCGATGTCTTCGCCGACGGCGATGAGCTGGCGCACGACCGAGCGCTCGCGGACGATGTCGGCATACGCGGTAATGTTGGCGGCGCTGGGCGTTTCTTCGGCGAGCTGGCCGAGATAGGCGAGATTGCCGACGTTGTCGAGTTCGCCGTGCTGGGACAGCCATTCCGAGACGGTCACCACATCGCGCGGCTGGTCGTTGTCCGCGAGCTCGCCGAGCGCACGGAACAGCAGCCGGTGCTCGCGCCGGTAAAAATCCTCTTCGGAGACACGGTCGGCGACACGATCCCAGGCATCGTTGGCGAGCATGAGCCCGCCGAGCACGGCCTGTTCCGCTTCGATGGAATGCGGCGGCACGCGCGCCGTGACGGCGCGCGCTTCCTCACTGAGTGAAGGGAAGCTTTCGGACATGCAACACCACCGCAACCGTGCACCCGCCGTTGCGGCCGGTGCCAACGTCGACCGATTATAGCCCGCTCGGGCGGACCGCCAAGAACCGGCGGACCGCCCGGCCGCGCCCCCACGCGCCATCCCGCTGCCGGACTGCAAGGCGCGCGCCGAGCGGCCTCCGTCACCCCGCTTCGGGTGCCGCGTCCCCGGGGCCGAGCCCGGGGAGCGCGTTACCGCCGCCCTCAGGCCTCGGCTTCGACCACGACGTTCACGGTGGCGTCGACATCGGTGTAGAGATGGACGCCGATCTCGAACTCGCCGGTCTCGCGCAGCGGACCGATGGGCATCCGGACCTCGCGTTTCTCCAGCTCGACACCATCAGCCGTCACGGCATCGGCGATATCGCCGGCGCTGACGGAACCGAACAGCTTGCCTTCGGTGCCGACCTTCGCGCGGATCGTGACCGTGCGACCGTCCAGTTCCTGCTGACGGCGCGTGGCGGCCTCGTGCTTCTCTTTCTCCGCACGCTCGAACTCGGCCCGGCGCGCTTCGATCTGCTTGACGTTCTCCGCGGTGGCCATCTTCGCGATGCCCTGCGGCAGTAGATAATTGCGCGCATAACCGGACTTGACCTGGACGACATCGCCCAGGCGACCCAGATTGTCGACGTTCTCAACCAGAATGACCTGCATCGTTACTTTCTCCCGCGGGCGCCTTCGCTCACCCGCCCAGTTTCCTTATCCATTGCCGTCGGGCTGCACCCGGCGACGGTAATCGGCCCATGCATCCGCCGCGCCCACGATCATCAGCCCGACCACGACATACGGCATCAACGCCACCATCGCGATATACAGCGCCGCGAGCCATCCCGGCCCAAGCTCGAGGCCCTTGACCACACCGTGTGCCACGGCCAGCCCCTGAAAGACGTATACCGAGGCAACCACCAGCGCCAGGCTGTCGATCCATCCCGGCGTGGTGAACAGCGCCAGCGCCGAAACAGCCAGCACGATCGCGGCAGCCGTGCGTCCCAGCCGCAGAGCGCGGAACTCGCTGCCGAACCCCCCGGGGTTGTACAGCAGCGACTGCCACCAGCGCGCCAGCAACAGGCTCGTGATCGCGCTGAAGACCGCCGACATCGCGACCAGACCGGTCATGAGCGGGGCCATCGTGTCGATCATCTGCCGCACCGCCTCGGCTGACAGCTCGAACCGCGCCGCCATTGTCTCCGGCGGCATCATCCGGTGCAGCAGATCCCGCCACAGCCCCGTCGGATCTTCGACGAACAGGTACGTCCCCAGCACGAGCACCCAGCCGATCGCACAGGCGACCAGCAGAGTGTCATCCAGCCGAACCCGCTGACGCAGTACCAGCGCGAGGATCGCCGCCGGCAGCCAGGCGATCAGGCCACTGACCCCGATCGCCACGCCCTGCCCGGTTACCAGCGCCCCCGCGAGGGCCACCCCGAGCAACGCTGGAACGGCGACCCGCAGAGTGGCGAAACCACCCAGGCGCAGCGCCACCAGTGCGATGACCGCCGCGCTCAGCCAGGCGAACGGCGCCACGACGAGGCCGAGCAGCAGTGTCGCGGCGGCTACGGCGCCCGCATTCACGGGCCCGCGCATGACGAATTCGGCGAGGGCTTTCACGCAGCGTTCCCGTTACGGCCCCAAACCACCTGCGGCCGCGCCGGCCGACTCAGACGTGGCCGTCGGTATACGGCAGCAGGGCCAGGTAGCGCGCGCGCTTGACGGCCGTGGACAACTGCCGCTGATAGCGGGCTTTCGTCCCGGTGATCCGGCTGGGCACGATCTTGCCGGTCTCGGTGATGTAATTCTTCAGCGTCTCGACATCCTTGTAATCGATCTCGACAACGCCTTCGGCGGTGAATCGGCAGAATTTGCGGCGGCGGAAAAACTGTGCCATTGCTCGTACTCCTCTGGAATCCGTTGAACGTCAGGCGTCGGACGCGGTCGACTCGGGCGCCTCGGAGGCGTCGGCATTCGCGGACGATTCGCCCTCGCCTTCCTCTTTGCCCTGGCGGGCGGCGCGCTTGTCGTCCCGCTTCTCTTCCTTGCGGGCGAGCGGCGACGGCTCGGTGACCGCCTCTTCGCGGGCAAGGACCATGTGGCGCAGGACGGCGTCGTTGAAACGGAACGCGCTCTCGAGTTCGTCGCGCGCTTCGGCCCCGCATTCGACGTTCATGAGCACGTAGTGCGCCTTGTGGACGCGGCTGATGGAGTACGCGAGCTGGCGGCGGCCCCAGTCTTCCTGACGATGGACCGTGCCACCGTCATTCTCGATGATCTGGCGGTATCGCTCGACCATCGCCGGAACCTGCTCGCTCTGGTCAGGGTGGACCAGGAACACGACTTCGTAATGACGCAAGGAAACCTCCTTTCGGTTTGCGAGCCCCCCGGAAACGCCCGGTGGAGCAAGGAGATACACCCCCGGGCTGGACCCGGCGGCAAGCCGCGCAGTGTAACCGCGCGTCGGGGTGCGCGCAATCGGCTCGAATGGGGAAGAGCCCGAGAACCACGAATGAACACGAAAGATTCGCCGGAAGCAAATCTTCGCGCCAGCCCCGAAGGGGGCGAGGCGCATGGACGCGCCGAGCAATGGACACGAATGCTGGCGCCGGGCGCCTACAGCTTGCAGCAGCTTCGCTGAAAGCGCGTCAGTCCTGAAACGGGGTATGAGAACCACAGATGGACGCAGATAAACACAGATAAGGTCAAAAGAAATGGCGATCAGACTGGATCGCGGGTTCACGGTCTATGACCGGCCGCCTTTGACCTTAATCTGCTTGCATCTGTGTCCATCTGTGGTTCTTTTCCACGGTTCGGGCTGACACAGCCTCTCAGCGAAGCTCCCGCAAGACCCGATATGCGCTGCACCAGCATTCGTGTCCATCCGTGTTCATTCGTGGTCCCCGCCTTCCCGGAATCACCCCGAAGCGCTGGCGACGCTCGGCTCGCCCTCCAGGGGCTGCCATTGCAGGTTGCCGACGTAGCGGCTGGCCATGTGGCCGGCGTCGTCGAGGGCGAACAGGTGGAGCCAGCCGTTGTCGAACAGCGCGCGCACGTCGGGGTAACGATCGAGGATGTCGGTGATCGCTTCGGTCGGTGCCTCGACACAGACGGTCAGGCGCAACGGTTCGTGCACCAGGCGCTCGCCGTCGTGTACCGACTGCCACGGCAGGCCGGTGCGCAGCAGGCCGCCGTTGCCCTCGACGACGCCGATGCCGCCGGTGACGTTGTGCAGCAGCTTGTTGCCGCCGCCGAAGTGCTCCGGGATCACGGCCGAGCCGTAGTACTGCAGGCTGATCCAGCTGGCTACGACCACGGGCGCGGTCAGGATCAGTTCAAGTACACCGTAGCCCTCATCCAGGCGCCAGTCGTAGTCGTGCAGGAACGCCCTGCCCTCGAGCTGCCGGCCGGCCGTGCGGGCGCGCGGTGCCGCGATAAAGGCGTTACACCCCGCCAGGCCCCATTCGGGCCGGATCTCGGACCAGTCCCGCGCCCGGCGCCGCGGCTCGCCGCCCGCGCCGCCGCGCGGCAGCCGCAGCATCCGTTCGCTGCGTGCGACGGCACCCGCGGCGGCGAGCCAGCGGCGCACACGAGCCAGGTCATCCCCGTGTCCCTGTGTGTCGAGATCGCCATCGAAGAGCTCGACGGTATCCGTGGTCGTGTCGTGCAGGGCGGCCAGGAAGACGGTATCTTCCGGGATCTCGATGCCGCGCCCGGCGACCCCTTCGCGCACGCTCCGGTCATTCAGCAGCCCCGCCAGCAGGCGCGCGTTGACCTCGCCGGAGTAACCGCCACAGGCGCCGCACTGCAATGCGCTCGCATGGGGATTGTTGACGACCTCGGCGCCGTGGCCCGCGATGACGACCACCCGCGCGAAACCGCGCGTCAGCGACATCGCCCGCAGCACCCGCTCCGCCGCGTCGATCCGGGCCTGTTCCCCGAGTTCGGGCACGAATCGCGGTGGTGGATCGTGGCGGTGGCGGTGCCCCGGCAAGCCGACCGTGTCGCGGACCAGCTTGCCGGCGTAGACCGGGCCCATCGCCTCAACGAACGCGAATGATGATACAGCGGCCAACTTGAACCGCCCCCAGGCCCTTTTCGCCCGCGCCAGGATGCGCGCTCGCCGGTCAGAATCGAGCTGATGGTCAGGGGTCGCACAGCTGTGCACGGTCGCGTTGAGCAGAACCGGCAGTCGCGGCTCCTCGACATCGGAGGCGAAGCGCCTGTGCGCGGTCGCCACGCCGAAGAAACCGGCGAACCCGAGGGTACGGATCCGCCCGTCGATCGACTCCAGTGCCCGGCGGAACACCTCGGAGCGGACATCGATGCAGAACGCCGCCTGCAGCGCCGGGCGTTCATCGGTCGCCGCAGCCACCGCGCCACCGAGCGCCGCCGCCAGCGAGCGCTGTTCGGCGCGCTCCGCGGCGTCCTGCAGTACGGCATCGATCACATCGTCGGTCTCGGCGACGACTGGCCGCGCATGACGCTCGACACTCTCGACCCAGCCGGCGCGCAGCGCATCGCCGTACTGCTCGAACAGCGCCTCCTCCCACACCAGCCGGACCGCCAGCAGTTCCGCCGCGGTCGAGTCGGTCTCACCGCGCAGCTCGGCCTGCCAGAGGCGATAGCGCGCGTACTGCGACCAGCCGCCCAGGGTCATCAGCAGCCGGTGAAAGGCCGTTTCGAGCGCGGCCGCGGACAGCCCGAGCCGATCAACGGCCCGGGCGATCGCGCGATCCGGGGTATCCGGCGCATCGGCCACGTGGCGCGCGAATCCGCGCAACCCCTGGATCTCGGGCGTAAGGTCATGGGTGGCCTCCCAGCGCCATGCGTCGTAAACGCCCCGGTGCGCGGGCGCCACCCACAGCGCCTGACCCTCATCGAACCAGGATGCCGCCCAGGCACCGATGCGCTCGGCGATCAGGCCGGGCCAATCGATCCCTGATACGGACTGGGCGAGTTCCGCGACGGTCGCGACCGCGACCGGCCGCGGGGCGGGCGTGGACGCCGCCGCCTTCAGTGTGTCGATATTGGCCGGGCGCGACGACACCGGTGCCGCCTCGAGCGCCGCTGCGAGATCCTCATCGGTGATCCGGCCGTTCGCGATGCGCTGCTGATACCACGCCCGTGATGGCGTCGCCCGGCTCCCGCCGACGCGACGCAGCCGCGCCTGCGCCTGCCACAGCGGCTCGCCGGTCTGGCCGAGGAAGGGATTGACCGCCACGGCAGCCGACAACGGCCAGGCCGGCGGGATCCTGCGCACGGCGGAGTCCACCGCATCGACGACCGACCGGGGGGCGGTTGCGGGATGCTGCGCGTTATCGATCACTGTGGACCTCCCCTGTTCCGGAAGCCGTGCGGCTGGACCAGCCGCCGAGGAGGCGGTCGAAGACCGCGTTGGCATAGAGCCCATTGGCCAGATGCACCCGCACGCCCGCCGCGGCCGGGTGGTGTGACCAGAGAGGGAACATCGCCTGTGCCACGGCGACGGCACCGAAGCTGACCACGATCAACACCAGCAGGAACCACTCCAGCGGACCCGGCGCCGGTGTCGGCGGCAGCGTGGGAGCGGTCAGATGGGTCACGCCGGTCTGCAGCGCGAAATAGGCGACCGCGGCTGCGACCGAGTACAGCGCGGTCCGCCGGGTCAGAGCGCGCGGCGCGGCATCGGCCAGGCCCTGCGCGAGCAGATAGGCGACGCCGAGCACGAGGATGCCGCCGAGGACGATGGCCTGCGGGGACTTGTCATCGAACCCGAAGACCACGCCAACCGCCGCGTAGATCGCCAGCGCGGCGAGAAAGGCCCGGCCGACCGCGGCGCCTCTCGGCACCGCCACCGGGCCCGGCCGATGGATAGCGGCGACACGCTCGACGGCACCGCCCGAGGCGAGGAAGGCGTGCGCCTTGTACAGCGAGTGGGCGAGGATGTGCAGCAGCGCCAGCGGGAACAGGGCCAGGCCGCACTGCAGGATCATGAAGCCCATCTGGCCGATCGTGGACCAGGCCAGCGAGGTCTTCACCGCCGGCTGCGCCAGCATGACCAGACAGGCGAACAACGCGGTGAATCCACCGATCATCACGAGCACGGCCAGGATACCCGGCGCGAGCAGCATGACATCGGCGAAGCGGATCAGCAGGAAGCCCCCCGCGTTCACCACGCCGGCGTGCAACAGCGCCGATACCGGGGTCGGCGTTTCCATGACCTCGGTCAGCCAGCCATGAGTCGGGAACTGCGCGGACTTCAGCAGCGCCGCGACGGCGAGTCCGCCGGCGGCAACGACGATGACCCCGCTGCCGGCACCCGCGGCCGCCGCGGCGTTCAGCGCCGCGATGTCGCCCGTGCCGAACCACCAGAACAGCAGACCGAATGCGACCAGCACGGCGGCGTCGCCGGCGCGCGCGACAACGAACTTCTTGCGCGCACCGCGTACCGCCGCCGCGCGTTTCGGATAGAACAGGAGCAGGTGATGCAGGCACAGGCTCGTGCCGATCCAGGCGGCGGCGAAAATGACGAGGTGGCCCGCCTGCACCAGCAGCAGCACCATCGCCAGCGTTGAGCAGAGCCAGCCCGTGAAAGCGCCCTGCCCGTCCTCACCATCCAGGTAGACACGCGCGTAGCGCAACACGACCCAACCGACGAAGGCCACCAGCGCCAGCATGGATACGCTGACCCAGTCGAGGCGGACCAGCGCGATCGGCCCCAGCGGCGTGGGCAGAGCGGCCGTAACGGGACCAAGAGCGATCCGCAGCGCTACGGCACCGACTGCGGCCGCGAGCGCGACCAGGGCCGCGATCTCGGCGCGACGCAGGCAACCGCCCGGGCGACGGCCCGGTGTGCGCAACGCATCGCGCGCCGCCAACAGTAAAACCGCCGGCGCGACGAGCATGAGCAAAGCCGACTCCATAGTGACTCCCGCGGCAGAATCAGGTGCGCAATCCTAGTGTTACCGGTTCATATAAAAAAGTTTATTGTTTGCAACAAATCGTTACGCATAATGAAACGATGCGCGAGATCAATTACAGGCACCTGCACCATTTCCAGGCCGTTGCCCATGCAGGCGGCCTGAGCCGCGCGGCCGAGCGCCTGCACCTGTCACAGTCGGTCCTATCGGTGCAGATACGCAAGCTGGAGGAGCGTCTCGGGCACGCGCTGTTCGAGCGCCGTGGCCGTCGCCTCCACCTTACAGAGGCGGGCCGGATCGCGCTTGATCATGCCGATGCCATTTTCGCCGCCGGCGATGAACTGGTGGCTACGCTCGCCCAGTCCGAGGGCGTCCGGCGTGCGCTGCGCGTCGGCGCCCTGGCCACCCTGTCGCGCAACTTCCAGATCGGCTTCCTGCGCCCCGTACTCGGGCGACCCGACGTGGAGGTCATACTCCGCTCGGGCGGCGCGGGCGAACTGATGCAGGCACTCGAATCGCTGCAGCTGGACATCGTGCTGGTCAACCAGGCGCCGCCGGCCGATGCTGTCACCCCCTTCGTCACCCACCGGGTCGCGGAACAACCCCTCAGTCTGGTCGGCACCGCCGATACCGTGGACACGGGGATGGAGATCGCAGACCTGCTGCGCGGGCATGCCGTGATCCTGCCGACGCCCGAGAACAACCTCCGGGTCGCGTTCGATGCGCTGGTCGATCGGCTCGGCATACGCCCCCGGATCGCCGCGGAGATCGATGATATGGCGATGATCCGCCTGATGGCGCGTGAGGGGCTCGGTCTCGCGCTCGTCCCGGCGATCGTGATCAAGGACGAACTGGCATCGGGCATGCTCGTGGAAGCCGCCCGCGTGCCGGACCTCACGGAGACCTTCTATGCCGTAACCGTGGCGCGGCGCTTCCCGAATCCGCTGGTCCGGGAGCTTCTCGGGGCGGGCGATCCGGATCCGCTGCAGGATGCCGCCGGTAACGCACGCGGACCATAACGGTCACCGCGATATGGCCAGGGGCAACACACCAGCTGTATGCTGATTCCTGACGTTAACCGCCCGCTCCAAGACCGGGACCGGGCCCGCTCACGAGGGAGTCACGCCACTCATGGTCGACAAGCTGCTCAGCCTCAACAGGGAGTGGTCGGAGGGGATCCGCCACAACGAACCGGACTACTTCCCGCGACTGGCGGCGCTGCAGCGCCCCGAATATTTCTGGATCGGCTGCGCCGACAGCCGCGTGCCGGCCAACGTCATCGTGGGGCTGGACCCGGGTGAGGTCTTCGTCCATCGCAACGTCGCCAACGTCGTCCATTCCTCAGACATGAGCATGCTGAGCGCGCTCGAGTACGCCGTCGACGTGCTCGGCATCGACAAGATCATTGTCTGCGGGCATTACGGCTGCGGCGGCGTGAAGGCGGCCACCGAGGACGAACTGCACGGCCTGGCCGACCACTGGCTGGAACCGATCCGCCGGCTCACCCGCAGCCACGCGCCGCAACTCGATGCCATCCCGGACGAAGAGACTCGGCGCGACCGGCTATCGGAACTCAACGTACGCAGCGGTGTGCTGCGGATCGCGGATACGCCGATCATGCGGCGCGCCTGGGCGGCCGGTCGTCAGACCCTGATCCATGGCCTGATCTACCGGCTCAAGGATGGGCTCCTGCACGACCTCGATTGCACCGTCGAGCCCCCCGGCCCGGATCACCCGCCGCCGGACGACTGATCCACCTGCGCCGCTCCGCGCTGGCGCAACGCCTCGAACAGGCACACGCCCGTGGCCACGGATACGTTGAGGCTGTCGGTGCGGCCCACCAGCGGGATACGGACCGTCATATCGCAGCGCTGGCGCACGCCGGGCCGCATGCCCTTCTCCTCGCTGCCGAGTACGAGGACCACCGGTACACGCAGATCGGCGCTCCAAAGCGTCTGCGGCGCGTCGCCGGCGGTCCCGACGACCCACAGACCCAGCTCGCGCAGATCGCCGAGGGTGCGGGCGAGGTTATTGACCGCGGCCACGGGCAGCCACTGGGCCGCGCCGGCCGCCGTGCGTTCGACGGTCGGTGTCAGGCGCGCCGCACCGTCACGCGGCACAATCAGCGCATCGGCCCCAGCCGCCTCCGCCGAACGGATACAGGCACCGAGATTGTGCGGGTCCTGCACACCGTCCAGGGCGACGATCAACGCGTGGTGACTCACCCCCTGGAGGTGGGCGATCAGCGCCGACTCGTCCAGCGTGTCGCCATCCACCACCTCGGCGGCCACGCCCTGGTGGCGGACCTCGGGGAGATGCCGGCCCAGCGCCTTTGCCGTGACCCGCTCGACCGCGATACCGGCCGCCTCGGCCTGTTCGACCAGCGTGCGCAGGCGGCGGTCATCGCGCTTGCGGTCGACCCATACGCGCCGCACGCGGCCGGCGCCCTGGCTGACCGCGGCGTGGACCGGATTGATACCCCCGATCCAGCGCCCGCGGCCGCTCATGCCAGCCCCACGCGCGGCGCAGCGGCATCAATCACCGCCCTTGCCCTCGGCCCCGCCGGCGGCGGCCGACTTTCTGCGGGAGCGGCGCCGGCCGCTGCTCTTCTTCTTGCTGCTCGCCTTCTTCTTGCTGGCCGCCTTTTTCTTCGACGAACTGTTCCGGTCCGACCGTCCCCGGCCGCCTTCCCGAGCCGGTTTGCGCGTGCCGGTGCCGGCACCGTCCGCGTCGCCGGCCGGATCGAAATCGATCTTGCGCTCGTCGATGTCGACCCGCGTGACGCGCACGCGCATCGGATCGCCGGGGCGATACACCCGGCCCGAGCGCTCGCCGGTGAGGCTGTGGCCGGCCGGATCGAAGTGATAATAGTCCTTCGGCAGCGAGGTGACGTGCACCAGCCCCTCGGCGTACATCGAGTTCAGAACCACGAAGACGCCGAACGAGGTAACGCCGGTGATCAGGCCGTCGAACTCGGTACCGACATGCTCCTGCATGTACTGGCACTTGAGCACCGCCTCGACATCACGCGTGGCTTCGTCGGCGCGGCGCTCGGTGAGCGAGCAGTGGTCACCGAAGCGCACCATGTCCTCATGCTCGTAGCTGTAATTGCGCGGCTTGCCGCCGTTGAGCCGATGCTTGATCGCGCGGTGCACGAGCAGGTCCGGGTAGCGGCGGATGGGGGACGTGAAATGCGCGTATTCATCAAGGCCGAGACCGAAATGGCCGGTGCAGTCGGGCTGATACACCGCCCGCTGCATCGAGCGCAGCATGACGGTCTGGATCAGATAGGCATCCGGGCGGTTGGCCGCCTCCTCCAGTACGCGCGAGAAATCCTTCGCACTGGGCTCACTGCCGCCGCCCAGGCGCAGACCGCGCTCGGCGAGGAAGGTCCGCAGTTCATCGACCTGGTCGCCCTCGGGACCGTTATGCACGCGATAGAGCGCGGGCATCTTGTGCTTGCGCAGATAACGGGCGGCGGCGACGTTCGCGGTCACCATGCACTCCTCGATGATCCGATGGGCATCGTTGCGTTCCACCGGCTCGATCGAGTCGATGCGGCCATCGTCATCGAACTGGATCTCGGTCTCGGTCGAGTCGAACTCGATCGCACCACGCCGCCGGCGCGCCTGAAGCAGGACGTTGAAGAGCCCCTTCAGGTTTTCTAGATGGGGAACCACTTTCGAGAAGCGCCTGCGCGTGTCCTCGTCGCCGCGCAGCAGGATGTTCGCGACGTCATCGTACGTCAGCCTCGCGTGGCTGCGCATGACGCCCTCGACGAAACGGATGCGCTCGACCGTACCGTCCCTGCCGATGCGCAGATCGGCCGCAAGGCACAGCCGATCCACTTCCGGATTGATCGAGCACAGGCCATTGGACAGCTTCTCCGGAAGCATCGGGACGACCCGGTTCGGGAAGTACACCGAGGTGCCGCGGCGCTGCGCCTCGGCATCGAGCTCGGTGCCCTCGCGGACGTACGCACCGACATCCGCGATGGCGACGACCAGGCGCCAGCCATTCCACTTCGATTCGCAGTAGACCGCGTCGTCGAAATCCTTCGAGTCGGCCCCGTCGATGGTCACCAGCGGCAGCTTCCGCAGGTCTTTGCGCTTATTCTTGTCGGCATCCGCGACCTCGTCTTCGATGGCCGCGGTCTCGCGCTCGACGGCCTCCGGCCAGTCGCACGGGATCCCGTGCGAGTTGATCGCGACATCAACCTCCATGCCCGCCGCCATCCGATCGCCGAGGATGCTGGTGATGCGCCCGACCGGCTGCCGGCGGTAGGTCGGCTGGTCGGTGATCTCGGCGACGGCGATCTGGCCGTCGCGCGCGCCTTCCAGTTTGTCATTCGGGATCAGGACGTCCTGGACAATCCGCTTGTTGTCGGGCACGAGTACGGTGACGCCACTCTCGACCACCAGCCGCCCGACAACCGTGGAGTTGGCACGCTCCAGAATCTCGGCGATCGCGCCCTCGCGCCGCCCGCGCCGGTCGACTCCGGTGAGCCGGGCGACGATCCGGTCCCCATGCATCAGCGCGCGCATTTCGCGCTGGTTCATATACAGATCGCCACCGCCCTCGTCCGGCACCAGGAACCCGAAGCCGTCCGGGTGCGCGATAATCCGCCCGCGGACGAGATTCTCCGAATCGACCGGCAGGTAGCCCTCGCGGCGGTTCAGCAGCAGCTGGCCGTCGCGCACCATCGCCTTCAGGCGACGCCGCAGTGCCTCGAGGTCGTCCTCGTGGGTCAGTTCGAGGGCTGCAGCGACCTCGTCATAAGACATCGGCTCGGCCGCGTCGTGCAGCAGGCGCAGGAGGGCGTCGCGGCTCGCGATCGGGCGGGCGTAGCGGGCGGCTTCACGCTCCGCGTTCGGGTCCTTCGGGGTTTTGCGCTTTTGGCGGGACGCCATGGATGGACTCGCTCCGTTGTTTGATCGTTGTCGTTGACAGGCGGCGTTACGCCTTGTAGATTTTCGCGCTCGCCGGGTTGGCCCGGCGGGCCCACCACCATGCCGAGGTGGCGGAATTGGTAGACGCGCTAGCTTCAGGTGCTAGTGGGGGAAACCCCGTGGAGGTTCAAGTCCTCTCCTCGGCACCATTTTTCCTGTCGCATCCCTATCCGTTATAGACGTGCGGTCGACGGTATTCCGGCGATAATCAGCAATCGTCGCAGTCCTCAGTGCGAGAACGGGTGTCGCATAATGATGTTCTCGTCGCGGTCGGCTCCCGTCGAGATCATGTCGATGGGGACCTCGACCAGTTCCTCGATCCGGCGGAGATAGGCGCGGGCGTTATCCGGCAGATCGTCGAGATCGCGACAGCCCACCGTAGAGGCCTGCCAGCCAGGCATTTCGACGTAATCCGGCTCGCAGCATGACAGCGAATCCGCGCCCACGGGGATATCGCGCAGCAGTTCGCCGTCGACGCGATACCCCGTGCAGATCTTCAGGGTCGGCAGGCCATCCAGCACGTCGAGCTTCGTCAGGCAAAGCCCGGACAGACTGTTGACCTCTGCCGCGCGCCGCATGGCGACCGCATCGAACCACCCGCACCGCCGCGGGCGCCCGGTGGTCGCGCCGAACTCGTTGCCCTGCCGGGCCAGGTAGGCGCCGGTCTCGTCCTGCAGTTCCGTCGGGAATGGCCCGCCGCCCACGCGCGTGGTGTACGCCTTGGTGATCCCCAGTACGTAGTCGAGATGCAGGGGGCCTACCCCGCTGCCGCTCGATACGCCGCCGGCCGTCGTGTTCGACGAGGTCACGAATGGGTAGGTGCCGTGGTCAATATCGAGCAGCGCGCCCTGCGCGCCCTCGAACATGATGCTGCCCCCGGCGCGGCGGATATCCCGCAGGCGCGTCGGCACGTCGGTGATCAGGGGCCGCAGTCGGTCGGCATAGGACATCGCCTGGTCGAGCGTCTCGCGGAAATCCACCGGCTCGAGGCCGAAGTAGTGCTGCAGCGAGAAATTGTGGAAGTCGAGCAGCGCCTCCAGCTTGGCGGCGAATCGCTCTGGCTGGAACAGATCGTTCACGCGCAGGCCCTGGCGCGACACCTTGTCCTCATACGCGGGGCCGATCCCCCGTCCGGTCGTGCCGATGGCGCCGGCGCCGCGGCGGGTCTCGCGCGCGCGATCAAGGGCGACGTGCACGGGCAGGATGAGCGGACAGGCCTCGCTGATCCGCAGACGCTCGCAGGGATTCGCCCCGGCTTCCTCGAGCATCGCGATCTCCTCGAACAGGGCCTCCGGGGAGAGCACGACACCGTTGCCGATCAGGCACTCCACGCCCTCGTGCAGGATCCCGGACGGGATCAGGTGCAGAACGGTCTTGACGCCATCGATGACCAGCGTGTGGCCGGCATTGTGCCCCCCCTGGAAGCGGACCACGGCATCGGCCTCCGGCGTCAGCAGATCGACGACCTTGCCCTTGCCCTCATCGCCCCACTGGGCCCCCAGAACGACTACGCTGCGCCCCATGTTCAGAGTTCTTCCACGGTCCAGTTGCCCTCACGCCGCACCAGTTGCCGGTCGCAGCCCAGTTCGCCCGGGCCGCCTTCCTGGCCCGGCAGCATCGCGATCACCCGTTCACCCGCCGAGCGCAGTTCCCGGACGCGGGCGGTCAGCGCCGGGTCTTCCTGGGCGGGCGCCGCGATCGGCCCCGGGGCCGCCGGCAGCGCCTGCGATCCCAGCGCGACCAGGCGCCGCAGGTCCGTGCTGAACCCGGTGGCCGGACGCGCCCGACCGAACGCCTCGCCGATGCCGTCATAGCGGCCCCCGCGGGCGAGCTCTTCGCCCTCGCCGGGCACGAAGACCGCAAAGACGACGCCGGTGTGATAGTGATAGCCGCGCAGTTCGGCGAGATCGAAATGCAGGTGCAGTTCCGGATGGCGTTCCGCCAGGCGCTCACCGATGCCATCCAGGTAATCGATCGCCGCGAGGACATCCGGACCCGCCGCCGCCAGCGCCTCGCGGGCCCGCCCGAGCACGGAGCGATCGCCGTGCAGATCGATCAGGCTGCGCCACATCGCGTCTGAGCTTGTGTCGAGACCCAGACCGTCGATATACGCATCGAGTTCCGGCGTGCTCTTGCGCTGCAGCATCTCGAACAGCGCCGCCTCATCCGCCTCACCGATCCCCGTTTTCACGGCCAGTCCGCGGACGATCCCGACATGCCCGAGATCGAGACACAGCGGACCCGACACACGGGCCTCATCGAGCGTCGTCAACAGGAGTTCGACCACCTCGACATCGGCTTCAACGCCGCCATGGCCATAGAGCTCCGCCCCCACCTGCAGGGGACTGCGACTGCCGCCGAACGGACCCGGCCGGGTGTGGACAACCGACCCCACGTAGCACAGCCGCGTGGGAACCGGCCGCGTCAGCCGGTGGGCGTCCACACGCGCGACCTGCGGCGTCATATCCGCGCGCACCCCCATCATCCGCCCGGAGCGCTGATCGACGAGCTTGAAGGTATCGAGTTCGAGATCGTGGCCGGTCCCGGTCAGCAGCGAATCGAGATATTCGATCAGCGGCGGGATGACCAGTTCGTATCCCCAGCGCGAATAGATATCAAGCACCCGCCGGCGCAGGCGCTCAAGGCGCGCCGCCGATTCCGGCAATGCCTCCTCGATGCCTTCGGGCAGCAGCCAGCGCATGCCGGGGCCGTGCCGTGTACCGGGTGCATTCGTATTCATCGGATAAAATACAGCAGAACCAGACCGATCATCATGCTGACCGCCCCCACCATCCGCAGGGAACGATCGGGCATAGCGGCCATCGTCGCCAGCGTGCGCCGCAGCGACGAGGGCGCCAGGAAGGGCATCACCCCCTCGATCACGAGCACAAGGGCGATCGCGACGCCAAGATCACCCCACGCCAGTTCCATGCGTCAGACCCCATCGGGGTCGACCGTGTGGTCGGCCCCGATCGGCATGGAAGCGACCGGCGTCACTCGTCCTCGTCCCCGTCCTCTTCTTCACTGCGGCCACTGGAGTTGCCGAAGTAGTCGAAGAACTCGGAATCGGGTTCGAGCACCAGCGAGTCACGCCCGCCCTTGAACGATTCCTCGTACGCCAGGAGGCTGCGGTAAAACGAGTAGAACTCGGCGTCTTCACGATAGGCCTTGGCGTAGGTATTGGCCGCGGTCGCGTCGCCTTCACCACGGATACCCTGGGCCTCGCGATATGCCTCGGCGGCGATCTCCTCGACCTCGCGGTTCGCTTCGGCGCGGATCCGCTGCGCCTCCTCGCGCCCCTCGGCGCGGAACCGCTGGGCCACCGCCTCGCGTTCCTTCGTCATCCGGTCATAGACCGAAGCCAGGACGCTCTGGGGCAGCTCCACTTTCTTGATGCGCACATCGACGACATTGATACCGAGATCCTTCGACTTCTCGTCGACGATCTTCCGCACGGCATTCATGATCTCATTGCGTTCGCCCGAGACCACTTCGACGATTTCCCTCTTGCCGAACTCGTCCTTGAGCTGATTCTCGACGAACTGCTGCAGACGTCCGCGCGCCCGCTGTTCATCGCCACCCGTGGACTTGAAGAACTGCACCGTATCGACGATCTCCCATTTCACGAATGCATCGACGATCAGGTTCTTCTGCTCGGCGGTCAGGTAACGGTCTGGCGAGGAATCCATGGTCAGGATCCGATCGTCGAATTTGTAGACCCGCTGATAGAACGGGATCTTGAAGTGGATGCCCGGCTCGTAATCGGCGTTGACCACCTCACCCAGTTCCAGCTTGATCGCCCGCTCGGTCACGCGAACCGTAAAGGTCGACGCGACGACCACCACGATCAGGATCGCGAGCGCGGTGACAAATGCGTAGAAGCGATTCATCAGTTCGACTCCCGCGACCGGTCGGGCCGGTTGCCCCGTGACGAATCACCGTCGGACCCGGCGGCACCACTCATCGGCGTCGACGGCAGACCGACCCTGTTACCACCGCTGGACTGCCCCGCTGGCTGATTCGCCATGCGGTCGAGTGGCAGGTAAATCATGTTGCGGCCCTCTCCTTCACGATCAACCAACACCTTGCCGGTGCTGCCGAGAACGCGCTCCATTGTGTCCATGTAGAGGCGTTTGCGCGTAACCTCGGGGGCCTGCTGGTATTCGGTCAGGAGCGCACTGAACCGCGAGACATCGCCCTCCGCGGACTCGACCACGCGGGTCCGGTAGGCGCGCGCCTCCTCGACCGTCTGCGCCGCCTGACCGCGAGCCTCCGGAATGATTCGGTTGCGCACCGCATCCGCCTCGTTGATAAACCGCTGCTGATCCTCACGCGCCGTGATGGCATCCTCGAAGGCGGGCTGGACGGGTTCCGGCGGCTGCGCATTACGCAGGTTGACCGCCTGAATATTGAGGCCGGTCACGTACTCGTCGGCGATCCCCTGCGCCAGCTCGTGCACACGGTTGGCTACCTCGCCGCGGCCCTCGGTGATGATGAAGTCCATGCGGTTCTTGCCGACGACCTCTCGCACTACGCTCTCGATCACCTGGTGCAGCGTCTCCTCCGGGGAACGGACCTCGAAAATGAAGCCGGTCGCGTTCTTGACATCGTACTGCACCGACATATCGACCACGACCACGTTCTCGTCACGCGTCAGCATGCCCTGCTGCTGGAGCGTCAGCGAGCGGTTCTGGGCGACATTGACGGTATCGACGGACTCGATGGGGTACGGCAAATGCCAGTGCGGCCCAGGACCGACCTCGGTCACGAAGGCACCGAAGCGGGTTACGATACCGCGCTCCGCCGCCTGAATGATGTAGAAGCCGGACGCAAGCCAGCCGACGATCACGAGGCCGAGGACCGCCCACGCGATTCTCGGATTGATATTCGGGACACCGCTGCCGCCACCGCTGCTGCCGGACCCGCCGCCGCTGTTGCCGGCGCCAAACAGTCCGCTCAGGCGATTCTTGACTTTGCGCAGTGCTTCGTCGAGATCCGGCGGACCGCCGTCACCGCCACTACCGCGATTTCCCCATGGGTCGCGGTTACCGCCACCGCCGGGCTCATTCCAGGCCATTATTTACTGCTCCCGTAAAGCGAGAGTGGATCGATCATTGCAAGGGAAACACGCCAGTGCGGGAATCCGCGAGGTGCGGGAATCGGCACGGCCGAACATAACGACCAGCCCAACCGCCGGTATTCTATTGACCTCATCCGCCCCCCGCAACTCGATCGGTTGAAAACAACAGTCGATCGGTCGCGATCGACTCGGCCGCGGCGATCCGCTCCCAGTCCGTACGGTCGATCGCGACCTCCAGCCAGATGGAGCCGTCCTGCTCCGGGCGTTCCGTCACGATAGCCCCTTCGGCGTACAGGCGGGCGCGGAGTCGCCCCTGGTCGGGCTGAATCTGCAGCCATCCATGCAGCTGCTCGCCGCTGAGCCGTTCCGCGACCGCTTCGAGCAGCCGCTCGACGCCCTCCCCAGTATGCGCCGACACGCGCACCCGGATGGGCTGGCCAGCGGCATCGCGTTCGATCGCCGGACCGTTGCCCTGCGCCAGATCGATTTTGTTGTACACCTCGAGAATCGGGACGTCCGCCGCGCCGATCTCCGCGAGTACCTGCTCCACATCGGCAACCCGGCGCTCACGGGTCTCATCGGCCGCATCGACGACATGCAGCAGCAGACTCGCGTCCCGGGTCTCTTCGAGTGTCGAGCGAAACGCCTCCACGAGTTCGTGCGGCAGTTCACGGATGAATCCCACCGTGTCGGCGAGCACGGCGGGGTGACCGAACGGCAGCGCCAGTTTGCGCAACGTCGGATCGAGCGTGGCGAAGAGGCTGTCGGCGACATGGGCATCGGGCTCGGCCAGGCGCCGGAACAGTGTCGACTTGCCGGCGTTGGTGTAGCCGACCAGCGCGATCTGTGGCGATTCCGCTGCCTGGCGGGCCTGCCGACCCTGTTCGCGCTGACGATGCACCCGCTCCAGACGCTTGCGGATCTGCTTGATCCGCCCGTTGATCAGCCGGCGGTCCATCTCCAGCTGTGTCTCGCCCGGACCGCGCAGACCGATACCGCCTTTCTGGCGCTCGAGATGGGTCCAGCCGCGCACGAGGCGCGTCGACAGGTGGGTCAGCTGAGCGAGCTCCACCTGCAGCTTGCCGGCGAACGACCGCGCGCGCTGGGCAAAGATGTCGAGGATCAGACCCGTACGATCGAGCACGCGACAGCCGAGCGCACCCTCCAGGTTGCGCTCCTGTCCCGGCGACAGGGCATGATCCACGAGCACGAGGTCCGCCTCACGGGCCTCTAGATACTCCCGGATTTCCTCGGCCTTGCCGGTACCGACGAAGAATTTTGGATCCGGCTTCATCCGGCTGCCGACGATCTCGCCAACGACATTGGCACCGCTGGCGAGTGCCAGTTCCCGGAACTCCTGTACCGCCTCCTCGGACCACGTCCGGCCAATACCGATATGGACCACTATGGCCCGTTCGGTTTCGCTGCGGGGTCGCTCAAACAACGTGCGATGTCAGCCTTCGGCCGGGAGCCTCCCCGAAGGCCGATCAGCCCTCCGCCTCGCCTTCGTCGCTGGCAGCGTCCAGACGCACCGCACGCGAGGGCACGATCGTCGAGATCGCGTGCTTGTAGACGAGCTGGCTGACCGAGTTCTTGAGCAGCACCACGAACTGGTCGAATGACTCGACCTGGCCCTGCAATTTGATCCCGTTCACCAGAAAAATCGAAACCGGGATCCGTTCCTTCCGGAGTTGATTGAGGAAGGGTTCTTGTAATGACTGCCCTTTTGCCATGAAGCGACTCTCCGCTGGAAGCGTGACGCGTTTACCGGCAATCGGCCAGGTATCGTGCAGGTCCGCCGAGCGGACCGGGCGCGATTGCGATAAATCGATCGGGGACACAATGCCGCCGCCACTGGCACAGCGACGAAGGTGGCTCCCCGTGTTCATTCTAGCTGGCCGGGCACGGATAAACTACGCGCGCAACCGAATCTCCCGACCTCTGATGGATGTGGGGGAGATCGGGCGCGGATTCAAGTCGCGGATACGCGTATACCCAAAAATCCGCTGTCGGGGCCAGCGGCGTCTGCGTTTCGCCGTCAGGTATTGTCCGCGCGCAGCCGCTCGCGCGCGATGGCTATATTACGCCGCGTGCCATCGAGCCAGGGGTTGAGCTCCAGCGCCCGCTCGAACGACTCGATCGCCGCGCGGTATTGCTCGAGCTCCATGTACACCAGACCGAGGCCGGCAAGGGCGCCGAAATGGCGCGGCTCCAGCGCGAGCGCGCGGCCGATGTCGGCGGCGGCAGCCGTGTAGCGCTCGCGCAGATAACGCACCGTCGCCCGCTTGTTCCAGGCCTCGGCATACCCCGGTTCGGCCTCGATCACCGCGCTGAAATGACGCTCCGCGGCGCCATGCCGGTCGGATCGCAGGGCGACGATGCCCTGCTCCATGGCGGCAGCGAGTTTCGGATCGTCGATCTCCCGCCACAGCCGCCATATCCGATTGGTAACGCGCTCGCCTTCGGCCCGGTGGTCGAGCGTATTCAGGCGATCGAAAAGCGCGTCGAGCGCCGGCTCATCCTGGTCGGCCCACCCGCTGGACGGGGCCAATCCGATCAAGGCCGCAAGGAGGAACAAGCCGGGACCAAACCGCAAGCGCCGTGCACCGACCCACTCGAGTCGCGCATTCATGGCTCGCCCCCATCCTCGGCCGCTCCGCTGATCCGCAGTCGCGCGCGAAGGCGTCGCCAGACGGTCCGATCGACCGAGTCGCGCGCGAGTGGGATCCGGAGGGTGCGGTCGGGGCCACGCAGTACGAGCAGGATCAACCAGGGGCTGGACCAGGTGGAGCGGTCAAGCACCCATGCCGGGCCCTCGGGATCACCAAGCCGCCAATCGCCCCGCCCCTGCCACCACAGCTGCAGTCCGGGCTCCAGACGCTTGCGATCCCACCGGCACCCGACGACCGCGAGCGGCACCGCCGCGACGGCTATCGGATGATTCAGGGCGAGCATCACGCCCAGTCCGCCCGCGAGCCAGGCGCCCACCACCGCGAACGCGAGCCCGCGTGAGGGCCCGCGTTCAAAGGCCAGCGTCGCTTCGAATACGCTGGACGGCACAATCGATCTCCGGATCGTCCGTGTCAGCACGGCCGGTCAGCAGGGCGTAGATCTCGGGATCCTGGCGTTCGAGCAGTCGTGCGAACCCGCGCTGCCCCGCCTCATCCAGCGCCGGATAGCCGCGATCGAGGAAGCGGGAAAGCAGCACGTCGAGCTCCTTCATACCCCGCCGGCAAAGCCAGCGCAGACGAGACGTCCCGTTCATCGTGCGGCATCTCCATGCTCGCCGAATGCGCGCCGGCCCTCTGCCCTCAGCCGCGGCGCTCGACCAGCAGCTTCTTCACCTCACCAATCGCCTTCGCCGGATTGAGCCCCTTCGGACACGAGTCCGCGCAGTTCATGATGGTGTGGCAGCGGTAGAGCTTGAACGGATCGTTGAGGGCATCGAGGCGCTCACCGGTCGCCTCGTCACGGGAATCCGCGATCCAGCGATAGGCGTTCAGCAGCGTGGCCGGCCCCAGGTATTTCTCCGGATTCCACCAGTAGCTTGGGCAGGCCGTAGAGCAGCAGGCGCAGAGGATGCACTCGTACAGCCCGTCGAGCTTCTCGCGCTCCTCCTTTGACTGCAGCCGTTCACGATCCGGCGGCGTCGGTGACTGCGTCTTGATCCACGGCTCGACGGATGCGTGCTGCGCATAGAAATGCGTCATATCCGGCACGAGATCCTTGTGGACCTCCATGTGCGGCAGCGGATAGATGTTGACGTCGCCCTTGTAGTCCTCGATCGCGCTGATGCAGGCGAGCGTATTACGCCCGTTCACGTTCATCGAGCAGGAGCCGCAGATCCCCTCGCGACAGGAGCGCCGGAAGGTGAGTGTCGGATCGACCTCGTTCTTGATGTGGATGATGGCGTCGAGCACCATCGGCCCCGTGCGATCGAGATCGATCTCGAATGTGTCGATGCGCGGGTTGTCGTCCGTATCCGGGTCCCATCGGTAGATCCGGAATTTCCGCGTGCGCGACGCACCTTCCGGTGCCGGGAACGTCCTGCCCATCTCGATTTTGCTGTTCGCGGGAAGCGTGAACTGCGCCATCGTGCATGCCCCTTGAGTGGTCGATCGGCCGCTGGCCATACGCCAGCCGACCGGTTGCCGATCGTTCAGTAAACGCGCTGCTTCGGCGGGATGGTCTCCACCTCGTCGGTCAGCGTGTACATGTGGACCGGTCGATAATCGATTCGTGTGCCGCCGTTTTCAGGATCCATCCAGCACAGCGTGTGCTTCATCCAGGTGTCGTCATCGCGCTCGGCATAGTCTTCACGGGCGTGGCCACCCCGAGTCTCTTTGCGGTTGAGCGCGGAATCCACGGTCGTCACGGCACAGCCGAGCAGGTTCTCCAGTTCCAGCGTCTCGACCAGGTCGGTATTCCAGATCAGCGAGCGGTCGGCCACCCGCACATCCGCGAATCCGCGATAGATCTCATTCATCTTCTCACTGCCCTCGGCGAGCAGTTCCTCGGTGCGGAACACCGCGGCATTCGCCTGCATCGTCGCCTGCATGCGGTCGCGCAGCTCCGCGGTGGAGGTGCCGCCATCGGCGTGGCGCAGGCGATCGAAACGCTCGATGATCCAGTCGCTGGAACCCTCCCGCAGCGGGCGCTGTGTGGCGCCCGGCTCGATCAGTTCGGCGGCGCGGATCGCCGCGGCGCGTCCGAAGACGACGATATCCAACAGCGAGTTGGACCCGAGCCGGTTAGCGCCGTGCACCGAGACGCAGGCCGCCTCGCCGATCGCCATCAGGCCGGGCACAACCGCGTCGGGATCATCATCGGTAAGCGTCACGACCTCGCCCCGATAGTTCGTCTGGATCCCGCCCATGTTGTAGTGCACGGTCGGGATCACGGGGATCGGCTCCTTCGTGACATCGACCCCGGCGAAGATGCGCGCCGATTCGGCGATGCCCGGCAGGCGCTCGTTGATCACCTCCGGACCGAGGTGCTGGAGATTCAGGTGGATATGGTCGCTGTTCGCGCCCACACCCCGGCCTTCGCGGATCTCGATCGTCATCGCACGACTAACGACGTCACGTGATGCGAGATCCTTCGCGTTGGGCGCATAGCGCTCCATGAAACGCTCACCCTCGGAATTGGTCAGATAGCCGCCCTCGCCGCGCACACCCTCGGTGATCAGGCAGCCCGCGCCGTAAATGCCGGTCGGGTGGAACTGGACGAATTCCATGTCCTGCAGCGGCAGGCCGGCCCGCAGCACCATGCCGTTGCCGTCACCGGTGCAGGTATGGGCCGACGTGCAGGAGAAGTACGAGCGACCGTAGCCACCGGTCGCCAGCACGACCTGCTGGGCCCGGAACCGGTGCAGCGTGCCGGTCGCCAGTTCCCACGCGACGACGCCGCGGCACTCGCCGTCCTCCATGATCAGATCGAGCGCGAAGTACTCGATGAAGAACTCCGCCTTCTCCGCCAGCGAGACCTGATAGAGCGTATGCAGGATCGCGTGCCCGGTGCGGTCGGCGGCCGCGCAGGTGCGCTGGGCGGTGCCCTTGCCGAAATGGGTGGTCATGCCACCGAACGGCCGCTGATAGATCGTACCTTCGTCGGTCCGTGAGAACGGTACGCCGGAATGCTCCAGCTCGATCACGGCCGGCACCGCCTCCCGGCACATGTACTCGATCGCGTCCTGGTCACCCAGCCAGTCGGATCCCTTGACGGTGTCGTACATGTGCCACTGCCAACTGTCCTCGCCCATGTTGCCGAGCGCGGCGGACATGCCGCCCTGTGCCGCAACGGTATGGCTGCGGGTCGGGAAAACCTTGGTGACGCAGGCTGTGCTGAGCCCTTTCTCGGCCATGCCGAGCGTCGCGCGCAGGCCGGCGCCGCCGGCGCCCACGACGACGACATCGTAGGTGTGATCGACGATGGTGTAGTCGGCGGTCATGCAGTCAGACTCCCAGGGCGATTCGGAGCACGGCGAGGATGCCGGCAAGGGCCAGGATCACGGCGGCGAACTGCACCAGCAGGAGCACCATGATCTTCTTCCATTCCGTGGCGATGTAATCCTCGATGACGACCTGCAGGCCGAGTACGCCGTGCCAGATACCGACCGCCAGCACGAGGATCATCAGGCCCGCGTTGACCGGATGCGCCAGCCAGCCCACTACCGTGTAGTAGTCGGCCGTGCCCAGCAGGGCCACGGAGAAACCGAACCACAGCAGCAGCGGGACCAGGGCGATCGCGGTCAGGCGCTGCTTCCACCAGTGATCGACGCCTTCCTTCGCTGAACCCAGCCCGCGCGCGGCGGAGAGCGGTGTGCGCAGACCCATGTCATCAACCTCCGGAAACCGAATACGCGACTGCCCAGGTCGCGAGCGTAAGGACAACCGCCACCGCGATAATCGCCTGCGAGGACCGGCGTGCCGTCTCGAGTTCATAACCGTAGCCGGCATCCCAGAACAGGTGCCGCACACCGGCGGACATGTGGTAGTACAGTGCAAGGGTGAAGCCGAACAGGACGATCTGCCCGAGCCAGTTCGCCCCCAACGCGTACATCGCGCCGAAGGCCTGGGAACCGGAAGCGGCCGCGACCAGCATCGCCACGACGACCACAGCGCCGAGCGCGAGGATCACGCCCGTAATCCGGTGCGTGATGGAGAGGATGGCATTGAGCGGCAGGCGGTAGATCTGCAGATGTGGCGACAGCGGTTTTGCGCGTCCGGCCATTTCAACTCCCCCTCGAATACAAAGCCCCGGTCACCGTCGGCATGATACGCGGTCACATGGGCGACTTTTCAGAAATCCGTACAGCGTCCGTTGCGCTCCCAGTCACCGTACCGGGTCGGTTCCGGCCCCTTCGGACCACCGCTCTCCCCGGTCTTCGGTCCGGTATTGGACTCCTCTTCCACAGCCGTTCGACGATCCGAATCGTCGCCCGACTCGCGCACAACACTTTCGGCGGGTTTGCGGTTATCGGATTCGGTCACTGCGCACGCCCCCAGGTGAGTAGAGTGGATATTGTTTACGTTCACACCGTCTTTGTCAAAACACTACGCCTTACATGCGCCCACTAGCAGCACGATACCCTGGATAATTCGGCAATGGCCGAATATCCTGTTTTGTTGAAGCTATCAGGACCGGCGATTCGTCCACTGCAGGCGTTTCGGCGTACCATGAGCACGGCAGGACAGGATGTGTAGTCTACCTTGGATTCGCTACCGTTCACCCCCATCCATTCGTGACCCAGCCGTATCGACGCGGCACCCGAACAGATTCAGGAGTGCAGTGATGTCCGCGACGGTCTCCACCACCCTCCCCGGCAACGACCCCCGGGCCGAACGTGATCCGGCCGACCCGACCATGGCGACCACGGATGGCAGTATCCGCTGCCGGCTCGACGACCGGGGCATGCTGTCGTTCGAGGGCAGTGATGCCGCGAAATTCCTGCACAGTCAACTGAGCACGGATGTGCTTGAACTCGCCGCCGGTGAATCGCGCTTGACATCGTATTCCGACGCGCGGGGCCGGCTGCTGCTGGTCGGCCGCCTGTACGCGGAAACCGATCGCTTCCTGCTGGAGATGCCGCGTGATCGGCTCGAGCCGGTACGCCAACAACTCGCCAAATACGTGCTGCGCGCCGATGTCCGCATCGAGGACTTTTCGGGTAGGCTCACACGCTGCGCCGCCGCCGGGCACAGCGCGGCTGTCGCCCTGGGCGCCGCGGTCGACGCCCTGCCGGCCGAGCCGGGTCAATCGGTGCTCGCGGATGCCGGCGCCCGCATCGTTCGCCTCGCCGGCCCGCGGCCGCGCTGGCAGATCCACGGCGGCCCCAAAGCGGTGGAGGCCCTCTGGGACCGGCTCGCCGGTCATACCGTTGAGGTGGACAGCGCCCAGTGGCGCCTGCTGGATATCGAGGCCGGCATCCCGACCGTCCGCGAGGCCACAGCCGGTCATTTCGTCGCCCAGATGCTCAATCTCGACCGCCTCGGTGCGATCGACTTCCGCAAGGGCTGTTACCCCGGTCAGGAGGTGATCGCACGCGCGCACTATCTCGGTCGCGTCAAGCGCCGCATGCAGCTGCTCCATCTGTCCGCCGCTACGGAGGCCCCCGCACCGGGCACGCCGGTCGAGCAGGATGGGAAAAAGGCAGGTGAAGTCGTCGATGGGGCGAGCTTGTCCGCGGATGGGGCGCTTGTGCTGGCTGTTATCCATATCGAGGCGGGCGACCCGCTGGTGATCGACAACCAGCCGGCGGAACGGCGCCCGCTGCCGTACAGCATCGAAGACGAGGCCGCCTGAGTTGAAACGGGTCTACAGCGCGGAAAACGCGTTCGACGCCCAGATCATCCGCGACCACCTGGAACACCACGGCATCGCGGCGGCCGTGCACGGCAACATGCTGACCGGGGCGATCGGTGAACTGCCAATGGACACCCGCCCGAGCGTATGGATCGAGGACCCGGACCTCTATGAGCGGGCGCGCGATTTGATCGGCCGATTCGAAAACGCCCGCGCGGACGGCAAGCAATGGACATGTCGTCATTGCGGCGAGACCAACGAACCCGCCTTCGAGATCTGCTGGGCCTGCGCCGCGGACCGCGAGACGTAACCGGGGACCGCCCTGCCACCGTCACACGTAGGCCGGCCTACGAGCTGTCGCCTTGGCCCTTGGCCCTTCGCCCTTAGCCCTTCGCCCTTGGCCTCACCCACATTCCTCTTCAATCTGGCGGCGCCGCTCGGCCACGCGTTGCTGGCGCTCCTCCTCGGGCAGCCGGCGCACATCGCCGTCGCCGTCCCGCACGAGAAGACGCCGGTTGTCGGTCAACTCCTCGAGCGATGAACGCAGATCCGCGCAACGCTGTTCACGTTTCCTGCGCTCCTCGGCGTCCGTGCGCGCCTGTTGCTCAGCCTCGCGGCGTTGCTCGCGCCGCTCCTCGAGCCGCTCCCCCGTCTCTTCCATCTGCCGGCGTTCGCGCTTGATCTCTTCCTCCGGCGGGCGGTCGACACCGACGCGTACGGCATCGCCGGACGGCGGCGGCTGCTGCGAGTAGTGCGTGACCCCGTCCTCGTCCACCCATTTGTAGATCGCCGCGGCCTGCAGTGGCGCGGCGATCACGAATCCCAGGGCGAGAGCGCACCGTGCAGGCGTTTTCGCGACCGTCATCCCCATCCCCATCCCCTTGTCATCCCGCGGCGCATCATCGCGGCCGGCCACTGCGCCAACGGGTATCCGATGTGCAGATTATCACCGTATCCGCCCAGTGGATCATGCGGCCGTATCGCCGCCGAGGAAGCACGCGACCTCGGCGCGGATCGCCGGTAACGGATCCGGCTCGCTGTCGAACCAATGAACGCCCTGCATGCCCCGCAGCCATGTGAGCTGGCGTTTGGCCAGCTGGCGGGTCGCGATGATGCCGCGTTCGCGCAGAGCCCGTGTATCGAGCTCGCCGTCCAGGTATTGCCAGGCCTGGCGATACCCGACCGCGCGCATCGCCGGCAGTTCCGGATGGACATCAGGTCGCGCACGCAGCGCGGCCACCTCATCGACCAGACCAGCTGCAAGCATGGCATCGAAGCGCTCCGCGATCCGCTCATGCAGCCGCTCACGGTCACCCGGTGCGACGGCCAGCCGGAGTATCCGGTCGGCGAGCGGTTGCGCGCTCCGCTCGCCCTGGAAGGCGCTGATCGGGCGGCCCGTGATGCGGTGGACCTCCAGCGCACGCTGGATACGCTGCGGGTCATTCGGATGGATGCGGTCCGCGGCGTCCGGGTCGAGCGCTCGCAAATCGCCATGGAGTGCGGCGAGGCCGCGCTCCCTCGCCTCGCGATCGAGTTCCGCGCGGACCCCCCCATCGGCCGGGGGCATCGGACCGATCCCCTCGGCCAGGGCACGGAAATAGAGCATGGTGCCGCCGGCCAGCAACGGGACGCGCCCGCGGGCGCGGATCGCCGCCATCGCGGCCATGGCCTCTGCCCGGAAGCGACCGGCGGAGTATGACTCGCCGGGATCCACGATATCAATCAGGTGGTGCGGGACGCGCGCCCGCTCATCCGGATCGGGCTTGGCCGTACCGATGTCGAGGCCGCGGTAGACGACCGCCGAGTCGACGCAGATGATCTCCAGCGGGAAGGCCTCGGCGAGGCGCAGGGCGACATCGGTCTTGCCCGAGGCCGTCGGGCCCATCAGGAAAATGGCCGGCGGTTGCCGCCCGGCGGTCCCGGTGCCCATCATCGCCCGCGCAGGAAAAGCCGGTCGAGATCCTGCATACCGATCTGGATCCAGGTCGGGCGGCCGTGGTTGCACTGATCCGCCCGCTCGGTCCGCTCCATAGCGCGCAACAGCCCATCCATCTCCTCGCGGGTGAGCGTGCGCCCGGCCCGCACCGAGCCATGGCAGGCCATGGTGGAGAGCACGCTGTTGATCGCCTCGTGCAGGCGCTCGCTGCTGCCGAGCGTGCGCAGATCCGCAAGCACGTCGCGAACGAGCGCCTCGGTGTCGCCGTCGGCGAGCAGCGTCGGCACGCAGCGCACGGTCAGGCGCTCCGGACCGGCGCGGTCCACCTCGAACCCAAGCGCCGCGAATGCCTCGCCGTGCGCCTCCGCCGCATCGGCCTCGCCGCGGCTGACCGCCATGTCGTGCGGCACCAGCAGCGGCTGGCTGCGGATCCTCCCGCTGGCATGGCCGTTCTTGAGGCGCTCGTACGTGACGCGCTCATGAGCGGCGTGCATGTCGACCAGCACAAGGCCCTGTTCGTTCTCCGCCACGATATAGACATCGCGGATCTGGGCGCGGGCGAAGCCGAGCGGCGGCGAGGTATCAGTCCGCGCTTCAGCCATATCGAGGCGGTCCCCCATTGAGCCCCGCGCGACTGCGGCATCGACCGCGCCCGCCTCGGGGTGCAGTGACGCGTAACCCGCCATCTGCTCGGAAACCGGCAACGACATACGGTTCTGGCGCGGCGGCATGGCCAGGTTGTTACCCGCACCCTGGGCGGCCCCGGCCCCAGGCGTCAGGCTGGCCGCCGCTTTCGGCGACGGTGCGTCCGCGCGCTCTTCACGGGGGGTCTGCAGCGCCTCCTCGACAGTACGGCGGAGGAATTCATGCACCATGCGGCTCTCGCGGAACCGCACCTCCTGCTTGGCGGGGTGGACATTGACGTCCACCTGGGCCGGGTCGATGGCCAGGTAGAGCGCAAACGCCGGCTGGCGCCCGTGATACAGCACATCCGCATAGCCCTGGCGCACGGCATGGGTCACCAGCCGATCGCGGATCGCGCGGCCATTGACGAAGAACTCCTGCAGATCGGCCTGGCTGCGGGAGAACGTCGGCTGCGCGATCCAGCCCGACAGCTGCAGGCCGGCACCGGCATGGTCGATCCGCAGTGCATGTTCGACGAACCCGGTCCCGAAAGCGGCGCCGATACGCCGATCGAGTTCGGCCGCCGCCACCGCCGCGGGCCAGTGGCCGGTCGGTTTCCCATTGTGCGTCAGGCGGAAGTCGACATCGAAGCGCCCAAGGGCGAGCCGCCGCATGGTCCGTTCGATATGGCCGTATTCGGTGCGCTCCGTGCGCAGGAAACGGCGCCGGGCGGGGACGTTGTGGAACAGGTCGCGCACTTCGACGGTGGTCCCGGTCGGGTGCGCCGCGGGCGCGACCTGCCCATCCTCCTCGATCGCCGTGGCGTGGTCGGCGCCGGCCGGCGCCGAGGTGATACGCACGCGCGCCACCGAGGCGATGCTCGGCAGCGCCTCGCCGCGGAAGCCGAGGCTGGCGACGTGCTCCAGATCATCGAGCGATGCGATCTTGCTGGTCGCGTGGCTGGCGAGGGCAAGCGGCAATTCGGCGGCCGGTATACCACCGCCGTCATCGCGCACGCGGATCAGGCGCGTCCCGCCCTGATCCACTTCTACCGCGATACGCCGGGCGCCGGCGTCGAGCGCGTTCTCCACCAGTTCCTTGACGACGGACGCCGGGCGCTCGACGACCTCGCCGGCAGCGATCTGGTTGACCAGTGATTCGGGGAGGGCCTGAATGGGCATGCGCGCATGGTACTGCGCCGGATGGTGCGGAGGCCATGGTGACCGGCCACTGGAACCGCTGCACACGGCGCCCGGCAGACCACGCGCGCTCAGTTGTTCTGGGCGTAGATCCGGGTGCCGCGCGGTGCCGCGGTCTTGAAGTACTCCTCGATCCCGTCGCGCATGGCCCGCGCCAATTTCTCCTGGTGCGCACTGGAGCGCAGATTGCGCGCCTCCTGCGGATTCGAGATGAAGGCGGTCTCGACCAGCAGCGACGGGACATCGGGCGCCTTGAGCACGACGAACCCGGCCTGCTGCACCGAATGCTTGTGCAACCGATTGACGCTGCCCAGTTTATTGAGGATCCGTTCCCCTGCGCTCAGGCTGGATTCGATCGTCGCGCTCTGTGAGAGATCCAGCAGCACCGAAGCGACCATTTCATCCTTGTCGTCGAGTGATACCCCGCCGAGCATGTCGGCGGAGTTCTCCCGGTTCGCGATCCATTTTGCGGCCTCGGAACTGGCCCCGTTGGTCGACAGCGCGTAGACCGAGGAGCCGCGCGCGCGGGCATCCCGAAAGGCATCGGCGTGCAGCGAGATGAACAGGTCCGCGTCGGCCTTGCGCGCCCGCCGCATACGTTCACGCAGCGGCAGATAGATATCACTGTTGCGCGTCATGACCGGTTTAAGCCCCGGTGTCTCCTCGAGAAGCCTGTTCAGACGCCGGGCGATCTGCAGCACGACCAGTTTCTCGTTGACGCCACCATGACCGATCGCGCCCGGGTCGTGTCCACCGTGACCGGGATCGATTGCCACCACGATATCGCGCGGTTCGTCGGCATTCGGCTGGTTGCGATCGCCCCCGGATCCGCCGCCGCTCGCGTCGCCGCCGACGACATCGACGACCAGCCGGTGCCCGTAATCGGCGGCGGGTTCCAGCACGAAGCTCTTCGGGCGCGCGGACTCGGTCAGATCAAGCACAACCCGAAGATCGTTGCCGTTACGCGGTGCGCTGCGGATACGCCGGATCAGATCGGAATCGGGGATGATCTCGCGCAGATCCGTGTCGATGCTGACATCCTCGATATCGATGACGATCCGACTTGGATCCTGCAGGGTAAAGATCTGATGCTCCACGGGGCCACCGAGGTCGAACACCAGGCGGGAGCGATCCGTGTCGGCCGCGGTCCGCAGGCCGGTGATCCGGGTCGTGGACGCGCTCGCGATGCCGGACACAACGACGCAGAACAGACCCAGCAACAGCAGTGGCAGCGCCCTCCGGCACGGTCCACGATCACGGGTTGTATAAGGGTGTGTGGCCATCTGCGGGCGCTTCACGGCTTACGCGACAGGCACAAGTTTGACCAAAATCGCGTGCAGGTCAAGCAATTTTCGAGTCTGTCCAGTCAGATACACGTAGATCCTCAAGTACCACTGAACTTATCCAGTGCATGCAAGGGCGGCCGGCAGGCCGGCCACGCGGCGCCCCGTCCCTTCGAAGTCGATCCGGATCACGTGATCCGGCGGCGGCAGCCGGTCGGCCCCGCGCTCGGCCCATTCGACCAGCCAGATGGCTCGCGAGGCCGCGAGATCGCGGATTCCGAGGAACTCCAGCTCGTCCGGATCCGCCACCCGATAAAGGTCGAGGTGATGTACCTCGAAGGCCTCGAAGGAGTAGCTCTCCACGAGGGTATAGGTCGGGCTGCGTACCGCCCCCGTATAGCCAAGTCCCCGCAGGAACGCCCGCGCGAGCGTCGTCTTGCCGGCGCCGAGCGCGCCCTCGAGGAAAACCACGGCGGGCGCCGCCAGGACCCCGGCGAGTTCGGTCCCGAGCGCGGCCATCCCCGATTCGTCCGCTACCGTTCGATCGGCCATTCACGATCCCATGGCGCGCCCTGCCCGGCGCGCCCGGTGAGGCCCTGCACCACGGTTGCGGCGGCGGCCCCGAGTTCAGACGGCAGCGAGGGGCGCCCGTGCCCTCCGCCACTCGCGGCATTCGCCGCGGTGGCATGCAGCCATACGCCCGCACACGCCGCGTCGTGGCCCGTCAGGCCCTGGGACAGCAGCCCGGCGATCAGACCGCTCAACACGTCGCCGGTCCCGCCGACACCGAGTTCCGGCCGCGCCCCGGGGAGCAGGGCCGTGCACTGCCCGGCCGTGCCGACCAGCGTCCCCACCCCTTTGAGCACGACCGTACAGCCGCAGCGGTCGATCAGCCCGTCGAGCGCGGCGAACCGATCCGCCTGGACCGCGCCAGTCTCGATACCGAGCAGACGCCCGGCCTCACCCGGGTGCGGCGTGACAACGGTCGGTGTCGGCGCCAGTGCGGGCTCGGCAGCCATGAGATTGAGTGCATCCGCATCCAGTAGTACCCGCCCCGGTCCGGCCTGGCGGATCGTGTCGAGCACCGCTCGACCCCACTCGCCCGAACCCAGACCGGGGCCGGCAACGACCATGTCGCTCACCGCAAGCAGCGCTGGCAGTTCGCTGGCCGGTTCCTCGATGCCCCGTGCCATCAGTTCGGGCCGGGCCGCCGCGAGCGCCGGCGCGTGCGCGGCCCGGGTGGCGACCGTGATCAGTCCGGCACCGGCGCGCAGGGCCGCCTCGGCGGCCAACCGTGGCGCTCCGGCATAGCCGTGATCGCCACCGACCACGAGTACGCGGCCGCGATCGCCCTTGTGCGCGCCGGGTCGGTGGCGCGGCAGCGCGCGCGCCACCGCTGAGCGGTTGATGACCTCGACCGCGGGGTCGTCATCGGCGTATACCGCCGCCGGCACCTCCAGGCCATCGCTGAACACCGCACCGGTGCAGTCGGGTCCGGCCGCCGTGAACAGGCCGCGCTTGTGGCCAATGAGCGTAATGGTCGCGTCCGCTTTCACCGCGAGCCCCATCACGGCCCCGGTATCGGCCTGTAGTCCGCTGGGGATGTCAAGCGCCAGCGCCGGCGTGGCGACCCCGTTGATCGCCTCTATGGCATCGGCGATCGCGCCGCGCACGGGCCGATCGAGGCCGGTACCGAGCAGCGCATCGACGATCACGTCGGCCCGCGCCGGGTCGACCACATCGAGCGGCGCGGCGGTGCCGCCCGCATCGACCCAGGCGCGCCACGCCTCGCCGGCCGCGCCCTGGAGCCGTTCCGGGTCACCCGCGAGGCCCGCCTCGACCGTGAACCCGGCCTCGCGCGCGAGGCGGGCGACCACGAGACCATCGCCGCCGTTATTACCGCCACCGCAGTACACGGCGATTCGCCGGGCGCTTGGCCAGCGCAGGCGTAACAGGCGGAAGGCCGCCCGCCCGGCGCGCCTCATCAGATCGTAGCCACGGATACCGTGATCCTCGATCGCGCGTCGATCGAGTTCGCGCACTCGCTCGGCCGTGTACAGGCGATCGGACTGGATCCTCATAACGCCATCCTCAACGCAGATCGGGTACCAGGGCCTCACTCTTCAGGGTCTTCGCGATCGTCGCGCCGACCCGGTCGGAGAAGCGCTGGAACAGGTCCTTGCGCGGGGTATAGTCGATCGTGCGCTCAACACCCACGATCTCGCGCGCCACCTGAGAGGGACTGGCGAGGTCATCCACGAGGCCGTTGTCGAGCGCCTCCTGGCCGGTCCAGATCAGTCCGGAGAACAGCTCCTGCGGCGGATCCTCGCCCAGGCGATCACCGCGCCCTTCCTTCACGGCCGCAATGAACTGGCCATGGATTCCATCCACCGTCGCCTGGATATGTGCCACCTGCTCCGGATCTTCCGGCAGGAATGGATCCATCAGTGCCTTGTTCTCTCCAGCGGTGATCAGGCGCCGGTCGACGCCCACCTTGTCCATGGCCTCGACAAAGCCGAACCCGCCAAAGCGCACGCCGATCGAGCCGACCAGGCTGGCGCGGTTGGCGAAGATCCGATCCGCGGCGGCCGCGACGTAGTAGCCGCCGGACGCCGCCAGATCAGTCGTGACCGCGTACAGGGGCGTATCCGGATACTGCTCGCGCAGGCGCAGCATCTCGTCGTAGATCAGGCCCGCCTGAACCGGGCTCCCGCCAGGGCTGTTGATATGGACCAGCACGGCCTGGGTACCGCTGGCGCCGAAGGCCTCGCGCAGCCCCTGGTTCACGCGCTCCGCACTGGCATCGCTGTCCGCGGCGATCACGCCCTCGACGCGGACTACGGCGGTGTGGGCCCCCGTGGAGGGGGTGGCGGCGCCCGTCAGCGTCGACACGTTGAGCACCGCGAACAGCAGCGCGAACAGATACAGCACGACCAGCAGCTTGATCAGAATCCCCCAGCGCCGCGCGCGCCGCTGCTCGACCAGGCCGGCCGCCGCCAGCCGCGCCAGGGTGTCGCGTTCCCAGCGACCGTCACCACCGCGAGCGAGGTCCTCTTCCGTTTCCGCCATATTGAAAAGTCTCCGTTGAACGGGATTCAGGGTTGCTCCGATCCGACCGCGCCGCCTTCGTGCTGGCGCAATCGTTCCGGCAGATGTTCAATTCGTTCCAGCACGGCCAGCGGTTCCGCCTGCCACAGGCGTTCGCACGCGTGTGCGCCCCAGGCGACGCCGAGAGCGGGCACACCCGCGCGCGCCGCCATCTCCAGGTCGAAGAGGCTATCACCCACCACCAGCGTCGCATCCGGGCCGACACCGCAAAGCGCCATGATCTCATGGAGCATGTGCGGGTCCGGTTTCGACGGCGATTCGTCGACCGTACGGCTGGCGACAAAGCGTGCGCCGATGCCTGAATTCTCAAGATCCCGCTGCAGGCCCGCGCGGCTCTTGCCGGTGGCCACCGCGAGCATGCGGCGTTCGGCCTCGAGCGTGGCCAGCACCGCCTCGACCCCCGGGAACAGCGCCGACGGTCGATCGGCGACGGCGCGCACGAACCCATTCCGGTAGGTCGCCGCCAGCCGGGCATGGCTCGCCTGCGGTTCATCCGGATAGAGCGCGGCGATCGCCTCGCCCATGCCGAGCCCGATGATCTCCCGGATATCCGCTCCCGAGCGCGGCGGCAACCCGGCGGCGTCGGTCGCGGCCCGGACCGCCTCGACGATGCGGGCGGCGGAATCCATCAGGGTGCCGTCCCAGTCAAAGACCACCAGTTCGATACGCTTCATATAGTTGATTCTCCGACCAGGGTAGCGAACTCTTCAGGCAGCGGGCTCTCCACCGTGACGCGTCCATCAGCGCCGGTGAAGGCCAGCCGCCAGGCATGGAGATACAGCCGCGGCGGCTTGCGCCCCAGCGCCGCGCGGGCGGGCGGCGCATCACCGTACTTCGAGTCCCCGAGCACCGGATAACCGAGTGTCGCGGCGTGCACCCGAATCTGGTGCGTGCGCCCGGTGTCGATCACGATCTCGGCGAGTGTCAGGCGATCGGACCCGCCGAGCCGGCGAAAGTGGCTGCGAGCGGATTTGCCGGTGGCATCCGGGCGGACCATGCGCTCCCCCGATGACAGGACATCGCGCCGCAATGCCAGATCGACGGTGGTCTCGGGCCCTGGCCAGGCACCGACCAGCAGCGCCGCGTAGGTCTTGTCGAAACCGCCCGCGCGCAACTCCTCCTGCAGCGCCCGCAGGGCCGGTCGGCCGCGGGCCAGCAATAGACAACCGGAGGTATCCCGATCCAGGCGATGCACCAGTTCAAGACCGCCGAGATCCGGGCGCAGTTCGCGCATACCATCGATCACGCCGGCGGCCAGACCGCTGCCCGCGTGCACCGCGATGCCCGGCGGTTTATCGATGACGAGGCAGCGATCGTCCTCGTACAGGACCGAATCCCGCAGCCGGTCGAGCGCCGCGGGCGGCAACCGGCCGTCGGGATGGCGCTCGGTCCGCACGGGGGGCAGACGCACGCGGTCGCCCTCGCTGAGCCGGTACGAGGGTTTCACGCGCCCGGCGTTGACGCGGACCTCGCCCTTGCGCAGCAGCCGGTAGACACGGGTCCGCGGGACACCGCGCAGCACGCGCAGCAGATAATTGTCGATCCGCTGCCCGGCATCGTCGGCACCCGCCACTTCAGTGCGGGCACCCCGCCCCGTCTGCGGCGCGCTCACGGGCGCCCGCGCGTGGATTGCGGGTGCGCGGGGTTACTGCTATATTGCGATGGCGTTTTTTGCCCGCAATTCAAACGGATGCACATCCCCGGTTTCCTGTCGTATAAGGGTAGTCGTGGGTCGGCGCAGAGACGCGATCAACCGGCTGGGCGCGCACGGGCGCGCTCCCGACCGGAACGGGATTGTACCGACCACGCCGGGTTCGAGGAACGGCCGGCGAGGCGGATCAGCGGTTCCAGTGCGACGGGTGCGGCGAAATCGGCCGCACGCCGGCGCCGATACGCACAAGGCGCATCCGGCCAGTTGCCGCGACAGCGCCTGGCCAGGGGTGACAGACCGCTCCCGGCCATGAACGAAAACGGGCATGCCGCCTGATGGCGACATGCGGATAATGAATCGCAACGCGCGCGCAAGCCGGCGGAACTCTCCTGCGGACCACCGCCTCGCCGTGATCGAGTCGATCGACGTCGAGCGCCAGCGCGACACTTCGCCGTGTCCGCGCCGGGCTGTTCCCTGCCCCGCGCCGCGTTCAACCGAACGGGTACAACATGAAACGGATGCTGATCAACGCGACTCAGCCGGAGGAGCTGCGTGTCGCGATCGTCGACGGCCAGCGCCTCGAGAACCTCGATATCGAGCACGGCGCCCGCGAACAGAAGAAATCCAACGTCTACAAGGGTGTCATCACCCGTATCGAACCCAGCCTCGAAGCGGCATTCGTCGACTTCGGCGCGGACCGCCACGGCTTCCTGCCGTTCAAGGAGATCGCCCGCGAGTATCTCGCCGACGCGAAGTCGGAAGGCAAGGCGGCCGTCCGCGAAGCGCTGAAGGACGGCCAGGAGATCGTCGTACAGGTCGAGAAGGAAGAGCGCGGCACCAAGGGCGCCGCCTTGACGACGTACATCAGCCTCGCCGGACGCTACCTCGTACTGATGCCGAATAACCCCCGCGCCGGCGGCGTCTCCCGCCGCATCGAGGGCGAGGATCGCAGCGAGGTCCGTGAGGCCATCAGCCAGCTCGAGGTGCCCGAGGGTATGGGCACCATTGTCCGCACGGCCGGGGTCGGCCGTACCGCGGAGGAGCTGCAGTGGGATCTCGATTACCAGGTCGAGATCTGGAAGTCGATCCGCAAGGCGGCGGACACGCAAAAGGCCCCCTTCCTGATTTATCAGGAGAGCAACGTCATCATCCGGGCGCTGCGTGACTATTTCCGCAACGACATCGGCATCATCCAGGTCGACGAACCCGGGATCCACGAGCAGGCACGGCAGTTCATCGAACAGACCATGCCGCACAACATCGGCAAGCTGAAGCTCTACGAGGACGATGTCCCCCTGTTCTCGCGCTTCCAGATCGAGCATCAGATCGAGACCGCCTTCGAGCGCGAGGTGACGCTGCCGGCCGGCGGTGCGCTGGTGATTGATCACACCGAGGCCCTGATCTCGATCGACATCAACTCGGCCCGCTCGACCAAGGGCTCCGACATCGAGGACACCGCATTCCACACCAACCTGGAAGCGGCGGACGAGATCGCGCGCCAGATGCGGCTGCGCGACATCGGTGGGCTCATCGTCGTGGATTTCATCGACATGATGAGCAACAAGCACCAGCGCGAGGTCGAGAACCGGCTGCGCGAGGCCGTAAAGATGGATCGCGCCCGCGTGCAGATCGGGCGTATCTCCCGCTTCGGCCTGCTCGAGATGTCGCGCCAGCGGCTGCAGCCCTCCCTGGGTGAATCGGCCTCGAGCTCCTGCCCGCGCTGCCTGGGCCACGGCACGATCCGCAGCCTCGGTTCGCTCTCGCTGACGATCCTGCGCGTGCTCGGCGAAGAGGCCATGAAGGACGGGACCGGGCGCATCGTCGCCAAGGTCCCGGTCCAGGTCGCCACTTATCTGCTCAACGAGAAACGCGAACAACTCACGCAGATCGAGGAACGCAACCGGGTGCATCTACTTATCATCCCGGATCCGAGCCTGGAAACGCCGCACTACAATATCGAACGCGTACGCTCCTCGGATAATGAACACGAATCACTCAGCCGGAGGAGCTACGAACTCGCCGGTGAGGCGGCGGACGCCAACGTCCTGCCGGCGGCCGAAGAAGATCGTAAGCGCCCGGAGGAGCCGGCGGTGCGGGCCGTGTCCCCGAGCGGTCCGGCGCCGGAACCGCGCCGCAAGGCCCCGGCGGCCGAGGCGGAACCGGAACCCGCGCAGCAGCAGACGGCCCCCGCGCAGCAGCAGACGGCCCCCGCGCCGCGGCGCCCCGGTCTGCTCGCGCGCCTGACGCGGGCGATCATGCCATCGGCGGAGCAGCCGGCGGCAGCGGTCGAAGAAACCGCCACGCAGCGTAATCCGGGCCAGCAATCGAAAGAGGCGGAGACGAGCGGCCAGGGCGATCAGTCCCGATCGAAAAACAACCGCGATCAGTCCCGTGGAGGCTCCACCAACAGTCAGCGTCGTGGCGGCCGCAACCGCAGTAGCGGCGGCAACGGCGATTCGAAATCCGAGCGCCGCGGCGGCGACGCGGACCGTCGCCGGAGTGCTGGTGGCGACAGCACCGACGGGGACGGTCCGAAACAACCGGAAGGCGGTCGCAAAGAGAACCGCGGCGGTAGTGGCGACCGCCGCAGGAAGGACGCGGGTGGCAGCAAGAGCGGCGGTCGAAGCGACAAGCGCGAAGCCACCGAAGAGACGAAGAACACGGGCGCGGGCGGGGACACGCCTCAGCGTCGCGAGAAGAGCAGCGAGACGAATGTCGACAAGGAATCGGCTGCGGCGAAGGACGCGACCGAGGCAAACACTGTATCCGCCGACTCGGTTTCCGAAAGCGCCCAGACGGAGGGTCAGGGCAGCGGCAAATCGCGTTCGCGTGGCCGCTCGCGCCGTGGCGGCCGTCGCCGCCGCGGTGGGCGGCGCAACAACGCTTCCGGGGCAGCGGGCACCGACAACGCGACGGCGGGCGAAGACCAGTCAGGCTCGACAGCATCCGCGGAAGCCTCCTCCGGCGAAGTAACGCCCGCGGCCACGGGGGATTCCGGCTCGCGCAATGCCAAGCCGGACAATGCCCCGGCGTCGGCAGGCCGCTCGCACGCCGCGCGCGGGGACAACGACTGGTCCGGACAGGCCGCGGCCGCGGCACCGGCATCCGCGAAAAAGGACACCGGCGGCGAATCCAGCGCCTCGAACGCGAAGCCTACGGGCGCATCCGAGGGACCACAGCAGGTCGCCGATGCCAATCCATCGGAACCCGATCCGGATCCGGATGGCCGTAGCCGGGGAACCCGGCGCAACCCCCGGGGCAGCGCCGCGTCCGGCGAACAGCGGTCAGCGCGTTCCGGTGCAACCGGCACCGGTGCGAGCGGGAGCGACACCCCGTCGGACTCGGGCGCACCGCGGGCGACCCCGAGTGAACGGCCGCCCGATCCGGTCGACCCGAAAAATACGGGTGCAACGGAGCCGGTAAAAGGACCGGCCGCCCCCGGATCAAGCGACGCGACTCCGGGCACGCAAGCCGGTTCCGCGACCCCCATCTCCGGCGGCGCTCCGGCGACCGAGGACGCAACGGCTTCCGCGGGCAACGTCAGTCCCGATGACGCGGGCGTATCGGCCCGCCAGCCGAGCCAGCTCGGCACACGTGTACGTTCGCTCGCCGACCCGACCGCCGCTCGGGCGGACGACGCCAATACCCGGCGTGAATCAGGAAGCGATCGATCCGACAAGGATGATTCCGGGGAGGATCGCTCGCCGGACAAACCCGTTCCCGGAACCGGAACGGACAAGGAATAATGCCATCGGCGGCGCCCGCCCCGGGCGTCGCCGCACCGCGCATCGGCCGGCACCGGCACCCGACCTGCCAAGCCCGTCCATTGGGTTCCCACGCCCCCTCGGCTACCCTCTATAACTGCCGAGGACCGCGGCACTATCGGCATTCGCATGCTAGAGTAAAAACACCTCTAACCGCCGAGACGGTCGGCCAACCGGGCGTGCAATGAAGAAGAATGTTTTCGTTATCGGACTGAATGAATTCAATCTCAACATGCTCCGCCATCTGCGGGGCGCCGACGAGATCGAGTTCCACGGACTGCTGGACCCGGCGCTCTTTTATGAGACCGAAGAGTTCGATATCCCTGCCCTGTTGCAGGCGGCCGAAGAGCAGCTCAATGCATTTGAGGGCTCGATCGATGGCATCGCCGGCTACATGGATTTCCCCGTCTCGACGATGTTGCCGATCATCTGTCATCGCTTCGGCACCGCGAGTGTCTCGCTGCAAGCGCTTTTAAAGTGTGAGCACAAGTACTGGAGCCGGCTCTGCCAGCGCGAGGCAATCCCCGAGCACATCCCGGGCTTCATCGCTTTCGACCCGTTCAACGACAACGCGCTGGGGAACATCGGCCTCGGCTTCCCGTTCTTCGTCAAACCGATCAAGGGCTCGGGCTCGCGGCTCGGGTTCCGCATCGACAAGCCGGAGGATTTCGACCTCGCGATCGAACGGCTGCGGGCCGGGATCGGCACGATCTCCGAACCGTTCGACTACATCCTCGACCAGCTGCAGCTGCCCGCGGAAGTCGCCGAGATCAGCGGCCATTACTGCATCGCCGAGGAGATCATCGGTGGGCGCCAATGCACGATGGAAGGCTACGTCTACGACGGCAAAGTAACCTGTACCGGTCTGGTCGACTCCATCCGCTACCCACAGGTGTTGAGTTTCTTCCGCTACCAGTACCCGTCCCGGCTGCCCGAGCGGATCCAGAAGGAAATGGAGCGGCTCACCGACCGCATCATGACGCACGTCGGCTACAACAACTCGTCCTTCAACATCGAATACTTCTGGGACGAGCAACTCGACAAGGTGTGGCTGCTGGAGGTCAATACCCGGATATCGCAGTCGCACAGCGATATCTTCGAGAAGGTCGACGGGGTCAGTAATCAGCAGCTCACGATCGACCTGGCGCTCGGACGGCATCCGAACATGCCTTCGCGGGAAGGTAAATTCCCGATCGCGGGCAAGTTCTTCCACCGCGTATTCAGTGGCGACGCGCGCGTCAAGCGTGCACCGACGGCCGATGAGATCAAGGCCATCGTGAAGGATTTCCCGGAAACGTACATACTGCCGCAGGTGGAGCCGGGGATGTGGCTGTCGCAACTGCCGGAACAGGACAGCTACAGCTATGCCCTTGCCTATATCTATATGGGTGCACCGGACGAGGAAACGCTGCTCGGCAATTACGAGCGGGTACTGGAGCGGCTGCCGTTCGAACTCGAGAAGGTCGACGACACGTTCCATCGGCCCGCTGAAGAGAGTCAGCCCCCCGCCTGAATCATGCCCCACACGGGGTGACCGGTCCGGTCGCCACCTTGCCGCCCCGCGCACCGGGAGATGCGCGGGGCGGCAACGTGGCGCGGGCCTGTATGTTATTGATCAATCGACCCCCGACGGAGCGAAAAGAACGGATATGAAACACGTATACAACCTGCCACGCGAGGTCATCGAGGAAGAGACCTGGATGACCCTTTCGGATGGCTGCCGGATCGCGCTGCGTATCTGGCGCCCGGCCGACACCGAAGACAATCCCGTACCGGGCATCTTCGAATATCTCCCCTACCGCAAACGCGAGCTGACATCGGACCGCGATGTGCCGATGCACACCTATTTCGCGGGCCACGGGTATGCCTGCGTGCGCGCCGATATCCGCGGCAGTGGCGAATCGGACGGAATCCTCACGGACGAGTACCTTCAACAGGAACTCGATGACGGCGTCGAGATCCTGGCCTGGATGGGCAGGCAGGCGTGGTGTACCGGGCGCATCGGCATGATCGGGATCTCCTGGGGTGGCTTCAACGGGCTGCAGATCGCCGCCATGCAGCCCCCTGAACTGGGTGCCGTGATCACGCTGTGTTCCACCGACGATCGCTATGCCGACGACATCCATCATATGGGCGGCTGTATGCTGGGCGATAACCTGTCGTGGGCCTCAACGATGTTCGACCAGAACGCCTGCCCGCCGGATCCGGCACTCGTGGGTGAGCGCTGGCGCGATATGTGGATGGAGCGCCTCGAGCACAGCGGGCTGTGGCTGGAGAAATGGCTTGAGCACCAGCGCCGCGACGATTACTGGAAACACGGCTCCGTCTGCGAGGACTACTCGGCGATCCGCTGCCCGGTCTACGCCGTGAGCGGCTGGGCGGATGGCTACTGCAATGCCGTATTCCGGCTGCTCAAGGGTCTTGAGGGACCGCGTAAGGGACTGGTCGGACCGTGGTCACACAAATACCCGCACCTGGGCGAACCCGGACCGGCTATCGGCTTTCTGCAGGAATGTATCCGCTTCTATGATGACTGCCTCAAGGACCTCGACACGGGCATCATGGACGAGCCGATGATCCGGGTCTGGATGCAGGACACGGTAGCGCCCAGCGCGCGCTACACCACCCGTCCGGGCCGCTGGATCGCCGAGGAGAGCTGGCCGTCCCCCGAGATCAAGCCCCGCCCGTACCGCATGAGCTATGCCCTGGGCCTGCATCCCGATGGCCAGCAGCCGGACGACGATCGCCGCCTGGGTATCCAGTCGCCGCTGTTCGTCGGCCTCTATGCCGGGAAGTGGTGCTCCTACAACGCGCCGCCGGATCTCCCCCACGATCAGCGCGACGAAGACGGCGGTGCACTGGTGTTCGAGACCGAACGGCTGGAAGAGGCGGTCGAGATCTTCGGGCAACCCACGGTCACCCTGGATGTCGAATCCGACCGGCCGGTGGCGATGGTCGCCGCGCGCCTGATCGATGTCGCCCCCGATGACGCGGCGACGCGCATCTCCTATGGCGTGCTGAACCTCACCCACCGCGACAGCGACGAGTCCCCGGAGCCACTGGAGCCCGGCAGGCGCTATCGGGTGACGGTCAATCTCAAGCACATTGCGCAGCGGTTCCCCGCCGGCCACTCGATCCGGCTGTCGATCTCCACCGTGTACTGGCCGCTCGCATGGCCGTCGCCGGAGCCGGTCAAGCTCACCATCAGCCCGCGCGACAGCGAGCTCGTGCTGCCGATCCGCGAGCCCCGCCCCGCGGAAGAGGCCGCGCTGCGGCCCTTCGAAGAACCGGAATCGGGACGGCCGGCGAACATCTCGCTGGTCCAGCCCACGCAGGAGGAATGGACCGTAATCCGGGACCTGGCCCACGACCGGACGACGCTGCAGGTAGTCAACGACGAGGGTACGAAGCGATACAACGATATCGACCTGGACGTGACCGCGAAGGTCACCGAACAGTACACGCACTCATACGCCAATCATGACTCCCTGCGTGGCTGGTGCGAGTGGGTGCGGTCGTTCCGCCGTGGCGAATGGGAGGTGAGCACGGTGACACGTACGCTGCTGACCGCGGACGCCGAGGCCTTCCGGATCCGGGCGACCCTCGACGCATACGAGGGCGACACCCGGGTATTCGCCCATACCTGGGACCGGAGAATCCCGCGCGATTTGGTCTGATCCAGTGAACCGTGCATAAAAAACCCCGGCAGGGCGACGCCCTGCCGGGGTTTTTGACCTCACGGCGCGCGCGGCGCCGATCGGTCGGCCCGTATCAGCTTTCAGTGCCGAATTCGGCGGCCAGGCACTGCATCACTTCCTTGCCGCTGTCGCCCGCCATTTCGACGAACTTCTCACGCACGCCCATGCTGGCTTCGCGGAAGACCTCACGCTCTTCCTCGCTCAGCTCGATCATTTCCATGTCGGGCTTGGCCTGCTTGATCTTCTCGAGGCGCTCTTCGTTGTACTCGGCCTGCTTCTCGAAGATGTAGTCGGCCATGCTGTCGACGACCTCGTCCAGCATCTGCTGGCGGTCATCCGACAGACCGGCGTACCAGTCTCGGTTGCCCACCACCGTGGTGGTGAACTGCTGCTGGCCGGCCCAGATCATGTACTCCGTCACCTCGTAGAACTTCATCTCCTCGATGGCGAAGATCGGGTTTACCTGGGCATCGATCTGCCCGAGCTGCAGCCCGCCATAGACCTCACCGTACGGCATCGGTGTCGGATCCGCGCCGAACGCCTCGTAGGCCGCCACCAGCAGCGGTGAGGTCATGGTGCGCATCTTGATGCCGTCCATATCCTCCGGGCTGCGCACCGGCTTCTGGGTCGTCCAGACCATGTCACCCTCGGGGTACATGGTCAGCAGTTCCAGGCCCTTGGAGCGGAAATCTTCCTCAAGCTTGCCGTAAATGCACTCGCTGTCGGTCAGCACATCCTTGTTCACCTGATTGTCCTGGGACAGCAGGTAGGGAATGTTGAAGACGTTCATCTCCTTGATGAGCCCACCCAGATGACCGGGTGACGCATTGGCGAGCTTGAGCACGCCCTGGCCGGTCATCTCGGCTATATCCTGCGACGTACCAAGGGTGCCATACGGGTAGATCTGGACCGTTACCTCACCATTGGTCCGCTCTTCGACGCGCTTCTTGAACTCCTCCGCATAGGCGTCCTGAACACTGCCATCAACCTCTTCGAGCGCGAATTTCCACGATCCAGCATGCGCCCCCTGGGCAAAAAACGCGGCCGCGAGCAGCGTGACCGCTGCCGCTACAGGCTTTCGACTATTGTTGATCTGCATCATCATTCTCCATCGTCCTGGCAATCAGCCGGGGAATGCGCCACCACCGTAAGGCGGACGGCGATGCAGTGCATCATGCCATCCCTACCCCGGTGGCGGCCCTGGCTCCAACGGGAACCTGTATCCGACTCTAGCCCTTTTGCCCTCTGCTGCAAACCTTCACGGCACGCCATGGAAGCCGTACCGAAATTCCTGCGATCCGGGTAAGGATCTGCAAAAAAATCGCCTACAATCCGCGCTCGGATAAAAATAATTGCCGCGGACCACTGCCGGGCCGGCACATGCGTTGACGCTGGCCGGGCATTCGCCTATAACCGAAAACCATACGTTGACCGCCCGCGGCAACGCCGGGCCGGTCGGTGCCGACGCCCGGTTCAGCGTTTTCGGATCGCGTACCGGATGGTGTTACAGTCATTGCGTACGGCCCGCGAACGGGTCCAGTGCGTTTCGAGGGCACCAGAACAATGACGGATACCCAGGATTCCGGGAACAGCAAAGGCCCCCTCAAGACCATCGGCCAGGTGATCGGTTCCTCGATCCGGGGTCTCGACTACGGCATCGCCCATTTCGAGCGGATCGTTCTTTCCTATGGCGTGCTGATCATGGCCATCAATTCGATGGCGAACGTGATCGGACGCTTCGGTTTCGGCCGCAGCATCTACTTCAGTAACGAACTCAATGCCTTCCTGATGGTGTTGATCACCTTCATGGGCCTTGGCTACGCGGCCCGGCGAGGCCGACATATCCGGATGTCGGCGATCTACGATCAGCTTCCGGACACCGGCCGCAAGATCCTGATGATCGTGATCTCACTGGTTACCGCTGCAGTGATGTTCGTGCTGGCTTACTACGCGGGCAGTTACGTCCATCGGCTGTGGGAGCTCGAGAAGGTGACCTCGTCGCTGCGATTCCCGATGTGGATCATGTACCTGTGGGTACCGCTTGGATTCGTCATCGCCGGTATCCAGTACCTCCTGACGGCCTGGCAGAACCTCCGCTCGTCCGAGGTCTACATATCGTATGAGTTCATCGACAGCTATGGAGAGAGCGATGAAACCAAGGTCTGAGACGCCCCCGCAGATCAGGCCCATCGCCCTGTCGGAGCCGCATGAAGGGGTCGGCCGATGAGTATCGGTGCCGGCATGCTCACGCTCATGATCGTGCTCCTGCTGCTGGGATTCCCGATGATGATCCCGCTGCTGGGCGCGACCATGCTTGGCTTCTTCGTCTATTTCGCGGGCATGCAGCCGAACATCATCATCCAGCAGATGATCGGTGGCGTCACGCCGGCCGCACTGGTGGCCGTACCGATGTTCATCTTCGCGGCGGACATCGTCACCAAGGGCTACTCCGCCGATCGACTGATCGACATGGTCATGCGTTTCGTCGGCCATGTCCGTGGCGGTCTCGCGATCACCACCGCCGTGACCTGTACCCTGTTCGGCGCCGTGTCGGGTTCCACCCAGGCGACCGTGGTCGCGATCGGCGGCCCCCTGCGGCCGAAAATGCTCAAGGCCGGTTACGGCGATTCCTTCACGATGGCGCTGGCGATCAATGCCAGCGATATCGCGTTCCTGATCCCGCCCAGCATCGGCATGATCATCTATGGCGTGATCTCGGGCACATCGATCGCCGAGCTGTTTATCGCCGGCCTCGGCCCCGGGCTTCTGATCCTCGTCCTTTTCTCGGCGTATTGCTACATCTACGCCCGGCGCAAGGGGATCGAGACACTGGAGAAATCGAGCTGGATGGATCGCCTTCGCGCTGTGCGCGGCGCGCTCTGGCCACTGGGTTTCCCGGTGATCATCATCGGCGGCATCTACGGCGGTATCTTCAGCCCGACGGAGGCGGCGTCCGTTTCCGTCATGTATGCGCTGATCCTTGAACTGCTGATCTTCCGTTCCGTGCGCATCGCCGAGATACCGGGGATCGCCTTGTCGACCGGCCTGATCACGGCCGTCGTCTTCATCCTGGTTGGGGCCGGCAACGCGTTTTCCTGGGTCCTGTCTTTCGCCCAGGTCCCGCAGGAAGTCCTGGGCGGTATCGGCCTCGCCGGTGCCGAACCGGTCTGGATCCTGATCGCGATATCGATCGCCTTCTTCATCGGTTGCATGTTCGTCGATCCGATCGTCGTGATCCTCGTGCTGACGCCGATCTTCGCGCCGATCGTCGCCGATGCCGGGATCGACCCGGTCCTCGTCGGCACGCTGATCACCCTGCAGGTGGCGATCGGTTCCGCCACGCCACCGTTCGGCTGCGATATTTTCACGGCGATCGCGATCTTCCGGCGGCCGTATTTCGATGTGATCCGCGGAACACCGCCATTTTTCTTATTGCTGCTGCTGACAACGGTCCTGCTGATCGCATTCCCGCAGATTGCCCTGTTCCTGCGCGATATGGCGTTCCGCTAGGATCGAACGAGGAGTACGAGCGTGACTGAATTCGATTCCACAGCGCTGCACCGCATCCTCGTCGCGGTCGACGGGTCCGAGAACGCGGGTCGGGCCGTGCAGTTCGCGATCGAGTTGGCGCGGCATTTCGGTTCTGAAGTGACCGTGCTGAGTGTCTACAAGCACACGAGCCACATGGAGAGTTCCCTGTCGCTCGTGCGCACGCGTCAGGTCCCCGCACCGCCGGACGAGGTCATGCATGATCTGGCCCAGGAGGCGGTCGACTGGGCCGCGGAGCGTTTCACGGAGGCCGGTGTGGAGGGCGTAGAGACCATGATCCGGCGTGGTCCGCCCGCCCGTACCATCGTACAGACGGCCAAGAAAAACGACGCCGACGCCATTGTCCTCGGCACGCGCGGGCTTGGCGACGTCGAGGGTTTCTTCCTCGGCAGCGTATCGCACAAGGTCAACGCGCTGGCGGACTGCACCTGCATTACGGTGCGCTGACGCAGTCCCGGTGTCCCCTGCCGGGGACACGGGTACGGAGGTGAACGCAGATGGGATACCGCACACAGCCGGCCCCTGCCTGGCGGCGCAAGGCGTTCGGCCTCGCCATATCGATCCTGATCCCCGCCACGGCAAACGCGGAAGATACGACACTCGAGCGGGTCACCGAAGAGGACATGATCCGGATCGCGGTCGCGAACGAGCAGCCCTACGGGTACATCGACAGCGATGGCAACCTGACCGGTGAGTCACCGACCATCGCTCGCGAGATCCTGCGCCGGATCGATCCGGACATCCGCATGGAGGGTGAAGCGTTCGATTGGAGCAGACTCATCCCGTCGCTGCAGGATGGCGACGTGGACGTAGTCGCCGCCGGCATGTTCATCACACCAGAACGCTGCAGGGAGGTCACGTTCACGGATCCCACATACGTAGTCGGGGAATCGTTCCTGGTCGAATCGGGCAACCCCGAGGACATCGGGGACTACCATTCGGTTTCGGAAAATCCCGATGCGAAAGTCGCGCTCGTGGCCGGAACCGTCGAGTACAACTTTGCCATGCACGCCGGCATTCCGGCCGAGCGCGCGATCCTCTACCGCGATTTCACCCGCGCCGTGGATGCGCTTGAGGCCGGCGAAGTCGACGCCGTCGGTCTGACGTCACTCACCGCGCGCTCGCTGGCCCGGCGTGTGGGCGACGGGCGCTTCGAGGCCACCGATCAGTTCTATCCGGTCATCAACGGCGAAGAGCAGAAAGGTTACGGCGCGTTCGCGTTCCGCAAGGGCGATGAAGCCATCGTCGCGGCCTTCAACCGGGAAATCGACGACTTCATCGGCACCGACGAGCACTGGGCCATGGTCGAGGAATTCGGCTTCGCACCCGACATGGAGCCGGACATGACCGCCGAAGAGTTGTGCAGCGACGGCGCCTGACCCGCCGCGGGACCCCGGTACGTCTCCGTACCGGGCCCCATGCCGAGTCGTTCAGCCGGTACCGTCCACCATCAGATCGGCCATCAGGCGCCCATAGCCCTGGATCGGCCGCGAATAGCCGCTGGCCCGCAGCATCTCCCACAGCATGGCCTGATTACTGCTGATCACCGGCAGGCCGAGCCGCTGCTCGAGCGGCGCGATCGTGCTCACCGACCGCAGGGCCGTGCAGCAGATGAACACGCCCTCCGCCCCCGTGCTGTCCATATCGAGCACCGCCCGTTCGATCGCCTCAGTGGGGACCGTCGACATCTGGATATCGGTGTCGAGGCCGAAACTGGCCAGCGTCGTCACCTCGAGCCCCCTCCCTTCGAGGTAATCCGCGACCAGTGCATTCACCTCATCGACATACGGTGTGAGCATGGCGATGCGCTGAACGCCAAGGGCGCGTAAGGCCGCCTCGGCGCCGCTGATCGGAGTCGTGACGGCAACCCCCGGCCGTTGCGACCGGATCGTGGCCGCGACCCGATCGAAACCGATCGCCACCGTCCCCGAGGTGCAGCCGTACGCGATCGCGTCCAGCGGTGTCCCCGGCAGCAGGAGATCGCAGGAAGCAGCCAGCCCATCCGCCATAGCGCGCAGGGAGCCGATGTCGCACTGGCCGTCGTGGCGGGTACGGGTCGCGAAGAGATCGACCTCCTCGGGCGGCATCATCCGGTGGAGCTCGCTCTCCGAGACGTGGTCCGTCGCCAGCGCGACCAGACCGAAACGCAGCCGCGCGCTGACCGGTTCCGGTTGCCAGTCGATTGCGACCCGCCGGAAACGGGGCACGGTATTTGCCACAGAGGGATTCGACATCATGACCACCTCGGACCACCAACCAGACTCCCAGTGTACGCCGCGATTCGAACGCTTTGTATACGACGATCAGAAACCGTGCTGGCGGCGCAGGTGCGCCAGAAGGCTGTCGGCGCCGGCCTCCACCAGATCCAGGACCTCTTCGAAACCGTTCATGGCGCCGTAATAAGGATCGGGCACCTCGCAGCCGGCCAGATCCGGGGAATAATCGAGGAACAGCGCAATCTCCGCACGCCCGCCGCCTCCCGATCCGAGCCGTTCGAGCATGGCCAGGTTATCGCGATCCATCGCGAGCAAATAGTCGAAACGCTCGAAATCCGCGGCCTCGACCTGACGTGCCCGCAGGTCATCGAATTCATAGCCGCGATCACGCGCGGCATTGCGGGCGCGTCGATCCGGTTCGGCGCCGACGTGATAACCGTGGGTGCCGGCGGACTCCACGCGGATGCGATCGAGAAGAGCGGCCTCCGCCAATCGGTGCCGCAACACGCCGTGGGCGGTGGGCGAACGGCAGATGTTGCCCATACAGACCATCAGTACGGCGATTTCACGTTGATCATTCATCGTCACGCTCGCATCCCGGAAGTCGAACAATGTCCCGTGAGACAAAATTGAGCCTAGCAGAATGGAGCGCTCGCCGGGGAGTGGTGCGCGTCCAGAAACACCCGATCAGCACCACGGAGTGGCGCGGGCGGTTATCATCCCCCAACGACACCGAGAAACAGGACGCACGGCATGCTTGAACAATTCGAACGCTACCCGCTCACTTTCGGGCCCAGCCCGATCGAACGCCTCGATCGCCTCAGCGAACACCTCGGCGCTACCGTGGAGATCCACGCCAAGCGCGAGGACTGCAACTCGGGTCTCGCATTCGGCGGCAACAAGATCCGCAAACTCGAGTACCTCGTTCCCGATATCCTGAAACAGGGCGCCGACACGCTCGTCACCATCGGCGGGATCCAGTCGAATCATACCCGCCAGGTCGCCGCGGTCGCGGCCAAACTGGGTCTTCGGTGCCGCCTGGTCCAGGAGAGCTGGGTGCCCTTCCCCGATGCCGTCTACGACCGGGTCGGCAATATCCTCATGTCGCGCGTCATGGGCGCCGAAATCGAACTGGTCGATCGCGGTTTCGATATCGGTATCCGCGACAGTTGGGAGCAGGCGCTGGAAGATGTGCGCGCCCGCGGCGGGACACCCTACCCGATCCCCGCCGGTGCATCGGTGCACGAACTCGGGGGGCTCGGCTACGTGGGCTTCGCCGAGGAAGTCCGCCAGCAGGAACGGGAGATGGATCTGCACTTCGACTACATCGTCGTGTGCACGGTCACCGGCTCGACGCATGCCGGCATGGTGGTCGGTTTCGCGGCCGACGGCCGCGCCCGGAATGTGATCGGTATCGATGCCTCCGCAACCCCGGAGAAGACGGGCGACCAGGTCCGCGAGATCGCTGGTCGGACTGCGGATCTGGTCGGACTCGGGCGCACCATCGAGGCCGACGAAGTGGTCCTGAACAGAGACTATGCGTACCCGGTGTACGGTGTGCCGTCCGACGAGACCAACGACGCCATCCGGCTCTGTGCGCGCCTGGAAGGGATGATGACCGACCCCGTGTACGAGGGGAAATCGATGCAGGGGCTGATCGATCTGGTGCGCAAGGGTTACTTCCCCGAGGGCTCGCGAGTGCTGTACGCGCATCTGGGTGGGGTGCCCGCGATCAACGGGTACAGCTATCTGTATCGGAATGGGTAGGTTGTTGGCCCAATTGGTTTGTATGGTGGAGGGGGTGGGATTGATGGCGGCCATCCATGGCCGCCACCCCTTCGGGGCGCCTCCCTTCGGTCGGCGTCCAAATCGGCTGTCCTGCCGATTTGTCGAACCGGGCGGGTTCGTCCACACACCCGGCACCGCATAAACAGAAAACCCCGCCTTGCAGCGGGGTTTTCTGTTTATATGGCGGAGGGGGTGGGATTCGAACCCACGGAGGGCGTGAACCCTCGGCGGTTTTCAAGACCGCTGCAATCGACCACTCTGCCACCCCTCCAGCGGTCTCGGCACGAACGCGCACCCGCACCGCGCGCAACCTTTCGGCGGCCGGGCGCGAATAGTAGCGCATCGGGAGGCGTATGCGAAAATGGGGGGCTGAGGCCCCGCAAGCGCCCGCATTCAGGTATTTCGCGGCTAAACCACTTGTAAGTTGACGTCCGCGTCACTACCTGTCGAAATAGCGGGGTCAGAAGGGATCGTGGGGGTGATTGCGCCCCGCGAAAGCGATCTCCGTATCCACTGGAGGAATGAAATGAATCAGGATCGTGTCCTGCACGGCCGTACCGAAGCGGGTGTACTTTCCACCAACCGGGTACTGCGCAACACGTACATGCTGCTGTCGATGACGCTGCTGTTCAGCGCCATGACGGCCGGCCTGGCGATGGCCCTGAACGTGGGTCAGGGTGCCGGGCTCATCTGCACGCTGGCCAGTCTTGGGCTGCTGTGGTTCGTGCTCCCCCGGTTCGCGAATTCGGCGGCGGGCATCGGCGTCGTGTTCGGCGTGACCGGCCTGCTCGGCTTCGGGCTGGGGCCCGTGCTCAGCTATTACCTTGCCGCTCTGTCGAACGGTGGCCAGCTCGTGATGACCGCGCTCGGCGGCACGGGGATCATCTTCCTCGGCCTGTCCGCCTACGCGCTCGTGTCGAAGCGTGATTTCAGCTTCCTCGGCGGGTTCCTGTTCGTCGGCATTCTGGTCGCATTCCTCGCCGGCATCGGCGCTGCGATCTTCGGGCTGTCGACGCTGTCGCTGGTGGTCTCGGCCATGTTTATCCTGCTGATGTCCGGGATGATCCTGTACCAGACCAGCGCGATCATCCATGGCGGCGAGACGAACTACATCATGGCGACCGTCACGCTCTATATCGCCATCTACAACCTCTTCCTCAGCCTGCTGCAGCTGCTGGCGGCTTTTGCCGGCGAGCGCTGATCAGCAAGCCGGTTCAGAGGCAGCAAACGCATTACCGAGCCCCGCCCCGTGCGGGGCTCGCTTTTTCGGGGAGCCCGATATGACACTTTGGATGCAGATCGCTCTGGGTGCCATGGCGCTGGTCGCGCTGTTCTACTTCGGCCCCAGAGCGGGGGAAGCAGTCAAGAACAGTCCGAAAGGCTCGGCCAAAGACTGGCTCGGTGCCCTGTTGCCGATCGGCGGCGTGGTGCTGTTCGTGCTGCTGCTGATCTGGATGGCGCAGTCTTAGTCGTTCAGCGCGCGGGTGCTCGGGCGTAAGGCACTTCGCCTGGGCGGATATCGTGGGCCGGGGTTGCATCCCGGGCCCACGCGCATGACGGCACGCCCCGCTTACTCGGTAAGCACTTCCATACCGCCCATGTAGGCCTGCAGCGCGGCGGGTATCCGGATCGCGCCATCGGCCTGCTGCCCGTTTTCCACCACCGCGACCAATGCCCGGCCCACGGCGAGTCCGGAACCGTTGAGCGTGTGGAGATACTCCGGCTTTCTCGTCTCCGGATTGCGCCAGCGCGCACCCATGCGGCGCGCCTGGAAATCGAGGAAATTCGAGCAGGACGAGATCTCCCGGTATTTCGACTGCCCCGGCAACCAGACCTCGAGGTCGTAGGTCTTGGCGGCCGAGAAGCCGAGATCCCCGGTGCACAGCGTCACCACGCGGTAGGGCAGTTCCAGGCGCTGCAGGATCGTCTCGGCGTGGCCCGTGAGCGCTTCCAGTGCATCCCAGGACTCGTCGGGTGCGACGAGCTGTACCAGTTCCACCTTCTCGAACTGATGCTGGCGGATCAGGCCGCGGGTGTCCTTGCCGTAACTGCCCGCCTCCGAGCGGAAACACGGGGTATGCGCGGTGTACTTCAGCGGCATGTCGCCCGCCTCGATGATCTGCTCGCGAGCGAGGTTGGTCACCGGCACTTCGGCGGTGGGGACGAGATAGAACCGCGGATCCGTGGCGGTCGCGAACAGATCCTCCTCGAACTTGGGCAGCTGGCCGGTCCCGCGCGCGCTGTCGGCGTTGACCATGTAGGGCACGTACACCTCGCGATAGCCGTGCTCGCGCGTCTGGATATCGAGCATGAACTGGATCAGTGCCCGGTGCAGGCGCGCCATCGCGCCCCGCATGACGACGAATCGCGAGCCGGCTACGCGCGTCGCGGCCTCGAAATCCATCCAGCCGTTCGGTGCCCCCAGATCAACGTGGTCGCGCGGAGTGAAATCGAATTCGGGCTGCTGACCCCAGCGGCGGATCTCCTCGTTGTCCTCATCGTCCTCGCCCTGGGGTACGCCCGGCTCCGGGACGTTGGGCACCCCCATCAGCAATTCGTCGAGTTCCGCCTGGACGCTGTGGAATTCGGTCTCGGCCGCCTTGAGCTGCTCGCCGAGGTCCGCGACCTCGGCCTTGAGGGGATCGATGTCCTCGCCACGCGCCTTGGCCTGCCCGATCGCTTTGGACCGTTCATTGCGCTGCGACTGCAGCTCCTGCGTGCGCGTCTGCAGGACCTTGCGCCGCTCCTCCAGACGCGAGAAACGCGCGGCATCCAGTTCAAAGCCCCGTCGGGCCAACTGCGCGGCGATATTCTCCAGGTCGTTGCGCAGGCGTTTCGGGTCGAGCATATCGGACTCCATCCTCCAGCGATGATTGATGTCGGCCACCCTGGCCGAAGCGCGTTAATGACGATGACCTTCAGGCGACGATCTGTCGCCCGATCAGCATACCCGCGAGTGCTGCGGTTACACAGGCACCCACACTCACGAGTACGTATGCGAATGCGCGCAGCGGTGCCTGATCCTGGACCAGATTCACGGTCTCAAGGGCGAAGGTCGAGAAGGTCGTAAATGCCCCGAGGAAGCCGACCAGAACACCAAGCCGCAGCGCCGGTCCCGGCTCGAAGCGCTCGATGAACAGCAGCACCAGCAGTCCCATCGCGAGCGAGCCCAGAACGTTGACGCTGAGCGTCCCCCAGGGGAAATGGAAATCGCGGCCCAGCCAGCGCTGGACCCCGGTAGACATCAGCCAACGCGCGACCGCCCCGGCCGCACCACCCAACGCGATCGCGATCCACGTCTGCACGTTCGCCCCTCAGCCGTGCCCGGAGAATTCAACGAACCCCTTCACGAACCCCTGGACGCGTTCGCGCATTGCGTTGTCCACAAGGCGGCCATCCGCATCCACAAGCTCGCCGGCAGCGGGCAGATAGAGCTGACCACCATTCCACAGCCGCACACCCAGCGCACGCAGGGTCGGCAGCCAGGCATACTGGGCGGAACGTGAACCGCCGCCCCCGGCCGAGGCGCCACACAGCGCCAGCGGGCGATCCCGGAAGACCTGTTTGATGTCCGCAGGCGGCCGCGAGAGCCAATCGAGGGTGTTTTTCAGTACACCGGGCACACCCTGGTTGTATTCGGGCGTCACCAGGATCATGCCGTCGGCGACACTGATCCGCTCCTTCAGGATCGCGACCGCCTCGGGGATGCCCTCCGCGGCCTCCAGATCAGCGTCATACAGCGGAACGCCGGCGGGCGTGAATACCTCGACACTGACACCGGGCGGCGCGAGTTCCGCAAACGCGTTGGCCAGTGCCGTGTTGAACGAATGGCGGCGAAGGCTGCCGGACAGCGCGACGAGATGCGTCATGGGGATCCCCGATCCAAGAGTGGGCTGGTGAACGAATCGCGGATTATAACCGACCCGGGTGACGCTCCGGGAAATCGCGGCCGATTGGCCCCTGCGGAACCGACCGAGTCATATGCTCGACACAAGCATCCAAGCGCTATACTGCCATCCAGGCGACTGCAATCGGAACGACGATGCGACGACTCCGCGCGATTACCGTGCTTGTTCTGGGCGCGGCCCTCTCGGGCTGCGCGAGCACGCCGGACGAACTCCGCGGTGACTACACCGGCCCGAAGCCGGCCGAAGCCACCGACGAAGATATCGGCATCAACGTGCGCTGGGGCGGACGGCTGCTGGAGGTCCAGCCCCGACGCGAGCGCACCTGCTTCGAGATCCTCGCGCGTGAACTCGACGACATCGCGCGGCCGCTCGAGAGCAGCTCCCCCCCGGGTCGCCGGTTCCTCGCCTGCCGTGACGGATTCGACGACCCCGCCTCGTACCCGGCCGATTCGGATATTACGGTCGTCGGCGAGATTAACGGCTTCGAGACCCGCCCGATCGGGGATTACGATTACCGCTACCCGGTGATCCGGCCAGAAGCCGTGCACGTCTGGCCGGAACGACGGACCGTCGATCCGAGTCCGCTACCGCCACCGCGCTGGTGGTATGACCCGTATTGGCGTTATCCGCCCTACTACTCTCCCGGCCATTGATCGCCGGGCCACGGGGATCAGCGGAACAGCGGAACCTGCCGCCACCGGAAGAGAGGGATCAGCGCCATCCCGGCGACGAATCCGCCGATGTGCGCCATGAACGCGACCCCACCGCCCCCGCCCGTGCCGGCCATCAGTTGCTGGAACAACTGCAGCCCGAACCAGAGCACGAGTACGATCAGCGCCGGCAGATGCACGATCTGCGTGAAGAAACCCAGCGGGATGACGACCAACACCTTCGCCTTCGGGTGGAGCAGGAGATAGGCGCCGAGCACACCGGAAATCGCGCCGGATGCGCCCACCATGGGGATTTCCGAAGACGGGTCCAGCGCGAGCTGGGCCATGGCGGCGGCCACGCCGCAGACGATATAGAACACGATGAAGCGGCTATGGCCCATCGCGTCCTCGACGTTATCCGCGAAGATCCACAGATAGAGCATGTTCCCGATCAGATGCATCCAGCCGCCATGCATGAACATGGAGGTCAACACGGTGCCCGCCGGCGGCACCACCGCCATCTCCGGCGGCAGCGAAGCCTGACCGCTGAGCACCGCCGGGATCATGCCGAAGGTATAGATCGCGCGTTGCCCGGCCTCGGGGCCGAGGCTGAACTGCCACAGGAACACGGCCACGCAGGCCACGAGGATCGTAATGCTGACGATCGGCCTGATGCGGGTCGGATTGTCATCTTTGAGGGGGATCATCGGCGATCCGCGCGAGCCGGCTGGCGTGCGAGTATGCGTGAAAACGCGGAATCCGCGAAGCCCCTGAAATAAGGCGGCATTCCCCCTTGTAAAGCACTGCTGAAGCAGCATAATTGCGCCTCCCGGCGGTCCTCGCCCGGTATCCGATCACCGCATCCAACCGACAAACGGGACTCCCCGACAATGAGTCGTCGCGCCGCTCTCCCCCTGCTTGCGTCGGGCCTCACCCTGATAACGCTGGCCGCGACCATCATCCCTTACGAGGCCGATGCCATCGGTCTGGCCGGGCGCCCGGCCCTGGAGCGCCTGCTCGCCCTACAGCCGCCTGTGATCGTGAGCGTTATGCTCGCGGTGGTCGCCGGGCTCGCCTGCTGGCGCGCCCCACGTACGCCGATCGCACCGATCCTGCTGGCGCTGGCACTGGGCGCGCTGGGCGGGACCGCGACGCTGGTCGCCCTACCGGAACTCCTCGGGCCCGCCCCGGAACGATTCGCCGGCGTCACGCGCTGACCGCTGCGCGGCGCGCTGGCAATCGCCGGAACGCGCCATCGCTGGCATGGCGAGCTGTATTTTTGTACAGTCTCATCATGACGATGCCGAAACGCACCTGGCATAAAGGCCGCGGCGCCCTCTCCGCCCCGCCCGGGCGATTCGAGTCCGTCCTGACCGAGGCGCTGGACGACGGCTGGGGCGGACTCGACGAGCCGGTCCCTGCTCCGGAGACCACGGTCGGTGTCGACCGCGCGCGCAGCGTGATCGCCTGGAACCAGTCACCCGACGTACCTTTCGACCGCTCAATCAATCCGTATCGTGGCTGCGAACACGGCTGCATTTACTGCTTCGCGCGTCCGAGCCACTCCTGGTACGGCCTGTCCCCCGGTCAGGAGTTCGAGACGCAGCTCTTCTACAAACCCGAGGCCGCGCGGCTGCTCGAAGCGGAGATCCGTTCCCCGAAATATGAGCCCGCGCCGATCACGCTGGGCGCGAATACGGATCCGTACCAGCCGATCGAGCGTTCATACCGGGTTACGCGTGGATTGCTGGAGGTGCTCGCCGACTATCGCCATCCGGTCAGCATCATCACCAAGGGGGCCCTGGTCGAGCGCGACCTCGATGTCCTGCAGGAACTCGCCCGCTACGACGCGGTCTCGGTCATGATCAGTCTGACCAGCATGGATGCCGGCCTGAAGCGCCTGCTGGAGCCCCGGGCCGCGGCGCCAGGGCGCCGGCTGCGTACGATCGAGCGGTTGAACGAAGCGGGCATTCCGGTCGGGACCCTGATCGCGCCGGTCATCCCGGCGCTAACGGATCATGAGCTGGAGTATCTGCTGCAGGCGGCGGCCGACGCGGGTGCCCGCTCGGCCGGCTACGTCCTGCTGCGTCTTCCGCATGAAGTGGAGCCGCTGTTCACGGAATGGCTGCGCGCCCACTACCCCGATCGCGCGGAACGTGTCCTGAATCACCTGCGCGATGCGCACGGCGGCGCCTGTTACGACGCCTCGTTCGGGCAGCGCATGCGCGGCAGCGGTGCATATGCGGATCTGCTCCGAAAGCGCTTCCGGGTCGCCAGCCGCCGCGCCGGTATCGACCCGTCACGGCGTAGTACCCTATCCGCCGACGCCTTCCGGCGCCCACCGCGCAGCGGGGACCAAACGGAACTGTTCTGATCGCGGCGGCCATCCATGCACGGCCGGTCGCGCACGTTACAGATACGGCGAAAACAGCCAGCAGGCAGAATCACGTACCCGGACGGCCAGCGGCCGCTCGTCCACCTCCGACTGCATAACCGCACGCGAACGCGCGGCCATCCGGTCACAATGATCGGCGAGCAGGCCCGCGGTGGCATCACAGAATATCTCCGCGGCCAGCTCGAAGTTGAGTCGCAGGCTGCGCGGATCGATATTCGCGGAACCGATGATCGCGTAATGCCGATCGACCACGAACAGCTTCGAGTGCGCGAACGGCGGCGGCTGGAAACGGATATCCACCCCGAACGCCAACAGTTCGCCGAGCATGTTGCGCGTGGCCCAGTCGACAAAGCGCAGGTTGCTGCGGCCCGGCAGGAGCACGCGCACGTGCACCCCGCGCAGGGCCGCCGTCTGCATGGCGACCACCAGCGCCGGCGGCGGGATGAAATACGGCGTCATGATGTCCACGCGCTCCGTCGCGGCGCTGACGGCACCATTGAGGACCAGCGCCATGGTATCGAGATCCTCGTTGGGTCCATCGGTAAATGCCCGGCATACCGAAGGCCCCGCCGGCCCGCTGCCATCCATGGGCGTGGGCTCCAGGACTTCCCCGGTCACGAAACGCCAGTCCTCCGCGAACACCGTCTCGATCTGGCTGACCACGGGTCCACGCAGCCGGAAGTGGAGATCGACCACGGGATTGCGCGTCGCACCGGCGCCGAGCAGGTGCCGATCGCCGATATTCATGCCGCCTATGAAGGCGGTCTCGCCATCCACGGACAGGATCTTGCGGTGATTGCGCAGATTGATATCGACCCGGGGTGGCCAGAGGCTCGGCCGCATGAAGCGCTCCGTGCGCACGCCCCGTTCACGCAGCAGCTGCCCCGCCCACGGCAGCGCGTACAGTTCGCCCACGCCGTCGATGAGCACCCGTACATCGACCCCGCGCCGCTGGGCATTGGCCAGGGCATCGATAAACCGGCGTCCGCTCGCGTTGGTCTCGAAGATATACGTCGAGAGCACTACGCGCTCATGCGCCTGATCGATGGCTTCCAGCATGGCCGGATAGGCAGCCTCGCCATTGTGCAGAGGATCGACCTGGTTGCCGTTCACCAGGGGACGCCGCGTGAGTGCTCCGGAGACCCGCGCCAGAACACGCCACTTCGGTTCCACGCTGTCGGTATCGAGGACCGAGTCACGGGAACCATATTCGCCGCGTTCGTAGCCGACACCAAGGCGAAACGGTGCATCGCGGATCATCCGTCGGGCACGTGTGTGCACGCGATTCACGCCGAACAGGAAATACAGGACGGGCCCGGCCACCGGAAAGACCACGCACATGCCGATCCAGCCCAGGGCCGAACGCGAATCGCGCTTATACACCAGAGCATGCCCCGCGGCGGCGACCGCCAGGGTGACGTGGAGCAGGACGACCAGGGTGGTGAACATCGGGGGATCTCCGTCGCGTTGCTCGGCAGCCTACGCAACCCGGGCGTTCAGGCCAATCACCGATCGGCCAGCCCGCGGCTATGGCATGCCCGCCGGCAACCGGGCGCTACCGGACTGCCGTCAGGACCGATTGCGCGTATCTTCCCGGCTTCCCCGCAGCCGCCCCGATATTGATACGCTGGCGGAATCCAACCAATGCCCGAGTCTGCTGGAGACATGCCGCGATGACGACCGCAACGCCGTCCCCGTCCGCTGACTGGTCGGACCTGCGTGCGCGCATCGCCGGCTGGGCGCACGAACTCGGCTTTGGCGGCTTCGGCGTCACCGACGTCGATCTGTCTGCGATCGAGCCCCGCCTGCAGGCGTGGCTCGACGAGGGCCGGCACGGGACCATGGAGTGGATGGCGCGCCATGGCACGAAACGGACCCGGCCCGCGGAACTGGTCCCGGGAACCATCCGGGTACTGAGCGTGTCGATGGACTATTGGCCGGCGGACAGCGCCCCCGCGAAGCCCGTGCTGAAGGATCCCGAAACCGCCTACATATCGCGTTACGCCCTCGGACGCGATTACCACAAGCTCATGCGCAGCCGCCTGCAGAGGCTGGCGCGGCGGATCGAGGACGAAGTCGGTGCGTTCGGCTATCGCGCCTTCGTCGACAGTGCACCGGTCATGGAGAAGCCGCTGGCCCAAAAGGCCGGGCTGGCCACCCAGGGGAAACACACCTGCGCGATCGATCCCGACCGCGGGTCGTATTTCTTCCTCGGCGAGCTCTACACGGACCTGCCGCTGCCGGTCGACGAACCGGCGCGGGATGACGTCTGCGGTGGCTGTCGCGCCTGCATCAACGCCTGCCCGACCGGCGCCATCACCGCGCCGTATCAGCTCGATGCGCGCCTTTGTATCTCCTACCAGACGATCGAAAACCCGGGGTCGATCCCGGAGTCACTGCGGCCGCTGATGGGCAACCGGGTCTACGGCTGCGACGACTGCCAGCTCGTCTGCCCCTGGAACCGCTACGCGACCGACGCCGCCGAGCAGGATTTCCGCGTCCGCAACGGCCTTGATGCACCGGACCCGGTATGGCTGTTTTCCTGGTCGGAGGAGGAGTTCCTTCAGCGTTTCGAGGGTTCACCCGTGCGACGGCTCGGTCACGCACTATGGCTGCGCAACGTCGCCGTGGCCCTGGGCAACGCGCCGACATCAAAGCGCGTCGTCGACGCCCTGCGGAGTCGGCAGGATCACCCGGACCCGATCGTGCGCGAGCACGTCGAGTGGGCGCTGCAACGCCACCACCCGGCCTGATCGGCGTCGCCCGTGACGCCCATGTTCGACGTCCTGCTGCGCATGGCCGCGCTGATCGCCCTCGGCGCCGCCTGGCGGATCGTTCGCCCGGGCGGGCTCGACGGCGATACCCTGCGCGGGGCCATCGCCACACTCGTGTATTACCTGCTCCTGCCGGCACTGGTGCTGCAGATCCTGTGGTCGACGCCGCTGGGGCTGGACTCGATCCGGATCGCGCTAACCGCTGTGGTGGTGGTGATCGCCGGCTGGGCGCTGGGACTGTTCGCCGCCCGCCGCCTGCACCTGACCCGGGCACGCACCGGCGCCCTGTTGCTCGCGGCGGCCTTTCCCAACGCTACCTATATGGGCCTGCCGGCGCTCGATGCGGCCCTTGGGCCGGTCGGCGCCGGCATCGCGATCCAGTTCGATTACTTCGCCTGCACGCCCATCCTGCTGACGTTCGGCGTTGTCATGGCCCAGCGTTACGGCTCTGGCGGCGACACGGTCCCGGCCTGGCTGCGGCTGGCGCGCGTTCCGCCTTTCTGGGCGGCGCTCACCGGGGTCGCACTGAATGCCCAAGGCGTAGGGCTGCCTGACGCCCTCGGCGGGTTGCTCGACACGCTCGGCGGCGCGGTCGTGCCATTGATGCTGCTGGCACTGGGGATGAGCCTGTCATGGCAGGCGCTGGACCGGGGTACGGCCTGGGCGATCGTGCCCGTACTCGCCATCCAGCTGGCGATCCAGCCCCTGATCGCCCTGCTGCTGGCCGACGCGATCGGCCTGAAGGGCGATTATCGCACCGGGGCCATCCTCGAGGCGGCCATGCCAAGCATGGTGCTGGGCATCGTCCTCTGTGACCGCTACGGGCTGGACTCGCGCTACTACTCGCTGATCGTCACGATCTCGACGGCGTTCTCGCTGACCACACTGCCCATGTGGCTGTACCTGCTGACCGGGCACTGACGCCCCAGCGGGTTACTGAACCGAAGCCGCCTCAGGCCTCGCGATTGCGCGCCCGCAGGTCGCGCAGGCGCTCCGCGATGCGCGCCTCAAGACCACGGTCAACCGGCTCGTAATAGACCGTCTCGCCCATCGCGTCCGGGAAGTAGGTGGCGCCTGCGGCGAAGCCATCCGGTTCATCGTGGGCATAACGGTAGCCCTCGCTCCAGCCGTGTTCCTTCATCAGCGCGGTCGGGGCGTTGCGCAGGTGCATGGGGACCTCGGCCGAACCGGTCGATTTCGCGTCGCGCGTGGCCGCCTTGAAGGCCGTGTAGACGGCATTGCTCTTGGCGGCGCAGGCCATATAGATGATGGCCTGGGCGATGGTCAGGTCACCCTCGGGGCTGCCGAGGCGCTCGTAGGTATCCCAGGCCTGCAGACCGAGCTGCAGCGCGCGCGGATCGGCGTTGCCGATATCCTCGGAGGCGAAGCGGACGACGCGGCGGCAGATATAGAGCGGGTCGCAGCCGCCGTCGACCATGCGGCAGAACCAGTACAGCGAGGCGTCCGGATTGGAGCCGCGCATGGCCTTGTGCAGGGCGGAGATCTGGTCGTAGAAGTAATCCCCGCCCTTGTCGAACCGGCGCAGCGTCTCACGCGAGACCTGCTCGAGGATATCGCCGGTGATCCGCGCATCGCCCTCGCCCTCGGCGAGATCGGCCGCGATCTCGAGTAACAGCAGCGCCCTGCGGGCATCGCCATCGGCGGCGCCGGCAAGGCGATCCCGTTCCTCCTGGTCCATCGCGATGCCGCGGCCGGCGAGACCGCGTTGCCCGTCTTCGAGCGCGCGGTCGATCACCCCGCGGATGTCATCCGCCGTCAGGGCCTTGAGGATGTACGTGCGCACGCGCGAGAGCAGCGCGTTGTTGAGTTCGAACGAGGGGTTCTCGGTGGTCGCGCCGATAAAGAAAACGGTGCCGTCCTCGACGTGCGGCAGGAACGCGTCCTGCTGCGCCTTGTTGAAACGGTGGACCTCGTCGACGAAGAGCACGGTGGGACGGCCATCGTACTGTCGCACCTCGCGGGCGCGGTCGATCGCCGCCCGGATGTCCTTGACGCCGGAAAGGACCGCGGACACGGCGATGAACTCGGCGCCGCAGCGCGCGGCGATCATCCGCGCCAGCGTGGTCTTGCCCGTACCGGGCGGCCCCCAGAAGACCATCGAGTGCAGGCGGTCATGCTCGATCGCCTCGCGCAGCGGGCTGCCGGCACCGAGGATGTGCTGCTGGCCCGCGAACTCATCGAGGTCGCGCGGGCGCATGCGATCGGCCAGCGGCCGGTAGTCCGGGCCTTCCGCCGTGCCCGTACGATCCCCGCCCCCGGCACCGGAGTCCAGCAATGAGCCCTGGCGGTCGCCGGCCATATCAGCCGTCCCCGTCGATCCCGTCGGCGCCGGGGCCGATCACGTCGACGCCCTCGGGGGGCTCGAAACGAAACCGCTCCGGCGATACGTCCGGGTTGAGCTCGACATCGCTGAACACGATCTGTGTCGCCTGATCGAAGCGGTCGCGCAACTCCATGACCTTGAGCGAGCGCTCGTCGAAACCGAGATAGATCTCTTCGAAATCCGTGTCGTCGACCTTCGGTCGCAGACGCACCCAGTAGAGGCTCTCACGCTTGCCGAGATCCTTGAGATCGAACTGCTCTGAGAGCGGCTCCGTGTCGGAGAGCAGCATGATCGGCGCCGTGCCCAGGGCGCGCTCGGTCTTCTTGACCGTCACCTGTTCCAGATCGACATCGTAGATCCACAGGCGCTCGCCATCGGCGACGATCATCTGCTGATATGGCTCACGATACGCCCACCGGAACAGCCCGGGGCGTTTCAGCCAGGCCAGCCCCCTGCTCTCGCGGATCGGCTCCTGGTCTTCGTCATAACGCGTCTGTTCGAACGCCGCCGTGAACGACTCCAGCCCCCGGGTAAAGTCCTTCAGCCGCTCCAGCGCCTCCCCGGCCGAGGCCGGCAACGCCACCAGCCCGAGCACGATGCCCAGAAGGCTCTTACGTATCGTCTTGATGCCCATCGGTTATCAGGGCTCCTTGCAATTGATCGAATGTGGTCGGTTGATCCGGCGAAATTCGGTATCTCGCCAAGACGCCAAGCGCGCCAAGGAAAGTCAAAGGCAGAATGCGTTCGTGACCGGGCATTCAGATGTATGTCACTCATCGGCCCAGCTTGATGCCCTGATTCTTCGTTCAACACTCAACGTGAACTTTTCTGCAGCCCGGGTTTTACACTCGTTATCGCCTTTCTTGGCGCGCTTGGCGTCTTGGCGAGAAAACGATTTTCACTGCCTTTCCGATCGACCTCACTCCTTCGGCGGTGGCGGTGCGACCACCTCGCGGGCACCGTTGGACTGGACCGGGGACACGACGCCGGCGCTCTCCATGTCCTCGACGATGCGAGCCGCGCGGTTGTAGCCGATCTTGAGGCGGCGCTGGACGTAGGAGATCGATGCCTTGCGGCTTTCGGTCACGATCGCCACCGCCTCGTCGTACAGCGCATCCGACTCGCTGCCGTCGTCGCCGCCGGATTCACCGGGCAGCGTACTGCCGGCGCCGGACTGCTCCTCGATGATGGACTCGTCATACTTGGGCGGCCCGGCCTTCTTGAGGCTTTCGACCACGGCATGGACTTCGTGATCGTCTACGAACGCACCGTGCACGCGCTGTGGATAGCTGGTCCCGGCCGGTACATACAGCATGTCACCGTTGCCGAGCAGCTGCTCCGCGCCCTGCTGGTCCAGGATCGTGCGCGAGTCCACCCGCGAGGAGACCTGGAAGGCCATCCGCGTCGGGATATTCGCCTTGATCAGCCCGGTGATGACGTCCACGGACGGACGCTGCGTCGCCAGCAGCAGATGGATCCCGGCGGCACGGGCCTTCTGGGCGATGCGCGCGATGAGTTCCTCCACCTTCTTGCCGACCACCATCATCATGTCGGCGAATTCGTCGATCACGACGACGATATAGGGCAAGGGCTCGAGCGCCGGCGCCGGCGCCTCGGGATCGGCCGCCTCTTCGGGCTTGTAGAACGGATCCCGGATGGGCTCGCCAGCGTCGATCGCCTCCTGCACCTTGCGGTTGAAGCCGGCGATGTTGCGCACGTTCTGCGACGCCATCAGCTTATAGCGCCGCTCCATCTCGGCCACGCACCAGCGCAGCGCATTGGCGGCCTCCTTCATGTCCGTGACCACCGGCGCGAGCAGATGCGGGATGCCCTCGTAGGCATTCAACTCCAGCATCTTCGGGTCGATCAGAATCAGGCGCACGTCCTTTGGCTGGGCCTTGTACAACAGGCTCAACAGCATGGCGTTCACGGCGACCGACTTGCCGGAGCCGGTGGTACCGGCGACCAGCAGATGCGGCATCTTCTGCAGATCGGCGACCACCGGCTGACCGCTGATGTCCTGTCCGAGCGCCAGCGTCAGCGGCGACTTCGACTGATCGTATTCCCGCGACCGCAGGACCTCGGACAGCCGCACCATCTGGCGCTGCTCGTTCGGGATCTCGAGGCCAACCGTCGGCTTGCCCGGAATCACCTCGACCACGCGTACGCTGACCACCGACATCGAGCGCGCCAGGTCCTTCGAGAGGTTCGTGATCGCGCTGACCTTGACGCCCGCGGCCGGTTGCAGCTCGAAACGCGTGATGACCGGCCCGGGGTGAACCGCCACCACCTCGGCGGTAATATTGAAGTCCTCGAGCTTATGCTCGAGCAGCCGCGACATCGCCTCCAGCGACTCGTTCGAGTAGCCGCCCTTCTCGTCCTTCGCCGAATCCAGCAGCGACAGGGCCGGCAGCTGCGAATCCGCGGGCGCCTCGAACAACTGGATCTGCTTTTCCTTCTGGGCGCGCTTGCTCTCCTTCGGCGCCTCGATGACGGGTTCGATACGCGGGGTCTTCTTGCGCCGTGATTCCTTCTTGCGTGTCTCGCGGGCGACCTTCTGCTCCCGCTGCTGGCGCGCACGCCGGGCCTGGAGGCGTTCGCGGACCAATGCGGCGACACGGCGCAGCCATGCAGCCACCCACAGCACGCCCCGCCCGAGAGCGTCCATGACGCCGAACCAGGAGATGCCCGTGAACAGGGTTATGGCCGCGAGCAGCAACGCCAGCAGCAACAGCGTACTGCCCAGCAGGCCGAGTACACGGATCCCCTGGATTGAGATGACACCGCCCAGCACACCGCCGGCCTCGGCCCCGATCGGCAGCGTCCCCGGCACCGCGGAGAAATGCAGCGAGGCCAGTCCACACGCCGCCAGCAGCGTAAACAGGAAACCGGCCCAGCGCAGGAGATGGAAACGGATCGCACCGGCCTCGTCCGCCGGTGCACGGCCGCAATACACGATCCAGCCGCCCCAGGCCACCATGAGCGGGATCAGGTACGCGATATAGCCGAATAAATAAAGGAAGATATCGGCGAACCAGGCGCCCGCATGGCCGCCCGCGTTCTGGACGGGGCCGCCGTTGCCCGTATGCGACCAGCCGGGATCCGCGGTATTGAAACTCAGCAGCGAAAGCAGCAGATACGCGGAGATGGCCAGCAGGAGGAAGAACGCCCCCTCGCGGAGCCCTCGCTGGACATGGCGCACGATCGCCGGCGGGCCGTTGCTGCCGCGTTGCTTTTTGGCCTGCGCCAATCCGGAGCCCCCGTGGCCGATCGGCCCCTGGCGGCGGCGCTGGTGCGCTTTACCGGGTTGGGACCGTCTCGTAACATTGCCGGCTCGCGGGCGAACGCCCGGCCAGCCTCTCGAATGGACGATTATACATGAGCGAAACCAGGCATTGCCGCCTTCTGATCCTCGGATCGGGGCCGGCGGGCTATACCGCGGCCGTCTACGCCGCGCGGGCCAATCTCGACCCGGTCCTCGTCACCGGCATGGAGCCGGGCGGCCAGCTGACGACCACGACCGAGGTCGATAACTGGCCGGGCGACAACAACGACCTCCAGGGCCCCGAACTCATGGAGCGCATGGGCGAGCACGCCAAGCGCCTCGGCACCGGGATCGTGAACGACCACATCCACAGCGCCGATCTGTCGGTGCGCCCATTCCGCCTCGAGGGCGATGCCGGCGCCTACACCTGCGATGCGCTGGTGATCTCGACCGGTGCCACCGCACAGTACCTCGGTCTCGAATCGGAAAGCCGCTTTGCCGGCCGCGGGGTCTCGGCGTGTGCGACCTGTGACGGTTTCTTCTACCGCAACCAGGATGTCGCGGTGATCGGCGGCGGCAACACGGCGGCCGAGGAGGCCCTGTATCTGGCCAACCTGGCGCGCCACGTGACCGTGGTGCATCGCCGCGACAAGTTGCGCGCGGAGGCGGTGCTGCAGGATCAGCTGTTCGAACTGGAAAACCAGGGCCGGCTGAGCTTCGAATGGGACAGCGAGGTCGAGGAGGTGCTGGGCGACCAGATGGGCGTCACGGGCCTGCGCCTGATCAACCGCCAGACGGGCGAACACAAGGAGCTGAGCGTGACCGGCATGTTCCTCGGCATCGGCCATATCCCGAACACCGGCCTGTTCGAGGGGCAGCTCGACATGGAAGGCGGCTACATCATCGTCCGGAGTGGCCTGCGCGGCAACGCGACGGCGACCAGCGTGCCGGGCGTGTTCGCCGCCGGCGACGTCGCCGACCATGTCTACCGCCAGGCGGTCACCTCGGCCGGCACGGGCTGCATGGCCGCCCTCGACGCCGAGCGCTACCTGCAGGAACAGGCGAGCGACCAGGCGGCGTGACCCGGGGCTCGCCCGGGGGGCGGTCCGGAGATTCCATGCCCCGGGGTTCGGTCAGCTTCGGTTTCGGGTTCTCACCCAGTCGCAAAGAGCGCCAAGAGGCGCAAAGAAAGGAAAGCACCTGTAGGAGCGAGCTTGCTCGCGAAAACCGATATCCGCGCCCCACGGGTTCCGCAATGACCGCTGCGGGCGATACTGCGTCTGCGCTGGCCCGTAACGGTTAACCGCTCAGGTAGACCCTGCCCGCAACGCCAGTGGCCGGCGGTTCGCGGCCAAGGCCGCTCCTACAGTCAGTCTTCGCCTCACTTGGCGCCCTTCGCGCCTTGGCGAGAACCACTGACGCGCTTTCCCGAGCCCCATGCTATCGGGCTGCCCCAGCCGAGGATGCAGATCATGCAGCTCGAAGTGCTCAAACGCTTCGATGACGTCGAGCCGGACGAATGGAACGCCCTCGCCGGCGAGTTCCCGTTCCTGCGCCATGAATTCCTGAGCGCGCTCCAGCGCCACGGCTGTGTCGGGCGCGACTACGGCTGGATTCCGTATTTCCTGCTGTTGCGCGACGGCCCGGGCGGTGCGCTCGTGGCCGCGGCGCCGACCTTCCTCAAGCTCAACTCGTTCGGCGAATTCGTCTTCGACTTCGCCTGGGCCGAGGCCTACGAGCGCCACGGTCTGCGCTATTACCCCAAGCTCGTCGCCGCCGCGCCCTACACGCCCGCGACCGGCCCGCGCCTTCTGGTCGCACCGGGCCAGGATCGCGGGCGGGTCGCGGCCGACCTCGCCGCCGCGGTCCGCGAACACGCGGATGAACTCGGGGTCTCCAGCCTGCACTGGCTGTTCCCGGTCGAGCGCGACCTGGACACCCTGCGCACCGACGGCCTGCTGGTCCGCGACGATATCCAGTACCACTGGACCAACGACGGCTATGCCGACTTCGACGCGTTTTTGGAGGCGTTCACCAGCCGCAAGCGGAAAAAGGCGCGCCGCGAGCGCCGACGCGTATTGGAACAGGGCATCGAGATCGTCCGCCGGCACGGCGCGGACATGGACGCGCAGGAGTGGTCCCTCGCCCACCACTTCTACGCCTCGACCTTCGAGAAGAAGTGGAACATCCCGGTCCTGACGCGCGATTTCTTCGTGGAGCTGGGCACGACGATGGGCGATCGGGTAGTGGTCGTATTTGCGCGACTCGCGGGGCGCACCGTGGCCGCGGCCATCCTGTTCCGTGGCGGTGATACGCTCTACGGACGCTATTGGGGCTGCGAAGCGGATTTCCACAGCCTCCACTTCGAGCTGTGCTACTACCAGGGCATCGAGTATGCGATCGCGCAGGGCCTGCAGCGATTCGAGCCGGGCGCCCAGGGCGAGCACAAGATCGCGCGCGGCTTTCTGCCGACCTGGACCCACTCCGCGCACTGGATCGCCGAACCCGCGTTCCGCAAAGCGATCGCGGAGTACCTGGACCGCGAGCGGCGCCTGCTAGCGGGCCGTTTCCGCGAGCTGGAAGCCGACTCTCCTTTCCGGGATCCCGACCACGCTGCATAAACAGGCGATCCCCCTGGGAGCCGCAACGGTGGCATCCTGTCCCCCCATGCAAATGACCCGCAAGCGATGGCCGTAGCCCTGCTCCCGCCCGACGATGACCGTGTCCCGTTTCCGGCGCTCGATAACGCCGCTCGTGAGCCCAACGGTCTGCTCGCGGTGGGCGGCAGTCTGCGGCCGCTACGGCTGCTGGAGGCCTATCGTCATGGCATCTTCCCGTGGTTCGGTCAGGGCGAACCGATCCTCTGGTGGTCGCCCGATCCGCGCTGCGTGATCTTCCCGGACCGCCTGCATGTCTCGCGCCGCCTGCGGCGCACGCTCAACCGGGGCGTATTCAGCGTCACCCGAAACCGGGATTTCGAGGCTGTCATTCACGCCTGCGCCGAGCCGCGCGCCGAAAGCCCCGGGACATGGATCGTGCCCGCGATGGTCGACGCCTATATCGAACTGCATCGGCTGGGTTATGCGACCTCATTCGAGTGCTGGGCGGAAGACGGGCGGCTCGCCGGTGGCATCTATGGTGTACACCTGGGCCGGGTCTTCTTCGGGGAGTCCATGTTCAGCCGGGCGACGGACGCCTCCAAGGTCGCGCTCACCGCCACCGCGGCCACTACGGATATCGAGCTGATCGATTGCCAGCTCAGCAATCCGCATCTCGCACGCATGGGCGCCGAAGATATCCCGCGCTCGCACTTCCAGGCACTGATTGGCCGTTTGGGCGTCACGGACACGTGACCGGTGGCGTCATCGTCATGTCACGCGGCGGCGGCACATTCATGCCTCGTGGGCCATACGGGAGAAGGTGATGGACGAATACATCGACGAGTTGCTCAATGAGCGGGCGCGCCTGCGCGAACCGCTGCCCGATGAGCCGGATGAGGACGGCTTCGAGCTCTGATCCGGGCGCCGCTGGCGGCGCGGCGACCGGCATGGCAGCATGCGCCGCTCATCGACCGCATGACCGGTGCGCGCATGAATCTCTGGCTACGACTGCTGCTGCTCCACCTGAGCCTGAAGCGCCGGTCGCGGATCGATCTGCTGGACGAGGTCGTGCTGGACCTCAGGGTCTGGCCCACGGACCTCGATGTCCAGCGCCATATGAACAATGGCCGCTACCTGTCGGTCATGGATCTGGGCCGTTACGCGCTCATGGCACGGTCCGGCCTTCTGGAGGTCGCCGCGCAGTACCGATGGATGCCGCTGGTCCGCGGCATCGAGATCGACTACTTCAGGCCCCTGATGCCGTTCCAGCGGTTCCGCCTGCACACCCGACTCGCCGGCTGGGACGAGAAATGGCTGTATCTGGAGCAGCGGTTCGAGACCGATGAGCGCGTCTGCGCCAGCGCCCGCATCCACGGCCTCCTGCGCGGCCGCGAGGGCAACATTCCCAGCGACCGCCTGCTGGAAGCCCTCGGCGAAGCGCATCGTGCGCCCCCCTGAGGCCTCCCGGCCCGAGGCCAGGCCCCGCGACGCGTGGCGCACCCCCACAGGCTGAACGCGTGCTACGCTCGGCGGGGTCGGCCCGAGGGCCGATTCGTTTCCATCGATCAGGAGAGGAACCCGTCGTGAAATTCGAGACCCGTGCCATCCATGCGGGCTACACGCCCGATCCGACCACCCATGCCGTAGCGGTGCCGATTTACCAGACGACATCGTACGCGTTCGACGACACCCAGCATGGGGCGGATCTGTTCGACCTCAAGGTGCAGGGCAACATTTACACCCGCATCATGAACCCGACCAACGCGGTGCTCGAACAGCGGGTGGCGGAACTCGAGGGCGGCATCGGCGGACTGGCGACGGCGTCGGGGATGGCGGCGATCACGTACGCGATCCAGACGATCGCGCGGGCCGGCGACAATATCGTCACCACCAGCCAGCTCTACGGCGGCACCTACAACCTGTTTTCCCACAGCATGCCGGCCATCGGCATAGATGTCCGCTTCGCCGGGCATGACGATTTCGATGGCCTTGCCGGCCTGATCGACGAACGCACCAAAGCGCTGTTCTGCGAGACCGTGGGCAACCCCTCCGGCAACGTGGTCGATATCGCCCGCCTCGCGGAGATCGCCCACGGTGCAGGCATCCCGCTGATCGTCGACAACACGGTTCCAACCCCGTATCTGTGGCGGCCGATTGAGCACGGCGCCGATATTGTCGTGCATTCGCTGACCAAATACATGGGCGGGCACGGCACCACGGTCGGGGGCTGCGTGGTCGATTCGGGCAATTTCCCGTGGACGGAACATTCCGGGCGCTACCCGATGCTGACCGAGCCCGATCCGTCGTACCACGGCGTCGTTTTCACCGATGCCGCCGGGCCGGCCGCCTACATCACCCGCTGCCGAGTCGGACCGCTGCGCAATACCGGTGCCGCCCTGTCACCGTTCAACGCCTTCCAGATCCTGCAGGGGATCGAGACACTGGCGCTGCGCATGGAGCGGCATTGCGACAACGCCCAGGCGGTCGCGGAACACCTGCGGGCCCACGGCCACGTCACCTGGGTGAAATTCGCCGGCCTCGAGGACAGCCCCGACCATCCGCTCGCGAAGCACTACATGGACGGCCGCGCGGCCTCGATCCTGTCCTTCGGTATCGAAGGCGGCCGCGAGGCCGGTGCCCGGTTCATCGATGCGCTGGAGCTGATCACCCGGCTGGTGAACATCGGCGATGCCAAGACGATCGCCTGTCACCCGGCGACCACCACGCACCGCCAGCTCGAACCCGACGAGCTGGAGAAGGCCGGTGTCAGCCAGGACATGGTACGGTTCTCGGTCGGGATCGAGCACATCGACGACATCCTCGCGGATATCGATCAGGCGCTCGCCGCGGCCCGCGCCTGATCGCCCCTCACGGTATCGGCAACGCGCCCGGTTCGTGACCGTCGCCGGTACGCAGGACTATGATGGGAACCACAGCCCACGGCGGAGATACGGAATGGACGAGGAACTATTCAACAAGCAGATGCGCGGCTTCCTGAAGAAGGTTGGCATCACGTCCCAGCGCGAACTCGAAAAGGCGGTCTACGAGCGCGTCGGCGACGGTCGCCTGCAGGGTAACGAAGCCCTGCCGGCCTCGGTGGTTATCCGGGTCCCGGAACTCGATCTGGAAGTAAGGATCGACGACGAGATCCGCCTCGAATAGCAACGCTCGGGGGGCATCCTCATGGACGACGCGGCATTCCGCGAGCTGCACCGCCGGGAACTGGCGGAGGACCGGACCAGCGGTGCCAGCCAACTGGCGCGCCAGGCCCTGGACAGCCTCGCGGAATTCGCGGGCAGCTGCTCGGCCGAGGAGCCCGATGAACTGCGGGACTCGCTGCTCGCATTCGCCGAGGAACTGCAGTTCGCCCGTCCGAACATGGCCCCGATCCACAACCTGGTCGAGCGCTGGGCCGATCGGGTAGCCGGTCTGGAGCCGGCGACGGCAGCGGAATTGCGTCGAGATGGCGCGGCGCTGGCGCAGCAATTGTCCGACGATTCCATCCATGCGGTCGCCGCCGCCGCCCATGAAGCCGCGCGCCTGATCGGCCCCGGCGCGACCATCATCACCCATTCGCTCAGCTCGACCGTGCTGGAGGCCTTTCACGAGCTCGCCGCGGCCGACGTGAGCGCCATCGTGACCGAATCCCGACCCGGTCTCGAGGGCCGCAACCAGGCCCGTTACCTCGACAAGGCCCACATCCCCGTCAGTTTCATCACCGATGCCCAGCTCGGTCATTTCAGCCGCATCGCCGACGTCGCGCTCGTGGGCGCGGATACCCTGCTGGGCGACGGCGCGCTGGTGAACAAGGCCGGCAGCTATCTGCTGGCACTGGCCGCCCGCGATTGCGGCATCCCTTTCTACGTCTGCTGCGAGAGCTTCAAGCAGGTGCCGTACGCTGCCGCCTCATTCGAACTCGAGAGTCTCGACCCGCGCGAACTCGATGCCCCACGCGGCCGTCATATCACCCCCCTCAACGTGTATTTCGACATCACCCCCGCCCGCCTGATCGACGCATGGATCGATGAAACAGGTGTTCGCTACGCCGCCAGAGCCGACAGCGACCACACTTGATATACTTTCTTTATATCGCTCTTATCTTGCTGTTCATGAACGATTTTAATAAGCTTTCCCAAGCCGAATAGCAACGAGACCCCTCGGATAACACCAATCGTTCCACGCGTTGACTTTTTCTCAACTTCCGCCCTTAACTTATTGATTCCAATATGCTCATAACGATCCATCCGGACTTGATCGTGGGAATGACCCCAAAATCGTTCAAAACGTGCAGGCACCGGAATCACCGCCTTCGCGCCCGGAAACAGGCCCACCTTGCGCGTTCCGCAGCAACAGCTATCGGCCTGGAGCGTGTCACCGCGCAATGCCGGCCTACGTGCCGCCCTCGCCCCTCGCCCCTCGCCCAACGCCGATTAGCCCTTCCCTTGGCCCTTGGCCCTTGGCCCTGCCACCTGCCGCCATCAATGATTGGTACAACCGCCATCCCCCACTACAATCACGGGTTCAAGCACTGGAGCCACACCCATGCCGCAACCGATCGCCATCCCCGCCCTGTCGGACAATTACGTCTGGCTGATCCGCTCCGACCACGACAACGCCTGCGCGATCGTCGATCCGGGCGAGGCCGCCCCAGTGATCGAGGCGATCCGCCAACAGGGCCTCGAGCCCGTGGCGGTCCTGATCACACACCGTCACCATGACCATGTCGGCGGCCTGAAAGAGATCCGTTCTACCTGGCCCGACATCCCGGTGTACGGCCCCGCCGAGGAGCCGGTCGATGGCGTCACCGACGAGGTGAAGGACGGCAGTCGCGTCGAGCTCGATGCGCTCGACGCGGATTTCGATGTGATTGCGACTCCGGGCCACACACTCGGCCACATCGTTTTCCATGGCCGCGGCATCCTGCTCTGCGGGGATACGCTGTTTGCCGGGGGCTGCGGCCGCGTGTTCGAGGGCACCAACGACCAGATGCACCGAGCGCTCAAGGCGCTCGCCGCGCTGCCCCGCCAAACCATCTGCTGCTGCGGTCACGAATACACGCTGGCCAATCTCGAGTTCGCACGGGCCGTGGAACCGGATAATGAAGACCTGGCCGAACGCCAGCGTCAGGCCCGCGCGCTGCGCGATGCCGGCGAACCGACGGTACCATTCGAGCTCGGCGGGGAGCTGCGCACGAATCCTTTCATGCGCTGTGATGAACCGGCCGTGCACGAGGCCGCCGAGACCCACGCCGGCCGCAGCCTGGAGACCGCCGCCGAGGTCTTCGCCGTGCTCCGCGACTGGAAGAACAGCTTCTAGCAGTCTGTCGGCTTTGCGCGAGCCGCGGTGTTCAATAACCGGCCGCGCATATCACCGCGCAACGCCGGCATTCACCAGCGGCCGATGATGGTGGACTCCTCACATGCAACCGGCGCCGGGGAAAGCCGGATTACATCCCCGGGGAACCACCACCGCACAGAGGCTGCAAACCGCTCGCGCCGGATCATCCGCGCTGCGGTCGTTCGGCCACCCGGTCGCGCAGGTACACCGGCAGCGCCTGCTCCGCCGGGACCGCCTCGCCGGCGGCGTACGCCGCCGCGGCAGTGGGCAACAGGTCGCGGGCCGCCGGCAGGGCGTGGCCCAGACAGATTGCCAGCTGCGCGCCGATGCGCTCCGTCAGTAGGTTCTCGTAGCGTGACCAGCCGGTCCCCGCTCCGGCCCACCCCGAACCCGACGGCAGCGGTACCGCCGACGGTGGGACAACGCACTCCTCGTCGGTCGCACGCATGACGCCGCCCTCGTCGAGCGTCCAGGCGCCCCAGTACACCTCGCCCATGCGCGCATCCAGAGCCGCCAGGACCCGTCGGTGCCCCGTACGACGATGAACCCCCTGGGCGATGGCCGCCAGCGTGGACACCGGGACGACCGGCCGATCCAGGCCCGCGGCCATGCCCTGCACTAGCGCGGTCGCAATCCGCACACCGGTAAAGGCGCCGGGGCCACGCCCGAACGCAATGGTGTCCAGATCGGCGGCGGTGATGCCCGCTTCGCCGAGGACCGCGTCGACCATGCCGAGAGCACGATCGCCGTGCTCGCGCGGCGCCTCGACCCAGTGCTCGAATACCCCCTTCGGGGTCTGCACGGCGACGGAACAGGCCTCGGTCGCGGTATCGATGGCGAGCAGCCTCATGCCCCGCCGGCCTCCGGCACTGGATCGAAGAACCGTTCAACCTCATCGAGATCACGTGTGCGGCCCATTGGCGGCAGGCTGTTCAGGAATACCCGGCCGTAGCCGCGCGAGTGCAGGCGCGGGTCGCAGAGCATCAGGACGCCACGGTCGTCGACCCCGCGGATCAAGCGTCCGGCGCCCTGTTTCAGCGCGATCGCCGCCTGCGGTAACTGATATTCCGCGAACGGGTTACCACCGGCGGCGCGCAGCGCATCCAGGCGCGCCTGCACGACCGGATCTCCGGGCGCGGCGAACGGCAGCTTGTCGATAATAACGCAGGACAGGGCCTCGCCCGGGACGTCCACGCCTTCCCAGAAGCTCGCCGTGCCGAGCAGCACGGCGCCCGACTCGCGCCGGAACCGTTCGATCAGTTCATGTTTGGGCTGTTCACCCTGCACCAGGATCGTGTGCGTCCCCTCTCCCCGCAGCCGTTCCCCCGCCTGATGCAGCGCGCGGTAACTCGTGAACAGGAAGAACGCACGCCCGCCGGATGCCTTCAGCACCGGCCGTGCAGCCTCCAGCACCGCCTCCGTATACCCCGGATGCGACGGTTCCGGCAGCCCGCGCGGCAAATACAGCAGCGCGTTCCGCGCATAGTCGAACGGGCTGTCCACCTGGATCTCCCCGGCCTCGTCCAGGCCCAGCCGGCGCCGGAAATGATCGAAGCGCCCGTCCACCGAGAGGGTCGCGGAGGTGAACAGCCACGCCGCAGGCCATTGGTTCATCAGGCGAGAGAACCGGCCGGCGATATCCAGCGGGGTCAGTGCCAGCGCGAACCCCGTCCGCCAGGTCTCGAACCACTGGACGAGGCCCGCATCGGCATCGGGCTCCAGCCATTCGTTCAGCAGTTTCGACAGTTCCCGCGCGCGGCGCGCGCATTGCTCGAGACCACGACCGCGCTCGGCCTGACCTGCCAACTCCCCTTCGAGGGCCTCGACGGCATCACGCAGACCAGCCAGTGCGTCGGTCACCCCGGGCTCGTCGGCCACCTCGGACCAGCTCGCCCGGCGCGCCTCGCTGCCCAGCGCGAGGCGGAAATCGCGGGCCGCCTGTTCGAGCGCCTCCGCCGCGTCGCGGATCCAGCCGGCGTCGGCCGCCTCGCGCAGATGCTCGGCGATCGAGTCGCGCGCGAGCTCCTGGATATGGCGCGCGCTGATCCGCTGGCCGAAGAAATTCGTCGCCGTATCAGGGAGCTGGTGCGCCTCGTCCAGGATGAATGCGTCGGCGCTCGGCAGCACTTCACCGAAACCACTCTCCTTGAGGGACATATCCGCAAACAGCAGATGGTGATTGACGACCACCACCTCCGCCTCCTGCGCCGCCTTGCGGGCCTGCAGGACGTGACAGTCGCGGTACAACGGGCATTCCTGGCCCAGGCAGTTCTCGGCGGTGGAGGTGACGTACGGCCAGATCGGCGAGTCCTCGGGGACATCGGTGATCTCCGCGATGTCGCCCGTCTGCGTGCGGCGAGCGGCCGCGCGGACGCGCTCCAGCTGCGCCGCCATCTCCGGGCGGCGGGTCAGCGGCACGCCATCCGCCAATTCCATACGGTGCAGGCACAGGTAGTTCGAGCGGCCCTTGAGCAGGGCGGCGCGCACCGGAGTACCGAGCGCGTTGCGCACCCTCGGGAGATCACTGTGGAAGAGTTGGTCCTGCAGGTGACGGGTGCCGGTGGAGACGATGATCTTCTCACCACGGGTCAATGCCGGCACCAGGTACGCGAAGGTCTTGCCCACGCCGGTGCCCGCCTCGCCGATCAGTGCCCCGCCCTCGATGAGCGTGCGTTCGAAGGCGTCCGCCAGCGCCTGCTGGCCCGATCGCGGGGCAAAACCGTCGATCGAACGCGCGATGGGGCCGTCTGCGCCCAGCGCCTCACCCGCCGTCGTCATCGGTCGTCGCTGGCCCGGTTGGATGTCAACGTCGGGCGAGCGCGGACGACAAACGCCTCGCGGTCAAGGCGCTCGCGGATCTGCGCGGCCAGTCCCCGGGCCTCCACGCGCTCGGCGATCACTTGCGGGGACATGGCCGTGGCGACCGTCGCCGATCGCTCCAGGGCATCGCCCTGCCTGACCACCGCCGGGAGCTCGCCCTCGGTACGACCCGATCCGCCTTCGGCCTGCCCGCCTCGCAGTCCCTCGGCCTTATCCCGCGCTTTGCGGGCACCCTCCTCATCACCGCGCCGCTTGCGGGCCTCGGCGATCAGGAGCCAGTTGCGGTAGCGGAGCAGGCGCTGGTCACCGGCCAGGGCATTCGATTTGGCGGCCAGGTTCTCGGCGACAGCGAAATCTTCCTCGCGCAGACGCATTTCGGCCAGCCGGCTCCAGAGTACGGGATCCTCGGGTGCGACCCGCAAGGCGCGTTCCAGCGCCTCGATGGCATCGCCGGTCCGGTTCTCGCGGCGCGCCTCCTCCGCCTGGTCCCAGAGCATCGCCACGGCCCGGTTATCGACCTCATGGCGGACCGACGCTTCCGGGTCGAGCGGCCCCTGATCGGCCGGCGCCGTATCATCGGCGTCGCGCGATGGGCCCGTGCCGGCGCAACCGGCCAGCAGGAGAATAATCCAGAGCGTACATACGCGTGATTTCATCGGGCATTCCTTGAACGCCCGGCATCCCACAGGGAGCCGGGTTCACAGCGGCGCGCCCGCTCGGGTACCGAGCCCTCGATAAACGGCAGACGGAGCGCTTCGTCGCAGTCATCCGGGAGGCTGTATCCGGAAGCGGGATCGACCGGCACTTCGACAATACCCGGCGGTGGCGTCGAGCGGCGTTGCACCACGGACAACTCGCCCATCATATCGGCCCAGACGCGCAACGCGCCAGCACTGCCGGTGAGGCCGGCCGGCCGGTTGTCATCACGACCGACCCAGACCACACCGACACGCCGGCCATCGAAACCGGCGAACCACGAATCGCGCAGGTCGTCGGTGGTGCCGGTCTTGCCGGCGACGCGCCGCCCCGGCAGCAGGTGACGCAGTGCACGGCCCGTGCCCTCACGCGTGACCCGCTCCATGGCCGTATTCAGCAGATACGTCGGCGCCGGATCCAGCGCCCGACGCACATCGATCGAATCCTCGCTGAGCGTCTCACCGTTGCCCGCCTGGACCGCCGCGATCGTGGACAGCGGTGTGTCGAAACCGCCGGCCGCGAAGGTCTGATACATGCGCGTCACCTCCAGCGGCGACAGCGAGGTCGAGCCGAGCAGATCCGCCGGCACCAGCGAGTCCGCCTCGCGGATACGCAGGCGCTGCAGGGTCCGCCCGACCGCCGGCAGGCCGAGCTCCATGCCCAGCCGCGCGGTCGCGGCGTTATAGGAATGTACGAGCCCGTCGATCAGGGGCACCTTCCCATGGAACTCGCCGCCGTAGTTTTTCGGTTCCCACACCGGGCTGCCGGTGCGTTCTACGCGCACGGGCTCATCGCGCAGGGGTGTGACCAGAGTGTAGCGCTCCGGTTGCTCCAGCGCCGTGTAGTAGACGGCCGGTTTGATGAGCGATCCCACCGAGCGGTTTGTGGACAGGGCCCGGTTGTAGCCCGAACGGCTGCCCTGGCGATCGCCGACGACCGCGCGCACCGCGCCATTGTCGTGTTCGGCCACCACGGCCGCGCCCTGGAGCCGATCCCCGCCTTCGTCGAGCTGGTCCAGGCGCTGCTCGAGTGCCTGCTCGGCCGCCCGCTGCACGACCGGGTCGAGATGCGTGAAGATCCGCAGCCCGGCTTCGCGCAGATCGGCCTCATCATAATTGCGCGCGAGTTCACGCCGGACGAGATCGAGATACGCGGGATAGGTCTGCAGGCGCACCGTGTCGCGATCGACTACCCCGAGTGGGGCGTCCATGGCCGCCTCGACGCGCTCGCGCTCAACGGTGTCGGTCCGGGCCAGCAGGCGCAGCACCGTATTCCGGCGCTGACGCGCACGCTCGGGATGCGCGCGCGGATCGTAATACGAGGGGCCCTTGACCATGCCGACCAGCAGCGCGATCCCGGGCAGGTCCAGCTCACCGAGCGGACGGTTGAACCAGAAGCGCGCGCCGAGACCGAAGCCGTGGATTGAGCGCTCGCCGTCCTGGCCGAGGTAGATCTCATTGAGATAGGCACCGAGGATCTGGTCCTTGCTGTAATGCCATTCCAGCGACAGCGCCATCAGCGCCTCGGTGAATTTGCGCCCCAGGGTCTGCTCGTTCGACAGGAAGAAGTTCTTGACCAGCTGCTGCGTCAGCGTGCTGCCGCCCTGCACGGTGCGCCCGGCGCGCAGGTTCGCCAGCGCCGCCCGCAGGATGGCCGTTGGCTGCACACCCGCATGGGAGTGGAAATCCTGATCCTCGACCGCGATGAGGGTCTCGGTCAGCAGCGGCGGCGTATCCTCAAGCCGGACCAGCACCCGGTCTTCACGCCGGCCGGGATACACGCTGCCCATACGCTCGGGTTCGATCCGCGCGAGCGCCGGGCGCCCGTGGGCCGTATCGACACGCGTGATCCGGTCCCCGTCAAAGCGCACGGTAAGGCGCCGCGCGGATTCCTCGCCGTCCGGCCAGGCGAACGGGCGGGTGTGGAGTTCAACGGTGTCGCCATCCACATGGTAGCGGCCCGGGCGCGAGGTATCCGCGCTACGCCGATAGCCGGCCGCCTGCAGATGCCCCAGGACGGCCATTCGCCCGATATCGCGGCCGTCGTGGATCTCCAGCGGCCGGGTATACACATGCGCCGGTACCCGCCACTGGGTCTGCCCGAACTGGGCCCGGACGCGCATATCGAGGAGAAGGAACGAGGTCGCGCCGAACGCAACCCCTACGCCGACAAGAAGCAGCAGCCATGGGCGCAGGCGCGCCAGCCAGCCACGACGGCGGGGCAGGGAACGGCGACGACGGGGACGTTTACGGGCAGCCACGGCGAGCGCATGTTGCCACAGGAACTCCCGGCGCGCACCGCTCCGTCGGGATTCCCGAGACGAAAAAACCCGCCCGGAATACCGGGCGGGCCGAAAACGCGTCAGCTGCGGACCCGATCAGTTCTCGTCCTTGATATCGATCCGCCGCGACGTTTCGCGGGACTCCTCGGTCTTGGGCAGTTTGACCGTCAGTACGCCGTCGTTGAACCGGGCCGCGATCGAGTCGTGATCGACACTCTCCGGCACCCGGAAGCTGCGGCGATACGCACCGTAACTGCGCTCGCTGAGATAGTACCCCTTGCGCTCGTCCTCACGCTCATCCCGGCGCTCACCGGAGATCGTAAGGACGCCGTCGGAGTAATCCACCGCGACATCGTCTTTGTTCATGCCGGGCAGATCGACCTGCAGTTCGTATGCGTCCTCCGTCTCACTGAGGTCCGCGCGACCGAAGGACTCGAGTCCGCCTTCCGCTAGTGCACTCTCAAGCAGCTCGAACGGATCGCGACCGAACGGGTCGAAAGCGGCAAGGTCCCCGCGCCGACCGCCGGACGGCGCGATACCACGCCCGCCGACGCGGTCGAACAGCCGATTCATCTCGCTGCGGAGCGAGGACAGGCCGCCCCCGCGAACCGGGATTTCACGATCCGACTGCCGTTCGGGCATCCGGCTCACGTTTTCGTTGCTGCGCACCATGGTGATCACCTCCCGTCTTGAATCGTCCACGGTATTGAGCAGGCCCCGTACGCGACGCCACAAGGGCGTTCCGCCGCGGCCCATTACTATATATGGGAGGAATCCGTGGACCTTTCAAGAGTGCCGGGTGGGGCTGGCGGGCGGGCGGGGAGCGCTATCACTCCCATTCGATCGTCGCGGGCGGCTTGCCCGAAATATCGTAGACGACCCGGGAGATGCCGCCGATCTCGTTGATAATCCGGCGCGATACGTGGTCAAGGAATTCGTACGGCAGGTTCGCCCAGTGCGCGGTCATGAAATCGACCGTCTCCACCGCGCGCAGCGCCACGACATACTCATAGGCGCGACCGTCGCCGACCACACCGACGGATTTCACGGGCAGGAACACCGCGAACGCCTGCGAAACCCGATCATAGAAACCGTGGCGCTCGAGCTCCTCGATGAAGATCGCGTCGGCGCCGCGCAGCAGATCCGCGTACTCCTTGCGGACCTCGCCCATGATCCGCACGCCGAGGCCGGGCCCCGGGAACGGATGGCGGTACACCATATCGGCCGGCAGCCCCAGCTCGACCCCGATGCGCCGGACCTCGTCCTTGAACAGTTCCCGCAGCGGCTCGACCAGTTTCAGGTTCATGTGTTCGGGCAGACCGCCGACATTGTGATGCGACTTGATCACGTGCGCCTTGCCGGTGTTCGTGCCCGCGGACTCCACCACGTCCGGGTAGATCGTGCCCTGCGCGAGATACGCCGCGTTACGGAACTTCTTCGCCTCCTCGTCGAAGATGGCGATGAACTCGTTGCCGATGATGCGGCGTTTCGCCTCGGGATCGTCGACGCCCTTGAGCCGATCGAGGAAACGGTCCTCGGCGTCGATGCGGAATACCCGAATCCCGAAGTGCTCCGCGAAGGTCGCCATGACCTTGTCGCCCTCGCCCAGGCGCAGGAGCCCGTTGTCGACGAAGACGCAGGCGAGCTGATCCCCGATGGCGCGGTGAAGCAGCGCGGCGACCACCGAGGAATCGACCCCGCCCGACAGGCCGAGGATGACCTCGCCCTCGCCGACCTGCTCCCGGATGCGCGCGATGGCGTCATCGATGATATTACCGGCGGTCCAGAGCCCGTCGCAGCCGCAGATCGTGCGCACAAAGCGCTCGAGGATCCGCCCGCCCTGGGGCGTATGTGTGACCTCCGGGTGGAACTGCAGGCCATAGAACGCGCGCTCGTCGTCGGCCATGCCGGCCAGCGGTGCGTTGTCCGTCTCGGCGATGGTGCGGAAACCCTCCGGCACCCCCCCCACCCGATCGCCGTGGCTCATCCAGACGTCGAGCAACCCCTCACCGCGCGGACCCGCATGGTCTTCGATGTCCGTGAGCAGGCGCGAATGCCCGCGCACCCGGACCTGGGCGTAACCGAACTCGCGCTCATGCCCGGTCTCGACGCTGCCGCCCAGCTGCGCCGCCATGGCCTGCATGCCGTAACAGATCCCCAGCACCGGCACGCCCAGATCGAATACCGCATCCGGCACCCTCGGCGGCTCATCGCCGACCACGGAGGCCGGGCCACCCGAGAGAATCACGCCGCGCGGATTGAATTCGCGCAGCTTCGCGTCATCCCAGTCCCAGGGATGGATCTCCGAATACACCCCCAGTTCCCGGATCCGCCGCGCGATCAGCTGCGTGTACTGCGAACCGAAATCGAGAATCAGGATGCGCTGGTCGTGGATATCAGACATGGGACGAAGGCTTCCGGGTCAGGGGCGGGTACGGGCGCTCAGGCGGTAAAAAAACCACTAATGAACAGGAAAGATTTGTCGGGAGCAAATCTTCGCGCCAGCCCCGAAGGGGCGAGGCGCAAGGATGCGCCGAGCAATAAACACGAATAGCTACCGGAGAAATTCAGTGGCTCGGGACCTTCCCTGATGGGCCTTCAACGGATCGCCCAGCTGTTTGAACCACAGATGGACACAGATGAACACAGATAAAACCCCTGTCACGGAGCCCATTGTGGTGAATTTGGCATCCACTCGCGCGATGCCGGATCGGCGAAACTGGATCGCCTTTATCTGTGTCCATCCGTGTTCATCTGTGGTTCTTCAGTCGACGCGGTAGTTGGGCGCTTCCTTGGTGATGGAGACGTCGTGCGCGTGGCTTTCGCGGACGCCGGCGGCGGTGACGCGGACGAACTGGGCTTTTTCGCGCATGGTCTCGAGATCGCCGGCGCCGACGTAGCCCATGCTGGAGCGCAGGCCGCCGAGCATCTGGTGGACAATCGCCCCGAGCGGGCCCTTGTACGGGACGCGGCCCTCGATACCCTCCGGCACGAACTTGTCGGCTTTATCCTCGTCGTCCTGGAAATACCGATCCGCGGAACCCTGGTGCATCGCGGCGATCGAGCCCATGCCGCGGTACGACTTGTAGGAGCGCCCCTGGTAGAGCTCGACCTCGCCCGGCGCCTCTTCGGTGCCGGCGAACATGCTGCCGATCATCACCGACCAGGCACCGGCCGCCAGCGCCTTGGCCATGTCGCCCGAGAAGCGGATGCCGCCGTCGGCGATCAGCGGAACGCCGGTACCATCAAGGCCCGAGGCCACACTGGTGATCGCGGTGATCTGCGGGACGCCGACCCCGGCCACGACGCGGGTCGTACAGATCGACCCCGGGCCGATGCCGACCTTGACGGCATCGGCGCCGGCGGCGACCAGGTCCTTCGCGGCGGCGGCGGTGGCGATATTGCCGCCGATGACCTGCACCTTGGGATGGTGGTCCTTGATCCAGCGCACGGTGCGCAGCACGCCCTCGGAATGGCCGTGGGCGGTATCCACCACCAGCGCATCCACACCGGCCTCGACCAGCGCATCGATCCGCTCTTCCGAGCCGGCCGAGGTACTCACCGCCGCGCCAACCAGCAGCCGCTCGGCACTGTCCTTGGCGGCGTTCGGATTGTCGGTCGACTTCTGGATATCCTTGAGGGTGATCATGCCGCGCATCTCGAAGCGGTCGTTGACCACCAGCACCTTCTCGATGCGGTACTGATGCAACAGTTCGATCGCCTCGTCCTTGCCCGCGCCCTCGCACACGGTCACGAGCTTGTCTTTCGGCGTCATGATCGACGCGACCGGCTCATCCAGACGCGTCTCGAAGCGCAGATCGCGCCGGGTGACGATCCCCACGAGATCCTTGCCGTCGACCACCGGCAGGCCGGAGAAGCCGTGCTTATGGGTCAGCTCCATCGCCTCGTGGATGCTCGTATCCGGGCTGATGGTCATCGGGTCCTGGACCACGCCGGATTCGAATTTCTTGACTTGGCGGACCTCCGCGGCCTGGCGCTCCACGGTCATGTTCTTGTGGATGATCCCGATGCCGCCCTCCTGGGCGAGCCCGATCGCGAGCCTTCCTTCGGTGACGGTATCCATCGCGGCCGAGAGCATGGGGATATTCAGGGCGATGTCGCGGGTCAACCGGGTCCGTAGACTGACTTCTCGGGGCAGGACATTCGAGTGCGCCGGGAGGAGCAGAACGTCGTCGAAGGTGAGGGCTTCCTCGATAATCCTCATGGGCGGTGACTCGGGTAATACGGCGGTGGAAACTAGCCCACCATTATAAGCCGCTCAGCGTTTCGCGTAAATGTCCCACAAGGCGTGCCGGAGGCGGAGTCATTAGCGTGCGTCGGTCCAGGCAACTCGGCGATAATGGGGCACCGGGGACACTGGACCGCGCCGGAACACACAGTGGACGCGACCCATGACCACCGAGCGCCACCCAACGCAGGGATCCCGTCGCATGACGCCGACCGTGCTCGTCTGCCGCCTCGACGACCCTTCCCTCCGGCCCGGGGAGTGGCGTGCACTGCTCACGGCCAGTGAGCGCCGACGCGTCGACGAACTGCGCCAGGCCGCCGCACGCAATCGTGCGCTGATCGCCCGCGCCCTGCTCCGGCTGGAACTCGCGCGGCGCCTCGAATGCCGCCCGGAAATGATCGAGTTCAGCTTCGGCCCTGAAGGCAAACCAGCCCTGGCCGGTGGCGATGCGTGGCACTTCAACCTGTCGCACAGCCACGACCGGGTGGTGCTCGCGCTGGCCCCGGGCGCGCCGGTGGGCGTCGACATCGAGTCGCGCGCGCGCCGCACGCGGATCGAGGATCTCGCGCGCCACTGCTACGGCACCGCGGAACAGGAGGAACTGTGGAACCTGGACGACGCGCCGCGCCGCTACCGCTTCTTTCAGATATGGACCGTCAAGGAAGCGGTCACGAAGGCGATGGGCCGGGGCATCTGGACCACGCTCTCGGGCATCCGCCTCACCGGTCTCGACACCAGCGACCCGGATCTGCGCCTCACGGGCCAGGCGGACTGCTGCGCCCCGGTCGCGTGGTGGCATTTCGACGCCGGCGACGGCTACAGCCTCGCCCTCTCCCACCTCGCCGGCGACGGCACCCCACCCGACGTCCACTGGATCCGCCCCGGCGAAACCCCGGAACCGATGACCGTCACCGCCGATCTGGCGGGCGTGCGGCGGATCGTGGATGGTGAGTGAAAGGCCCGAAGGTCAAAGGCGGTTTCTCGCCAAGACGCAGAGCGCGCCAAGAAAGGCGATAAAAATGAAAATCCCGTTCTGCAACTCTTTTCAGATTTTGACTTTCCTTGGCGCGCTTGGCGTCTTGGCGAGAGATCGCCTTTGACTTCACCTGAATCAACGAAAACGCCTACCCCGCAATCAACACGGAGCAGTTGTTGCCGCCGAAGGCGAAGGAGTTGCTGAGGCAGTAGCGGGGGCCGTCGGTCGGCAGGCGACCAGGGGCTTCGAGGAGGCCGATCCGGGCGAGGGACTCGTCGCGTGGGCCGTTGAATAGGAGCGCCGGCAGGACGTTGTCCGCGTTGCGTTCGCTGAGCAGCAGCCAGCACAGGGCGACTTCGATGGCGCCGGCCGGGCCGAGGCTGTGGCCGGTCAGGGTTTCGTAGATGGATCCCTCTCATCGATGGCGGTATCGGCGTTACTATGAGCGGTTCCTGACGTAAAGGATCGGGCGCGGAGGCGGCCCGGATTGTACGCAGCCGGATGCGGGCGTACCAGTTTCCGGACGCGGCGCACCGGCGCCAGGAACGCGAGCACGCCCGCCACCGGCGCAGCGGCGCCGCCGGTCCAGATCAACCCGGGGAAACACTGAATGGCCCATCGTACCAGCACGGCCCCGGCGGATTCCGGCCCGCACGTATTCACGGTCAGCGAACTCAACCGCACCGTGCGCGATCTGCTCGAGGGCGGCCTGGGGGCCATATGGATCGAGGGCGAGCTGTCGAACATCGCCCGCCCCGCGTCCGGCCATCTGTATTTCTCGCTCAAGGACGGCGACGCCCAGGTGCGCTGCGCCATGTTCCGCGGGCGCAACCGCCTGATGGACTTCCGCCCGGACGCCGGCATGCAGGTCCGGGCCCGCGCTCGGGTCAGCCTTTACGAGGCCCGCGGCGATTATCAGCTGATCGTCGAGCAGATGGAGCCGGCCGGTGCCGGCGCCCTCGCCCGCGCCTTCGAGGACCTGAAGAAACGCCTGGATGCCGAGGGGCTCTTCGCGCAGGAACGCAAACGCGCGCTACCGCAGATGCCATACCGGATCGGCATCATCACCTCCCCGTCCGGCGCCGCCGTGCGCGATGTCCTCAAGGTCCTCGCCCGCCGTTTTCCTGCGATCCCGGTGGTGATCTATCCGGTCCCGGTGCAGGGCAACGCCGCGGCACCGGCAATCGCGCGGATGATCGCGACCGCCGGCCGGCGTGGCGACTGCGATGTGCTGCTGCTGGTACGCGGCGGCGGCTCGCTGGAGGACCTGTGGCCGTTCAACGAGGAGGCGGTCGCACGCGCGGTCGTCACCAGTACCATCCCGATCGTCAGCGGTGTCGGCCACGAGGTGGACGTCACGATCGCCGATTTCGCCGCAGACGTACGCGCGCCGACGCCGTCCGCCGCGGCCGAACTGGTGGTCCCCGATGCGGGCGAGCTGCTGCAGACGCTCGACCGCCTGCGCCGCCGCCTGCACGCCGCGGCAAATGGCTCCCTGCGCCGCCGCGAAGAGCGCCGCCGCAACGTCGAATCACGCCTGCGCCGTCAGCACCCGGAGCGGCGCCTGCAGCAGCTGCAGCAGCGGCGCGACGAACTCGAACTGCGGCTGCGGCGCATCGGCACGCACGCGCTCACCACGCGCCACGAACGCCTGGAACGCATCGACGCCCGCCTGCGCCGGGCATCGCCAATGACGCGGGTTGAACGCCTGCGCGAGCGCCTGAACACCACCCGCCGCCGCCTCGACGGCGCGATCCGCGCGGAGTTCAATCGCCGCGACGCCCGCGTGGCGGCCCTGTCCCGCGCCCTGGAGGCCGTCAGCCCCCTCGCCACCCTCGGCCGCGGCTACGCCCTGGTCCGTGCCGCCGAGGACGGGCGCGCCATCACCGACGCCAACCAGGTCCAGCCCGGCCACCACCTCGACATCCACCTCGCCCACGGCCGCCTCGAAGCCGACGTCACGCGGGCGGAACCGGGCGATGGGGAAGGCGGTAGAACCACGAATGAAAACGAATGATTTGCCGGGAGCAAATCATCGCCCGAGCCCCGAAGGGGCGAGGCGCAGGGACGCGCCGAGCAATGAACACGAATGGTTACCGGGGCAGCCAGCTGCCTATGGAGCTTCGCTGTTCGGTGGTCGGGCGCCGAACCGGATGTGAAGAACCACAGATAGACACGGATGACCACAGATTTGAAACCTGTCGTTCCAAATCCCTACCGGCTACATCGGTGCAGGCGAAAGCTCTCATCTCCGCACGGAGCTCAGCATGCACGCATTTGATCTGTGTTCATCCGTGTCTATCTGTGGTTCAGATTTTTCCGTATCGGAGACGAGAAGGTTCCAGCGAAGCTCCCGAGCGCGCGCCACTTCTCTGAACTCATTCGTGTTCATTCGTGGTTCCAGGTTTTCAGTTCCAGAACACACGCTTCCTCAGTCACCCGCGAGTTCAGCGGCGACCGGGGCGAGGTCGGCCTCGGTGGCGAGGAGGAAGCTTTGGGCCGGGTCCGGGTCGCCGAAGGTGACGTCGCGGTAGGTCCACCAGACGCGTTGGCCGTACGCGCGGGAGCGGGGTTCGCTGGCCCAGTGGTGGTAGCGGCCCACGCCGAGGACCGTGTCGCGCGTCGAATCGATGGCGTCGGCGAGAATCGCGGCCGCGACCTTGAGGTTGTATTCGAGGCCGAGCAGTTTCATCGGGTCGTCAAAACGCTCGGCGTGCCAGCCGACGTTCACCTGGGCGATGCCGACATCGACCCGCTTTGCCGGCCATTTGGCCAGGACCGCCTCGAGTCCCTGCTCGGCCCGCTCGCGTGAATTGAACCAGTAACCACCGGTCGGCGTACGGATCGCCCATGGCCACGGACCGATCCGGTCAGGCGCGACCGTGCGCCGGCTCTCCACCAGCGTTAGCGCGTACAGCAACGCCGGATCCAGGCCGTGCGGACCCGCCGCACGCGCCCAGGCGGTACCGTCGAAATCGAGATCGTTCGCCCGTGCGGGCGCAGACAGCACCAGCACGGCCACCACAAGGGCCGCACACAGCATGTGCAGCCTGGCCGTAAAAGGCATCCACCGCGCCCCCATCGCCTGCTCCCCGTAGCGCCACCGTGGGCTATCACGTCAACGCATTATACGTGCAATCCGACATCGCCCGGCTATGCTCGTGAGCAATCCGCCAACCAGACGCACATCATGCGCGGGGAGCGGACCGCCAGCCCCACTGAAAGACATGGTTTTTTCAAAAGCCCTGTCGTTATACGCTTGCGCAGGCCCGATCCGGGTGATCCAGCACTCACTTCCCCGCCCCCGCCCGAAGGGGCCCCACGGAGCATACGGATGCGCCAAGTCCGGTACGGCCTGCTTGCCCTGACACTGGTCGCCAGTGGTCCATTGCCGGCCGCGGACGAGGAGGAAGGCAGACCGATCTCCGCGACCCGCCTGGCGGATGCCGCCATCCAACTGGAGCGCTCGGCGCCCGCCGAGGTCGAGGCCCTGACGCGGACCGCGATCGCGGCCCGCCTTGCGGCCGAGGTCGAATCGATCGCCGTGGAGACGGGTGACCGGGTCGCCGCCGGGGAGGTACTCGCGCGCCTCGACTGTACGGACTTCGAGGACGCGCTCGAACAGGCCGAGGCCACAGAGGAGGAACTCGAGGCGCGGCTACGCCTGGCCGGCATCCGTCTGGATCGCACCGAACGGCTGCGCCGGGAGAACGCCGCCTCCGCGGACGAGCTTGACGAGGCGGAGGCCGAGCGCAGCGCGCTGGACGCGAATCTGCGGGCGCAGCGTACGCGCGTAGCCATGGCCCGGCGCGACGTCGACCGCTGCACGGTCACCGCGCCCTTCGCCGGACTGATCACGGACCGCTCCGGCGAACGCGGTGCGTATGTGCAGCCGGGCACCGCGCTGGTGGAACTCGTCGCGGCTGAAGAGCTCGAACTGCGCGCCCGCGTCACCGATCGCGATGCCGCGTCGCTGCGGACAACCGGCGAGGCATCGTTCCGGGCGGATAGCGAGCGTTACCCGGTCAGTCTGTTGACCATCGTCGATGACGCGGACGGTGCCAGCCGGACCCGCGAGGCCCGCCTGGCATTCGAGGATCAAAAGGCCGTCCCCGGGAGCGCCGGCCGACTGCACTGGACCGAACATGCGCGGTCCATCCCCGCGGACCTGCTGGTCCGCCGCGATGGCGCCCTTGGCGTCTTTGTCATCGACGACGGCGAGGCCCGTTTCCACAAGCTGCCGGACGCGATCGAGGGACGCCCGGCAGCGACCGATCTGCCTGCCGACACCCGCCTGGCCGTGGAGGGCCGCTACGGTCTCACCGACGGCGATCGCGTGCGGATCGTCGAGTAGTCCGCGGTGCTATACCGGCGCCTGCTCAACAACCACGTCCTGGCGAACGTGACGTTCGCGCTGGTACTGGCGCTGGGCATCGCCAGCTACCTCATGCTGCCGCGCCAACAGGACCCGACCGTCAACTTCAACTGGATCGAGATCAACACGGTCCTGCCCGGCGCGACGGCACGCGATATCGAGAAACGCGTAACGGATCCCATCGAGCGGGCGCTCGAGAGCCTGTCCGACGTCAAGTTCGTCTCCAGCACCAGCCGTGAGAGCATCTCCTCGATCCTGGTGCGATTCGAGGACATCAGCGACGCCGAGTTCGCGGAGCGCGTGGCCGATCTGCGGCGCGAGGTGCGGTCCGCCGAGGATGAGATACCGGACGACGCCGAAGAGCCGGATATCACGGAGATCACCACCGCCAACGCATTCCCCGCCGCAACAGTGATCGTCACGACACCCGGTGACGGCGAACAGCTGCGCCGCCAGGCCCAGGGCGTAATGGAAGATCTGGAGCGGATATCCGGGGTCGATCAGGTGCTCGCCACCGGGCTCAACGACCCCGAGATCCATGTCCGCTTCGATCCGGCCGCCGTCGAGGCGCACGGCATCGCCCCGGGCGATCTCGTCGACACGGTCCGGGGCTACGCACGCGATCTCGCGGCCGGCGGCATCGAGGTGGGCGATCAGGGCTGGCTGGTGAGTATCACCGGGACCTCGAGCGACCCGGCCGATCTCGGCTCGCTACCCGTGGAGACGATCAAGGGCGAGGTCGCGCTCGATCGGCTGGCGAAGGTCGGTCGCGGGCGCAGCGAGAACGCCGAACTGACCCGCTACCGTGACCGCCCCGCCGTGATGCTCGGGGTCAACAAGGAGGGCGAGGCGAATACGCTGACGCTGGTCGATCGGATCAACGAGTACGTCGACGAACGCAATGCGCTCAGCGACAGCACCGGCGCCCGGCTGATCGTCGCCGATGATCGCACCGAGATCACGCGCGAGGCGCTGTCGATCATGCAGACCAACCTGTTGATCGGCCTCGGCCTGGTGCTGGTGGTGGCCTGGCTGTTCCTCGGCACCGGCATCTCGCTGCTGACCGCGATCGCGATCCCCTTCATTCTGGCGGGCACCTTCTGGGTACTCTGGGGCCTCGACCAGACGCTCAACGTCACGGTCCTGCTCGGTATCGTGATCGCGCTCGGCATGCTGGTGGACGACGCGGTGGTCGTCGTCGAATCGATCTATTACCGCATGGAACGCGGCGCCGCGGCGCTGGATGCGGCCATCGATGGTGTGCGCGAAGTCGGCACCCCGGTCGTCACGGCGGTGATGACGACGATCGCGGCGTTCCTGCCGCTGATGCTGCTGCCGGGGATCCTCGGCAAGTTCATGTACATCGTGCCGCTGGTGGTCACTACGGCGCTGCTGATCAGTCTGATCGAGGCCTTCTGGATGCTGCCGGCGCATGTGGCCGCGGCACGCATCGACCTCAACCGCCCATCCCGCGTCCAGCGCCTGCGGCGCCGCACCCTGCGGCGGATCCGCAGCCTCTATACCGGCCTGCTGGCGCGGGTCATGCGGGCGCCGGGGCGCATGCTGGTGATCGCCGTGGTACTGGTCGGGCTCGCGGGCGCGGCGGTCGCGACCGAAACCGGTATCCGCCGCGACTTCTTCGCCACGGACCCGATCCGGCTTTTCTACGTGAACATCGAGATGCCGGTCGGTACACCGCTCGCGAACACGCTCGAGGAAACCCGGGAGGTCGAAGAGCGCCTGCGTGCGGGCGTGCGCGCGGGCGAAGTCCGCTCCATGGTCAGCTACGCCGGGCGCCAGTACACCGATACCTCTCCCCGCAGCGGGGAGCATTACGGCCAGGTGCTGGTCGCGCTCAATCCGGACAACGGGGACTTGCGCGACGTCGAGACGATGATCGCCGACCTGCGGCCGCGGGTCGAATCGCTGCCGGGACCGGAGTCCGTCACGTTCCTCGAGATCGCGGGCGGACCGCCGGCGACCAATCCGATCAGCGTGAAGGTCCGCGGCGACGACTTCGATGACCTGCGTGCCGCGGTCGATGACCTCAAGGCCCTGATGGAGCGCAACGACGCGATCCGGGACATATCGGATGACGACACGAGCGGGCAGATGACGCTCGACGTCGACGTCGATGCCCGCGCGGCGCGGCGGGCCGGCGTGTCGGCCGCGCGTGTCTCGCGCACGGTCAAGCTCATGGTGGATGGCGAGATCGCAACCGCCTTCCAGGACGCCGGCGAAGAACGCGAGATCCGCGTCTTCGCCGGTCGCGACGCTACCCTCGGGGCGATCGACGAGGTGCTGGACATCTCACTGCCGAGCGCGGACGGCGGCCGGGTACCGCTGCACGAACTGGTCAACCTCGAACGCACCCCCGGCCTCGCTTCGATCAACCATTACGACTTTCGGCGCACGATTACCGTGGAGGCCAATCTCGACAAGACGCGGATGGACACCATCGAGGCGAACGACTGGATCAAAACGCAATGGGAGGACGTCCGCAGCCGCCACCCCGATGTATCGCTGGATTTCTCCGGCCTGCTGGACGATATCCAGGACAGCCTCGACTCGATGGCCATCCTCTTCCTGTTCGGTCTGGGGCTGATGTATCTGATCCTCGGCACCCAGTTCCGGAGCTATTTCCAGCCCCTGATGATCCTCACCACGGTTCCCATGGCCTTCACCGGCGTCACTGCCGGGCTGATCGCGACCGGCAACCCGCTGTCGCTGTTCACCATGTACGGCATCATCGCGCTTGCCGGTATCGCGGTGAACGCGGCGATCGTGCTGGTCTCCGCCGCCAACGAGCGCCTCGACCGCGGCATGTCGCTCGCGCATGCCACTCTGTTCGCGGCCCGCAGGCGGGTGATCCCGATACTCATCACCTCGACCACCACGGTCGCCGGCCTGTTCTCGCTCGCGGCCGGCCTGGGCGGCGAATCGCTGCTCTGGGGACCGGTCGCCACGGCGATCGTATGGGGCCTGGTCGTGTCTACGTTACTGACGCTGTTCGTCGTGCCCACCGTGTACGGCATGACCATGAAACGATCCTGGCGGCTGCGGCGATCATGACCATGCGAACGATCGGGCGCTTCGCGCCGTCGCCCACCGGGCCGCTGCATTTCGGCTCGCTGATCGCCGCACTCGGCAGCTGGCTGAGCGCCCGTGCCGCCGGCGGCCACTGGTACCTGCGCATCGACGACCTCGATCCGGACCGCAGTATCGCGGCCATGACCAACACCATCCAGGTGCAGCTGGAGGCCTTCGGCCTGACCTGGGATGGTCCGGTGCTCTACCAGAGCGGGCGCACGGAGGCCTATGTCGCCGCGCTGGAACAACTCGAGGCGGCCGGCCGGCTGTACCGCTGTACCTGTACCCGGCGCGAGATCGGCGCCGGCGCACGCTACGGGCCGCTGGGCGCCATCTACCCCGGGACCTGCCGCAATGGCCCGACGCATCCGGAACGCGATGCCGCACTACGGCTGCGGTTATCGGCAGGCCGACATGAGGTCGCGGACCGCATCCAGGGCGCCTGGTCCATCGACGCCGACCGGATCGGTGACGTGATCGTGCGCCGGCGCAATGGGGTGACCGGCTACCACCTCGCCACGACCGTCGACGACGCCTTCCTCGGAGTGACCGACGTCGTCCGCGGCAGCGACCTCCTGCCGGCCGCGGTCATCCAGAACGAACTCCAGCGCGGGCTCGGCCTGCACGCGCCCGCCTGGGCCCACCTGCCGGTAATGATGACGGCGGACGGCACCGACAAGCTCAGCAAGCAGACGGGCGCGCCCCCCGTGAACCCGGCCCACGATCCGGTCACCCCGCTCATCCAGGCATGGACTTTCCTCGGGCAGGAGCCTCCATTCGAAACACCGGCTACGCCGGCCGAATTCCTGGCCTGGGCTCTGTCGCGCTGGGATGAGGGCGCGATCCCCCCGGGCGAACGCCTCGTGGCCGCGGGCCCGGGTGGCGGGCTTCGCCGGGAAGGCGCCTGACACCATCGGTGGACATCGACCCTGGGAACGTTACTTCAGGCAATAGCCAATACGGATCGGGTACAGTGAATGGCCACCTCGGCGGCGCACCGAAAATTCGCCTCCGCCCCCCTGTACCGGGCACAAAACGCACCGCAAGCGGCGGGGAATCGCAACGAATTTCCCGCCACCGCCCGAATCACTCGTCGTTGGACGCGAATTCGGGCAGCATAGTCGTGTCGAATCCAGAAAATCGGATGCACCCGCGACGGCCATGCATCCGCGAATGACGGGAGACTGCCATGAGTGAAAACATCGAATCGATTCTCACGGAGAAACGCGTATTCGAGCCGAGCGAGGACACCGCCCGGTCGGCGCGCATCAAGCAGGCCGACCTCGACGCGATGTACAGCAAGGCCGAGTCCGATCATGCCCGTTTCTGGGCCGAGCTGGCCCGCAACGAACTCCACTGGCAGAAGCCGTTCAACGAGGTCCTCGATGACAGCGAGGCACCCTTTTTCCGCTGGTTCGCCGACGGCCAACTCAACGTCTCCGAGAACTGCATTGATCGCCACCTCGCGGACCGCGGCGACAAGCCCGCGATCGTCTTCGAGGGCGAGGAAGGCGACACCGCCACGTACACTTTCAGCGACGTCCATCGCGAGGTCTGCCTGTTCGCCAACGCCCTCAGGGCGAAAGGCGTCGAGATGGGCGACCGGGTCGTGATCTACATGCCCATGATCCCGCAGGCCGTGTTCGCCATGCAGGCCTGCGCGCGCATCGGCGCGATCCACTCCGTGGTCTTCGGCGGATTCTCCGCGGATGCGCTGCGCGACCGCATCAACGACTGCGAGGCCAAGGCGGTCATCACGGCCGACGGCGGCACCCGCGGCGGCAAGGTGCAGCCGACCAAAAAGGGCGTCGATGACGCCATCGCCGGCGGCTGCCCCACGGTCAGTACCGTGTTCGTCTACCAGCGCGCCGGCAACGAGGTCGGCATGACCGGCGGGCGCGACGTCTGGTGGCACGAGGCGGTCGCCGACCAGCCGGCCGAGTGCGAACCGGCGCGGATCCCCGCGGAGCACCCGCTCTACCTGCTCTATACCTCCGGCTCGACAGGCAAACCCAAGGGTATCCAGCACTCCACCGCCGGTTACCTCCTGAACGCCGTGGTCACCTGCAAATGGGTCTTCGACCTGCGCGACGACGACGTCTTCTGGTGCACGGCCGATGTCGGCTGGGTCACCGGGCACACCTACGTCGCCTTCGGCCCGATGGCATGCGGCGTCACCCAGGTGATGTATGAGGGCGCACCGACGATCCCCGACGGCGGCCGCATCTGGCGCCTGACCCAGGACCACGGCGTCACGGTCTTCTACACGGCGCCGACCGCCATCCGCGCGCTCATGAAGCTGGGCGACGACTTCCCGAACAGCTGCGACCTGTCGAAGCTGCGCATCCTCGGGACCGTGGGCGAGCCCATCAATCCCGAGGCCTGGATGTGGTACTACCAGGTCATCGGCGGCGAGCGCTGCCCGATCGTGGATACCTGGTGGCAGACCGAAACCGGTGCGCACATGATCGCTCCGCTGCCCGGCGTGACGCCGCTCAAACCAGGCTCCTGCACGCGTCCGCTGCCGGGCATCGCCGCGGATGTCGTCGACGAGGACGGCAACTCGATCACCGAGCCCGACGAGGGCGGTTACCTGGTGGTCAAGAAGCCGTGGCCCTCCATGCTGCGCACCATCTGGGGCGATCCGCAGCGCTACAAGGACACCTACTGGCCGAAGTTCGACGGCAAGTACTACCTCGCCGGTGACAGCGCCAGGAAGGACGCCGACGGCTACTTCTGGATCATGGGCCGCATCGACGACGTCGTGAACGTCTCCGGCCACCGCCTCGGCACCATGGAGGTCGAATCCGCCCTCGTCGCCCATGAGAAGGTCGCCGAGGCCGCCGTCGTCGGTATCCCGCACGACTTGAAGGGCGAGGGCATCTTCGCCTTCGTGGTCCTCAAGGGCGAACGCCCCGAAGGCGGTTACGATGAGGAACTGGCGAAGGAACTGATCCAGTGGGTCGCCAAGCAGATCGGTCCCATCGCCAAACCCGAAGACATCCGCTTCGCCGACAACCTGCCAAAGACCCGTTCCGGCAAGATCATGCGCCGGCTGCTGCGCAACGTGGCACAGGGCAAGGAGGTCGAGGGCGACACCTCCACGCTGGAGAACCCGGCGATCATCGAGCAGCTGCAGGGCCGCAGCTGAAGCAGGAACGGCCGGGCGGCACGCCGCCCGGCCCGCCCTTACGCACCCGATCCCCCCGGTTTCAGGGGGCGGCCTCCTCGGGGCGGTAACCACCATCGAGCCACTGCACGATCTCCCGCGCACCGGGATGCCCGAACGCGGCGTAACGCGCGCGCAGCCCGGTGAGGCGATCACCGAGACGATCGCGACCGGCATCCTCGAGCAGCGCGATGTCCTCGGCGAGGCAGACCGCCAGTTCGGGGCCGAGTACCGTCTGCGCCGCTTCATGAAAGGCCTGCATGTAGGCGAAATCATCACCGAATCGATAACGCAGCGGCAGCGTCAGTGCCGGGATCGCCGACAGCGTAGGCTGTAGCGCGGGGTTGATGGCGTGTGCGGCGATCCGCTCCGCAAGGGCGGCTGGGCGGCCCGTGAAGGGCCGGAGATGGAGGTGATCGCACGCGCGTGCCCCGTCGTTGACCGGATAGTTGTCCCACAGCCAGGGCGGACGCCGCAGGCGCTCTGCGATGCGCTCGATCGGCCGGGGGGCGATCTCGCGCGGGCAGATCTCCTCGCCCGCCCAGTACACCCCGATCCGCTGGTCGAGCGCCCGGCCGAGGGTCTCCAGATAGCCGCGCGGGCGTTGGCCGAAAAGCCGGTCCAGCACGGGATCGTCGCTGTACCAGGTCGGGCAGACGATGACGCGTGCGGCGCTCGTTCTTGCCGCCATCCACTCGACGATGCGCGTCTGATCGGTCGCGGGATCGGGCGTGTCGACGTGGAGGTCATCGAATCCGATCACGAGGTCGTCGATGCCGATCGCGTCGAATTCGGCGAGCCTTGCGGCCAGTGCCCGCCAATCCGTGTCCGGCGCGTCGGCGGCGAGTCCGGCGGGGCTCAGGCCGATACCGAAGCGCAGACCAAGCGCGCCGCAGTGGGCCGCGAATGCCTGCAGCGCCTCGGCGTGCGCCCGCGGCCAGGGCTCACGCCAACGGGCCCGAATGCCGGGATCGGCCTTGGGGGCATAGTGCCAGAAGCCGTAACCGGCGGCCGCCAGGCGTTCGGCCAGGGCGTCGCGCTCGGCGAAGGCCCAGAGCGGCCCGTAAAAGCCCTCGATCAGTCCAGGTTCCATGCGGGTGATCACACCGGGTGGGCGCGCCCGTGGAGCGGTCTCTACGGGCGATTGGCCCGCGCGCGCTCGGGGTCGGGATCGGCGACGGCCTCCTGTTCCGCGATGGCGGCGACCCAGGTCTCGGGCAGGCGGTGGTCGCGGGCGCCGACGACGACCAGATCGCGGTACCAGTCATGCGGATGGCCCTCGCCGAGCCAGCCCTCGCGCGCCCGATAGGTGAAGACCTCATACCCGGTCGCGCCATCCGCATGCGTGACGGTCTGGGTGGCCCGCGTGTAGCCCTCGCCCTCGGCGGCGTCGAGATGGGGCAGGTGCGCCGCATCCAGGCGGTAGACGACCCCCCATAACGTGCCCTCCCGCGACGACTCGATGTCGCATTTCATGGAGCCGTCGGCGGCGCGCTTGCGGAACGCGAGGCGGAAGCCCGGCAGGCGGGCGACGGCCACGGTACGCGCCGATGGTACCCGGGCGACCATGCGCGGGGCGTGCAGATTGGAGCCGTACGCGAAATACAGCAGTTCGCCCTGCCCGCTCATGCGCCGCCGTCCTGGGGCTCGAAGTCCAGCGCGGCGGAATTGAGACAGTAACGCAGACCGGTCGGCTGCGGGCCGTCCGGGAATACGTGGCCCAGATGGGCCTCGCAGGCGCTGCAGTGGACCTCGGTGCGCGTCATGCCGAGCGATGTATCGGTGTGCTCGCCGACGGCCTCGGCCGACAGAGGCTGCCAGAAGCTCGGCCAGCCGGTGCCGGACTCGTATTTGGTGGCGCCATCAAACAACCGCTGGCCGCAGCAGATGCAGCGATACGTCCCCGGGCGTTTCTCGTCCATAAGGGCACCGGAGAACGGGCGCTCCGTCGCGCCGCGGCGCGTCACCTCGTACTGCTCGCGGGTCAGGCGCTCGCGCAGTTCCGCGTCGTCTACCGGCCCCGCGGTGGCCTCTTTCGGTTCGCTCATGCTCCGTCCTCCGTTAGACTGCCGGCTCTCATGGGTGTGACCAGTCGGCCATGCTACCGCTACACCCGCACCGCGCCAATCCGCTGCGCTGCACTGGAGCCGAATGTGAACCGTCAGGCGCAGGCCTATCTGTTCGCGGGCGCCGCGATCTTCCTCTGGTCCACGGTCGCCTCCGCGTTCAAACTGTCCCTGCGCTGGCTGGATCCGCTGCAGCTGTTGCTGTTCGCGAATATCGTCTCGATCGTGGTGCTGTTCACGGTGCTGGCCGGCCAGCGGCGCCTGCACCAGTTGCGCCATTATGCGCCGCGCGACCTCGGGCGCCTCGCCCTGCTCGGGCTGCTGAATCCATTCCTCTACTACATCACGGTCTTCGAGGCCTACGACCTGCTGCCGGCCCAGCAGGCGCAGCCGCTGAACTACACCTGGGCGATCACGCTCGCGCTGCTCTCGGTGCCGCTGCTCGGCCAGCGCATCGGCGCGAAGGCGTTCCTCGCGCTGTTCGTCAGCTACGCCGGGGTCGTGGTCATCGCGACGGAGGGGCGGGTGCTGGCGCTGGAGTTCACCAGCCTGACCGGTGCCCTGCTCGCGCTCGGCAGCACCGTTTTCTGGGCGCTGTACTGGATCTACAACACGCGTGATTCGGGCGACCCCGTAGCCGGCCTTTTCACCGGGTTCTGTTTCAGTCTGCCGTTGATCGTCGTCGCCACGGCCCTGTTCTCGGAACTCGAGATCCCGCCATGGCAGGGCGCGCTGGGCGCGGCGTATGTCGGCATGTTCGAGATGGGGCTCGCGTTCGTTTGCTGGCTGCAGGCACTCAAGCGCTCGAGCACGACGGCGAAGGTGGGCAACCTGATTTTCCTGTCGCCGTTCCTGTCGCTGGTGTTCATCCACTTCCTGGTCGGCGAGGCGATTCACCCGGCGACTTTCATCGGATTGATCTTCATCGTCGCCGGCAACGTCATTCAGCAATGGCCGGCGCGGCGCAGCCGGGCGATCGCGGCACACGAATGAGTATCCCCGCCTTCGAACCGGCCACGGGCCTGCGCGGGCCGCACCGCCAGACGCTGGCGGCATGGCTGATCGGTGGGGGGCCGCGCCCCGCGTGGCGCCCGGAAAGGCTTGAACTCGACGACGGCGACTTCGTCGATCTCGCCCATCTGCCCGGGACCGGCACGACACGCGTATGTATCTTCCACGGACTCGAGGGCTGTATCGACTCGCATTACGTGGGGGCGCTGGCCGCCGCGCTGAACCGCCACGGCCACGCCGTCACGTTCATGCACTTCCGCGGCTGCGGCGGCGAACCGAATCGTCTGCCGCGGGCCTATCACTCCGGCGATACGGGCGATATCGACGCCCTGCTGTCGACGCTGTGCGCGCGCGAACCGGCGGTACCTATGGCGGCGGTTGGCTTCTCGCTCGGCGGTAACGCGCTGCTGAAATACCTGGGCGAACGCGGCGACGCGCTGCCGCTGGCGGCCGCGGTGGCGGTGTCCGTACCGTTCGACCTGGCGGCCTGCGCGGAGCGCATCAACCGCGGGTTCTCGCGCGTCTACCAGCGCTGGCTCATCGACCGGATGAAGCGATCCACGCACGCCCGGGCGCGGCGACTCGGCGGCCTCCCGGTCGACCTGACGGCAGTGGACCAGGCGCGCACCTTCCGCGAGTTCGACGACTGCGTGACGGCACCGCTACACGGTTTCGACGGCGTCGACGACTACTACGCCCGTGCCAGTTCCGCGCCCTGGCTGGGGCGAATAACGACTCCGACGCTGCTGATCCAGGCGCTCGACGACCCCTTCGTCGGCCCTGAACCGGTGCCTGAAGCGGCCGAGGTGGGGCCTCGTACCGAGCGGGCGATAAGCCCGCATGGGGGGCATGTCGGCTTCCTCTCAGGGACTGCGGTGCGACCCGGCCGGTGGCTGCCCCGGGTGATACCCGACTGGGTCGATGCCCGTTTAACGGATCCCAAGGCGCACCCGTGAACCCTCGGACGATCACCCTGCCCGACGGCCGCGCGCTCGCCTGGATGGAATTCGGACCGGCCGACGGCCGCCCGGTCCTCTATTGCCACGGATTCCCGTCCACCGGCGCCGAGGCCGCGTTCGCGGAACAGGCCGCGTATGCGACCGGTGCCCGCGTGCTGGCACCCGACCGCCCCGGGTATGGCCGCTCCGATCACGCGCCCGGGCGGACACTCACCGGCTGGGCCGATGACGCCCTGGCATTGCTCGACCACCAGCGGATCGACACGGCACCGGTAATCGGTTTCTCCGGCGGCGGCCCATACGCGCTCGCCTGCGCCTGGCGACGGCCGGAGCGCTTCCCGCGTGTGGCGACCTTCGGCGCCATGGAGTGGCTTGCCCGTCCCGGAAGCGAGGCGGACATGGCGGCGCTCAGCCAGGTCTCGATCCGGCTGGCACGCCGGTTCCCGCCCGGCCAGGCGGCCATTTTCCGCCTGCTGGCCATCCTCATTCGGGTCGCCCCACAGACCCTCTTCTCGCTGCTGTCGGCCGGCCACTGCCCGGCGGATCGGGCCGTATTCCATGAAGCCCATGTCCGATCCCGCTGGACACGGGCGTTGCACGACAGCGTCATGCAGGGCGCGGTCGGCGCGATCACGGAATTGCGCCTGTACGTGGCGGACCGCCCGTTCGCGCTGGACGATGTCCACGTGCCGGTCGAACTCTGGCACGGGCTCGATGACACGGTGGTACCCAGCCGCCACGGCGAACACCTCGCCGCCGCCCTGCCCCGATGCGACGCACGATTCCTGGCGGACGAAGGCCATTTCTCGACACCGGTCAATGCGATCGCGGAAGCCCTGGAGCGAGTGGTCGCGGACCCGCGCGCACCGCGGACCAGAGACTGAAACAACACCGATGGATCATGGCGTGGTGTAGCGCCCGGCAAGGCATGCCAGCGCGGCGCCAACGAGTGCGATTCTCCCGTCGAACGACCGTCCCGAGTCGCCGACCCCTCGTCGACTCGCCGACCAGAGGACTCGATGTTCTTACCGGACCCCCCGTAGATATCAGTACACCCATCGCGAAGTAATCGCTTCCACTCCGCTCAGGTTCGACATACCGGATTACGGAGCACTTTCGAAACGGGATGGGGGCTACGGGATCACTGGTCGCCGGACTCAGGGATTGCACGTGCCGACCGCATCGGCCGCGCAGGCGCGGCCGTCGATCCACAGCGCGTTGCCGAGCATCGCGCCTTCGAATACGGCGCCCTCGATCCGGGCATCGCGCAGATCCACGTTGCGCAGATCGGCGTTGCGCAGATCCGCGTTGCTCAGGTCCGCCTCGCGCAGGTCGGCCCGGCTCAATGTCGCGCCCCTCAGTACCGCCTCCCCCAGATCGGCATCCATGAGGTTGGCGCGGATCAGGTCCGCGTAATCGAGGCGGGCTCCGGACAGATCCACCGCCGGCAAACGGGCATCACGCAGGGATGCGTTGAGCGCATGCAGCCCCTTCAGCGTGGCTCCCTCGGCGAGGATGATGCCGTCCTTGATGCAGCCGCTCCAGACAACACCCTCACCCGGCGACGCGCTGCAGTCGGGATCTCCCATGAGGCCGTTGCCGAAATCGCGGTACCAGCCGATACCAACCAGCAGGATCACGACTGTGATGAGCCCGGCGAGGACCACGACCGACCCGCGCCGCCCGCGCGCGTTGCCCTCTCGCGGGCGAGGGTGTGCCGCACCCTCGCGATCGGCGCTGCGCTCATCGATCGCGCGGCGGGCCGCCTCGAAACGCGCGCGGCCCTCATCGGTACCGAGATCGCGCATCTCGTCGGGGATCAGTTCGGCACGCTGGGTCAGGGGCTCCCAGCAGCGACCATCCGCACTGACCCGATCACTGAGCCGTAGACGCCCCAGCAGCAGATAACGCTGAACATTGGTCGCTGAATAGGGTCCCTGGACGGCCGTGCTTCGCCGCACGTACCAGACCGATTTTTCCTCGTCCTTATTCACGTCGGCCTAGTTAGCAAACTACGGATTGGGTTTCAACGCCGAACGATATGTCGCAGATACCAGATGAGCTATCGGACGTGACCGGCTCCTAGGCCGACCATTGCAGAATGGCAGATACGGAAGGGAGGAAGTGGTGGAGCCAGGCGGGATCGAACCGCCGACCTCCTGCATGCCATGCAGGCGCTCTCCCGGCTGAGCTATGGCCCCACGTCAGGAGCGCGAAGAATACTGATCGCGGCCGGAGTCCGTCAAGTCTCTGTTCACCACGACGGGCATTTCACCCGCACCCCGCTACGGCATCCGGGAGGGCCGATCGGGGGTCAATCCACGGTGACGGGGTGCTATCCTCCCGGGCTGGCCAGCATCGGAGCCGATACCATGGATCGGCCGGGGTTCGCGGGCCATGAGCAACAAGCCCCCCAGCAGCGGAGGATATCCGGTATGACGGACAGCCTGACCCGGTCGGCCGACAGCGGCATCGATGTCGAGGTCATTACCATCGGCACGGACGCACCCGGACCCACGCTGGCGGACGATCTGGTCGCCGGCTTCGAGCGCACTCCGAAATCGCTGCCGCCGAAATATTTCTATGACGAACACGGCTCCGCCCTGTTCGATCGGATCTGCGACACGCCGGAGTACTATCCGACGCGCACCGAGGATGCGGTGCTGCACGAATGCGCGCCGGAGGTCCTGGCGCGCCACCCCGCGGAGCACATCATCGAACTCGGCAGCGGCACCAGCCGCAAGACCCGTCGTCTGCTCGATGCCTGCGAGCGCACCGGGCTGGCACCCCGCTACTGGCCGCTCGATGTCTGCCCTGAAGTCGTCCGTGAAGCCGGTGCGACCCTGCGGTCGGAGTACCCATGGCTGGGGGTAACCGGACTCGCCGGCGACTATCTCGGTGGCCTCGACACGCTGCCGGCACCGCCCGGGCGACGCCTGTACGTATTCCTGGGCGGTACGCTTGGCAATTTCACGGCCGACGAGTCGGTCGCCTTCCTCGCCGACCTCGCCCGCTGCATGCAGCCCGGGGACGCCCTGCTGCTGGGCGTCGACCGCGTCAAGGACCCGCAGGTCCTGGAGGCGGCCTACGACGACGCCGCGGGCGTTACGGCGGCCTTCAACCTGAATCTGCTGAACGTGCTGAACCGCGAGCTGGGCGCTGACTTTCCGCTCGACGCATTCCGCCACCGCGCGCGCTACGACCGCGAACAGCAGCGCATCGAGATGTACCTCGATGCCCAGCGGGCGTTCAGCGTGCAGGTACCCGCGCTGGAGCGCAGCTGGGAGTTCGCCGCGGGCGAGTCGATCCTGACCGAGATCAGCCGCAAGTTCACGCCGGCGGATATCGAGGAGGAACTGTCCCGCGCGGGCCTGTCGCTGGACACGGCCTTCGAGCCGGACAACGGCTACTTCTCGCTGCTGCTGGCGCGGCCGGCGACCGGCACCCGCGACTGAGCCGGGCCGCGCTCAGGACTGTGCGCCGGGCGTTGTGCGGAGCTGCAAGCGCCTGCGCAGCCAGCGGGCCAGTGCATCGACGCCGATGTTCAGCACCGCGGTAACGAGGATGAGGATGAACGCGACGTCGAACCGGATGGCCTCCATCGCACTGTCGACGTAGAAGCCGAGCGTGGTTATACCGAGGATGCCGAGGATCGCCGTCTCCCGCATGATGATCTCCCAGCGGTAGAACAGCAGCGCGAGGAACGGCCCGTACACCCTGGGCAGGATCTCGTAGCCGTAACGCTCGACACCGGCGGGCGCATCACTGCGCAACTGGATCTCGTTGCTGCGCCGCCCGATCAGGTGGCCGATGATTCCGGCGTTATGGATCGCCAGCGCAATCACCGCCGGCAGCATGGACGGCCCCCAGAGCTGCAGCAGGATGTAGGCCAGCAGATACTCGGGCGTGGTCCGAGCCACCACCAGGATGCCGTGACCGACCGTGCGGCTGATCCGCCCGGTGAAGTGGCGTGAGACCAGCGGGAAGGCCGCAAGGGCCAGCGCGCCGGTCACCACCAGGGCGATCTGGGTGAGGATGACGGTCGCGATCACGCCCGGCAGCGCCTCGCTGGCCAGGATATCCCCGAGCCACATTGCGAACGCGGCCCAGCCCTCGCCGTCCTGCAGCGGTGCCGGGACGATATCCTGGGTGAAGAAGCGGCTGACGTTGCCCCACACGATCGGCAGACCGCTGCCAAGCAGGAACGGGGCCGCCAGCAGGTAGAACGGCAGGAGCCGCGGCCGCGCCCAGAGCCGCAGCGTGGCCACCAGCACGTAGAAGGTCAGAAGCAGCATGCCGACCTCGGAATACAGCCCCTGCGAGAACGCCGACTCCAGATGGAAGCCCAGCGTCGGCATGCCGACGAAACCGAGCACGGCGCTGGAACGCAGCCCGCATTCCAGGCGGTACGCGGTGTAGCTGGCGATATGCGGCCAGGCGTCCGGCACGCGCGCGAACAGGAACCTCGCCAGTACGCCGGTACCGGCGGGCAGCGTGCGTTCCGGCTGCGGATCGGCCTCGTCGAGGATCTCCGAGTAGACCTTGGCAAACACGCCGGCATACGGGATGGCGATGGCCAGCACGCCGGTCAGCGGATGCAGGCCGAAACACTGCAGGAAGATCAGCGCCCAGAACAGTTCGTGGATCGCGCGCACGAAGGCACAGCCGGTGCGCACCGGCCAGTGGCGGAAGCCGAGTGCGAGCACGAAACCGCCGGCGGCGCCGAGCGCCACGCCGACGAAGGCGAACGCGACCGTCCGCACCAGCGCCATCGCGACCGAATCGAGGACGGTCGGGTCCGGCGTCAGCAGTCCGAGCAGCAGTCGCCCGAGTTCGGTCCACGGCTCGACCGCGCTGATCTCGAGGTCGGCGAAAGGCAGGAAGAACAGCGCGACGGCGACGAAGCCGAGGCTCGTGCGGACGGCGGGGGCGCGGATCATGATCGCGCCGGCTAGCCGGTCGCCCGGCCGGGCTCCATCGGCTCGGCGTACAGCGGAGCCAGATCCCCTTCGGTCAGCCGGTCGCTCGGCTCATCGAGCACGATGTGACCGTCGTTGAGACCGACCACCCGATCACTGTAGCGCAACGCGAGTTCGATATCGTGCAGTGCCAGCACGGCCGTGCCGTAGGCCGCGGTCAGGGCCTGCATGACGCCGTTGGCGCGCGGGCCATCGAGCGCCGAGACCGGTTCGTCCGCCAGCAGGATGTCCGCGTCCTGGTAGAGGCAACGGCCCACGGCCACGCGCTGGCGCTGGCCACCGGAGAGCTCACCCGCGCGCGAGCGGATCCGCTCGGCCATGCCCAGCGGTTCGAGTACCGCGCGCACCGCGGCCTGCTCCGTTTTCATCGGCCGGACGAGGTTCGCGAGGTTGTACCAGACGGTGTGGCGATTCAGCCGACCCATGTAGACGTTGTGGAACACGGACAGCGAGTCGACCAGCCCGAGCTCCTGCGGCATGATCGCGATGTCGCGTCGCGCGGGATCGTGCAGCAGCTTGAGCAGGGTCGACTTGCCGGCCCCGCTGCGGCCGACCAGCGCGACCCGCTCGCCCGCGGCCACGGACAGGTCGATCGGTCCCAGTGCCCGCTCGCCGCCGTAGCTGGCGCGGGCCCCGGCCAGCGACAGCACCGTCATCTACCGATCAGATCGAGCTGGCGCGCCGTCTCGCGGATTGTTTCGTAGTCATCGTTGTCCGCCGGGATGAATCCCTTGCGCGGGAAGCTCGCCAGCAGTTCCGGATCATCCATATCGAGCAGCGCCTGCTGCACGCGCTCCGTGAAGCCGTCGCCGAAGCGCTCGTCGACATCCCCACGGACCGTCCACTGATAATCCGCGTACGGCGGTGTGCGGTAGATCACCTTGACCGCGTCGGTATCGATTTTGCCGGCCTCCTTCTGCGCCTCCCAGACCTTGTAGTTTAGGGCGCCCACCTGGTACGTGCCGGATTCCACCAGCGCGATCGTGCGCGTGTGGTTGCCGGAAAAGCCCACGCGGCGGAAGACCTCGTTCGGGGGCGCGTCGAAGCGCTGTCGGATATGGAATTCCGGCATCAGGCGACCCGAGGTGGAACCCTTGGAGCCGAAAGTGAACGTCAGCCCCTCGATACCGGCCGGCAGCTCGTCGGCGGGTTCGAGGCCGGTACTATGGTGGGCGATGAAGTACGTCCGGAAACGCGCGTCTTCCTCGCCCTGGGCGAGTGCCCGCGACCCGGGCACCGCCTCACGGGCGCGCACGCCCGAGAGTCCCCCGAACCATGCGAGCTGTACCTGGTTGTTGCGGAAAGCGCTGACGGCGGCCGAGTACGACTTGACCGGGACATAGCGTACGTCGCGGTCGAGTTCGGCCTCAAGGTACTCGGCGACCCGATCGAAGCGCTCGCGCAGCTTCGTCTCGTCCTGGTCCGGGATCGCGGTGAACACCAGCGTTTCCTGCGCCGCCACCGGCGACGCGAACACCGCCAGTAAAGCAGCGGCCAGTACTGCGACCATAAGGCCAGGCCCATCGATAATCTCTCGACGAAGATTCATTGCAAACCCCTTCTCGTTCGTTTTCGTGGAATTGGTCCGTTCAGCGTGCACAGGTCCGGAAGCCGGTGAACAGGTCGTTGCGCCCCGGCAGGAAGAAGTTGCGGTGCATGTTGTGCACGAGGCGCGGCCGGGTCGGCCAGGCGCCGCCGCGCAGCACGCGTCGATCCTCCTTGAACCACGGCTGCGAATAGTCTCGGTACAGCCCGGCCTCGAAGCCCGGATAGGGTCGGAACAGGCTGCTGGTCCACTCCCAGACATTGCCCAGCATCTGCCGGCAGCCGCAGCCGCTGTCCCCATCCGGCAGCGCGGCGACATCCACCCGGCCGAGCCGATAGCCGTCGAGGTTGGCGTGGCGCGCTTCGGGGCGTTCATCGCCCCACGGATAGATCCGTTTACCGGGCGTCAGTTCCCGGCCCGAGGCGTCGGGCACGCGACTCGCGGCGACCTCCCACTCGAGCTCGGTCGGCAGCCGCCGCCCGGCCCAGTTGCACCAGGCTTCGGCCTCCCAGTAGCTGACGAAGGAGACCGGCTGATGCGGCGCCAGCGGCCACCACTGGTCGAACAGGCGCTGCTCACGCCCATTGGGCCCGTCGCGCCAATTGCGTGGCGCCGTTACTCCCTGCTCCTGGATGTACTGCCAGCCTTCCTCGCTCCACCACCTGGGGTCGTTGTAGCCGCCGGCATCGATGAAGGCCTCGAATTCGGCATTGGTGACCGGCGCCCGGGCGATCGAGAACGGCTCGACGACAAGCCGCTGCGCGGGTTTCTCGTTGTCGAAACGGAACGGCGCCTCCGCATCCGCCTCCGAGCCGAGTACGTGCTCTCCGCCCGGCACCTGGACATCGCCGGGCCACGGTCCGCTCGGCTCCGCCGAAGGCAGTCGGTCGGGCACCGTGATCGCCGGTTGCGGATCGCCGAGGGTCTGGCGGCTCCAGAAGAACGCCTCGCCGTGCATGTCCTCGTGCAGCAGCGTCAGCTGGTAGATGTGGGTCTGCTCGGCGCTCGCCTCGCCGCCATCGGGCAGACGCGCCAGCATGGCCGCCTGGATGCGGTCGAGGTATTCATGCGTGCGGGCGCGGTCGGGCAGCGGCAATTCCCAGCGCGGATCGTGCGCGATGGCACTCGAGTCGTAGAGCTGCTCCGCCTCCGGGATCTGGTACGCGTCCAGACCGTACAGTTTGCGCAGCGCGAAATAGTCGTGGAAGAAACCGACGTGGCCCAGTTCCCAGAGCGGTGGGTTGACGATGCTAAGCTTGGGCCCGAGTTGCCGATCGCCCGTCAGATCGTCGGTCAACTCGTACGTGCGCCGGCGGGCATCCGTCAGCATGGCGGCCAGTTCTTCGGCGGGCAGCCGCCGACTATCGGGAACCTCGATCATGGAGAACTCCTTGCCTGTTCGCTCGGGTCCAGCGGTCACGCTCGTGACGCCTGCACCCCCGCGCTCGCGGGCCGGCAACCGCGCCACCGCGGGTCGCTGGGCCCGTTTCCTGCGGGAATCGGGCTATCGGGTGTCGATCCGTGAGCCCGCCGACGCGGCAGAGCACACCGCGCGGGCCGGCGATCTTATGGTAGCACTGCACGCGTGGCGCAGCGCCGAGGCCATCGAGGCATTCAGCGATCGCTGGCCCGAACGGCCCTTGATCGTCGCCCTCACCGGTACCGACATCTATCGCTTTCAGTCGAGCCACCGGCAGACCACGCACGCGGCAATGGACCGGGCGCATGCGCTGATCGGTTTACACGACGACGTTCGCTTCGACATACCCTCACGGTTTCATGCGCGCCTGCATATCGTGCACCAGTCCGCCGCGCCGCTGCCCGCGGGGCGCCCCGGGCCGTCCCGGCGGCATTTCACCGTCTGCGTCATCGGGCACCTGCGGGCGGAGAAGGATCCGCTGCGCGCGGCCCTTGCCGCGCGCGGTCTGCCGACGGATTCATCGATCCGCGTCGTCCACGCCGGGCGCGCGCACAGCGACGACCAGGCCGAGGCCGCGCGGGCCGAACAGGCGCGCAATCCGCGTTTTGTCTGGCAGGGGGAGCGCCCCCACTGGCAGATCCGGCGACTCATGGCCCGCTCCCGTGCCATGGTCATGAGTTCGGTCATGGAAGGCGGCGCCAATGTCGTCTCCGAGGCCTGTGTCGCGGGCCTGCCCGTGATCGCCTCCGACATCCCGGGCAACCGCGGCCTGCTGGGCGCGGACTACCCCGCTTATTTTCCCGCGCGCGACAGCCAGGCCCTGCGGGCACTGCTCCTGCGCGCCGAACGCGAGCCCGACTTCCTCGATACCCTCAGAGCGCGCTGCAGCGAGCGCGCGTCCTGGTTCACGCCGGCGGCGGAGCGCGCCGCCCTGGTGCGGGCCGTGGAGGCCGTCAGGCCCTGAGGACGATGGGCTCCAGCGCCTCGCCCTGCGCATGCACGCGGCCAATGATGGTCGCCTCCGCATAGCCGCTGGCGTGCAGCGCCGCGATGCAATCTTCCGCCCGCTCCGCAGGCACGGACGCCAGCAGGCCCCCGGCGGTCTGCGGATCGAAGACCAGCGGATAGCGCGGGTGGTCCGCCATCTCCGCCTGGTTGCGCAGCGCCCGCCGCAGCCGCACGTTGGCCGGCTGCAGCGAACTGAGCACGCCGGCCGCAATGGTTTCCTCCGCCCCGTCGAGCACCGGCAACGCGGACAGATCGACCTCCGCGTCCACCTCCGAGGGCCGGGTCATCTCCACCAGGTGCCCGAGCAGGCCGAAGCCGGTAACGTCGGTGCAGGCGGTCGCACCATGCTCCAGCAGGCAGGCGGCACCGCGGCGGTTGGACTGGCACATCGCCGCGAGGGCGCCATCGATCCAGCGGCCACGGGCATCGAGCGTTGGATGGGCGGCGAACAGCGTGCCGGTGCCCAGCGGCTTGGTCAGGATCAGGCAGTCGCCGGCCTGCATACCGCCCTTTTGCAGGGTTTTGCTGCCGTCATCCGCCACCAGCCCGTTAATGGCGAAACCGAGCGCCAGTTCACGCCCCTCGCCGCTGTGCCCGCCCACGAGCGCGCACTCGGCATCGTTCAGTATCTCCAGGGCGCCGGACATCATCTGAAACAGCGTGTCCTCGACCTTGCTCTCCAGCCCCGGGGGCACGGTCGCGATCGCCATCGCACTCTGCGGATCCGCGCCCATCGCGAAGATGTCACCCAGGGCATGGTTGGCCGCCACCTGACCGAACACATACGGGTCTTCGATGAAGGCGCGGAAGAAATCCACGGTATGGACCATCGCCATGCCTGGCGGCACCCGGACAACCGCCGCGTCGTCGGGGGCATGCAGACCGACCAGGATATCGTCGCGCGCGATCGGCCGCAGGTTGCCGAGCGCATTCGACAGCGTCCCGGCCCCGACCTTCGCGCCGCAGCCGCCACAGCGCATCGCGACCGCGGAAATGGCCTGGGCGGCCTCCTCGCGCTCGAGCTGCACGCCGGACTGGCCGGAACCGCTCGCCTCCTCCTCCATGCGCGGCAGATCGTTGAACTTGGCCATGAAGCGCCGGTCGATCCAGTCCTTCCAGCGCCAGGTCCAGCGGCCATGCAGGGCGAGCGCGCCGCGTGAAGCCACCGCATAGCGGTCTCCCGTGCTGATCAGGGCGAGCCACGAACGCTGCGGGCGGTACGGGCGCAGCCTCCGCCCCTTGACCGCGCGGCGCAGGTTCTCGGCCAGCGGCGGCCCCATGCGCACGGCGAAGACGCCCGACTTGGCCCGGGGATGGGCATCCATGCTGGCGATATCGCCCGCGGCGAAGATGCGGTCATCGGTGACCGTCTGCAGGGTCTCGCGCACGCGGATGAAACCGCCCTTGTCCAGCTCCAGCCCGGTGTTCTCCAGCCACGGCGCACCGCCGGCCTGGGTCACCCAGACGATCTCGTCGGCTTCCAACTGAACGCCGCCGCTGCCATGGAGCAGCCCCGGCGTAACCTCGTCGACGGCGACGCCCCGGTGCAGGACGACCCCCCGGTCGACCAGCGTGCGCTCGAACAGGTTGCGCACAAGGGCGTTGTGTGTGGGCAGGATCTCGTCGCTGGCATCGAACAGATGCAACTCCAGCTCGTCCGGATCACGGCCACGCTCGCGCAGCTCGCCGCGGAGGCGGTACTGCATCGCCAGGGTCAGCTCGACGCCCCCGGCACCGGCGCCGACGACCGCGATCCGGGTGCGCCCGGGGTGGGCACGGACGCGTTCCAGCAGCGCCTGCCAGCGGGCGTCGAAGCGATGGATCGGCTTGACCGGGACGACGTTGTCCGCCGCACCGGTCACGCGCTGGACCTGGGGCGTGGAACCGATATTGATCGAGAGCTGGTCGTACGGGACCGGGGGGCGGTCGGCGCAATGCACCGTGCGCGCCCCGCGATCGATGCCGACCGCCTCGGCGTGGTAGAAGCGCGCGCCGGCGAACACCGCCAGCCGGGCGAGATCGATGTGGACATCGTCATAGCCGTAATGGCCGGCGATGTAGCCTGGCAGCATGCCGGAGTACGGCGTGTGGCTGTCCCGGCAGATCAGGGTGAGGCGCACGCCCGGAACGGGGTTCATGGCAAAGCGCCGCAGGACGCCTACGTGGCTGTGACCACCGCCCACGAGGACGATATCCCGGAGTACGGGCTGATCAGGTTGCTGCATTCGCGCTATCCCCGTTGGATGCCGTCACCGCGCGGACGGCCCGGAGGCCCCGGCGTGTGAAGGATGCTGCCCGTGGCGCGGTGCCGGGGCGGTACTGGGCTCAGGCCGCCTCGCGCGTGCGCCCGATCGCCCGGTCCAGGCGATAAAGCGTGCGCTCGCGCCCGAGCAGTTCGAGCGTAGTATCGATGGGCGGCGACACCGGCGTGCCGGAGACGGCGACCCGTACCGGCTGTGCCACCTTGCCCATCCCCAGTTCGAGTTCCTGCGCGACACCGCTGATCGCCTCATGGATCGCGGCGGCGTTCCAGCCCTCGGGGAATTCGAGCCCGGCGAGTTCGGCGCGCACCCGCTCAAGGGGTTCCGTCGCGGCGCCACCGAGATGCTTGCGCACGGCCTTTTCGTCCCACTCGAGGAAATCCTGGAACAGGAAGCGGCTGCTCTCGACGAGTTCCACGAGGGTGGTGCTGCGCTCGCGCTGCGCCTTGACCAGGTCTGCAAGATGCGGCCCGCTGGCGGGATCGATCTCGGCCTGTTCGAGGTAATAGCGCAGGCGCCACGCGACGTCGTCCGGGTGCAGCGATTTCAGGTACTGCTGATTGAGCCAGCGCAGTTTCTCCGGATTGAAGGTCGACGCCGAGTGGTTCACGTCGCCCAGGTCGAAGTGCTCGATCATCTCCCCGCGCGAGAAGATCTCCTGATCGCCGTGCGCCCAGCCGAGACGGACAAGGTAGTTCATCAGCGCCTCCGCCAGATACCCCTCTTCAGCGTACTGCATCACGCTCACGGCACCGTGGCGCTTCGACAGGCGCTTGCCGTCGGGCCCGAGGATCATGGGCACGTGGGCGTAATTCGGCGGTTCGACATCCAGCGCACGCAGCATGTTGATCTGGCGCGGCGTGTTGCTCACGTGATCATCGCCGCGGACGACGTCGGTCACCCCCATGTCGTAATCATCGACGACCACGCAGAAATTGTAGGTCGGCGAGCCATCGGAGCGGCAGATGACCAGATCGTCCAGTTCGGCGTTGGCAACCGCTACTCGGCCGCGGATCCGGTCATCGAACACCACCTCGCCCTCGAGGGGGTTTTTGAACCGGATGCAGGGCGTCACGCCTTCCGGCGGCGTTTCGTCATTGTCGCGCCAGTAGCCGTCATAACGCGGTTTCTCGCCGCGTGCACGCTGCGCCTCGCGCAGTTCGTCGAGTTCCTCCTTCGTGCGGAAGCAGTAATACGCCTTGCCCGTCGCCAGCCAGTCGTCGAGCACTTCGCGATAGCGCTCGCCCCGCTCGCTCTGGAAGTACGGACCCTCGTCATGGTCAAGGCCGAGCCAGTGCATACCCTCCAGGATCGCACGCGTGGCCTCCTCGGTGGAGCGATCACGATCGGTATCCTCCACGCGCAGGATGAAGCGGCCGCCGTGACGGCGTGCGTGCAGCCAGGAAAACAGCGCGGTGCGGGCACCCCCGATATGCAAAAAACCGGTCGGGCTCGGGGCGAAGCGGGTAACGACACTCATGGGCAGAGCTCTTGAAAACGGTCGCGCATTCTAGCAAAAGCCCCGCGGTCGCTGAATGGCATTCGCACGACACGGCGCGATATCTTTTTCTGCCTGTACCGGGAAATCGGTAACTCCTTCTCCGCCCGACCGGCGGTTCCAAGACCAAATCTCCGGGCCTTTTGCTACCTTGTGCGTATTCGGCGGGCCCACCGAGGCCCGTCCCTGCGAATCCGCCAAACCAGTGGGAGAAACACCATGCTTCTGGGTGTACCGAAAGAGATCAAGACGAACGAGAACCGCGTCGGACTGACACCCACATCGGTGCGCGAAGTGGTCGAACACGGCCACCAGGTCATCGTCGAGACGCAGGCCGGTTCCAACATCGACTTCTATGACGACGATTACCGCAGCGCCGGCGCCGAGATCGTCGACGACGCCGCCACCGTCTTCGCCCGCGCGGACATGGTCGTCAAGGTCAAAGAACCACAGCCGAGCGAGACGCGCCAGTTGCGCCCCGACCAGGTGCTGTTCACCTTCCTGCATCTGGCGCCGGACCCGGAACAGACGACCGGCCTGCAGGAGTCCGGCTGCACGGCGATCGCCTACGAAACCGTCACCAGCGACCGCGGCGGCCTGCCGCTGCTGGCACCGATGTCCGAGGTCGCCGGCCGCATGGCCGCCCAGGCGGGCGCGCGTTGCCTCGAGAAGATCATGGGCGGCCGCGGCCTCCTGCTCGGCGGCGTGCCCGGTGTCGGCCCGGCAAAGGTGACGGTGCTTGGCGGCGGCGTGGCAGGCAACAACGCCACGCGCATGGCCACCGGCATGGGCGCCGACGTGACGGTGCTCGACAAATCCCTGCCCCGCCTGGCCCAGCTCGACGACCAGTACATGGGCCGGATCCGCACGCTCTACTCGACGGTCGAGTCCGTCGAGCAGTGCGTGATCGAGGCCGATCTCGTCATCGGCACGGTCCTGCTGCCGGGCGCCGCAGCCCCGAAACTGGTCAAGCGCGACATGCTCAGGCACATGAAGTCGGGCGCCGTGATCGTCGACGTTTCGGTCGACCAGGGCGGCTGCTGCGAGACCACGAAGGCCACCACGCACAGCGATCCCACCTACATCATTGATGACGTCGTGCACTACTGCGTGGCCAACATGCCGGGCGCGGTTGCCCGCACCTCGACCATCGCGCTCAACAACGCGACGCTGCCGTTCGTGGTAAAGCTCGCGAACAAGGGCGTGTGGCCAGCACTCGCCGAGGACCGGCATCTGGCGAACGGGCTCAACGTCTGCCGTGGTCAGGTGACCTACGAGGCGGCCGCGCGTGACCTCGGCCGCGAGTACACGGACCCGCAGCGTTTCATCAACAACGGCAAGGGCCCCGACGCGGAGGCAGCGTGATGGGCGCCCGTAACGCGGTACAGCTCGACGACATGCGCCTGTTCCGCGAGCAGGCGTACATCAACGGCAAATGGTACGCCGCCGACGACAAGGGGGTGATCGAGGTCACCAACCCGGCCGATGAGAGCGCGCTCGGCACGATCCCGCACATGGGAGCGCCCGAAACGGCACGCGCCATCGATACGGCGCACACGGCGCTGGCGACCTGGCGGCGCCAGCTGGCCCATGAGCGCGCCGATCACCTCATGGCCTGGCACGCGGAGATGCTCGCCCACAAGGAAGACCTGGCGCGGCTAATGACGCTCGAACAGGGCAAGCCGATCGGCGAATCGCGCGGCGAGATCGATTACGCCGCCTCGTTCATCCGCTGGTACGCCGAGGAGGCGCGGCGCCTGTACGGCTGCACGATCCCGACGCACCTGCATGGGCGCACGCTGTTCAGCCAGCATGACCCCGTGGGCGTCGTCGCCTGCATCACGCCCTGGAATTTCCCCGCGGCGATGATCACGCGCAAGGCGGCCGCGGCGATCGCGGCCGGCTGCCCGGTGATCGTACGCCCGGCCTCCGAGACGCCCTACTCGGCGCTGGCGCTGGCCGAACTGGCCGATCGTGCCGGTCTGCCGGAGGGGGTGTTCTCGGTCGTCACCGGCGATGCGCGCCCGATCTGCGGCGAGTTCTTCCGCGACTCCCGGGTGCGGGCGATGTCGTTCACCGGCTCCACCGAGGTAGGCCGCCTGCTCATCGAGCAGGGCGCGCAGACCGTAAAGAAGATGTCGATGGAGCTCGGCGGCCATGCACCGTTTTTGGCCTTTGACGACATGGACCCGAAGGAGGCCGCGGAGATGGCCGTGGCGGCGAAATTCCAGACCACGGGTCAGGACTGCCTGGCGGCCAACCGCATCTACGTGCAGCGCGGGATCTATGAAACGTTCCTCAAGCACTTCCAGGCCGCGACCGACAGGCTCAAGGTCGGCACCGGCTTCGAGGAAGGCGTCGAGCTTGGCCCGTTGATGAACCAGGGCGCGGTCGACAAATGCCAGGACCACGTGGATGACGCGGTGGCCCAGGGTGCACGGGTGCTCACCGGCGGTGACCGGCACGAGCGCGGCGGCCTGTTCTACCAGCCGACCGTGCTGGCCGACGTCACGCCGCAGATGAAAATCTCCTGCGAGGAGACGTTCGGCCCGGTCGCGTCGGTCGCCGCGTTCGACGAGGAGGACGAGGCCCTCAGGCTCGCCAACGATACCGAGTATGGCCTGGTGGCGTATCTGTTCACCCACGACAATTCGCGCATACTGCGCCTGTCGGAATATCTCGAGTACGGCATGGTCGCGGTCAACTGCGTGAAGATCACCGGCGCGCCGATCCCGTTCGGCGGTTTCAAGCAGTCCGGTCTGGGTCGCGAGGGTGGCCACGAGGGCATTACCGAATTCACCGAAGTCAAGTACGTGTGCATGGCGTTTTGACGCCGCACCAGAGGGAGAATGACATGACCAACGAATTGCCGAAGAACATGACGCCGGAAGAGATCGATCAGCGCACGGTCTTTCACCCGTCCACGCATCTGAAGAACCATGCGCACGGGACCGCCGGTACACCCCGGATCATCGAACGCGGTGATGGCATCACCATCACCGACAAGCAGGGCAAGCAGCTGATCGATGGATTCGCCGGTCTGTACTGCACCAACGTCGGCTATAACCGCCAGGAGATCACGGAGGCGATCTCGAAGCAGGCCGAGAAGCTCGCGTTCTATCACTCGTATGTCGGCCATTCCCACGAGCCGCTGATCCAGCTCTCGGAACGCTTGATCCGCATGGCGCCCAGGGGCATGAGCAAGGTCTATTACGGGCAGTCCGGTTCGGACGCGAACGAGACCCAGGCCAAGCTGGTCTGGTACTACAACAACATCCTCGAGCGCCCGGAGAAGAAGAAGATCATCTCCCGCCAGCGCGGCTATCACGGCTCGTCGGTGACGTCGGGCTCGATGACCGGGCTGCCGGTGTTCCACAACGCGTTCGATCTGCCGCTGCCGCAGATCAAACACACCAGCACCCCGCACTGGTACTGGAACCACGAGGAAGGCGAGACCGAGGAGCAGTTCTCCAGGCGCTGCGCCGACGATCTCGAGAAGATGATCGTCGACGAGGGCCCGGAGACGGTGGCCGCTTTCATCGCCGAACCCGTGCTGGGCACCGGCGGCATCATCCCGCCGCCGAAGGGCTACTGGGCCGAGATCCAGAAGGTCCTGAAGAAGTACGACGTGCTGCTGATCGCCGACGAGGTCGTCACCGGCTTCGGCCGTATCGGATCCGATTTCGGTTCCGATTACTACGGCATGGAACCGGACCTGATGACCGTCGCCAAGGGCATCACCAGCGGCTACCTGCCGCTGTCGGGTGTGATCGTCGGTGAAAAGGTGTGGGAGGTGCTCGAACAGGGTGCCGAGCAGATGGGCCCGATCGGCCATGGCTACACCTACTCGGCGCACCCACTGTGCGTGGCCGCGGCCAATGCCAACCTCGACATCATCGAGCGCGAGGGTTTGACCGCGAACGCCCGCGATACCGGCGCCTACATGCAGGAGCAGATGCAGGCGGCCTTCAGTGACCACCCGATCGTCGCGGAAGCCCGCGGCGTGGGCCTGCTGAGCGCGCTCGAGTTCGCTGCCGACGGCGAGAAGCGCAAGGCCTTCGATCCGTCACTCAAGGTCGGTGCGCGCATCTCGGCCGCCTGCAACGAGCGCGGCCTGATCGCCCGTGCCATGCCGCACGGCGACATACTCGGCTACGCGCCACCGCTGATCGTGAACCGCGAGCAGGTCGATCAGATCGTCGCCATCTCGCGCGAGGCCGTCGACGCGGTCACCGACGAGCTCGTGCGCGAAGGCAACATGAAGGCCGCCTGAGCCATGGCGGGAGACGCACGCCCGCTCGGCGCCGCGCATGGCGTGACGCTCAGGGACGTCTTCCGCGCGCGGTCGCGCCTGCCGCACGGCATCGGGCACTCCCCGATCGTCCGTGCAGACTGGCTCGACGAAGCCGCCGGTACCGCGGTCTGGTTCAAGGATGAAACCGTCAGCCCGACGAGCGCTTTCAAGATCCGCGGTGCGACCAATGCCATCGCGGCACTGGACGCGGACGCGCGCTCGAAGGGCGTCATTACGGTGTCTACCGGTAACCACGGCCGCGCCGTGGCCTACGCGGCCGCGGCGGCCGGGGTGCGCGCCATCGTCTGTCTGTCCGAACTGGTCCCCGAATATCGCCGCGAGGCCATTCGCCGCCTCGGCGGCGATGTCCGCGTGGTCGGACGCAACCAGGACGAGGCCGAGGAAGAGGCGCAACGGCTCGCCGACAACGAGAGTCTGACCCTCGTTCCGCCGTTCGACGATCCATTGATCGTCGCCGGTCAGGCCACGATCGGCCTCGAACTCGCGGAAGCGCTGCCGGACATCGCCACGGTGCTCGTCGGCCTCTCGGGCGGCGGTCTCGCCGGTGGCATCGCGCTGGCGCTCAAATCGATCAACCCGGATGTCCGCATCATCGGTCTGTCGACCGATAACGGCGGCGCCGCGATGTACGAAAGCATCCACGCGGGTCGTCCCGTCCCGGTACCGGAACCACCCAGCCTCGCCGACAGCCTGGGCGGCGGCATCGGTCTGGAAAACCGCTGCACATTCGGACTCTGCCGCGACCTGATCGACGACGTGATCCTGCTGTCCGAGGCCGAGATCGCCGAGGGCATGCGCGCGGTCTATCGCAACCAGCGCATGATCGCCGAAGGCTCCGCCGCCGTCGGCCCGGCCGCCCTCGTCGCCGGTCGCACCGCCGCCCTGCCCGGCCCGGTCGCCTGCATCATCAGCGGCAACGTCGTCGACATGGACGTATTTACGGCCATCATTAACGGTGCGAATGGTTTGCCGTAGCGCTCCGGGCCATGCAAACGGGTTATTGTCTCTCGCCAAGACGCCAAGCGCGCCAAGAAAACCATTGAGAATTGTTTCTTGAGGCAATGGAGACCACCACAATCACGGCGAGAATCTCGAACAGCGTTGGAACTGCAGTTCGGGCCACTCCATTTTTTGCCTTCCTTGGCGTGCTTGGCGTCTTGGCGAGAGATCGGTTTTTGATGCTCCAGAAAGTTCTCCGGAGACGATGCCATGACGATCACGGTACTGAGTGAATCGGAACTGCGCGAATGCGCCACGCTCGATGCGCGGGCCGTGGACACGATCGCCGGGGCCTTCGCGGCGCTGCATCGGGGCGAGGTCGTGATGCCGCCGGTGCTGTCGATGGACCTGCCCGAGCAGAACGCCGAGGTTGACGTGAAGATGGCCTGGATCCGCGGTTTTGACGGCTTCGCCGTCAAGATCAGCCCTGGATTTTTCAATAACCCGTCGCTGGGACTGCCCAGCCTGTCGGGCATGATGGCGCTGTTCTCGGCCGAGACCGGTCGCGTCCAGGCCGCACTGCTGGACAACGGCTGGCTGACCGATATGCGTACCGCCGCTGCCGGTGCCGTCGCGGCGCGTTACCTCGCGCGCGAGAACGCCCGCGTCGCCGCGGTGCTGGGGACCGGCCTGCAGGCGCGGCTGCAACTCGAAGCATTGAAGCTCGTGCGCCCGATTGAACGGGTCATCTTCTGGGGCCGCAATGTCGATCGTGCCCGCGAATGCGCCAACGACTGCGCCACGCGGCTCGGGATCAAGACCGAGGTCGCGGACACGGCAACCGAATCGGTACGCGCCGCCGATATCGCGATCACCACCACGCCAGCGCAGGCGCCGATCCTGGACACCGACGCGCTGCATCCCGGCCTGCATATCACGGCCATGGGCTCCGACGCCGAGGGCAAGAACGAGATCGACCCGACCGCCCTCGCCGCCGCCGATCTGCTGGTCTGCGACCGCCAGGCGCAATGCGCCGAGCGCGGCGAGCTGCGCAGCGCGATCGCCGCGGGCACCATCGGCGCCGATACCGTTGTGCCCGAGCTCGGCGCCTTATGTGCCGGCGACCACCCCGGACGCGAGAACGACGAGCAGATCACCATCGCCGACCTGACCGGCACCGGTGTCCAGGACACGGCTATTGCGGTGTTGGCGCTCGAGGAAGGCGTAAACAACGGTTTCGGGACGCGGATCGAAGCGTGAAGATTCTTCAGTCGGCAGGCGGCAGATCGTAGGCCGGCTTTTGCCGAAGGCAACAGCCGGCATGCACCTGCGCGAGGCGGTCGCTCGTCCGCCGGCTGGCTCCCTTCGGTCGCAAGCCGGCCTACCGCAATGCGGTAAGGCCCGCCTACGCGGGATACGACCAACGCACAGGCGCGCCCCGGCGAGACCATTCGCTGACCGGGATAGCCAACCGCCGTGCCACGGATGCGCGCGTTCGTCTTCGGCGAAAACGCGCGTACGCGCGAGCCGAATGCGCGCAGCACGCGCAAAGCGTCCGGGCGACTGCACAAAGGAACATTATGAGCGAAGGGCAAAAGGCAAGCTTCGCGAGGTCCGCGCATTCCGCGGGCGACCGGCCCGTGCTCGGTATCGCCTTCATGGCACTCGGCGTCAGTGTCGTGCCGATGATGGATGGTGTCGCCAAGGGCCTTGCGGACAGCTACCCCGTGTTCCAGATCGTCTGGGCGCGATTCGCCTTCCACCTGCTGTGGTTGCTGCCCTTCCTGCTCTGGCATGGCCATGGCCGCTCGGTGCTGTTCCCGCGACATCCGGGCCTGCAACTGCTACGGGGGTTCTTCCTGCTGGCGGCGACGCTCTGCTACTTCAGCGCGATCGCGCTGATGCCGATCGCGGATGCCCTCGCCCTGCTGTTCATCTCGCCGATGGTCGTCACGCTGCTGGCACCGATCGTGCTTGGCGAGCGCGTCGGCATCTGGCGCTGGAGCGCGGTCGTGGCCGGGTTCATCGGCGCCTTGATCGTGGTCCGACCAGGATTCGGCGTATTCCAGTGGGCCTCGGTACTGGCCCTCGGCGCCGGCGTGATGCACGCCTGTTACCTGCTCACGACGCGCCGCCTCGCGGGCAGCACCAATCCCATGATCACGCTGTTCTACACGGGGGCGATCGGGCTGCTGGCGATCTCGCTCGCCATGCCGGCACTCTGGGTCGCGCCCACCGCCGTCGACTGGGGCTGGATGGCCGTCATGGGCGCGTTCGCCGCCGGCGGGCATTTCCTTATCATCAAGGGCTTCGACCGGGCACCCGCCCCGGTCGTCGCTCCGGTCGCCTATGCCGAGATCGTCGCGGCGACGGCGGTCGGGTATTTCGCCTTCGGTGATTTTCCCGCCGCGTGGACCTGGGTGGGGATCGTCGTGATCGTCACCAGTGGCCTGGTCATCTCGATCCGTGAGCACCGGACACGCCATCGATGAACTCCGCATCGTCCAGCGCCGCGACCGTCCGCACGATATTGCGCGGAGAGCGGCCGCTCGTCGGCATCGGCCTGATCGCGGCCGGCGTGTGCTCGGTCCAGTGAGCTATGTGGAGATCATCATGGCCGTCGCGATCGGCTGGATCGCTTTCGGCGATTTCCCCGACCACTGGACCTGGACGAGTATCGCCGTCATTGTGGCGACTGGCATCTATATTTCCGTACGAGAGGGGCGAACGCGCGCCCCACTGAGCGACTGAGGAGGATCCATGCTCGCATTCGAAGAACGCGAATACCGCGACCGCATCGCCAACGCACGCAAGCGCATGGCGGCCGATGGCATCGACGTGATGCTCTGCAGCAATCCCGCCAATATGTGTTATCTGACCGGCTATGACGGCTGGTCGTTCTACGTGCACCAGCTCGTGATCCTCACGGCCAACGACAACGAGGACCCCGTCTGGGTCGGCCGCGGCATGGATGCAAACGCCGCGAAGGTAACCACCTTCCTGCCCGACGAGAACGTCATCTCCTACAGCGACGACTACGTGCACTCGAAGGTCAAGCACCCGCTCGAGTTCGTAGGCGGCCTGCTCAAGGAGCGCGGTCTCGACAAGGCGAAGATCGGCGCCGAGATGGACACCTTCTATTTCCCCGCGCGCAGCCTGTTGTCCCTGCAGCGCACGCTGCCGAACGCGGAGATCATCGATGCGAGCACGCTCGTGCCGTGGGTGAAGGTGGTCAAATCACCGGCCGAGATCGAGTACATGGAGCGCGCCGCTCGCATCTGCGAACGCGCCATGCGCACGGCGGTCGACAACATCCACACCGGCAACCGCCAGTGCGACGCCGCGGCCGAGATTTTCCGCACCCAGATCGCCGGCACCGAAGAGTTCGGTGGCGACTACACCGCCATCGTCCCGATGCTGCCCTCCGGCGAAGGCACGAACACGCCTCACCTGACCTGGAACGATAAACACTTCAATAACGGCGAAGCGACGATCATCGAACTGGCCGGCTGCTACCGCCGCTATCACTGCCCGATGGCGCGCACCGTGCAGATCGGCAAGGCGCCGAAGAAGCTCGATGACACGGCAAAGATCGTCGTCGAGGGCCTCAACAACGCGATGGAGGCGGCGAAACCCGGCACCACCGCGGAGGAAGTCGAGCAGGCCTGGCGCCAGACCATCGAGCGCCACGGTATCAAGAAAGAATCCCGCATCGGCTACTCGACCGGCCTCAACTACCCGCCGGACTGGGGTGAAGGCAGCGTCAGTGTACGCCCGGGCGACAAGACCGAATTGCAGGAGAATATGTGCCTGCACATCATCCCGGGCATCTGGATGGACGACTGGGGCATGGAAATCAGCGAATGCATCCAGATCACACCGTCAGGTGGACGCGCATTCGCCGACTTCGAACGGAACCTGATCGTCAAGTGATCAACGCAGTGGAGCCTGCCAGGGAAGGCAGGAACCACGAATGAACACGAATGATTTGCCTGGAGCAAATCATCGCGCAAGCCCCGAAGGGGCGAGGCGCAAAGACGCGCCGAGCAATGGACACGAATGCTGCCGCGCGCGGTTCATGGCTCCCGGGAGCTATGCTGAAAGGCGGTCTCAATGGAACCGTTGGGAAAGAACCACAGATGGACACAGATAAACACAGATAAACACACATAAGGTCAAGATCAGTGATGGGCTGAGATCACACGCTCGCGGTCATCCCCAAACGACTTTGACTTTCATCTGTGTCCATCTGTGTTCATCTGTGGTTCAAAAAGATCATCCATACCCCGACCACGTTTCAGCGAAGCTCCCGGGAGCCATGAACCGCGCGCGGCAGCATTCGTGTTCATTCGTGGTTCTACACAGCTACTGCATCTTCCACTGATACATGATGAAGTCGCTCTTGGCGCCGGTATAGCGGTCGTAGAAGGCGCGGCCGCGGTAGTTGAATTCCTGGGTGAGCCAGCGAATCACTGGCCAGCCGCGTTCATGGGCGCGTTCGGCCAGGGCGTCGAACAGGGCGTCGGCGGCGCCGGAGCCGCGGGCATCCGGGGTGACGTAGAGGTCATCGAGGAAGCCCATGGTCGTACCGGTGAGTGGCCGCGGGCAGGCGCGTACGTGGGCGAGGCCTACGGCGCGGCCGTGCGCATCGCGGGCCAGCAGGCCTTCCAGTAGATGGTTCGGGTCGTGCAGCCAGGACCAGACCTGGTCGGCAGCGGCGTCGGTCATGACGGTGCCGTAAAAATCGGCATAGCCCTCGAACAGCGGGCGCCAGGCATCGAAATCGCCCTGGTTCACATCGGTTACGGTGATCGCGCTCATCGTCCACTCCGGCCATGATATTGGCCGTCAGCGTATCCGGGTCGCGGCCGGAACGACAGCACCACGGGAGAAGGGATGAAGGCGGAGCAGCAACTGACCGGGGTCGTGATCGCGTTGATGGGCGTGCTTGTGCTCAGCCCGGATGCGTTGCTGATCCGGTTGATCGACACCGACCGGGCCACCCTGCTCTTCTGGCGCTCATCGCTTCAGGGACTGACCCTGTGGGCCTTTTTGGCACTGTATTACCGGTCGGCGCTCCCGGGTGTCGTACGCGCGATGGGCTGGATCGGGATCCCGGCGGCATTCGTTTTCGGCCTCACCGCGATCCTGTTCGTGCTCTCGATCACGCTGACCAACGCGGCCAACACGCTGTTCATGATGGCCACCTCGCCGCTGTGGGCGGCACTGATCAGTTGGCTGTTTCTGGGTGAGCGGGTCGCCCTGCGGACCTGGCTGGCGATTTTCAGCGCCCTCGTCGGTATCGTCATCATCTTCAGCGGCGGCATCGGTGACGGTACGCTGATCGGTGATCTGATCGGTTTGGCCGCCGCGCTGTCGCTCGCGACTCAGCTCACGATCGTCCGCCATGCCCGCGCCACCAGCCTGGTGCCGGCGCTGGCGGGGGGTGTGTTGCTGGCGGGTATTATCGTGGGCAGCACATTCGCGAGCCCGATGGCCGTTCGCGGTGACGATATCGTCTGGCTCGCGCTGCTGGGTGTATTCGTCGTGCCCGTCGCCTTTGGCCTGTTGACGCTCGCCCCGCGTTATATCCCCTCGCCGGAGGTCAGTCTGATCATGCAGCTCGAGGCGATCCTCGGGCCCATCTGGGTCTGGCTCGGTGTGGGCGAGGTCCCGCCCGTGGCGACCTTCATCGGCGGCGCGATCGTGCTGGTGACGCTTACCGTCCACTCGACTCTGGGCATTCGGGCGCACCGACGACGGCAACGCTCGACCACGTCCGAGCCCGCGCCAGGGCATAAACCCGTGCGCGATTGATTGACAGCATGGGCGCCGACAACGCATACGGGCATCAGCACACACGGAACAGAGGAACCGCAACCATGGTTACCGCCATCCTGCTCATGAACGTCGAACGCCACCGGATCAACGCGATCGCCGAGGACCTGGCCGCACGCAAAGGCGTCTCCGAGGTGTACTCGGTCAGCGGCAATTACGACCTTGTCGCGCTCCTGCGCGTGGCGGACAACGACGAAATGGCGCGCCTCGTCACCGAAGAGCTGGCAACCGTCGACGGCATCGAACACACCGAGACCATGCTCGCCTTCCGCGCGCATTCGCGCCATGATCTCGAAGCGATGTTTTCAGTCGGTTCGTAATCAGGGGAATCGACGCAGACGCGCGCGGTCATGCCGCCTGCATCGATACCCGGCCGGTGAACCGTAAGTTCGGTTGAGCGCCGCGATACCCAACATCTCAAGGCGGCCACGTTCGATTAAGCGTAATCGTCGGGCTGACGGATCACTCGTCTGCCGGCTGGCTCCCCTCGCTCGCAAGCCGGCCTACGTCCGATGTTTTGGAGGGCTGGACATGACGTAGCCGGCTTTTGCCGACAGGCAACAGCCGGCGAGTAGCGGCACCGAGACCCGGCCTCGACAATTGCGAGCAAGCTCGCGATTACACGGTGCGACCGGCATATCAGCCGGATGCGGCCTTCCGGTCGACCGTTTTATCGGCCTGTTCCAGCCAGTGGACAATCGACTCGCCCGCCTGCCGCCCCTCGAATACGGCGGTGACGACGAGGTCGGCGCCGCGGACCATGTCGCCGCCGGCGAAGATGCGGGGGTTGGTGGTCTGAAACGGGCATTCGCTGTTCGTCGACACGAGGGTCCGGCCGTCCTCGTAATGGGCGACCGACTGGGCCTCGTACCATTCGGGCGCTTCGGCCATGAAACCGAACGCGACGATGACGCGGTCGGCCGGGATCACTTCCTCGGAATCGGGCACCGTCTCGGGGCGCTGGCGCCCATTCGCATCCGGTTCGCCCAGCCGCGTCGCCACGACCCGCACGCCGGTTACCCGACCGTCCTCGGATTCGATCGCCACCGGCGCGCGGTTGTAACGAAAGATCACGCCCTCGTCGCGGGCATTCTGCACCTCGCGCTTCGACCCCGGCATGTTCGCCTCGTCACGGCGATACACGCAGGTCACCGAACGCGCGCCCTGGCGCAGGGCCGTGCGGTTACAGTCCATGGCGGTATCGCCGCCGCCAAGCACGACCACCCTTTCGTCACGGACGTTCACTTCGCGGCCGCCGGCGGCATCGGTCTCCAGCAGGCTGTTGGCGTTACCGATGAGGTAGGAGAGCGCCGGAACGACGCCCTCGGCATCACGTCCCGAAAAATCCCCCTCGACCGCGCGGTAGGCGCCCATGCCGAGGAACACCGCATCGAATTCTTCCAGCAGCTCATCGATGGTTACATCAAGGCCGACCTCCGTGCCGAGCGAGAACTGGATGCCCATGCCTTCCATCAGCTCGCGCCGGGTCTCTACCACTCCCTTGTCGAGCTTGAACGGCGGGATGCCGTAGGTCAGCAGGCCCCCGATGCGCGGGTAGCGATCGAAGACCGTCGGCTCGATACCATTGCGCATGAGGATATCTGCGCAGCCGAGCCCCGCCGGCCCCGCGCCGACGACCGCGACCCGGCGCCCGGTCGACACGACGTCCGACAGATCCGGCCGCCAGCCCTGTTTCAGCGCCTCGTCGGTAATGTACTTCTCGATCGAACCGATGCTGACGGCACCGAGGCCGTCATTGAGCGTGCAGTCGCCCTCGCACAGCCGGTCCTGCGGGCAGATGCGCCCACAGATCTCGGGCAGCGTATTGGTCCGATGCGACAGCTCCGCCGCCTCGAGCAGGCGCCCCTCCTCGATCAGCTTCAGCCAGTTCGGGATGTAGTTGTGAACCGGGCATTTCCACTCGCAGTATGGATTGCCGCAGTCCAGACAACGCCCGGCCTGTGACGACGCCTCCTCGGCGGTGAACTGCCCATAAATTTCACCAAAGTCCCGCAGACGCACACCCACCGGCCGCTTCGCCGGATCGGCGCGGGAGACTTCGAGGAACTGGAACGGGTTACGTGGCATGGCAACTCAACAGTCGATCGCTCCGGGGAGACACTTGAGGGCAAGAACCACAGATGAACACAGATGGACACAGATAAAAGTCAAAACCAGTCAAGTACATTGTGCGTCCAACGGCCCGCACATATTGATCGGGCCACGCTGCTTTCCGATCTTTATATCTGTGTTTATCTGTGTCCATCTGTGGTTCCGGGCTGTATCAGGCAGCGGCCCGCGCGGCCTGGAGCATGCGCGAGAGGTCGGCGGATTTCGGGGTGACGAGCCAGAAGCGCGGGAGGTAGTCCGGCAGGTCTTCGAGTATCCTGGCGGCGTGTTCGCTGCCGGTGGCCTCGACGTGTTGGCCGATGAGCTCGGCGAGGTGGTGGACGTTTTCCTCCCAGCGTTCGGCCGTCATCCGGTGGATCTCGATGAGTTCGCGGTTGTGGCGATCGACGAAACCGCGGTCCATATCGAGCACGTAGGCGAAGCCGCCGGTCATGCCCGCGCCGAAATTCAGGCCCGTGCGCCCGAGCACGACCACCGCGCCGCCGGTCATGTATTCGCAGCCGTGGTCGCCACAGCCCTCAACCACCGCGACCGCACCCGAATTGCGTACCGCAAAGCGCTGGCCGGCCGTGCCGGCCGCGTACAGGCGGCCACCGGTGGCGCCATAGAGACAGGTATTGCCCATAACCGGGGTATCGGGTGTCTCGAGGCGGCTCGCGGCCGGCGGACGGATGACGATACGCCCGCCCGTCATACCCTTGCCCACGTAGTCGTTGGCCTCGCCGACGAGTTCGATGTGCAGGCCGCCGGTATTCCACGCACCGAGGCTCTGGCCGGCGGCGCCTTCGAGGCGTAACTGCAACGGCGACTCCGCCATGCCCTGATCGCCGTGGAACTCCGCGATCCGGCCCGACAGGCGGGCACCGATCGAGCGGTCGTGATTGCGGATCTCGTACTCGAAGGTACCGCCCGCACGCGCCTCCACGGCGGCCGCGGTATCTTCGGCGATGCGCGCGGCCAGTTCACCCGTGTCATGCGGGCGGTTGCGGTCGACGCCGCACACGTGCGGCACCGAGGCATCGACACCGCCGTCGGAGACGATCGCGGACAGATCGAGTGCGTCCTGTCGCGGTGTCTCACCCGGCAGGCGTTCCAGCAGGTCGCTGCGCCCTACGATCTCTTCCAGCGATTCGAACCCGAGCCGCGAGAGCCAGTCGCGCACATCGTCAGCGAGGCATTCGAAATAGAACCGGATCATGTCCGGCTCGCCGCGGAAGAAGTGCTTGCGCAGCGTGACGTTCTGCGTGGCGACGCCTGTGGCGCAGTTGTTCAGATGACAGATCCGCAGGTACTTGCAGCCGAGCGCGACCAGCGGACCGGTGCCGAAGCCGAAGCTCTCGGCGCCCAGCAGTGCCGCCTTGATGACGTCGCGGCCCGTTTTCAGGCCACCATCGGTCTGCAGGCGGACACGCTCGCGCAGGCCGTTGGCACGCAGGGTCTGATGCGCCTCGGCCAGCCCCAGTTCCCATGGCGAGCCGGCGTACATCAGGGAAGTCAACGGGCTCGCGCCGGTACCGCCGTCGTAGCCCGAGACCGTGATGAGGTCGGCGTAGGCCTTGGCCACGCCCGCGGCGATCGTGCCAACGCCGGGTGCGGCGACCAGCTTCACCGACACCAGCGCGCGCGGATTGACCTCCTTGAGGTCATAGATGAGCTGCGCCAGATCCTCGATGGAGTAGATATCGTGGTGCGGCGGCGGCGATATCAGGCCGACGCCGGGCACGGCGAAGCGCAGCTTCGCGATCATGCCGTCGACCTTGTGGCCAGGCAGCTGACCGCCCTCGCCGGGCTTGGCGCCCTGGGCCATCTTGATCTGGATGACCTCGGCGGCGGCCAGGTACTGCGCGGTCACACCGAAGCGCCCGGAGGCGATCTGGCGGATCTTCGAGGCCCGCTCGGTACCGGTGCGCCCGGGATCCTCGCCGCCCTCGCCCGAATTCGAACGCCCGCCGATGCGGTTCATCGCGATGGCGATCGCCTCATGCGCCTCGGGCGACAGCGCACCGAGCGACATGCCGGCGCATTCGAAGCGTGGCGTGATGTTCTCGATCGACTCGACCCGTTCCGGCGCCAGCGGTTGCGCCGCCTCGATCGGCTTGAGCAGATCGCGCAGCATCGCCACCGGGCGGCCGTCGATCAGTTCGGCGAAGCGGCGGTAGGCCGCCTGATCGCCGCGGACGGCGTCCTGCAGGCTGTTGACCGCGTCCGGGTTCCAGTCGTGGTACTCGGCACCGTGGATCCAGCGCAGCACGCCGCCGGGTTCCAGGGGGCGATCGAAGTCCGCCGCCGCCTGGCTGAGCGCATCCTGATCGGCCTCCAGATCGCGAAAACCGGCACCGCCGATGCGGCTCACCGCGCCGGGGAAACAGCGTGCCGAGACGTCCGCGTCCAGCCCGACGATCTCGAACAGGCTGGCGCCACGATAGCTGCGGATGGTCGAAATACCCATCTTCGACAGGATCTTGTAGAGGCCCTTGTTGACGCCGAGTCGCCACTGCTTCATCAGCGTGGCCGGGTCGGCCTCGCCTTCGGTGCGCCCGGTCGCGTGCAGGTCATGGATGAGGTCGAAGGCCATCCACGGGTGCACCGCCGTCGCGCCGAAACCGATCAGACAGGCCATCTGGTGCGGATCGAGCACCGTGGCGGTATCGATGACAAGGTTCGTGCGCACACGCAGGCCCGCCTCGGCGAGGTGGTGATGGATCGCGCCCACGGCGAGCAGCGCATGCACGGGCGGGTGCTGCGCATCGGCGTGCCCGTCGGTCAGCACAAGGATGATCGTGCCGTCGCGCACCGCCTGTTCGCATTCGCCGCAGAGGCGATCGAGCGCGGCGGCCAGGCCCTCCTCCGCCTGCCGCTGCAGCCGGATCTCGCGGTGCGGCCATTCATCGCCCGGGAGGGTCTTGAGTTCCTCGAACCGCCTGGGCGAAAGCACCGGTGAATCCAGCACGATACGGCGGGCGTCGTCCGGCCCGACATCGAAGGGATTGGCCTCGGGCCCGAGACAGCTCTCGAGCGACATCATCACCCGTTCGCGGATCGGGTCGATCGGTGGGTTGGTGACCTGGGCGAACTGCTGACGGAAGGCGTCGTACAGCGGGCGTACCCACCGGGAGAGCACCCACATCGGCGTATCATCACCCATCGAGCCGATCGCCTCCGCGCCCTCCTCGGCGAGTGGCCGAACGATCTGCTCACGCTGCTCCAGCGAAACGCCGAACAGCTTCTGCCGGGTCGCGAGACGGGCCGAATCGGGTGGCGCGGGCATGTCGCGGCGGCGGTATCCGAGTCGCCGGACACCATTGCGCAGCCACTGCTTGTACGGCGCACCACGCTTGAGCCGCTCGCCGATGATGTGCGGCGTGAGGATCTCGCCGGCCTCGGTGTCGACCGCGAGCATATCGCCGGGGCCCAGCCGGCCGCGCGCCACCGCCCGCTCCGGCTCCACATCGACGACACCGGCCTCGGAGGCGAGCGTGATGACGCCGTCGTCGGTCTGGACCCAGCGGGCCGGGCGCAGGCCGTTGCGGTCGAGGCTGCAGGCCGCGTAACGGCCATCCGTGAGGACGATCCCCGCGGGGCCGTCCCAGGGGTCCATGTTCAGCGACCAGAATTCGTAGAACGCCCGCAGCTCCGGGTCGACCGCATCGACGTTCTGCCAGGCGGGCGGCATGAGCAGGCGCATCGAGTGGAACAGATCGAGGCCACCGGCCATCATCGCCTCGAGCATGCGATCGACACTCGCGGAATCCGACTCGTCGAAATCGACAATCGGTGCGAGTTCGTCGAAATCGAGGCCGTTCGGGGACTTCAGGCCCTTCAGGCGGGCGCGCGCCCAGCGCCGGTTGCCGGCGATCGTGTTGATCTCGCCGTTATGGGCGAGGTAGCGGAATGGCTGTGCCAGTCGCCACTGCGGCCAGGTATTGGTCGAAAAGCGCTGATGGAAGACGCAGATCGCGCTGGCGAAGCGGTCGTCGCGCAGGTCGGTATAGAACGCCGGCAGCCCCTCCGGCATCACCAGCCCTTTGTAGCCGAGCACGTCCGGCGACAGGCTGACGACATGGAACGCCGCACTCCCCGACAATTCCCGTTCGGCCTGTCGGCGGCCCACGTAGAGCGTGCGCCGGAACAACGCCGTGTCCATACCTGCGGGGGCGTTCACGAAAACCTGCTCGATGCGCGGGCGGGTCCGATCCGCCTCCGCCCCGCAGACCGAGGCGTCGATCGGCACGACCCGCCAGCCGGCGACCTCCAGCCCTGCATCCGTCAGTGAACGGTCGAGGACCGCGCGCTCCGCCTCGGCTGTGCCGGAGTCCGGATCGAGGAAGACCATACCGGCGGCGAATACCGCCGCGGTATGGATGTCCCGCTCCGCCGCCACCGCCCGCAGGAACGACTCGGGCGCCGCAACCAGCAGACCACAGCCATCACCGGTCCGTCCGTCGGCGGCGATGGCTCCGCGGTGGGTCATGCGCGCGAGCGCGACCAGTGCATCGGCTACAAGCCCACGCCGCGGCTCGCCATCGAGCCGCGCCATGAGCCCGAACCCACACGCATCGCGCTCGAATCCGGATTGCCAGAGCCCGCCCGCGGGCGGGCCCGGGTTATTTCTATCGGTCGTCATACGACCGAATCCTACACCGATGACGATTCCGGGGTCGAAGCCCCTTCCTTGCCATCCCCCTCGTAGAACTGCGCCTCTTCGGTCGAGCCGGCCAGGGCGCCGACCGAACTCAGCCCGCCGGTAACCACATTGCTGATGGTATCGAAGTAGCCCGCCCCCACCTCACGCTGATGGCGGGTCGCGGTGTAGCCCTCGGACTCGGCGGCGAACTCTTCCTGCTGGAGCTCCACATAGGCCTCCATCTGCCGCTCGCGATAGCCGCTGGCGAGCCGGAACATGCTGTAGTTGAGCGCATGGAAACCGGCCAGCGTGATGAACTGGAAGCTGAAGCCCATGGCCCCGAGTTCGTCCTGGAACTTGCGGATCGTGGCGGCATCCAGCTTCGCCGCCCAGTTGAACGAGGGCGAGCAGTTATAGGCGAGCTTCTTGCCGGGGAACCTGGCGTGCACGCCCTCGGCGAACTGGCGCGCGAATTCGAGATCGGGCGTCTTGGTCTCGCACCAGATCACGTCGCAGTACGGCGCGTACGCGAGGGCCCGGGTGATGCAGGCCTCGATCCCGCCGGTGACGCGGTAGTAGCCCTCGAACGTCCGCTCGCCGGTGATGAACGGCTGATCGGCCGGATCGATGTCGGTCGTCAACAGGTTCGCGTCCTCGGCGTCGGTACGCGCCACCACAATCGTGGGGACACCCATGACATCGGCCGCGAGCCGCGCCGAGGTCAGTTTCTGGATCTGCTCCTGGGTCGGCACAAGCACCTTGCCGCCCATATGGCCGCACTTCTTGGCCGAGGCCAGTTGATCCTCGAAATGCACACCGGCGGCACCGGCCTTGATCATGCCCCTCATCAGCTCAAAAGCATTGAGCGGGCCACCGAAACCGGCCTCGGCGTCGGCGACGATCGGCGCGTACCAGTCGATCGAGTCGTCGCCCTCGGCATGGCGCAGTTCATCGGCGCGGCGCAGCGTGTTGTTGATGCGCTCGACCACCGCCGGCACCGAATTCGCCGGGTACAGCGACTGGTCGGGGTACATCTCGCCCGCCAGGTTGGCATCGCCGGCGACCTGCCAGCCGGACAGATAGATCGCCTTGAGTCCCGCCTTGACCTGCTGCATCGCCTGGTTACCGGTCAGGGCACCCAGGGCGTTGACATACGGGGTCTCCTCCATCAGCCGCCAGAGCTTCTCGGCCCCGTCGCGCGCCAGTGTCTGCTCGATCCGCTTGTTGCCGCGCAGGCTCACGACATCGGCCGCGCTGTACGGGCGCTGCACGCCGGCCCAGCGGGGGTTCTCGTTCCAGTCGCGTTCGAGCTCTCTGATCTCTTGCTGGGTATCCATCACAATATCCTGTTGGTCTGCGTTGTCGGGTAATCCGCGCGATCGCGGCTAGTGGGCTATGCCGGCAGCTACCAGCTCATCCACCCGTACGCATACGGCCGACCCGCGGCCGTGTACGTACGCCTCCCCTGACGGCTCTGCATGGAGCGCGCCCGGTACGGGGTCGACATGCACCGCACACCCCGCAAGGGGTGTCCCGGTGACGGGGTGGAGCCAGTGCCAGAGCCAGCGGCGCGCGGAGCCCGCAACCGCCATCCGGTCATGGATGGCGTCGCGGTCGCGCGGTCCGGCCGTGCTGGACTCGCCAGCACGAGGCCGGAGCGGCAGCATGGTGGTCGTATTCGATTCGGCGGCGAGCCGTTTGATCGGCGCCCGCGCAGAGGCGGAAGCGTCCGCACGGCGCCGGGTCGGCACGGCATGAATGCCCGCGTCAGACGCTCGGACCGAGGAACGGATCGCTGTCATTGCTGCCCCTGCAAACGGTTTTTTGGAACTTCCGGTCCATAATGGTGGCCCACCCGAGAGGATTCGACTAGATGATTTTTGCTATATTGAGTATTAAATTTTTCAATACCAGACGCCGGAACCCCCAGGATGGCATCCACACCCAACCGACTGAGGCAGTTGCGTGCCTTCTGCCTGACCGCGCAGACCGGCAACATCTCACGCGCGGCCGAGCGCCTGCATGTCAGTCAACCAACGGTCTCGCAGCTGGTGAAATCGCTGGAGCGCGACCTGGATGTCGTCCTTTTCGAGCGCCACGGACCGCGCATCGAACTCACGCCAGCTGGCGGGGCATTGCTTGACCGCGCCCTGCCACTGGTGGAAGGCATTGACCAGCTGCCCAACACCTTCCAGGCCCAGCTCGGATCGGTGACCGGCGGACGGCTGGACATCGCCGCGGGCGAGTCGACCATCCTGTACCTGCTGCCGGAGAGCGTGAAGCGCTTCAGCGACGCCTATCCACAGGTCAACCCGCACCTGCACAACGTGACCGGCCGCGACGGCATGGAACTGCTGCGCGCGGGCGAGATCGATTTCGCCGTCGGTTCGATGATCGACGTGCCCGCGGACGTCACCTGGATCCCGATGTTCAGCTTTGACCCCATGCTGATCACCGCGCGCGACCACCCGTTGGCGCGCCAGAACCAAGTGTCGCTTGCGGACATCGCCACGCATGGCCTGATCCTGCCGCCGCGCCACCTCTCGACCTGGCACGTCGTCGATCTGGTATTCCAGCAGCATCGACTCGATTACCGGGTCGTACTGGAGGCTGGCGGCTGGGAGGTGATCAAGCGCTTCGTCGAACTCGGGCTGGGCATTTCGATCGTTACCAGCATCTGTCTGCGTGGCGACGAGGATCTGGTCGCGATCCCCGTCGGCGAGTGGTTCCCGCAACGCACCTACGGCGCCGTCATCCGCAACGGCCGCGTACTGTCGCCACAGGCGAAGGCGTTCCTCGGCATACTCGATCCGGATTTCGACCGACACGCGAACACCGCCCGCAGCGGCGAGTCCAGCATACCGCCCTACCGCAGCCGACATGGCGAGGACAGCGATTTCAGCGGATTCGACCAGTCGCTCGCGTGATCGCGGCGCACGCCGCCCGCTTCCCCGGGGAACACGGAGACTCGGGACACCGGCGGATCAGCGCCGGTGCAGCCTCTGAAACGGATACAGCCGGAAACAGGGGGTTGGCAACGCGAATCGATATGGAGCGGCATGCCAGGGGGTATGGGCAAGCGGCGAGGACGGCGTTACAATGCGCGCCTTCGACGGGGCCGTAGCTCAGCCGGGAGAGCGTCGCGTTCGCAACGCGAAGGTCAGGGGTTCGATCCCCCTCGGCTCCACCAATCATCCAGAAGAATCAAGGACTCACGGCAGGTTTCCCGGCCTGCCCAACGTCTTTCCCCTCATCACGAAAACGGTGGCCATTCCCGCTGCGCCATTGCCCACGCGCAGTTCAGTGATTGCCGAGCAAGGCTGATCAGACGATCTCCAGCGCCCTATGTACCCGCCACCTCGATGTAGTACTGCGGCAAGAGCGGTTGTCAGGACCTGACGTCCGCCCCCTTTACATTGCAAGCCCGCTTTCTTAAAGCCATAAGGGTGACTCTTGAGAGTGACTCTCAAGAGGAGATGTATAGATATACAGCCACCCAAAACGAAAGAGCCCCGGCCAATTATGACCGGGGCTCGGAATGCGTCGCTTGCGCAGGCAGTTACTTGGCTGTGCAGCTTTTCTCCAGGATTTTCTCTTGGCGGTACGACGCACGATCAAGGACACGCCCAAATACGCGTTTCCTCTCGCGAGAGGACGCCTCACGGATGAACCGGGCAAAATGCGTTGAGCGCCCCACTTTCTTACTCCACACGGCTACGTTCCCCTATCAACAATACCAAGCATGCGCGCAACTTCGTCGCGACTGTAGCTCTCCGGCACATAATCGTCAATAGACCATATATTCATCTCATAGAAACGCCTTCCACTAGTATTTTTGACTAGTAAATCGACTATAATTTTCTTTCCAAAACGTTTTTTCAACTTGTTGACCACTTCCCGAGAGGCAAAATACTGCCCCAGGAAATCCTGGGGCCGGATATTGCGGCCTTCCATCCGCTCCCGCGCCTCCACGAAGCTCCAGGCTCTCCATGGCTCCTGGTACACGTACAGAATCTGGACTACTCGATCCTTCCGCAACGAACGCCGGATATTCTCCTCGGCCTTCGGGTACCGAGCCAGTGTCCCGTCCAGGATGAAGCTTTGCTTCTGTTTGAGGGCAAGATCATGAACTTTTTCCACCAGCACCGAGACTGCAGACTGGAAGAGCCACGCGTTCGCCCCCGAATAGTCGTGAAACTCGGAACGAAGCTCATCCGGATCTATACGTAAGATGCCATCCGGGTCCCCCGTGAGATCCTTGACCAGTTCGATGGAAGCCTCCGTCTTGCCTGCACCAGGAGCCCCCGCCATAAAGACCGACACCGGATCTACTTCCGCAGGATAGCGCCCCCGATCCGTCAAGCGAGCAGCAATCGCTTTCTTGTGCTTTTTTGCATAGTCGAGAGCCTTCTGCTCAATCCGTTCCTCATCCGACTTGTCCATTAGAGACTCCACTCCGGCCCCCGCCAACCGGAGGGTATCAGGGCGCCCCCGGTAAGCAGCTATAGCCCCCAACAACTGACACGAATGATCGCCGCAGATTGAACACTGGCGCCCTTTGTTAGCACCGGGGCTTAAAGTCCCCGGATCATCAGGTTGAGATATCCCTCGGACCAACGACTCTCGCATCTTCGAGCGTGACGGCTCAGGAGAGGCAGATGCTGACCCAAGGGGACTACCTCATGATAAGCGAGAAGAAGCTACAGGGCATGTTCGTGAAGAACATCGCGGCCGAACCGGGCGTTCATTCGAAGACGGCGAGCCGGGCTCCACCAGTTCACCGTGACCCGCTGACCGACAGGGATCCCCGGTCAGCGGCATCCCCCGGGCGAGCGGCCCGCGGCAGTTACCCTCGGACAGCGTTCGTCGACGGGTGGCCCGCCACGGGATTGCGCCCGGCCGGACACCCGGACCGGAGATGGGTCAGGAACCTTCCGAATCGCGCGCAGCCAGTTCCTCCAGCGTCTCGTGCGCCCTGACATGATCCCGTCCAGCCCGTTTGCCGGCATACAGCGCCTCGTCCGCGCGCGCCAGTAATCTCTCCGGTTCGGTCGCGGTGTCCGGATACACGGCGAAGCCGATACTGACCGTCACGCTCGTGGACTCGCCGTCGATATCGACGGCAGAATTCGCCACCGAGCGCCGCACGCGCTCGGCTACCATGGCCACGGTTTCCTGATCCGCATCCGGCACGAGCACCACGAACTCGTCGCCACCGTACCGGGCGACCATATCGGAGCCCCGCAGTCCGCGATGGATCGCCGAGACGATATGCAGAATCATGCGGTTACCGGCGTCGTGACCGTTATTATCGTTGATTGGTTTGAGGCCATCGGCGTCGATCATCATCACGCCGAAAGGTGTGCCCGCCACCTCCGCTTTGCGGATCTGGCGCTCGAGCGCAGCCGTGAAGGCCCGCATGTTCGGCAGACCGGTCAGATCATCGGTTTCGGAGAGCTTTCTCATCGACGCGCGCGCGATACTCATATCCGCGCCAAGCAATGAGGTCAGATAGGCAACGAGTGCGAAGGGCGCGAAATTGAGCATCACGCTGCTGAACGTGCGGTACGCGAATACCTCCGCGCCCAGTTGCGCGTGGGCGGCATGGAGATACAGTGCAGCAATCAGCCCGACCTCAAGCAGCGTGACGACCTTGCCGAGCGTGAGCGCGCTGAAAATGATCGTCAGCAGGTAGAGATTGATCAGTGGACTGTCGATCAGGCCGGTATTCCAGACGACGATCGCGGTTACGGCGATCATCACCCAGGTCTCCAGGGTGAGTTTCCAGCGGGCCTCGAGGCGCAAAAGGTTGGCATAGCGGAAACCGAGGACGAACAGCGCGAATCCCATGCACACGCCGATCACGAGTGGCTGATTATCGACCTGGACCCCCGGAACAACCAGGTAGGCCAGGATCAGGATCAGCAGTAGCCATTCGATTTCCGCCAGGCTTCGATTGAAGCCGCGGAGCTCGATTTCGTTCGGCATCGCCCGCGTTTCAACCGGTTTCAGGCTCAACCCTCTCCCCCCGACCGTCTGGATGAACTGCGCCTGCCATACGGAGATGTACACCGCCCTCGATCGAACACAATGAACGCAAACGAGGCGGATTCCGCAGCACCGAACCACGAGCGCCCGGAGGATTTTTTATCGAAGTGCCCCGACAATGGCCGCGAAACATAACACGCAAAGCGGGGACCGAAAAGACGGCAACCGCAGGATGCCAGTCCAAAGCCGTAATGCCCCGTTCCGATTTTGAGGAGCGGCGGCATCGTGACGCAGGAGACCATCGCTTTGAGCCATTGCGGGCTCCACCCTGCAGCTTTGATGCGCGGATGCCAATACTTGCCCGGCAGAGGCCGGTCCGCGGCGTTGTGCTAATCACGGATCCCCACCCCGTACGGGCGATCCACATGTCCTGATCTCGAGGTGTGTGCACACGGTTACGCCGGATTCTGTCCACTATCCTACAGACACTGACACGTCACGCGTCAGGTTTATCGAGAGGCGTAAATCATGAGCATCGTCATATGGATCATAACGGGCGGCTGGTCGGCTGGATCGTCAGCACGCTCATGGGCACCAACCCGTGGCAGGGCGTCATGCTCGGCGCCGTCGGCGCGGTGATCGGCGGGTGGCTAATCGCCCCACTGCTCAGC